>Ga0209210_1000163_pt1 | contig 75728 bp, 89 predicted proteins | sample RifGroA1_FD_183991 | JGI IMG/M metagenome (GOLD analysis project Ga0209210, IMG submission 183991) | Contaminated groundwater microbial communities from Rifle, Colorado, USA - Rifle Groundwater A1 (SPAdes) (version 2) | ecosystem: Environmental > Aquatic > Deep subsurface > Groundwater >...
CGTTTGATGGACGTTGCGTGGCGCGTTTTTCGCTCGCCACGCATTTTTTTATTTCTAGAATAGAAAAATTGTTCGCCATTCATTCACGCACTAAAGTGCGTAGGTTTCTGGCTCAGAAGATACTAAAAAACGTTAAAAATCATAACCATTCAACAACCTTCCCACTGGACAACCGCAGTCAACATTTATAAACCTGATTTTGTTGGTATATCTCATGTTAAGAGTAATATTTGACACAAACATATACGGATTATTGCTGGAAGAGAAAGATGCGTCTGATATCGAAAGGAAAATAACGCAAGACAAAGATTTTATTGTATACGGATACGGTCCAATAAGAAAAGAGTTAAGAGATATCCCAAAAATAACAAAGTTAAGCAGAAGAGCAAGAAAATTGCTTTTGGAAATGTATGATAGGATAACTGGGAATCATTTTCTTGAAAATTTACTGAAGATTACAATCCTAGCCAAAAAATACTATAATCACTATAGAAATCTTGGCGGCATATACAATTGGAACACAAGCATAAGTGTAGACTTCATGATTGTTGCCTGTGCAAGTTTTAATGGGCTTGATATCGTATATAGCGGCGACGATAGAACAATGCTGGCAAAGAATGCAATAAAATCTTATAACCATATAAACATAAAGGAGAATCTAAGAACGCCGGGGTTTCTCGGATATGAAGATTTAATTAATAAATATAGAAACTAATTTAATTTATATACTTTCATTGAAGCTTTAACAAATCTCTTTAATTCTCTGATGAATTGCGGATCCCTCTGTGCTTCACTTATTGATTTTGCTAATTGTTTTTTGCTCATCTCACTATGCTCCGCAATGAAATGGATAGAAAGAGGTATTTAAGCTTTTCTATGACGTAGCGATGTCAACTTAATTGTGTTGTGCTGTCATTCTGCGAAGCATCATTGGTTGCATGGTAATAAAAGCGAAGAGGCGGCTCCTACGGAGCTTTCGCGGCCTCTGATTGCTGCATCATAAAATGCTGAGCCGACAGCACAACACAGTTGACTTAATCCTATGATGTTGTCAATCCCACTGGACAACCGCGCAATAACTTAATAAATGACTAAAACTCATCATTTATATGCTAGATTTGGGAGGTTGTTTAAGATATTATAAAAGAGCGGATATTCAGAAAGCGATAGCCAGTGCTGCTCAGGACAGAGAGGTCTCTGTGAGATATTTAGACGGGGGATTTGGAAAAAGGCCTGATGTTTTGGCCAATAATTCTGACGTCATTGAAAATGTAAAGCTGAAGGCAAGTTCTTTTCATTGTTCTGAAGAAATATGGGTCAATCCGCTGCAAATCAGCACAAATATGAAGAAGGACGATCTGACAAGGTTAAGAAAAGGATGGGATTTGGTTTTGGATATCGACTGCCCTTATTGGGAAATTTCCAAATTAACAACATGGCTTTTCATTGAAGCGCTGAAACAGCATAAAATAAAATCAATCAGCCTGAAATTCTCAGGAAACAAAGGATTTCACATAGGAGTTCCTTTCAAGGCATTTCCAGAGATAGTGCCAGGAAAAGATATCCTGACCAAAGATTACTTCCCAGACGGACCGAGAAGAATCGCGCAGTATTTAGTAAATTACATTGAAAACAACCTGATTAAAATAGAAGATAATGAGATTGTGAATTTCGGGGGGAAAGCGAAGTATTCCATTGAAGACTTAAAGAAAATGACAGGAAAAGACATTGCTGAAATCACGTATTTGATAAAAAATGGCAGAAAAGTAAAAGAGAAGATAAGATCCAATCAGATAACAAAACACCACTATCAATGCTCATCCTGCGGGAATTCAGAAATACTTGATTCTTATCTTGATTATATAAAATGCAGTAAATGCCATGCTTTGGTAAAGCCGTTAAGCCACGAGAATAAAAAAGAAGAAATTAAATCCGAAAGGATGTTCAACACCTCCTCACTTATTAATGTTGATACCGTTCTTATCGCACCGAGGCATTTGTACAGAATGATCTATTCTCTCCATGAAAAATCAGGATTGGCAAGCATTCCGATAGACACAAACAGAGTTTTGCTGTTTGAAAAAGATGAGGCGAAGCCGGAAAATGTGATGATAAGCAATCTGGCATTTCTTGATGATTCGAATACTAAAAAAGGAGAAGCCGAAGATCTTCTGATTAAATCATTTGATTATCAGCCGCTGATAGAAACAGAGGAAGAGGAAAGAAAGCTGAAAAGAGCTTTTTCCAGCGTTAATATTGAAACCATTAATCAAAAAATACCGGAAGAATTGTTCCCACCCTGCATCAGGAATATATTGAACGGCGGATTGAAAGACGGAAAGAAAAGAAGCTTATTCATATTAATTAATTTCTTAACAAGTGTTGGATGGAACTACGAAGAAATTAAAGAAAGACTTGATGTCTGGAACAAGACAAACCTCGAGCAATTGAGGGAAAATTTATTAGTAACTCATCTCAATTATCACAAACAGCAAAAAAAAGATATTCTTCCTCCTAACTGCCCAAAAAGAGAGAACAACATTCCTTTAATTCATCAGCAAAATTATTATGTCGATCTTCAGTTCTGCAATCCTGATTCGATATGCTCAAGAATAAAGAATCCTGTCCAATATTCAAAAAAAAAGGCATGGCTGCTTAACCAGAATAATAGCAAAAATATAAAAGGAAGGAAGAGCATAAAGAAGGGTACTGGTGAGAAAAATGGAAAATAAAATATCGCAATTCATTCTTAATCGCAGATTGGCCCAGGTTAAAAGATATCATAACACCCCTCTTCAGCAGAACGAAAATGTCGCAGAGCATACTTTTTACGTCACTATCATCGCAAGAGCTCTGTGCGGGCTTCTGGAAGAGAGCGGAACGAAGATAAATACTCTTGAGGTCATGGAGAAGGCGATGGTGCATGATATGGAAGAAATGTTTTCAGGGGATATCCTTCAGCCTTTCAAGTATTCTGATCCTGAACTGAAACACCTTTTAGATAAAATAAACGAGAAATCCATTGAAAAAGCTTTTGAAGGGCTGCCGGATAAATTAGCAGTTCATTTCAAGAGTTTATGGTCAGACTACCATGAAAGCGGAAAAATTGAGGATAAAATCGTCAAAATCGCCGACAGGCTGTCGCTGATCGCCTACTGCATCGAGCAGATAAAATTAGGAAACAGATTCATGATAGAAATATTAGAAAATGGGCTGAGGCAGCTGAAGAACCATGAATTTGAGTGGCTTAATCCGATAATTTCTGATATTGAAACTGAAAAAAAGAAACTTCTTGAGAGATAATGTTTGAGATAAATTCCATTGAAGAGCTTGAAAAATTAAGCGAAAAAGTGACGTGGCAGTACTTTGAAAGATTAGTTGCTTTTATTTTTGAAAAAAATGACTATGAAGTACAGCAGAACGTAGTTTTGACGAAAGACAAAGAAAGAAGGCAGTTTGATGTCATTGCTAAAAAAGACGACATAACTTATCTGATTGAATGCAAGAGATGGAAAAGCCGGGCAGGAGTGGTATCTGCGATACAGGATGCAGTAGATATCCATCTGGAAAGAGGGAAGTTTTACTCTGAATTGTTTCCGGAAGAGCAGGCCTATCCTCTGCTTGTCATGCCTCTGCAGGGAATGCCGGAACAGCACCAAGATGTATTTATCGTTCCATTATTAAGTCTGAATTGGTTTTTGAACAATGCTTAGTTTTAATTTTATGTTAGCGATATATTTAAATATCATCGCCTCAGTAAAATGAATATGATAATATTACCAAAACTGGATTATGCATATGATGCACTAGAACCCTGGATAGATGCCCGAACAATGGAAATACATCTTACAAAACATCATCAAGCATATATTGATAAGTATAACGCAGCAGTGCAAGGAACAGAATTGGAAGGAAAAGATGTTCATGAAGTGCTGAAGGATCTGAGTAAAGTCCCTGAAAACATAAGAAACGCTGTACGTAATCACGGCGGAGGATATGTAAATCATTTACTGTTTTGGAAGATAATGGGACCTAATGCAGGGGGAGCTCCAACCGGTAAATTACTTGATGCAATAATAAAACAATTTGGAAGCTTTGAAGAATTCCAGAAATTATTTTCTGATGCCGCATTAAATCGATTCGGTTCAGGATGGGCTTGGCTGGCATTGAATAAAGGAAAATTAGAGGTTTATTCAACAGCAAACCAGAATAGTCCATTATCAGAAGGAAAGATTCCACTTTTAGGGGTTGATGTTTGGGAACATGCCTATTATCTGAAATACCAGCAAAAAAGAGCAGAATACGTTACAAATTTCTGGAATGTTGTCAATTGGGAAGAAGTAAGCAGAAGATTTCTTTGAGAATTTGAAGATAATTAGTTAGGTTTTATACTCAGAATTAATATCTTCTATATTGCAAATAAATAACAAAACACTTAAATATTACACCATTACGTTAATTGACTATGGTTAACTCAAGACTGCTGCACCCTCAGGAAATAGAGACTTTTTATGTAATTCCAACAATAAGGAAGCACTTCGCTGCTGCCTTGCTTAAGCAAGGAATAATGCAGAAAGATATTGCAAAGATATTCGGAATTACGACATCTTCAATAAGCCAGTATACGAGCAAAAAAAGAGGAAATGAACTTGAATTTACAGATGATGTTTTATTTGAAATTGAAAATTCTGCAAAGAAAATAAAAGATCAAAGCTCGTACATAAAAGAAACACAGAGCTTGCTTAGATTCATAAGAACATCAAAGACAATATGCAAGATCCACAGGATGTTCTCAGATGTTCCGGCTAATTGTAACCCAGATATAATAGGCTGTGGACATGATTTTAGCAAGGTGATGATAAAATGATAGATTATCTGGAAATAGTAATCAAAATGAAAAATTATTTGCCGCTGACTGAAGAAGAAAAAGCGGAAGGAAGAAGATTAGGTATTTACAGACAGGGAAATAAGATGTTTAGAGACCTTGGAGAAAATGGATCTGTAATGCTGGCCGATATTGAAAGAAATGATTTTAATGAAAAAGCATTAGAGAGGTTACTAAAATGAACACAGAAGCGAAAGAATTCCTGCCAAGCAGAGAACTATATGATACGGCAGATAATCACAAACCAAAATTCACAGCAAAACCTGGCTTATCTGAAGAATTAATTAAAAAAATCTCTCAAGATAAGAATGAACCCGAATGGATGCTGGATAAAAGATTGAAAGGATTAGAATTATTCAATAAAACACCATTGCCAAGATGGGGGCCTGATTTGTCCGAATTAAAAATAGATGAGATTATCTACTACATAGACCCGAACGCCAAAGAATCAAAAGACTGGAAAGATGTTCCGGAAGAAATCAAAAGAACATTCGATAAATTAGGAATTCCTGAAGCTGAGAAGAATGTTCTTGCAGGAGTTGGTGCGCAGTATGATTCTAATATTGTATATCACAGATTAAAAGCTGATTTAGAAGCGAAAGGAGTTATCTTTGAGAATATGGATGTTGCTTTGCAGAAATATCCTGAAATGGTTAAAAAATATTTCATGACAAGCTGCATTCCGATAGCAACTCACAAATTTACCATGCTTCATGCTGCTGTTTGGTCAGGAGGAACGTTCATTTATGTTCCCAAGAATGTTAAGGTTGAGCTTCCATTGCAAGCTTACTTTAGAATGAATGCAGAGAAAGGAGGTCAATTCGAACATACATTAATTATTGTTGATGAAGGCGCGGAATTACACTATATCGAAGGATGTTTGGGAAAAGGAACTTTAATAGCTACAAATCCTGATTATAAACCAATTGAAGAAATAAAATCTGGAGACAGGGTATTAACTCACAATGGAAGGTATAAAGCAGTAAAAGGCATCTCGACGATTCCATATTCAGGGGATATGTATCAAATAAGCTGTTATGGAGATGCTACTGCCCAAATCGAAGCAACATTTAATCATCCATTCTTATGGGTTAAGAGACAAAGAAGGAACGAAAGAAATATAGCGTGGAAAGCAGAATGGAATATACCGAAATATATGAGTAAACTTGATTACTTAGCTTTGCCCATAAACAAAACAATAGTTTCAGATGATTATCACGAATATGAAATTGTGAAGGGAAATGGAAGACATGGCTTTAAAACAATAAGGAGAAAAGTAAAATGTGATAAAGATTTCTTCAGGCTAATAGGATACTTCTTGTCTGAGGGGAGTATTAGTGGCGGATCTTATGTTAATTTTTCATTTGGGGAAAAGGAAACTCGATTCATAGAAGATGTTGAGAGGTTAATAAAGAAAGTTTTCAATATAAAAACAATAAGGACATATCATAAGAAGAATCACGGCGTAAATGTTATTATTAGCTCAGTTGAAATAGCAAGAGTGTTAAGCGAATTCGGTAAATCATGCGATACTAAACAAATCCCTTATTGGATGATGTTAGAAAACCCTGAAAAGCAAAAAGAATTGATAAAGGGTCTTTGGTATGGGGATGGAAACTATTACAAGAAGATGCATAAAAGTGGTTTTAATGAAGCACTTAGATATAGTACAACATCTGAGAGACTTGCAAAGCAAGTTAGAGACATTCTATTGAGATGTAAGGTGTTTGGATTCGTCAATAAAAGAGATAGATTTAATGAAAATAGAAAAACTATGTATACGGTTGGTGTTAATGGCGAGTTCATGATTCCACTGGCAAAAATTCTTGGAATGAAGCCTGTTGAAAGTAAAATGCACGGCAAGAAAAGAGCAACTAGATTCTTCATAGATGATAATTTTGCCTATCTTCCAATAAAAAATATAACTAAAAAATCAGTTGAGAATTGTCCTGTTTATGACTTATCCATAGAAGATGATGAAAGTTTCGTAGCAAACTTTGCCACAGTTCATAATTGTTCTTCACCAAGATATCAGCAGTCATCTTTGCACGCTGGCTGTGTTGAAATTCATGTTTTAGATAATGCGAAAATGAAATACACTTCAATTGAGAACTGGAGCAAAAATGTTTATAATCTTAACACCAAGAGGGCAATGGTCCATAGAGACGCTGTGATGAAATGGGTTAACGGTCAGATGGGGAGCTGTGTAACAATGTTATATCCTATGTCGGTATTAATAGGAGAAGGTTCTTCTTCTGAATCAGTTGGAATTGCTTTTGCAGGTCCCGGACAAAATCAGGATACTGGTTCTAAAGTTTTACATTTGGCCCGAAATACAACTTCAATGATTGATTCTAAATCAATATCAAAAGGCGGAGGAATTGCAACATACAGAGGTTCTATAGAGATACGCCCGCAGGCGACAAATTCAAGGGCATTTATGAAATGCAACGGATTGATATTAGATACGATATCTAAGTCTGATGCAATTCCTGTATTGAAAATCGAAAATTCAGAAGTTGAAGCTGCACATGAAGCAACTGTTGGTAAAATAGGAGATGAAGAAATATTTTATTTGATGAGCAGAGGATTATCAAACGCGGAAGCAGTGCAGATGATTGTTTCTGGCTTTATTGAACCGATAACTAAGGCTCTGCCTTTGGAATATGCTGTTGAGCTGAACAAACTGATAGAAATAGAGATAGAGGGGCATTAATTCTTATGAATCAAAACGATTTCCCGATATTAAAACAGAAAATAAACGGAAAAAGGCTTGTTTATTTAGATAATGCTGCAACAAGTCACAAGCCACTTTCAGTAATTGATGCGGAATCTAATTACTATGGGGAATTTAATTCAAATATCTACAGAAGTCTTCATACTTTGTGCCAGAAGGCCACAAATGAGTTTGAAAAAACAAGAAATAAAATTGCGAAATTCATCAATGCGAAAGAAGAAGAGATTATTTTCACAAAAGGAACTACAGAAAGCCTGAATATGGCAGCGAATGGGCTAAAGCACATCCTAAAAAAAGGAGATGAAATTGTCCTGACTGTGATGGAGCATCACTCCAATATAGTTCCCTGGCAGCAGATTGCAAAAGAAAAAGGAGCAGTGCTTAAGTTTATTCCGATAACTAAGGACTACAGACTTGACATGGATGCTGCCAAAAAAATAATCAGTAAAAAAACGAAGATTGTTTCTGTTGTATATATTTCAAATGCGCTTGGAACAATTAATCCTGTAAAGGAGATTGCCAAGCTGGCTCATAAAAACAATGCGATATTCATAATTGATGCTGCTCAGGCCGTTCCCGGCACAAAAATAGATGTTAAGGATGTTGATTGTGATTTTTTGGCCTTTTCAGCACATAAAATGCTTGGACCGACTGGAGTTGGAGTTCTTTATGGAAAGCACAAGATGCTGGAACAGCTTACACCGTTTAATTTTGGCGGACACATGATTCGGGAAGTCACTTTGAACGATTCAACATGGAATGAAATTCCCTGGAAATTTGAAGGCGGGACGCAAAACATAGCGGGAGTTATCGCATTTGGAAAAGCTATTGAATATCTTAATGATATCGGCATGAACAGAATAAAGAAAAATGACGAAGAATTAACAGGATATGCCTTAGAGCAGATAAAAAATGTAAAAAATGTAAAGATTATCGGGCCGTCTGACAATAAGAATAGAAGTGCGATAATTTCATTCCATATTGACGGCATGCATCCGCATGATGTTTCCGAGCTGTTAGACAGAGAAGGAGTTGCAGTTAGAGGAGGACATCACTGTTGTATGCCTTTGATGAAAGTTTTAAAAATTCCTGGAACGACAAGAGCTTCGTTTTATATTTATAATACAAAAGAAGATGTTGACGTCTTCATTGAAGCATTGAAGAAAGCAATAGAGGTGTTTAAGCTATGAATGCGGAGTACTTCATGAAACATTCTGGCGAAATAGAAACTGGGCTGAGCGAAGAAGATAACATCTACAAGGAAAATATACTTGATCACTACAAAAATCCCCATAATAAGGGGGAGATAAAGCATAATTCAAGCATAAGAGAGCTTAATCCTACTTGCGGTGATGAGATAACGGTATTTTTAGAGATAAAAGACAGTAAAGTAAAAGATGCTTCATTTACCGGGCATGGATGCGCAATTTCGCAGGCTGGAATATCCATGCTTACTGATAAGATCAAAGGAATGAATATTAACGATGTTAAAAAAATAAAAAATGAAGATATCTACAAAATGCTTGGAATCAAAATAACAGTTCCGAGAATAAGATGCGCCTTGCTGTCATTGAAAGCTGTTAATTCAGCGGTAAAAAACTATGAAATTAGAAATAATTGACTTGCGCGTGGAAGTTGCCGGGAAGGAGATAATAAAAGGAGTTACAGCTACATTTGAGAAAGGAAAAACTGTGGCTTTGATGGGTCCGAATGGTTCAGGAAAATCAACTTTAGCCCTCGCACTTGCAGGACATCCTAAGTACAAAATAACAAAAGGAAAAATACTGTTGGATGGAAAAGACATCACAAAAGAAACTCCTGATTCAAGGGCTAAAAATGGATTGTTTTTGTCATTCCAGCATCCACAGGAAATAACAGGCGTTAATTTATCTACGTTCTTGAGATCTTCTCTGCAGAATGTAAAAGGAAAAAAAATTGATGTGATGGACTTTCACAAATTGCTGAAAGAAAAGATGGCCGAGCTTGGGATTGAAGAACAATTCAAGCAAAGATACTTGAACGTAGGATTCTCTGGCGGAGAAAAAAAGAGAATGGAGATATTGCAATTGTCTTTATTGGAGCCAAAATATGCAATTCTCGACGAGACGGATTCGGGATTAGATGTAGATTCTTTAAGATTGGTTTGCGATGCAGTGAATAAAGTAAAGAAAAAAGACATGGGAATAGTCTTAATAACGCACTATAACAGAATATTAAAATTCATTCAACCTGACCAAGTTCATGTTCTTTACAAAGGAAAGATTGTAAAATCAGGCGGAAAAGAACTAGCGCATGAAATTGAAGAGAATGGGTTTAAAGGGTATCTGGGCGATGAATAAAAAGAAACTGAATTAAAATGGGAAGACCAAGAAATAATCTAGAAGGAAGAATTGGAATAGAGTATGTAATACCAAAACAGGCAGAGGCACATTTCCAACACCAGGTAGGGCAGGTAATACGTGAATATAGATTAAGGAACGATTTTACACAGCAGGAAGCAGCCGATAGATACGGCTGTACTCTTAGATACTGGCAGTTCTTGGAACAAGGGCAGAATATCTCCCTTAAAGCGATACTGAAACTGGCCAAAGTCCTTGATGTGAAGCCTTCAAAGCTTCTGGAATAATATTTTTCAAGATCGTGGTAACTTATTCCAACTTTCCAAGAACTTCTTTTCCTAATTCTGTAATCTCATACCATTTATTCGTTCTATCTTTTGGATTCTGGCATTTGACTACTCTCTTTTCCATCAGTTCAAGCAATGTTCTTCTTACGTGAGTTCTGTACATTCCTGTCGTTTTATGCAGTTCAGCTTGAGTTTTTCTGCCTTTCAAAAGAGCTTTTAGAATTTGCTTCCTATTGTTGCCTCTATTTATAAATGCCTCTAAGTAGATTGTTCCTTTCATCTACCAAGATGTGACCATTTTTAAATAAATAGTGGTGTGACCTTGATGTGACCAAATATCCAACCGACCAAAAGTTTAAATACTGGCATAGTCCTTAACTGGATTATGCAAAAACAGGTTTTTACGACAGTTCTTGTAATGCTGATGCTTTCTCTGTCTGTTTCAGCAGTAACTATTTCTGGCCGTTTTGTTGACGGAGAGACAAATCAGCCTATTGCAGGGATTGGTCTTGCAACATCCCCGATATCTATTGATTATTCAAAGTTACCAAGGGACAGCGAAGGAAAACTACTGGCTCCTGCTCCAGCGAATGATGCCGTTCTATTGGCTACCAGCGATTCGAATGGACGTTTTGAATTTGAAGTCCAACCTTTTCCAAGTGATAGTCTGGTTATTGAAGCTGTAAATCCTAGTACTGCACATAAGGCAGATTACGGCATGTATGTGGGAACATTATTCTACGATGGCCTTTCTAATTATGCGAGTTACTCAATTGAAGTACAACCAGGAGAGAAGTCCGCACGTAAGGAATTGGGAAACATAATCCTACAGTCATTAGAAGAAGAAAAACACTGTATGGCAACAATACAGAAGCCTAATGGAGAATTGCTTCTTGATAAAGAGAATTTAACTTTAGACGAATACGATGCCATTAACAAAGGAATTTATGATGGGACATTATTTCCAGGAGTGTCTCCGGATGATATCCATAATCTAGGCACTCAGGACCATGTTAAACTTTATAAAAATCTAAAATACGACATTGAGGATGCGGGAAACTGTTTTCTTGCTGTTTCACCACAAGAAGGTCCAGCAGAGACGCTGATTGAATTGGTTGGTCTTGATTACAGGCCAAACAATAAATATATTTTGTCTCCGATAGGAAGAGAAGTCACTTCAGATTCAACTGGCAGAATAGACGCCAAATTTAAGCTGATTGATACCTTCCCTGATCAAGCTGTCAATTGTCCGGCTTCTCAAGGTGGGTTCGCAACTGATGGCTGCCAGATATTGATAGGAATAAATAACAAGCACGGAGACCTATTGCGTTCTGTCTCTTTCAGAGTCACAGGTGAAAAATCAAGATTCGGAGCTTGGTTATATAAAAACGAAAAGAAAACAATTTCAGACACATATAAAGCAGGAGTTCCTAACGGCACATTCGTAAAGACTATTGAATTAACAGAAACTGATACTAACTCATGCACATTCTTGCTGGATTCAAAAGATAAGGTAACAGTAAAGGTCGGAGATTCTTACACTACTGATTTCCAAGGATTTACTGCTTTCGCTCTTTCTGTTTATGATGTTAGGACAATTACTGAAGATAATGTGCAAAAAGAATTATGTAAGATGGGTGCAAGGAACATACCGCAAAATGTTGTAGAATTGATAATTAACTGGTTTAAATTAAAGATATTCTAACAAATTATGCTGAATCTTAGGCTTTCATGTGCAGAAAACCAATTTAAACAATCTTAATCTCTTTGACTGGAAAGTATCTTCTGATGTATTCTTCAAGCCACCTCATATTCTGTGCATCCCTGCCGACCCGTAATCCTTGTCTTTGCATCACTAATCTGTTTGGCGGTTAATTTCTTGAATTAATTATCGCCGCAACTGCAATAGCTGCTGTTTCAATTCTCAATGTATTCTTTGAAATTGAAGTTTTAACAAATCCATTGCTCTCTGCTTCTTTCATTTCTTCTTCGGTAAAGCCTCCTTCTGGACCAACAAGAACCAATGTCGTGCCCATTCCAAATTTTATTTTTACTCCGTCTTGATTTAAAATTATTTTACTATCTGCTTCCTCTTTAATAACCGAAGAAAACTCAGTCAAGTTTCTTAATTCAGGAACCCATGCTCTTCTGCATTGTTTGCACGCTTCAATTAATATTCTCTTCAATCTTTCCTGTTTTGTTTCTCTTGGCATTACAACAGAGCGTTTAGTATTCATTAAAATTATCGTTGAAACATTCAATTCTGTTAACTTTTGCAGCATAAAATCCAATCTATCTCCTTTCGGAACAGCAACAGCAATAGTCAATGAATCTTCTTTTGGAAATTCTCTAACTTCAGAAACTTCGATTTTATCCTTATCAATTATCTTTCCGATACCGACTTTGCCTTTCCCGTCAAAGATACAGACTAACTCATCGGAATAATGCCGCTTTACTTTTAGATGGCGAGCTTCGTTTTGGCTGAGCTTAGATATTCCTCTTTCTATATTTTCAGCATAAAACCAATCTAAATGGCGGATGTTCATAGAATATTAGAGCATCCATCTCTTTCTTTAATATTACTATATTATTTATTTTCCATATAGAATATATTACACAAGCTATATACTGTGGGCTATAGGTCATGTTCCTACTAGAAAGAAGCACAACGTTTATAAATCATCCGCGAAGTCTAAATTCTATAAATGGCGATTACAGCAATGTAAGCGTTTCAGAGCCTGGAAAAGCAACTTTTTCAGTACGAAAATAATTTCGTTCTAGAAAAATCAGGCTCATATTAAAAATGTCAAACGTAAGAAAACCGAGAGCAGGAAGTATGCAGGTCTGGCCTAGAATAAGGGCTAACAGGCAATATCCGAGAGTCAGGTCCTGGGCGCCTTCATCTGAAAAAAAACCTTTGGGCTTCGCTGGCTATAAAGTCGGTATGACACACATCATTCACGTCAACAACATCAAAACCTCAAAAACCAAGGGCGAAGAGATTTTTTGTCCGGTGACCGTGATTGAATGTCCGCCGCTCAAAGTCGCTTCCGTCCGCCTTTATTCTCAATATGCTTATGGTTCCCAGCCAAAAACCCAATTCAACTCAAAAATTCTTGACAAGGAAATTGAAAGAAAATTAACAAAACCAAAAAAACAAAATGAAGAGCTGCTGTCTAAAATTTCTGCAAATGATTTTGATGATTTAACTCTGCTCGTCTATACCCAGCCGAAACTTCTAGGCCTGAAAAAGACTCCCGAAGTATTTGAAATCGCAGTCGGCGGATCAAAAGAGGATAAACTGGCCTATGCAAAAGAGAAATTAGGGAAAGAAATAACAGTTAAAGAAGTTTTTTCTGAAGGAAATCAAGCCGATATCCATGCTGTAACGACTGGAAAAGGATTCCAGGGTCCTATGAAAAGATTTGGAATCACAAGAAGAAGGCATAAATCAGAAAAGTCAATAAGAAATCCCGGTTCGCTTGGAGGATGGCAGGCTCAGGGACATGTTATGTACAGAGTTGCACACGCTGGCCAGATGGGATATCACACAAGAACAGAATACAACAAACAAATTTTAAAAATAGGAGATAAGCCTGAAGAAATAAATGTTAAAGGCGGATTTCCTCATTTCGGAAATGTAAAAAATACTTATGTCATGTTCAGAGGTTCGATTGCCGGGCCGCAAAAAAGGCTTATAAGATTTAATGCAGCAATCAGGCCGAATAAAAATATCACAAAAGAAGCGCCGAATATAACTTATGTAAGTTTGGCATCGAAGCAATAAGAAATAAAAGAATAAGAAAGCAAAAAGAATAAGCAAAACTGAACACGAACAAAACAAAAAATCCAAGCCAAATAATAATAGTTTAATTGCAAACTAAAAAATCACAATCAACCGATGATGAAGTTATCCCCATCTGACTGATGATGATAACATCGATGTGCTGATGGTTGATAACAATCAACCCCGCACGACAATGTCGGGCGATGGTTGATATATCAAAAAACAAAAATGAAAGCGAAAATACTGGACATACACAAAACTGAAAAAGGAAGCAAGGAACTGCCTGTTCAATTTAGTGAGCAGATTCGCTGGGACTTAATCCAGAGAGCAGTCATTTCTCTGCAAAATGAAAGAAGGCAGGCATATGGTGTAAAACCAGGCGCTGGAACAAGACAGGTTTCTGAAGTATCTAGGCGTAGAAGAGATTACAAAGGAACTTACGGCGCAGGAATATCAAGAGTGCCGAGAAAGATAATGTCCAGAAACGGAACAAGGATGAACTGGGTTGGTGCAATAGCTCCTGGAACTGTAGGCGGAAGACAGGGACATCCTCCAAGCGCGGAAAGAAACTGGACGCAAAAGATAAATGAGAAAGAAAACAGAAAAGCTATCAGGTGCGCAATATCCGCAACTATGGTTTCTGAACTGGCAAAAAGAAGGGGTCATTTAATTCCGAAAGAATTCCCATTCCTATTAGACAGCAAGATAGAGGCGGTTTCAAAGACAAAAGAAGTTGAAAAGATACTTGACAGATTAGGATTTGTCCAGGAACTGGAAAGAACTTCAAAATCAAGCATAAGGTCAGGTTCAGGAAAGAACCGAGGAAGAAAATATCACAATAAAATCGGCCCATTGTTTGTTGTTTCTCAGGATTGTCCTTTACTTAAATCATCAAAAAATATTCCTGGAGTGGATGCAGTTCAGGTTCAAAATTTAAATGCGGAATTATTGGCTCCCGGATGTCATGCAGGAAGGCTTACCTTGTGGAGCGAAGGAGCGATAGATATTTTAGCGAAACAAAATTTATTCACGGATGATTATCGGGGTCCAAAACAGATCAAAGAAACGAAACAAGAATCAAAAAAAGAAGTAATATCAAATATAAACAAAGCAAAGAAAATCAAACAAGATAATAGTAGTTTAATTACAAATCAAAAAAATATTGGCAAATCAAAAAAACCAAAGAATAACTAAACATGGCAATAATAAAAAGACCGTCTGCAACTGAAAAATCAATCAGGATGATGGAATCGGAAAACAAGTTGATTTTCGTAGTCGATCTTAAGGCAACAAAGAAAGAAATACAGAAAGAACTGGAAAATATGTTCAAGGCAAAGATAACAAAGATTACAACTCACATAACTCCTCAAGGAGAGAAAAAAGCATATGTTGCGTTCAGCAAAGAAACACCGGCGATAGATATTGCAACACAATTAGGTTTGATGTAAAATGGGAAAGAACATTATTCAGCAGGCAAGAGGAAAAGGAAGCATGCGCTACAGAGCGCCTAGTTTCAATTACTTAGGAGAAGCCAAGCACAGAAATCTTGATAATCAGATTATTCAGGGCGTTATTACAGATATAAAACACTGCCCTGGCCATTATGCACCATTAAGCAGAGTCCGCTATCAGAATGGAGAAATATGCTGGCTGATAACTCCTGACGGAATCAAAGTCGGAGATAAAGTCGAATCCGGATTAACTGCACCGGTTGGAACAGGAAATACTGTTTCATTGAAAAACATTCCCGAAGGAACTCAGGTGTATAACATAGAAAAAGCGCCGGGAGACGGCGGAAAATTCATAAGAAGCTCAGGCACTACCGGAAAAATACTTGCTAAGACTGAAAAAACAGTGAAGATAATGATGCCCTCAAGAAAAGAAAAAGACTTCAATCCGGACTGCAGAGCAAATATCGGAATTGTTGCCGGAGCGGGAAGGACAGAAAAGCCTTTCGCGAAAGCAGGGAAAGTCTTCTTCGCAAAAAGAGCAAGAAATAAACTATACCCGATTACATCCGGTGTTTCGCAGAACTCTGTCGATCATCCATTCGGCGGTAAATCAAGTCATCATAAAGGAAGGCCCACTGTAGCTCCTAAATATGCGCCTGCAGGAAGAAAAGTCGGAAAAGTAAGGCCAAGAAGAACAGGTATGAGGAGATAAAGATGGCAAAGAAAGAATTCACATTTAAAGGAAAAACAGTGGAGCAGCTTAGAAAGATGGACTTAGCTGAATTTTCAAGATTAATAGCTGCAAATGAAAGAAGGCACATAAAGAGAGGATTTACTGTTCTGGAAAAGAAACTTCTTCATGATTTAAGATCAGGAAAAAATAATATCGAAACACACGCGAGAGACATGATAATACTTCCTGAAATGATCGGACTGACTATCAAAGTCTATACTGGAAAAGAATTCTTCCAGGTCTTCATGAATGAAGAGATGCTTGGACACAGACTGGGAGAATTTGCGCTTACAAGAAAACCTGTAAAACACGGAGCTGCTGGAATCGGCGCGACAAAATCAAGCTCGAGCCAGTCGGTGCATTAAAAATGACACAAAACTATTCGTTTCAAAGATATGATGAGAAAACAATGGCAAAAGCTAAAGGAATAAGTCTGCCGATTTCACATAAACAAGCGAGAGAAATCTGTCATTACCTGAAAAGCAGAAGAGTCGAAGATGCAAAGAGACTGCTGGAAAGGGTATTGAATATGACGCAGGCTGTGCCGTTCAAGAGATTCAATATGGATGTCGGTCATAAGCCGGGCATCGCTGCTGGAAGATATCCCCAGAATGCTTCAAAAGAAATCCTAAAATTAATAGAAAGCGCCGAGAAAAATGCAAATAATAAAGGATTAAATGACCTTTTCATAACTCACATGAATGCGCATATTGCAGCGCCTGGCCAGAGAGGGGGAAGAACAGCAGGACAGGCAAAAAGAGCTCATGTTGAAATAGTAGTTGAACAAAAAAATGAAGAAAAGAAAACGAACAGAGAGAGGAAAAAATGATTGAAAGGCAGTTTATCACACAAAATATGAAAGAATATCTTATTCAGGAATACATAGCCAAGACTCTTTCGAATGTCGGATTAAGCCACACTAAACTGGTAAAAACTCCGTCAGGAGTAAAGATAATAATTTATGCATCCAGGCCTGGACTGATTGTAGGAAGAAAAGGAGCAAACATTAAAGATTTGACAATGGTCATGAAAAACAAGTTTAAGCTTGAAAACCCTCAGATAGAAATTGCAGAAATTGAAAACATAAATATTGACCCCCAGATAATCGCTGAAAAAATAGTTTCATCAATGGAAAGATTCGGGACCCAAAGATTCAAAGGAATTGTTCATAAAGTTTTATCGGAAGTCATGGGAGCCGGAGCAAGAGGAATAGAAATTGTCATTTCCGGAAAGATTCCAAGTGCAAGGGCAAAAACATGGAGATTTTCGGCCGGTTACCTGAAGAAATGCGGCGATATAGCAATGAACTATGTCAAAAAATCAATCATGTCAGCCAATTTAAAAACCGGAACAGTTGGTGTCCAGGTTAAAATAATGCCGCCTGATGTAAAGCTTCCTGATGATATCTCAATATATGATGAAACAAAAGTAGAGGAAAAAGCTGCTGCAGAAAAGAAAGCAGATGAGGAAAAATCGCTAAAGAGCAAAAAAGGAAGGAAGAAACACGAAGGTCAGGAGCCTAAGCACAATAAAAAGGAATCTCACAAAAATAAAGAACATAAGGAACACAGACAGGAGCTGCATCCTGCGCACATCCAATCTGAACCAAAGGAAAGCAAGCCTGATAACAAATCTGAGGTTAAAGCACAATGAAAAGAAAGGAGCTGATGGATTTGGATAAAAATGAATATCAGAATAAGCTTGCTGAATTCAGAAAAGAACTTTTAAAACTCAACGCTCAGTCAAGCACAGGAACCGCGATGAAGAATCCGGGAATGCTTAAGCAGACAAAAAAGAACATCGCAAGGATACTTACTTTAATGAATCAAAATAAGAGGGAAACGAAAAAGGCATGAGTGAAGTCTGTCAGACATGCGGGTTGCCGAAGGAACTTTGCGTTTGCGAGTCAATCGCAAAGGAAAGCCAGAAGATAAAAGTGTATACTGTCGAAAAAAAGTTCGGAAAGATATATACAATTATTGAAGGCATAGGAGACAAGCAGATAAGCCTAAAAGAGCTTACAAAAAAGCTGAAAAGCAAGCTCGCATGCGGCGGAACTGTAAATAACGGAAACGTTGAATTGCAGGGAAACCATAAGCACAAGGTCATGAATGTGCTTGCTGAAGTCGGTTTCAGCCCGGAAACAATAGAGATAAGATGAAAACGGAGCTTATCGGAAAGAAAATCAAGATCATCGAGTCGAACAACAAAAACAGCATAGGAAAAGCAGGTATTGTTGTCGATGAAACAAAAAACATGCTTTCTGTCGAGATAGACGGAAAGGAGATTAAAGTCATCAAGGACCAGTGCGTCTTTGAGATCGAAGGAAAGAAGATATCCGGAAAAGATATCGCCAAAAAACCTGAAGAGAGAATCAAAAAATGAAAAAAAACATAGGAATCGATGTAAAGGCGCCGCAGAAGATATGCGCAGATAAGCACTGCCCATTTCATGGCAGCTTAAGTGTGCACGGCAGGATATTCATAGGAAAAGTAGTTTCAGATAAAATGTCAAAATCAGTCACAGTGTCCTGGGACAGGACAATTTTCGTCCCGAAATATGAAAGATACGAAAAACAGAGGTCGAAAGTCAAGGCACACAACCCTGAATGCATCAGCGTCAGGGCGGGAGACGTCGTAAAAATAATGCAGTGCAGGCCTATAAGTAAGACAAAACACTTTGTTGTTGTGGAGAGTCTGGAAAAATAAAATGGAAGCAATGAAAGCAAAAATAACAAAAGGACTATGCCATGGCTCGGAAATCGAGACATGCGATAATTCGGGAGCCAAAGTAGTCAGGATAATCTCAGTCATAAACAGGAAAACAAGAAAGGGGCAGAAACCTGGATGCGGAATAGGAGATTTGCTTTTAGTTGCTGTAAAGAAAGGCACTCCTGAAATGAGAAAAACAGTCACTTATGCTACAATCGTCAGGCAGAAAAAAGAATACAGAAGGCCGGACGGAACAAGAATAAAATTTGAAGATAATGCTGCAGTAGTGCTGAAAGACGAAGACGGAAATCCTAAGGGAACTATCTTCAAAGGCCCTATCGCAAAAGAAGCCGCTGAAAGATGGCCGGGAGTAATGAAAGTTGCGAGAGTGATTATATGAATGAATTTTCAAATGCGTGGAAATCAAGCAGCAATCCAGGAAAGCAGAGAAAATACAGATTTAATGCTCCGCTGCACAAAAAAAGAAAATTCCTTTCAGCAAGATTGTCAAAGGATCTTACAAAAAAGCACAGTACAAGAAATATTCCTCTAAGAAAGGGAGACAGAGTCAAGGTCGTAAGAGGAAGCTACAAAGGAACATTGGGAAAAGTGGACAGAATCAACCTGAAAAGAGAAAGGATATTTGTCGAAGGAACAGACAGGACAAAGAGAGACGGAACAAAATCACTTTACCCGATTCATCCTTCAAATGTCATCATATATGACTTAGTTTTGGATGATAGAATGAGAAAACAAATGCTGGAAAGGAAGGTCAAAAAATAAAATGGTAAAGAATCACTTAAAAAGAATAGCGATGCCGACAACATGGACTACTGAGGAAAAGAAAGGAGTAGTCTGGGTCGCAAGGCCTAATTCCGGCGCTCATTCATTGGAAGAAGGAATGCCATTGGTGCTGGTAATAAGAGAGCTTCTCAAATACGCGAACAGCACGAGAGAAGTCAAGCATATTCTGAATCATAAAAAAATCCTTGTTGATGGTGTGCAGAGAAAAGACCACAGGTTTAATGTAGGATTCATGGACACAATCTCTATTCCTGACTTAAAGGAAAATTACAGGATTGTTTTGAATAAATTCAACAGATTGGTGCTTATAAAAATAGATGATAAAGAGGCGAAAGAAAAAATCTGCCAGATAAAAGGCAAAGGATTGTATCAAGGAAAGACTCAGCTAAGGCTTTCTGACGGAAGGGTAATCCTGGCTGATAAGAAAGAAAAATACAGCACAAGGGACTCTGCTGTGATAAGTGTTCCTGAACAAAAAATAATCAGGCATATTCCGTTCGAAAAAGGAGTCGTTGTTATGCTCATAAAAGGAAAAAAATCAGGAGTTATAGGAACTGTTCAGGAGATTAAGATGCATTCTGAGAAGAATAGAAGAGACAACCAGGAGGATATGGTAGTTGTCAAGTCAGGATCTGAAACATTTGAAACTCTTAAAAGATACTGCTTTGTGCTGGGAAAGCAAAAACCGGAATTAAAGATAGAATAGATGGTATAATATGAAAAACCACATATCAAGAAAAATAAAAGTTGAAAAAGTGACCTTGAACATAGGTGCAGGAAAGAATACTGCGCTTCTCGAAAAAGGAGTCAAACTGCTCAAGAATATAACAAATGTAAATCCAGTCAAGACTGTTACTCAAAAAAGAATTCCTGCATGGGGATTAAGGCCCGGACTGCCTATCGGCTGCAAGATAACATTAAGAAAAAGTGCAGCGTCAGATGTCCTGAGCAGGCTGCTTCATGCAAAAAATTTCACACTGAAAGAAAGCCAGTTTGATGACAACGGCAATGTCGCATTCGGAATACACGAATACATAGACATTCCGAGCGTCAAATATGATCCGGAAATCGGAATCATCGGGCTGGAAGTATGCATCACTTTGGAAAGGCCCGGATTCAGGATAAAGAAGAGAAGAGCGCTGACCAAAAAAATACCGGACAGACATAAAATAACAAAAGAAGATGCGATAACATTCATGAAAGACCAGTTCAAAGTAAAAATAGGTGAGACAGAATGACAGTAAGTGACTATAAGAAAATATTGAATGTAATCAAGAATAAACCTGGGAAAATAAGAAAATACAGCAAACATAATGTTCCTAAAGCAAGAAAATGCGGCATATCGAACAATAAATGCAGCATCTGTCTGAGAACCGGCGGTCATGTAGGAAAATACGGACTGAGCCTTTGCAGGCATTGTTTCAGGGATTATGCAAAAATGATAGGATTCAAGAAATACAGCTGAGGACAAAAAATGACTATGAACGACACACTGGCAGCGGCACTTTCATGTATTCTGGGCGCTGAAAAATTGAGCAGGACTGAATTAATCATCTTCCCATGTTCAAAAATAATGAAACAAGTGCTATCTGTCATGCAGAAAAATGACTACGTTGGCGAGCATAAAGAAGTCAAAGACAGCAAAGGAACAGGATTGAAAGTCCATCTTTTGGGAAAAATAAACAGATGCGGAGCCATAAAACCGAGGTTTTCAGTTACATTAGATGAATACGATAAGTTTGAAAAGAGATTTTTGCCGGCAAAGAATTTTGGAATCCTTGTCGTCACGACAAATAAAGGAATAATGAGCCATATTCAGGCAAAAGAGAAAAAATTAGGAGGGAAGCTTCTGGCTTACTGCTATTAAGATGAGAATTCCCGAGTTGAAGCAGACTGTAAGTATTCCTGAAGGAGTTTCAGTTGCTCTGCATCACAATAAAATAACTGCAAAAGGCCAGCACGGAGAAATCAGCAGGATATGGAATGAGCCGCGAATCGCAGTTAAAGTGGAGAATAATCAGGTTACAATATCATCAAAAAATGCGACCAAGAAGCAAAAAAGAATAATTGCAACAACAAGAGCTCAAATAAGAAACATAGTAAATGGTGTTAAAAACGGAAATGAATACAAGCTCAAGGTATGTGCAAGCCACTTTCCAATGCAGATTGCCATGGAAGGAAACACAATTGTCATAAAAAACTTTTTCGGGGAAAAAATTCCAAGAAAGACCAATCTTCCGAAAGATGTTCAGGTAAAAATACAGGGGGACAAAATAAGCGTAACGGGACCTGATGTTGAAAAAGTAGGGAAAACTGCATCGCTTATAGAACAGACCTGCAGAATAGCAAACAGAGACAGAAGAGTATTCCAGGATGGAATATTTTTGATAGAAAAAAACGGTAAAACAATATGAGTGACATAAAAAAACTGCTGGAAATAAGAAAGAACAGGAAAAGCAAGAAGCACCACTTCAGAAGGCAGGGTTATGGAATTTATCACAGAATAAAGGATCAATGGAGAAAACCGAAAGGAAGACATTCCAAGCAAAGACATCAGGCAGCGGGACATGCTAAGATAGTCAAACCTGGATTCAGGACAAATAAACTTGTCAGAGGAATGGATAAAACAGGATTAATTCCTGTAATAATAAACACAATAGCCCACATTCCACTATTAAATAAGAACATTCACGGCGCAGTCATAGGGGGAAATGTCGGGAACAGAAAAAGACTCCACATCATTGCTGAACTGAAAAAGCACGGAATAAAAGTCCTCAACTTAAAAGAAAATCACGAACAGAAGATTCACGATAAGATAAATGCAAGAAAAAAAGAAAGGGAAGAAAGACTTGCAAGAAAATCCCATAAAAAAGGGAAGAAAGAAGCAAAAAAAGAGGAAAAAGAGCTCACTCAGGAAGAAAAAGAAGCAAAAGAGAAAGCAGAGAAAGATAAGCTGCTTCACAAGGAGATCAAATGAGGCTTCAAAAAAGACTGGCAGCCAGCGTGATGGGATGTTCAGAGAAAAGAGTGCTTTTTGATGAGAATAAGCTGGATGAGATCAAGGAAGCCATAACTAAAGCGGACATAAGGAATCTTATAAGCCAGGGAAGCATAATCGAACTTCAAAAACGTGGAATCTCAAGAAGCCGTGCAAATAAGAGGAAAATACAGAAAAGCAAGGGCCTCAGGAGAGGGCATGGTTCAAGAAAAGGAAAAGCCGGAGCGAGGGGCGAAGACTCAAAAACTCTTTGGATAAACAAAATAAGGCTCCAGAGAAAATTCATCTCCGCTCTTAAGAATTCGAATAAGATAGACAAGACAACATTCAATGACCTTTACAGAAAAAGCAAAGGCGGATTTTTCAGAAGCAAAGGCCACATCATAGTTTATCTGGAAGAAAAAGGCATATTAAAAGGTACAAAATGAAAGATAAAAGAAAAGTAATCCCATTCAGAAGGAAGAGGGAAGGCAAGACCAATTATAAGAAAAGAATAGCTTTCCTCACATCAGAAAAACCAAGATTGGTAATCAGAAAATCGCTCAAAAGCTTCATTGCACAGATAATAATTTATGAGCCAAAAGGAGATAGAGTTTTAACAAGCGCATGTTCAGCCGAACTGAAAAAATTAGGGTGGAAATTTTCGGGAGGAAATACCTCTGCAGCATATTTAGTAGGCTATCTTGCCGGAAAAAAAGCAAAAAATGCCAAAATTACAGAAGCTATAGCTGATGTCGGACTATACCAGCCGGTAAAAGGCTCAAAACTTTACGCAGTATTAAAAGGAGCGGTCGATTCAGGATTAATTGTTCCGCATGACGAATCCTCGATTCCAAAACCTGAAAGAATAAAAGGAAAACATATCGCAGATTACAAAAAAGTTGATATCGAAAAGAATTTTGATGAAGTTTTATCAAAAATAAAAGGTAAATGAATATGGCAAGGACAAACAAGGACAAATTACCAGATAAGGAAGAGACAAAGCAGGAATCAGTCTCAGAACAGATAGCGATAGATGAAAAGACGATTGCTGTATCAGGTTCCGAGGAAACTGTTGAAGTTATTGTTCCTATGGAGGAAGCAGTAATCGAAAAAACAAAGGAAGAGACATCTGCATGGAAACCGATTACAGAGCTGGGAAGGAAAGTCAAAAGTGGCGATATAACCGACATCAATTATATATTTGATAAAGGATTAAGAATAAAAGAATCCCAGATTGTCGATACTTTGCTGGACAATATCGAAGCTGATTTGCTTTTAATCGGCCAGTCGAAAGGTAAGTTTGGAGGCGGTTCAAGAAAAGCTTTCAAGCAGACGCAAAAGAAGACACAGGAAGGAAACAAGCCTAAATTTGCAACATTCTCCGTCATTGGAAATAAAAATGGATTTGTAGGGGTTGGATATGGAAAAGCAAAAGAAACAGTCCCCGCCAGAGAAAAATCACTAAGGACTGCAAAAATAAACCTAATCAGGATAAGAAGAGGATGCGGTTCATGGCAGTGCGGATGCAGAACTCCCCACAGCATACCTTATCAGGTTGAAGGGAAAACAGGTTCATGCAGAATCATATTGAAACCCGCTCCGAAAGGAACAGGATTAAAAGTTGAAAAAGAATGCCAGAGAATTCTGGCGCTTGCCGGAATAAAGGATGTCTGGTCGAAAAGCTTTGGCCAGACCGGAAGCAAGATAAATCTGGTTAAAGCATGCGAGAAGGCTCTTAAAAACCTAAGCAGCACAAAAATCCAGGAAAAATTCAGCAAGGACCTCGGACTTACTACAGGAAACAAAGTGAAGGAATAAAATGGCAAAAATAGCAGTGATTTTGGTCAGAGGATTGATTGGGGCAAACAGGAATATCAAAGACACTCTTAAAATGCTCAATATTCACAGAAGGAATGTCTGTGCTATTCTTGAAGCTAACAAAAATATGCTTGGAATGGTAAATAAGGTAAGGAATTACGCAACATTCGGAGAAATCAACGAGGAAACTTTAAAATTATTGAAGCAGAAAAAAGGAGATTCAAAATATTACAATCTTAACAGCCCAAGAAAAGGATACGGGAGAAAAGGAATAAAGTATGATTTTGTCAATGGCGGCGCTTTAGGATATAGAGGGGATAAAATAAACGATTTGATTAAGAGGATGCTGTAATGGTTCGCAGAAAAAGAAGAAAAACAACAAGGATGAGAGGTTCTCATACTCATGGCTGGGGAGACAAGAAAAAAAGAAGGAACTACGGCCATTCGGGAGGAAAAGGATTCGCAGGAAGATATACTGGAGCGAAAAAACCGAGCTTCTGGCCTTTCGGAAGAAAGCACAATATCGGCTTTAATCCACGAAATCCTTCAGAGAGCAAAGCAATAAATATCCGGGATTTGAACTTGATGATTGAAAACGGAAAAATCCAGAAAAAAGGCAATTCTTATGAGGCAAACCTTTCTGCTTTAGGATATACAAAATTACTGAGCAAAGGGAAGCCAAAATATACTGTAAATATCACTATCAATTCAGCGACCGAAAAAGCTGTGCAGAAAGTGAATGCTGCGGGCGGAAACGTAGTGCTGAATAAAAAACAATAAAGAGGAAAATGTCCCTTTACGACACAATACTGGAAAATCTGCCTGAAGTATCAAAGCCGACAGACAGATTGACATTTAAGACGAAACTTATCTGGACTTTGATTATTCTTGTGACGTTCTATTTACTGCAGCTGATTCCTCTGTATGGCTTGGGACAGAATGCCCTTCAGACATTTGAATTACTGTCCTTAATTTTGGGGGCTGAGTTCGGCTCAATAATATCACTGGGAATCGGTCCTATTGTTACCGCATCCATCGTTTTGCAGCTGTTAAATGGTTCAGGCATCGTCAAGTTTGATCTGCAAAGTACAGAAGGAAAGAAAAGATTCCAGGGAACGCAGAAGATATTATCTTTGTTTTTCATATTGTTTGAAGGAGCAATATATGTATTTTTTGGAGGACTGGCTCCGGCACTGGATTTACAGGGGACTTCCCTGTTTTTAGTAATGGAAATTGTTCTTACGGCCCAGCTGTTTGTCGGAGGAATATTGATAATGATGATGGATGAAGTATGTTCTAAATGGGGATTTGGTTCCGGATTAAGCTTATTTATCGCAGCAGGAGTCTCGAAAAGCTTATTTGTAAGAACATTCAGCCCATTGCCCAGTCCTAACAATCCTGAGATAATGACTGGTGCGATTCCTGCATTGTTTCAAAGTTTAATGGCAGGAGATCCTACAACTGCTATTTTAATGTTATCGGGAGTTATTGCTACCGGATTGATATTCGCGGGAGCAGTTTATGCTCAATCGATGAAAGTTGAACTGCCGCTAAGTTTCGGAAAAGTAAGAGGATACGGAATAAGATGGCCTTTGAATTTTATGTATACTTCAAATATTCCTGTTATCTTGGTTGCGGCATTATTTGCCAACATACAGTTATGGGCAAGATTGCTGCAGAATGCCGGTTTTCCTATATTAGGAACTTTCGTTGGAAATTCTCCTGCAACAGGTTTTGTTTCCTTCATTTCCGCTCCCAATTTAGTCGGAACGGTAATAAGGCAGGGAACATTCTTTATCGGGATTAAACCGTATATCAGTGCTTTGATTTACATGTTATTGATGCTTGCGGGATGTATCATGTTTGGTCTATTCTGGGTGCAGACTTCTGGAATGGATGCGCGTTCGCAAGCTAAGCAAATCATGAATTCAGGACTACAGATTCCCGGATTCAGAAGAGATGAAAGAATATTGGAATCAATTTTAGGTCGTTATATTATGCCATTAACTGTCATGGGTTCTATTACAGTTGGTTTATTGGCCGGATTTGCTGATTTGATGGGAGCATTGACTAATGGAACTGGATTGCTGTTAACTGTTATGATCATATATAAATTATATGAAGATATAGCTCGGCAGCATATGATGGATATGAATCCAATGATGAGAAAATTCATGGGAGGCGAATGATGGCATTCAACGGATTTCTGAATCCTGTTCTGAATCCTTTGCTTGACTATCTCAACGGATTTCTGAATCCTTTGCTTGACTATCTCGGAACGTTCTGGTTTATCGCTCTGATTTCATTAATTGTTTCTTTAGTTACTGTTATCGTCTACAAATATACGACTGATCAGATTTTGATGAAAAGCATCAAGGAAGATTTGGATAAACTGAATAAAAAGATGAGGGAGAACAGGAGTGATTCCCATAAAATGACGCAGATCCAGAAAGAGATGTGGAGCAAGCAGATGACGATGATGAAACATTCGTTTACTTCGACAATCTACACATTTATTCCTATCATCATATTGTTCAGCTGGCTGACTGCAAACATGGGTGCTGAGAAAATTTTGAATCTTGGATTTGTTAAATTTGGCTGGCTTGGAAGCTACATCTTATTTGCGATATTGTTTTCTTCGATATTAAGAAAATTGTTAAAAGTGTATTAGATTATAAAGTTAGCGTCAGTTGCGAGTGATGGATTGTTAATTCAGAATAAGAGCTAAAGGGAATTCAATTCGTGTTCGAATGCACAGCTTGGCAGTGCCGAGATTGTGCCTTATGGGACTTTAGCGGTATGTGATAAACTTCCAGTTATATTCAATCCGCCTTCATCCGCAAAAATAGCAATGCTTTTAAATTCTGATAAACTTAGTGTTTATATGTCATTCATAAACAGAATTTTTCAAGTTTGGTATTATATTTTTGGATTTATTGTAGGCATAACCCTTTTCTATTTTGGAAAATCAAGAATTTCTATGGGCATAAGTTCAATAAGAATTTCTGACCAATACACCGCCCATTTTATGAATGTAGGGTTATTGTATATTCAAATTAGTTTGTTAATTTTGATTGCTCTTACAATTGGAATTACCTACTCTTTAACAAAATCCAAAAAATAATCTTGCGGACTACGGCGGACTTTGAGTTTTCCCTTCGGGACGTTGCACTAAAACTCAATCCCTAACGGGAAAATATAACAGGATCCGATGTTAAATCACAAGCGACGCTAACCTTTTAGTTTGTAATTAAAACGAAAATAATCTTGCAGAGGGGCGGCACTATGATCTGAAACTGAGACTAAACTATACTATAATCTCATCAGTTCTTCGAACGTCAATCCTTTTCTTTCTGCAATTTCCTGAGTTATGGAGAAATTGCTTTGTGTTTTGTTAATGTCTTCTAATGTTAAGAAATACCAGTCTTTAAATTTGACTGCAATCCATGGTTCTGCTCCGAATTGTTTTGAGAATGATTCTAAGTCTTCTATTTGCTGCTTGTTTAGGTGTTGGTATCCTGTGCCTGAATTCTTGACTTCTATGGCTAATTTTCTTAAGTTGTTTCCTGCGATTAAGTCAGGACAGGGGTATTTCATGCTTCCCGAACCAGCAGCGCGAAAAGCTGCAAAATTAGCTGTCTGAAACATATGAATCAGTTCTCTTTCAGCACTTGTTCCTTTGGCTTTAGTGTTCATAATTAATGATTGAGAAGTTCAAGTTTAAAAGTATTTGGTGGAGTTGTCCAGTGGACTACTACGACTTTTTTTCAGCTAGCATTGCAATGAGTGGTGGTTCGCCTTTAAAGAAATCATTCCAGTAAGGGTTTCCTGCTTCGGATGGAGCCAGCATTGCTCTTTGCCAACTAAATGTAGAAAATCCTGCTTCTCTGAATGCTCTCTCATAAGTTTCTGGACGCAGGTAGAAATTAACAATAGGATTTGTCATACCGCCCACCCAATAGATAACCTCTCTGCCTTCTTCGCCTCCCGTCATCACTTTCCTGAATCCATATTGTGCATGACGTTCTCCATCGAATACTTCGAAGGGATTATTATTGAAACCTATGAATCTCCCGCCTGGCTTTAAGTGGGAAGCCAGTGCTTGACAAAATGCAATCGCTTCTTCTAAATTTCTAGGATAACTTAATATATATGAACCAACTGCGAGGTCTCGATTACCTATCCCGTGGAAATCTTGGACAAAGGCTCGAGAATAATCTATTTTACCTTCATATCCTTTGTTTTTCTCGCGTGCCATCTTTATGAAGTCTTCTGCACAATCGACACCGAGAACATGCGTAGCACCACGATTAATCAATTCCCTTGCGTAGATTCCATCTCCACAACCGGCATCTAACACTCGTAATCCTGCTGGATTGCCAATCATAGAAAAAATTGTGTGAAACTCCACCGCATCACGAAAAGGAGCACCCCTTTTAGTGCGTGCATATTCGTCTGCTTTGTAAGTGATATCTCTTCCTGTCATGTGGAATTTACCCCATAATAACTCTATTATATCTATTATATAATGATTTATTTATTCTAAGATATATTTACTGGAGTATCGATTGACCTGGACTACTTAATCTTAAAATCACTTAAAGAAGCCTGTCCTGCTTCAATCATTTTCTTTGCTTCAAGATAAGTCATGTTCTTTTTTAATGCTAAATCCATAATTTTGTCGTCAAGAAGCCTTTTTTCTTCCTGTTGACGCTTGTTTAGAATCATAATTTTGTTTAAGTTTAGGCTTTTATATAAAATGTTGTAATCATTTTGTAATGAAAATTAGTTAATGAAAAGAATTAAAGAGAAATCTTCATCAGATCAAATGCTGCTTTGGTATTCGGAAAGATAACTCTTGCTTCGTCAACTAATTCATTGACTTGTTTGTATCTTTGAGAGAAATGCGTCAGGACTAACTGCTTCACTTCTGCCTGAGAAGCTATCTGTCCTGCTTCCTGAGCCGTCATATGCCTGTTTTTCTCGGCTTTTTCACTTAAATTATTCATGTAAGTAGCTTCGCAGATGAGCAAATCTGCATTTTTTGCCAGTTTAACGGCATTTTGTGTGAAAACTGTGTCAATCACATAAGAAATCTTCTTTCCCCGAACTGAATAAGTTGCATCCTTAGCTTTAATTTTCTTTCCTTCATAAGTTATATCTTTTCCTTCTTTTAAATTTTCAAGATAAGGACCTTCCTTTATCTTATTCTTTCTCAAAAATGAAACGTCTATGTTTCTTCTGTCTTTCTCAACAAAAGAAAAGCCTAAACAAGGAACTGAGTGCTCCAATTTAGTGCAGTAAAGCTCATAATCATCTGTTTCCAAGAATTTATCCACTTTTTTTGGGTTTAATTCTTTTACTTTCAAGTCTACCTTAACATCAAAAGCGCAGCTATTGAGAAGATTATTGATGAATTTCTTAGTTCCTTTGGGCCCAAAAAGCTCTATTTTTGGATTTTCGGCCTGGTTGCCTATTGTCTGGAATAAACCTATTAAACCAGCAACATGATCTCCATGCCAGTGGCTGATAAGAATCTTCTTTACTTTAACTCTGCTTATTCCGGCCATGTCCATTTGTCTTTGGGTTCCTTCGGCGCAGTCGAACAGTATTCCATCACCCTTATAACTAAGAAAAACACTAAGAGGATTACGTTCTTTTGTTGGAACCATTGAAGAGGTTCCGAGTATTGTTAGTTCCATGAATATTACTTGGAAAGTGACGTTATTTAACCTTATTTATCTTCCATATTGAAATTAAATACGTTTATATTAAGGCTTAATTCAGTTCTAATTATGCTAAAAGTTCAGGCAAAGCTATATGGGGGAAATGTCCTTTCTGAGGCTTCAAATGAAGCAAGAGAGCTTTACAACAAGAACAGATTTGGAGCTTTAAAGAAGGATAACGTAATTCTTTCTCTGTTTGAAGCGTTCTATTTGATAGAAAAGGATAGGTTGGCAATTAAAGAAAATAACAAAGAATTAAGCGAAGATTCCTTCCTGAAAAAAGCAAAAAGACAGATAAAGAACTTTCAGGTAAAATATGCAGTCTTCAAGGATTTAAGGGACAGAGGATATATTGTAAAAACAGCTTTAAAGTTTGGGGCGGATTTCAGAGTTTATGATAAAGGAATAAATCCCGGGGAAGATCATGCGAAATGGATTGTCTTTCCTGTGCATGAATCTGAAACCATGACGTGGCATGAATTCTCAGCAAAGAACAGAGTTGCACATTCTACAAAGAAGAAGCTGCTCATCGGAATAGTTGATGATGAATGTGATGTAACATATTACATTATAGACTGGAAAAGACCATGATAAATACAAATCTTAATCAGAGATTTAACCAGAATCAAAACAGTACTGGTCAACCCGTAAATCAGATTGTTATGATAAAAGAAAAAGCTCTGCAGATAGTCAGGACAAGAGGTCCTTTGCTCCCTGTCCAGATTACAAAGGAGCTTGGAACAAATGTAATGATGGCTTCTGCTTTGTTATCTGAATTAGTCGATAAAAAAACAGTGAAATTATCAAATACAAAAATAGGGGGCAGTCCTTTGTATTATGTAACGGGACAGGAACCGAAGCTTCAGTCATTGAGGGATAAATTAAATGACAAGCAGCAGAGAGCATTCGATATGCTAAAACGCGATAAAGTGTTAAGAGATGCTGAGCAGGAACCGGTAATCAGATTAGCACTGAGGGACATAAAGGATTTTGCCCATCAGCTGAATGTAACGCTTGATTCAAGAACCGAGATATTCTGGAAATGGTATTTAACTTCAGATCAGGAAGTTGAGCCATTAATTAAACAAAAATTAAACTTTAAAGAAAAAAAAGAAACAAAGAAAGATGATGTTGAGAGCAACTTAAGGGAAATAGAAGAAAATCTTAAAAGATTAGAGGAGCAAAAACGTGATTTAGCAATGCCGATTGAACAAAAAGTCAAAGAAGAAATATCTAAGCCAATAAAAATAAAAAAAGAAAGTATTCCGAGAGTAAAAAAAGAAAAAATAATCCAGGAACAGCTTCCTTCCGCCACAAACAACACAATAGATGACTCTGACCCATTCATGGTTAAAGTCGGCTCTTATTTCAGGCAGAATAATATTGAGCTGTCAGATATCAAGCAGATAAGAAGGGACAGTGATTTTGAGGGCATTGTCAAGATTCCCAGCGCAGTAGGCTCGATAAATTATTTCTGCAGGGCCAAAAACAAGCAAAAGATTACTGAATCTGACTTAAGCATGCTATATGCCCAGTCTCAAATGAAAAAAATGCCAATTTTGCTTGTTACAACAGGAGAAGTCACAAAGAAGGCACAGAATCTTCTAAACAAAGAATTTAAAAACATCACAATTAAAACAATATAAGGAGGTTTAATATGAAGAACATAATTGCAATTTTAGCAGTATTTCTGCTTTTGGCAGCCTGCAGTCAAACAGCAACTACTACAACTACATCTGGAATTCCAGCAACAGAAACAAAGGCTGATTCTTTAGAGCAGATAAAATCTGACACTCTGGCAAAGAACGATATAACGCAGAATCTTGTGATTCCTTTGAACATCAAAAAAGGAAAAGCAGGAGATACATTTGTTTTCGGCTCTGTTTTTAATTTGGTAAACAGGCAGCCCGGAAATTACATAATCAAGCTTGATTTCATAGAAGGAAGGGATTCCTCTTCTAACAAGATTGAACTCGGCAGAGATGCCGGAAATGCCTGGGTTCAAAGCTCAGGAGGATTTGCTGCTGGAGAACAGCCGACATTTGTCCCGATAACTGTAAAAGCAGCTTCATCTGCGCTGCCGGGAACATACACATATGATGTATTTGTTTATGAAGTAAAGGAAGGGTTTGAAAACAAAATAGACAGCATAAACAGAAAAATCAATGTTAAAATTGAGTAAGGCATATAACGAAAACTGCCATTTTGCAGTTTTCGGGATATAAATTTCCGGACTAACTGAATAAACCCGAAAATTTATATAAATGCCTTATTCTTCTTTCTTTTTATGGGAACAGATCTAAAGGACATAGCATTTAGGGAAGAGATTGAATTCTCGGATTTGGCAGGAAAAAGGCTTGTCGTTGATTCAATGAATGTAATATTCCAGTTCCTAAGCTCCATAAGGCAGATGGACGGCTCATTGCTGACAGACTCAAAGGGAAGGACAACTTCTCATTTAGTCGGATTATTCAGCAGAATGACAAGGCTTAAGAAACTAGGGATAGAATTAGCTTTTGTTTTTGACGGAAAAAAACCTGAGTTGAAAAAGAAAGAAGTTGAAAGAAGGGCTGAATTAAAAAAACAGGCTCAGGCAGAATATGAGATTGCAAAAGAAAGGGAAGATATTGAAGCGATGAAAAAATATGCCGCGAGAACCTCTGTTCTGACAAAAGAGATGATTGAAGAAAGCAAAGAGCTGCTGAAAGCACTTGGATTTCCTGTTATTCAGGCGCCGAGCGAAGGAGAAGCTCAGGCAGCGCACATGGTTAAGAAGGGGGATTTCTATGCTGAAGTCAGCCAGGATTATGACTGCTTATTGTTCGGAGTTCCAAGGATGATACAGAACTTGACGATATCTGAAAGAAAAAAATCGAAAAACAAGCTGAGTTATGAAAAGGTAAAGCCAGTCATTGTTGATCTTAAGAAAACTCTTGCGCAGAATGATTTAACTCAGGACCAGCTCATAGTCATGGGTTTATTGGTGGGAACAGATTTTAACATAGGCGGAATAAAAGGGATTGGCCCTAAAAACTCCTTAAAATTAGTCAAAAAATACGGAAAAGATTTTGAAGGATTATTTGAGGAAGCAGGATGGAGCAGGCATTATGACATGGATTGGAAGATTGTGTTTGATACAATAAAACATATGCCTGTAACTGACGACTATGAACTTAAATGGAATAATGTCAATCGTGATAAAATAATAGGGCTTCTGGTCGAAAAACACGAATTTAGCAGAGAAAGAATCGAAAAAAACCTCGATGAGCTTGAAGAAGAGACTAAAAAAGGAAAGCAGAAAGGACTTGGTGATTTCTTTTGAGACTTAAAGATTATTTGAAAAACAGACTGACTAAAAAAGAGTTCGATATATTCCCGACGTCGTTTGATATTGTTGGAGATATTGCAATTTTTGCCGATTTGCCAAAAGAATTGAACAGAAAGGAAAAACTCATTGGAAATTCTTTAATAAAACTTAACAAAAATATAAAAGTTGTTTGTAAAAAAATTAAGAAATACTCTGGAAAATTCAGAACTTCAAAATTAAAGATAATTGCGGGAGAAAAGAGGAAGGAAACTATTTACATCGAGAATGGCTGCAGATTCATGCTCGATGTTGAGAAAGTTTATTTTTCTTCACGGCTGGGAAATGAAAGAAAAAGAATTGCAAACCTTGTTAAACCGAATGAAAATGTTTTAGTAATGTTTTCCGGCTGCGGACCATATACTGTTCAAATAGCAAAAAAAGCTAAGAAGGTTACGGCAATAGAAGCAAACCCTGCTGCCCACAAATATGCTTTGATAAATTTGAAATTGAATAAGATAAAGAATGCTGTTGTTCTGAATGGGGATGTAAAGAAAATGATTCCTAGATTAAAAGAAAAGTTCGACAGGATTGTAATGCCTTTGCCTAAAACATCAATGGAATACATTAAAGATGCCCTGTCTGCCTCAAAGAAAGGCACAATAATACACATCTATGCATTTTCCAAGGATAATAATTATGAGGGGGTTAAAAAAACAATAATTTCAGAGTGCAAACAGTACGGCAAAAGATGCAGAATAATAAAGATTGTTAAAACGGGAGAGTACTCCCCGAGAGTTTCGAGAGTATGTATTGACTTTGCAATTCAATAAGATTTAAAAATAACCTCATTCTTTATTAATTGTGCAATGATGTCGTGAACACAAACATATGACGAAAGTCGATGATGAACGGTAGTAACTGCTGAGCACACTTATATTTAGAATTCAACTAACCGAACATTCCCATGAAATCTTTTCCTTCGGTGTGTTCGGAGCTTAGCACTTTCTCTATTGCGCTGTCGAAATCCTGCTTGGAAACAATCGTCCTGTTCTTTCTTATCGCAAAATAACCTGCTTCAGTGCAAACTGCTTTTATCTCAGCACCCGACATCCCTTCCATTTTCTTAACAACAACATCTACTTTAACTTTGTCAAGCTTCATTTTTGAGCTGTGTATCTTCAATATCTGCTTTATTCCCTCAGCATCCGGAGCTGGAACATGGATTAATCTGTCAAGCCTGCCGGGCCTTGTGATTGCCGGATCCAATATATCTTTTCTGTTGGTGCATCCTATGACTTTCACATTGTCCAGCGACTTAAACCCATCTAGTTCCGCCAAAAACTGCATGAATGTTCTTTGGACTTCTCTTTCTCCTGAAGTTCCCATCTCTATCCTTTTTGCTGCTAAAGCGTCAAGTTCATCTATGAATACTATTGAAGGTGCCTTTGCTCTTGCCAGCTGGAATATCTCTTTGATCAGCTTGGCTCCCTCCCCTATGAATTTCTGGACTAATTCAGAAGCGACTACCTCAATGAATGTTGAATGTGTGGAGGAAGCGACTGCCTTCGCCAGCAAAGTCTTTCCTGTCCCGGGCGGACCATAAAGCAGAATTCCTTTTGGAGGATGTATCCCTACTTTCCTGAACAGCTCAGGTTTTTTTAGCGGAAGTTCGATGACTTCCTGAATCTCATTTGCCTGCTTTTCCAAACCACCCACTTCTTTCCACGTGATGGTCGGCTTTTCTATAATTACGAATTTTTCGACATTAAACAATGTCGAGTTGCTAATTTTTCTTGTTATTGTCAGATTTTTCTGCTCAACAAGGACGGTATCTCCTGATTTCAACGTACCTGCATTTAACGAGGATGTAACGTAAAACTCGTTTCCGTTGTTCAGCTTGATAAGATAGTTTTCTCCGACTTTCTCCTTTATTTCAGCAACCATTAGCGGAGGAGTCTGGAACTTTTTAAGTTCTCCTTTCATATGCTCTAATGTCTGCTTTAATATCCTGTTTTCTTCCTCTAATTGGGAGGTTTCTACAGAATAACCATACATTACCTTTTCTATTACTTCTTCATCTCCTTTTTTTGCCATAATAACTCAAAATTTTTGAAGATTTATAAAACTATCTAAGAGTATGCTTCTTTCGCCAATGCAGAAAGTGCTTTTTCTTCTTTTCTAATTGGAGTTAATAAATTGTTTATCTCTTTTGCAACTGCTGTTTTCAAATCCAAAGGATGTATTTTTTTATCAACAAAGGCTTTTTCAACTTCTTCATAAGTTTTGAAAGAAACATTTCCGCCGAATTTTATAGGCCTTTCTATCATAAAACTCTCTTTTTTATCATGTTTAATCGTCATTATTACGAACTTCAAGAAAGCCATAATTCCATTATCTGGGTTTCCTTCTGCACATTCTGCATTTTTAATTTTTTGAATAACTGAAGCTTCATCATCAGTTAAATCTATTTTTGTTTTTGGATCGGATGAACTCATTTTTTTGCCAATTAATCCAGGAACTAATGGGTTCATTATTTCGATTCTCTTTTTATGACCTATTTTAGGTAAATTTTCTCTCGCAAGAACCATTATTTTCCTTTGATCAGTTCCGCCCAATTGTGCATCAACATCGAGATATTGCTCATCTAACGCTTGCATAATTGGATAAATTAATCCAGAAAGTTTTGGATTATCTCCTAGCTTAACAACTTCTGACGCCGCTTTGTGCGCATCATGAACTGAGATTGCAGACGATAACTGCAGTGCATCGTACATATATTCCGCTTTTAGCTGGAAATCGCTTCCCTTAACTATCTCTAAATCTTTTGTATTTACCCCTATTGCTTTAATCATCAACGGGATTATTTCGGAATAATATTCATATCTTTTTTCAAGAACTGCCCAAGGTGTATTATCTAAAGCAGCATGTAAATCTGCAAGTAAAATTTTAACTTTAAACCCTGCTTTCAAAAAGTCAGCAATCTTCAATGCAGGAAGAAAATATCCAACGTGCGGTTTTCCAGTAGGTGTTGTACCCCAATAAATTGAAGGTTTTTTCTTGGATTCTAGTAATTTTTTTAGTTCCTCTTCGGTAATAATCTCTGCAGTGTTCCTTTTTATCAGATTTAATCGCTCTTCTGTGTTCATAACCAATTCGAAGGGGGGTTCTTTTTTAAACTTTCCCCTGTTTTCAGTTAAAAATAAAACAAAAGCTTTAAATACAAGATTAGCTTGCTTTTAAACATGGCAGAAGACGACAAGAGACTTTCTAAAGAGATAATGGGAAAGCTGGTTGTTTCCAAAACAGGAAAGAAATTTGGAGCTGTAGGAGATGTCACTTTTGAGACAAAATCAGGTGAATTGATACACCTTGTCCTTACGAATCCAACGCCATACTCGACCAAATTAGAGCTTGAAAAGGACGGCGAAGGCAATATTCTGATACCTTACAGTTCAGTCCAGGCAATTGGCGATTTTCTTGTCATTGCTGAAGAAGACATCGTTTAATCAATATCTTTTTATACATGTGATTTCTTATTTTAATCATGTTGGGGGAATCGAGTATCTGGACTGAGAAGTATCGTCCTAGAAATTTTTCTGAAGTCAAAGGACAGAAGGATGTTGTTTCTAAAGTCAAGGCATTTGTAACTCAGAAAAACATGCCTCATTTGATGTTTTCAGGGCCGGCCGGAGTTGGAAAAACAACGATTTCTCTGGTTATAGCGCATGAAATGTTCGGAGATTCCTGGCATGAAAACTTTTTGGAATTAAATGCTTCTGATGAAAGGGGAATCGATATAATAAGGAACAAAGTCAAGGATTTTGCAAGGACAAGAGCTATAGGAGATGTCCCTTTCAAGATAATTTACCTTGATGAGTGTGATGCACTGACTTCTGAAGCGCAGCAGGCACTGAGAAGAACTATGGAAAATTACACTCAGACCTGCAGATTTATCCTTTCTTGCAATTATTCATCAAAGATAATTGATCCTATCCAATCAAGATGTGCTATTTTTAGATTTAAGCCATTAGGTAAAGAACATTTGATGCACATACTTGAACACATAGAAAAAGAGGAGAAAATAACGATAAATGATGCTGCCAAGAAAGCTTTAATTGAAATTTGTGAGGGAGATGTCAGAAGATTGGAAAATATCCTTCAGAGCTGCACTGCGATGTCAAAAACAGTTGATGAGGACCTGGTTTATTCCTTAGCTTCTGTCGCAAGACCAAAAGAAGTCAAAAGGGTTATGGAGCTTGCGCTTGAAAATAAATTCATAGAGGCAAGAAATGAGCTTTTGAATGTGATGACTAATTACGGGTTGTCCGGGCTTGATGTGATAAGGCAGGTCCAGAAAGAAATAACCGAATTAAAAATTGACGGAAGAAAGCAGATGCAGCTGATTGAGAAATGCGGAGAGGCCGAATTCAGAATTTCAGAAGGGAGTGATGAGTTCTTGCAATTAGAGGCATTCTTAGCGAGTGTTGCGCTTGCCGGACAGAAATAATTATATAATCCTAAGTGAGTTGCGTCTTGTGCCTTTTCGAACTCAGCAAAGCGCCACCTGCCAAATCTTAGTAAAATTAATTACAAACTAAAAATTAAATAAAACTAAAATAATTATTCCGCATGTTTAACTTTAAGCTGAGTATCTACATACTGCTTGTATCCGTAAGTCAAAGAAACTTTTACAGGAGTGATTGCATCTTCCGGAGTTGTTATTGTCTGTGAGCATCTTATCTCTCTTTCTCCGTTGAACAAAGTCACATAACCTGATGTCGCTGTTCCGTCTTTCAATCCTGAACAAGTCAATGTTCCCAATCCTGGATCCTCGACACTGACAAAGACAACATCCCTGTTTGCCAAGGCGCTGTCGCATCTGCTTCCTGCTCTGAATAATGAATCAACAGATGTTCCCGTCTGTTTTACTGTGAAAAAGAAGTCAATTTTGTTTGAGCCGGCTACATTCTGCCTTATATTTGTGATTTGAACTGGAGCTCCTGAATTTTCGGCCGGAACCTGCCTGTTAGGATCACAGACCCCTGCCTGTCCTGTAACTCCTCTCAAATCTTTTCTTACGCATAATTGGCCCTGGGCATTTGTTCCGTATTCATAGCAGACACTTGCTCTGATCGGGAAAGATAATGAACCTGAAACTTTTGCAGCATAATTCATTTCCGGGAAATCTATTGTAGTATAACCTCCTGAAACTATGTTGCCTTCAGCGTCTATCCTTACTGCACTCATGTCTTCTGCAGATGATTCCAGAAGATTATTGCTGTTCACACCAAAGTCTTCCGCCCTTATTCCTGTGATAGATACTATTGCTGCACCGGACGGAACCTCAAATTCACCCTTATTTTCAATCTTTACGCTAATAGAAAACGGATTGTCTGTATCAAATACCTCGTTTGGAGGCAGATTAGGCAGGAAACTTATCGCTAAACCTTGGGTTCCTCCGACATATGCTTTTCCAGCCACAGCCGATTCCTCTTTCTTTGTACATCCTGCTAAGAATATAAGCAAAAGAACCACAATTAAAGTTATTGTCTTTTTTACTGTTTTCTTCATTCTAAACACTCTTTTATTAATCAATATTAAGCTAAATATAAATGTTTCTATGCGGAGGGGTAATATTAACTCATTATGCTGCCTTTGTAAAGATTCACGAAAGTTAGAATCACTACGCGAAGCCCAATATTCTAAACAAGAAAATGAGCTAAGGAGGACGCTTGGCGATATGTGATAAATTTGCTTAAAGGGCCGAGCCGATGCTAACTTTTTCGTTTTGTAATTATTACGAATAGAATCCGGCCGGGGTGCAACAACTGAACTATGTAAAGCTCTTGAGTTTAACCATTTTTGCCTTCTGGCTCATGTAGCCATAGTCCAAATTTATCTCTAAAACTGTCTGATATGCAGGAGAAACCGCATTTGTTAAAGTGAATGTACATTGTATCACTCCCTGCTTGTTTGAAAGCCTTGATTTGTAATCCGGTTTGCAGACTCCGGTAGTTCCTGACATTTTTACTGAATACTGGACATTATCGACATCTCCAAATTTCAATTCGCCCGGACACTTGCTTAAGGAAGCCTGTTCAACAACAGTTCCGTCTCCCTGATTAGCAATTGATATCAAAAAGCTTACCTGTCCTGGTGCTGCATCCTCTCTAATTGCGGTGACTGAAACCGGGCCGCCCTGGCCTCCGGAAATTCCCGAAACAGATTGTGTAACCCTGCATGCTTCATTCTCTAAAATTGAGGTTGGATTAGGATCTATGCATACAGGAATCCTTGATTCTGTTCTATACTTGTAGCAGACACTTGCCAGAAAATTCTGATCCAGCGTATCTGTACCTCTTGGAAGATAAATATTCGAAGAGCTGAACTGCGCCGTGTCATATCCTCCGAATGTATTGAATTTTGTTTTTGGCTCCAGACTGAATATTTTTTCCTGCGGCTGCAGATTTATCCACTGTGAATCGTAGCCTGAAATAGATACGACTCCTCCTGAAACAGGGTATGCCCCTTCATTTCTTAATTCAACAACGATATCTAATGGTGTGTTTGTGAAAGATACATCGGGAGGCTGTCCTTTTACGAAATTAATTGTGACTCCTTTGACGCCTACATGAGAAAGATCCGCCAACGCTGCTGCCTGTTCCTTAGTCTGCCCGAATTTAACTCCTGCGCATCCAGACAAAACTAGAAGGAATACAGCAAATAACGCTAATGTCCTCTTTTTCATATGTCTATCTTCTTCCCTTATTTATATAAATCTTTTGAGTCATTTAATAACATAAGACGGGTTTTTTAAAGTGATTTTAAACCCTGTTCTTGCTGCATAACCATATGTCAGATACAATGACAAAGGCGTTGTATATGCTGGTTTGCTGAAGTCTATGCTTGCTCTGCAGGTAACTGAGGGTGTATTTTCAAGCAGGGTAAAACTGCCCGTACTTTCAGTGCTTCCTATTTGGGAGCATTTCATGGCTTGTGTTCCCATGTACGCTTCAATATTTATTTTATTAAAATCCTCTGCTTCAAGTTCACTGCCGCTTAAACAGAATTTTGCATAGGAATCTTTGGCTAAAATCGAGCCTTTGCCGGAAACATCCTTAAGATAAATTCTAAATTCTACTTCATTGCTTTCCAGATAATACCAATTCTCAACTTTAGTTACTGCAACAGGAGCTCCCTGGCTGGTGCTTAATTGTGCATCGACAAATTCGCAGCTTCCTTTTACAACCTGAGTTCCTGTCTGCGACTGCGGATTGATGCACGCGATTGGAACAGCTATTGTTTCATATTGATAGCAGGCAATCACTTCAAAAGCTTCCTCTCTTTGTTTTTCTTCAGGAAGAGAAATGGAATCTATGGTAAAAATCTTTGTTGTTCTTTCTCCCGGCAGGAAATTAGTTTTTCCTTCAAGATTTATTCCTTCTATTTTTGACTGCCTGAACTTTACGAATTCCTCATTAAATCCGACTATGGCAAGGACTCCGTTCTGGACTTTGTGAGCTCCTGCATTATCAAGAGTAATCGGAATCTCTAATCCCTGCCCGACATATAATTCAGACGGAAGTTTCGGAAGGGTTATTATCAATCCTTCGGTTCCTGTCAAATCTGCAACCTGGGTTTCTTTCTTTACAATAAGATTGCATGCGGTTAATAGCATGAAGATTGAAATTAAAAACATTAATTTTCTCATGCGATATTCACCGTCTGCGTCCTTGTTATCGTATAATCATACACCATTGTTATTTTTAGTGTTCTTGTTTCTGCTGTATTCGGATATTTATCTCCGATAATTTTTACTTTGCATGATTTTATAGGCAGGACTGCTCCTTTTTTGATTTTTCTCCAGTCTGTTTTGTAGGTAAAGTCTGTTATTCCGCAATTAGTCCCTCCAACGAATTCCATATCATCAGGAAGGTCTATTTTAATGTCTTTTATTGACGAAATGATTCCATTGCCGTTATTTTTCAGGAATAATGCAAAATCGAGCTCAGTATCTTTTTCAACTCCGAACAATAATGTTGCCGGAGCATTAAATGTAGTTACAATGCCTGTGTGAACTATCGGCTGGACCAGATCATCTTTTCCTACTCTCGGATTAAGCAATGACTGCTTGCTTTTTATGGCAAATCCGAACTCTTTTGACAGAGTCAAAACCTGATTTTCAGATATTCCCGGATATTTTGATAAAACTGCTTCCTTTGCGCCCTTGTTTGTAATTAATATAACTGTGTAACCTGTTGCAGAGACATCTTCGGCAGTTGCATTAAAGTAAAATGTAGGTGTTCCTTTTCTTGATATGTCTATCTCGCATGCAACTGATTTTTGTGAAGAAGGAGCTCCTCCCAATAACTCAATAGTTTCTGGAACTGGAGTTCCTTTTGCTCTGTTCTCAAGACCGCATCCAAATCTTAATATTATCGGTTTTGCAAGACCATTTTCTGCTGTTAAATAAGAAGTTATCTTGTTTTCGAATATCGGCTGGCCTTCTGAAACAAACAGATTATACGGAATATCCATGGTAAATCCTGTGTTCAGTGAAGCATCAACTTTTAGCCTTTCCAAAAACTGCTTTTGCACATCAACATATTGCTTTTCGCAGTCTGCTTTTGATCTTGTCAGGCCGCAGTACGAGACTTTGAACTGAGTAAGGACTCCCTGCACACTTTCCGTATAAAAGTCGCTTATTTTTGTTTTTGCATCCCCGATCAATTTTTGGTTTATCACATAATCCGAGGATCTTACTGCCGTTAAGAAAGAAGGCGCAAGAAGAGATATCACTATTAAAATACATATAACCCCTGCCCATTTTACGCTCGGCATATCCGGATGAAAATGCCATTCGTACGCTAATCCAAAGATGAAAAACCATGGAACAATCAGCTGAAGACTGATAATCCCTGTAATTAATAACGCTAATCCCGGGGCAATAATCAATAATCCAGGCAGTATAGTCTGTAAAAAGAACGGAACTGATGCTAAACTCCAACTATTGAATGCGAAATAAAACATGAAAAACGTGAATACATCAATCAGCAAAGTTATAGCATCTATCCTGAAGCCGACATTCCAGTGATAGAAATAGTTGGCAAGAGAAAGGAGTATAATGAAGAACGGGCCTACACTTGTTGAGAGGAACCTATCTTTTGACTTATTTTCCTGCGAAGAACTTTTTGCGTCTGATTTATCCGGCTCTGCCATTCATGTCCTCTTTTTTGTGAGAATTATTTTTCAAGTTTGACTGTCAAATCAACAATATTCATTATTGTCTTTGGCTTGATCTGAAGGTAATTCTGCCCTTCTTCTGCATACAGATTGAGATTCTTAGTGAATGTCGAGTTTTCGACGTCGATGCTGCTTAGATGTCCGTTTACATTCAATTCCCCCTGTTTTCTGTCTTTGTCGGGGAATTGAAGCATCAATGTCACATTTGCTGTCCTGTTCTGAACTTTAGCGAAATCTTTTGCTTTAAGCTCAAAGTAATAGAACGGATATGTCATTTCCTTCAGGTCTGCTTTTATTGAAATTCTGTCAATGAAATAGTTTCCGTCTTCTGCCTTGAAAGTGATTGAATTATCTCCCTGTTTCAGTAAATCTGGATTGAATTCAATTGTAGATAAAACTCCGCAGTCTGGAATTGCCTGATAGTTAAGCTGTTTATCATTAATCCATATTTTCAAAGGAGCTGCTTCTTTTGTCAGACAATCCGGAACAAAGTTAAGCTTTGTTTTGTCAAAGTTTTCTTTTTCGGTTGCAGTTATTATGAAGAAATTCCTGTATTCTTTCTTGCTTACATCAACAAAGTCAGCAATTACCCTTGCATTTTTCAAATCATATTCATTAAGCCGCCAGAAAGCCAGTCCTGGGCTTGAAACAGATAATATCAGTGAATTTTGTTCTCTGATATCTTCTTTGTTTATTGCAATCGGAGCGGCATTTCCTACTGGAACCTGCGCATTGTATATTTCATTTCCGTTCAGGACTGCAATTATTCTCCCATATGAGTTTGTGACATCAAATGCTAAAACATAACTATCTGTGTTTGCTAAATCTGTTACTTTGAATGAAAGATTATATGGATTCCTTCTCAGCCATCCATTTTCAATATGAACTGTTTCTGCTGATTTTAAAACAACAGAGCCTTTATCTGCCCTTAGATTGAATGAATCAAGGACCTTCTCCCTGTTCTTCAAAGTGATTGGGTCTAAAGTTCCCGGTTGTGCAAACACCAAAACACTTTCAGATAAAGTTTTTGATGCTGTTGATGAAGTTGAAGATGATGTGCCGTTGATTAGTTCAGTTCTGACATCTTCCGGTATGATCATTACATATAGAATAATTAAAAGAGCAATGATAGCAACAAGTCCCGCTGCTCCTCCTGCCTGTCCTTTTCTGCCCATAATACTTAAAAGAATGGGTTTTATATATATGTTTTTCTGTTTCTGAAGCATGAAACTCATGTTTTCTGACTTCAGGAAGGGGTTAGCCAAGGTCAGAGTCACCAACCTTGATGACTTGTGGTATTTGAGCCAGATAATAGATGAAAACGATACCGTGAAGGGAGAGACGTTAAGAAAGATCAAGCTCGGCTCCGGAGAAAATCAAGATATTGTGAGAAAACCTGTCTTTTTATCAATAAAAGTTGAAAAGACCGAATTTAGCAAAGAAAGCAGCATATTGAGAGTTTCCGGAATGATACTTGAAGGTCCGGAAGATGTTCCGAGAGGAACGCACCATACATTTAATGTTGAAATTGACAGCACCATAACGGTTGAAAAAGAGAAGTGGCTTGATTTTCAGATTGAAAAACTCAATGAAGCATGTTCTGAGAAGCAATCAAGGATTTTACTTGTTGTTTTCGACAGAGAGGAGGCTCATTTCGCCCATGCAAAAACATACGGTTATGAATATCTATCGGAAATTAAAAGTGATCTTCCAAGAAAAGGAGAGGAAACAAAGACAGAAGGGAACTACTACGATAATATCCTAAAACAGATAAGAGAATACGAATCGAGGTATGGCATTGAAAAGATAGTCATCGCAAGTCCTGCATTCTGGAAAGAATATCTTATGAAAAAAATTACCGACCCGGAATTAAAAAGAAAAATAATAACTGCAACATGCTCGTCGGCAGACAAGACTGCTTTTGACGAAGTTTTGAAAAGGCCGGAAGTCGAAACTGCGCTGAAAGAAAGCAGGATAGTGGAAGAGATGTCGCTTGTAGAGGATCTGCTGAAAGAGATAATGAAAGATGGGTTAGCAAAATACGGGCTTGATGAAGTAGATAATGCTGTGAATTTGGGAGCAGTCAAAACACTGCTGATAACTGATTCTTTTATACGAAAAACAAGAGAAGATAATGCATTCGAAAGAATTGAAAATCTCCTGAAAAAAGTCGAATCAATGAAAGGAAAAGTGATAATCATCTCTTTTGAGCACGACGGAGGCAAAAAACTTGATGGATTGGGAGGAATTGCTGCATTGCTCAGGTATAAATTAGATTGAAAATTACTGAATTAGTCTCCAAAATATATTTTACAGAATACATGTTTATATGTTTTAATCTCTTATTTAAAAGTGATTTAAATAAAACTATAGTCTCTCGAAAATAGATAAAAAAACATAACCTTTTAATAGTAGTAGTAATCCATAATCAGCAAGAGGTGGGGTTTAAGATGGTTGTTAAAGACGATTTTTTGGCAAAGCTAAGAAGATACTTCAATCTTAATCTGTACGAAGTTAAGATTTGGACGGCATTATTATCAAGAGGAGTTTCTACGGCAGGAGAATTAAGCGATATCGCAAATGTACCGCGCTCAAGAAGCTATGATGTTCTGGAAAGTTTAGAGAAAAAAGGCTTTGCAATCACAAAATTAGGAAAACCAATAAAATATGTAGCAGTCCCACCTGAAGAAGTTCTTGAAAGAGTCAAGAAAAATGTTTCTGAAGAATCAAAACAGATGATATTAAGATTGGAAGAGCTTAAAGGAACGGATGTCCTTGACGAGCTTTCTGCCCTGCATACCCAGGGAGTTGAATTGATTGACCCGACAGATTTGTCCGGCTCACTGAAAGGAAGGCATAATCTGTATAATCATCTTGAATTAGTTATCAAGAATGCAGAAAAATCTGTCACGATAATGACTACTGCTCAGGGCTTGATGAGAAAAGTTGAGGGAATGAAGCCTGTATTTGAAAAATTGAAGAAGAAAGGGGTCAAAGTAAGAATAGCTGCTCCATTTACAAAGGAAAATGCTGCCGCAGTCAAAGATATAGGCTCTGTCGCAGAAATCAAAAACAGCAACTCCAAAGCAAGATTCACGATTGTTGACGGAAAACAGATGGTATTCATGGTTTTGGATGATGAAGAAGTTCATCCGACATATGATATCGGAATCTGGATAAACAGCCCGTTCTTTTCATCGGCAGTTGAAGAGCTATTTGACCTTTCGTGGAAAGGCATGAAAGCAGGAAAATAATCATTTTAAATTTCTGATTTTTAATTTTTTTTTATTTGTCTAAATATAGTATCATTGGCTTATGCCGCGCCCATGCCGAATTATTTTCGTTTTAATAACAAACTAATTAAAAAAGTTAAAAGTTAGCACCACTCGGCTTCGCTGTTGAGCCTTCTCTCCCGGCTCATATTCTATTGTTAGTAACTAAGCCTCGGCGAGAATGCTAACTTTAATTATGAAAACAGATAAAGTATATAAACAAACAGCAGTTAGCACATACTATGGACATCAAAGCTTTGATTGAAGGATTGCACCCTCTTGAAAGAAAGGTTATGCCTTTTCTATCTAATGTCAAAACTCTTTCTGAGTTAGTGTTTAAATCAGGTTTGCAGGAAGTTGAAGCTATGAGAGCACTGCAATGGCTCAGCAACAAAGATGTTCTAAAAATAGTTTCAAGTGAAAATGAAATAATTGAACTTGACACGAATGGAAGAAATTACTCAAAGAAAGGTCTTCCCGAAAGAAGAATGCTTGAAATTGTCAAAGAAAAACCCGCCAGAGTGCAGGATTTGATGCAGAAATTCGGAAACGAGGAATTTTCGATTGCAGTTGGAATCCTAAAGCAGAAAGCAGCAGTCAGCATGTCGAATGGAAATGTTTCTATAACAGAAAACGGGAAGAAACTGCTCAATAAAGAAAGCTTGGAAGAGACTTTTATCAAAAGATTGGAAAAAGGGCCCACTCCTGCAGGCAAATTAGAAGCGGAAGACAGGTTCGCACTCGATAATCTTATGAAAAGGAAGCAGATTATTCAGAAAAAAATTACCAAGATTAAGTTTATCGAGCTGACTGAATTTGGAAAACAGTTAATTAAGCAGAAAATAGAGAAGGTAAATTATATCGAATCAGTTACACCTCAAGTTCTAGCTGCAAAAGAATGGGAAAAGAAAAAATTCCGCCCGTATGATGTCACAATCAATGTTCCTTCTATACAAAGCGGAAAGAGGCATTTCATCAGCCAGGCCGTCGAATACATAAGAAAAATCTGGCTCGAGATGGGATTCGAAGAGATGTCTGGAAATTATGCTGAAACAAGTTTTTGGGATTTGGATAGCCTGTTTGTTCCGCAGGATCATCCGGCAAGGGCTATGCAGGACACATTCTATATCGCAGATGAAAAAGGCAAGAATATCCTGCTTGGAAAACTCCCTTCAATCTTTAGGAAAGTAAAAGATGTCCATGAAAATGGAGGAAATACAGGGAGCAAAGGCTGGCAAAATCCCTGGGATGAAAAAATCGCAAAAGAAGTCCTGCTTAGAACACATTGCACGGCCATTTCTGCTCAGACTATCGCAAAATTGAATAAAAATGACCTTCCGAAAAAATATTTCGCAGTAGGAAGGGTTTTCAGGAATGAGGCGATGGACTGGAAGCATCTGTTTGAGTTTGAGCAGGTTGAAGGAATAGTCGTAGATGAAAATGTGAATTTCAGGCACTTGCTTGGATATCTGAAGCAATTCTTCCGTAAAATGGGATTTGAAAAGGTAAGAATAAGGCCTTCCCATTTCCCATACACTGAACCAAGCGCGGAAGTTGAGGTCTATAATCCTGTAAAAAAAGAATGGATAGAGCTTGGAGGAGCTGGCATATTCAGGCCGGAAGTGAGCAAAACTTTGCTCGGAACTGAAATTCCGGTTCTGGCATGGGGGTTTGGGCTGGCAAGGACCATCAGTGAATACTGGGATCTGCGGGACATAAGGGATGTTTACAAGAATGACCTAGATCAATTAAGAAATATGAAATTATTCATGAGATAAAATGACAGCCGTAGAAATAAACAGAAGGGTGCTGGAGAAAGCCATTGAAAAGAAGTTATCAGACAAAGATATAAAAGAAAATATATCCATGTTTGGAACTCCTGTCGATAAGATAGAAGATAATAAGATTTTTATTGATGTCGCTCCAAACAGGCCGGATTTGCTTAGCGATTATGGATTTGGAAGAGCTTTTGCTTCTTATCTTGGGATTAAAAAGGGATTGAAAAGATATTATGTCAATAAATCATATGGAAAAGTAATTGTTGAAGGCTCTGTTGCAGAAGTGAGGCCTCAGATTGTGTGTGCTGTTGTTAAAGGCCTGAAATTTGACAGTGAAATGATTAAAGAAGTAATTAAAATCCAAGAAAAACTTCATATAACATACGGAAGAAACAGGAGAAGATGCGCGATTGGAATCTATCCGCTGGAAAAAATAAGTTTCCCTGTAAAATATGCTGCAAAGAAACCTCCGGAAATCAGATTCAGGCCCTTAGAAAGTCCGAGGATCATGAGCGGTGCTGAAATTCTTGATTATCATCCTGCAGGAAAAGAATACAAAGCTCTGCTTGAAAATGCAAAAACATACCCTGTTTTAATTGATTCTAAAGAGAAAATACTCTCCATGCCGCCGATAATCAACTCCAATGATATCGGAAAGATAGAAGTAGAGACAAGTGATGTTTTTGTTGAATGCACAGGATTCGATATTAATGTTCTGAAAAAATGCCTCAATATTGTTGTTTGTTCCCTGGCTGACTTGGGGGGAAAAATATATTCTGTTGATATTGAACACAGAGGGAAAAAGATTACAACACCAGATTTAGAGCCTGAAAAGATGAAGATTGATATAAATTATGTGAATAGAAGACTCGGTCTTAATTTCAAGGAAAGCCAGATTTCAGTTCTTCTTGAAAAGATGGGATTTGGTTATTCAAATAAGGTTGTTTTGATTCCTGCATACAGGACAGATATTCTGCATCAGATAGATTTAGCAGAAGATATCGCAATAGCTTATGGGTACAATAATTTCAAAGAAGAGATCCCATCGGTATCGACAATCGGAAAAGAAAATGGTCTTGAGCGATTCAAAAATAAAATCGCCGGCATACTGGTCGGAATGGGACTGGATGAAGTCAATTCGACTAATATAATCGAGAACGGGCTGCAGACTGAGAAAATGCTTCTTGATTTTAAGCCGGTAATGCTATTTAACTCTTTGAGTTCTGAATATAATTCTCTGAGGAATCTTGTTATGCCCGGCCTGATGAATGCCTTGCAGCAGAACAAAAATTCATCTTACCCTCAGAATATATTTGAAATCGGGCAGATATTCAAATGGGACAGCAAGAATAAAAATGAGACAGGGATTGCCGAAAATTCCAGAGTTGCTGTCGCTCTGTGCCATAAGCAGGCAGGATTTACTGAAATAAAACAGAAATTTGACAGGTTGATGAAACTAATTGGAGCTGATTATAAAGTAGAAGTTGCTGCTCATCCTTCGTTTATTCCTGGGAGGGTTGCCAGAGTATTTATTAATGGTGTCGGACTTGCTTATTTGGGAGAAATACACCCAAAAGTTCTGCACAATTTTGAACTGGATGTCCCCGTGGCTGCATTTGAATTGAATCTGACTGAATTATTTGAAGAAATAATGTGATTATTTATTCTTTAAATATGATTTAACAAATATTGCATAACTCTTAATTGTATTTTTCGGCATTGATCTGAAAAATTGGTATTGGCTGGCTTGGTTGTCTAATCTTATTGTGCCCGATATTTTTTTGGCGGAAACCACAACTGCCACATCATGGCAATATTTTTTAGATTTATTGATAAATTCAATCTCTCCTAAAATTCTGCCGGGTCTTATGCTCAGATTCAATTCTTCTTTAGCTATTCTTTTTGCCGCGGTATGCAATGATTCACCCATCAAGACTGTTCCCCCCGGAAGATGCCATTTTCCGCGATACGGATCTATATTTCTTTTTGTAAGAAGAACCCTGTCCTTGTTTTCGAGAACTAAGTCGACACAAAGTCTCGGCACTTTTGCATAAATGCCGGTAAAATCTCTGTTAGAAAGCTTTTTTACCATTTTATTTCTTGACTTCTTTCTTTTTTGTCTCTTTAGCCGGCTTCTCTGCTTTCTTTTCTTCCTTATTCGGCAATTGCTCTTTTGCTGTTTTTTTATTTTGCATCCTTTTAGAAACGGGCTTCTCGGATTTCTTTTTTGGTTTTGTATTCCAAGTTTCAAGCTTTAATTTCTTGAATTCGGAAGCAACTTCTGCGTGAGATGCATTCTTCTTAATTTTAATAACTTCATCGAGAGGCTCTAAATGCATTACGTTGCATTTTCTTCTTCTGACATTCCCGTCAATAAGAACGAACTTGCTGTCAATATTATCGACAACAACAGCTACATTCCCGGCATCTCTGCCTGCCAATTTTACGCATACTCTTCCTATTTCCATTTTAATCTCCACTCACAGGGGTAGTCGCCTGAGCCCCGAGAGACTTATTTTGATGATAATGAAAGGATATTTCTGAACTTTCCGACAATTTTCTTTCTCATGCAGGTTGAGCAAAGAACCCCTCCGAATGGTCTTGAAGGTCTTTTCTTTGATATTGCGGTATTCTGCATCTTTCCGGGAAACCTTTGCGACATGCCCTTGAGATAGTCTCCGCAGTCAGCACACTGAGATTTCCCGGGCTTTCTTCTGTTATAGCGGGTAATTGTCTTTCCGCCGGCGAGATGTACCTGTTTCCTTGTAAACGTCCTTGATTTTCTTCTTCCTGACACCATGTTTCGTTTGAAAAGGGAGGGCTTTAAATACCTTTCTAATGAAGCTGTAAAAGATACCACTATAAAAGAGAAACATTTATAAGGGTGTTTTCCCAGAAATATACATTCTAGGCTACAAATCTTAGAACAGGCTACATGGCACCAGAAGACGTTATTGCATCGGTTGTTGAGGATGTCGCAGGGCAGGATGTCCTTCCTCTACTTCATGTTCTTAAGGGCAAAAAAAATGTTTCAGAGTTCACAATAGCGGAAGAGCTCAAGGAAGAGATAAACACCATAAGAAACAAGCTTTACAGGCTGTATGACTTTAATCTCGTTGAATTTTCAAGAAAAAAAGACCAGAAAAAAGGGTGGTATATCTATTACTGGACCTTTGTTCCTTCAAGAATTCCAAGACTGTTGAGGGAGATAAAGAAAAAGAAGCTGGTCAGGCTGAAAGAAAAACTGAAGTCCGAACAGGGTTCTCACTTCTATGAATGCATGAATAAATGCATGAGGCTTACATTCGACAAGGCCATTGATTTTGAATTTAAATGCCCTGAATGCGGCTCCTTGATGAATCAGGAAGACAATGCGAAAAGAGTCGAGCATATCATAAGCGAGATTGAAACTTTAGAAAGGGATATTTCTGTTGTTGAGCCTGAATTTATAGCGGAAGAAGAGCAGGATATGATGGTGGAAGATGAAGTTAAAGATATTCCTAACTTAAAAGTCAAGGTTGTTCAGAAAGAAACAAAAGTCAAGATTAAAATGCCTGTTAAGAAAACCATTAAAACTAAACTTCCAGCCAGAAAGTCTAAAAAGAGATGATTACATCATCCAAGGGTTGTTCTTTTTCAATTCAAATATCAACTGGTGCGGCTTGTAAATCCCTGTTTCTGAAATTATACCTGTAATCAGCCAAGGATGTATTTTTTCGAATCCGTAATTCAGCACAGTAACTGCTTTCGGGGGTTTTGACCATATTTCTCCCTGCGGTCTTAGTAATTTATTTTTATCAAATTCACTTGCAGCTTCTTTGCTGTATTTCCATGTATCTGCACAGATATAGACGGGAACGTCAAATCTTTCCGCGACATCCGCAATCAATTCAGAACCTATTCTTCCATAGACCTGCCCGTTCTCTGATATTATATTCGCACCCATCAAAACAATATCTGATCTTTTCATGGCCTGTCTTATGGCCAAATCCGCATAATATTTGACAGGAATCTTGTTTTTTGCTAATGCTATTGCAAACAATCTTCCTTCCATATGCGGCTTTTCTTCGGTGCAATGAACTTCAAAACTAACTCCTTCTTTTTTTGCCTTGATTAAGATGTTCAATACTGATTCTGAGAACCCGTGGACATAGACGACCATGCCTTTCTTTATCTTTTTAGAGCCGATAGATGATATCTGTGCTGATGAACTTGAAACATGGCTTATTGCTTCATCAATTCTATGGAGAATATCTGCTTTGGTCGTATTTATATTTCCTTTTCTGATATTATGAGAAATATAATGCACCGCGTTTCTTGCTACGGCTTTTGCGGGGATTCCTTTCAGAATCTTCTGTTTCTGAAAATGAAGTTTTTTTAATAAATCGCTTGATTCTTTTGCTCTTGAGCTTAACACTGTTTTTTTAAAAGACAAAAGTATTTTTTTAGCGAGAATATTTGACATCTTAAGATTATCTCTTCCTTGAGAGTCTCTTCATTATTGATTTTTCTTCCCTTTCAATCTGCTGCTCTTCGCTGGCAATTTTCAATGCTATTCTTTCAATGTTGTAGTCGATTTTTAACAATCTTCTTTCCATTAAAACTAAGAATCTTAAGCTGTAAACAATTGCAGCTAACGTAGCCACAATGACTGCAAGTATAACTCCTTCCAAACTCAATGCCATTTTAATACCTCTCCAGATACGAATAAAGAACGCTGGGTTTTTAAAGGTTTTGATGAGAATTTGCTTTGTTACCTTAACTGATTCTGCCACTAAAAATGGGTGCAGATGGTAATGTATTGATAAGTCCGTCTATTGACATAAGACCTTTGCTGCTAAATACTTTTCCATGTGCATTTGCTGAATATTTGCTTACTATTGTTTTAACATAACTTGGTTCAAGGAATGTTATTCTTTTTACATGTAAATCGAATAAACCGCTTTTTTTACAAACAGTCACTCCCAAGGTAACTTTTCCGCCCGGCATTAAAAAAGTCTCCATACTATCGCCATCTTTTGTATGCTCTGGCGTATGCAATGAACATATTGAACTTAATGTTTCTAGAAGGGCAAGGTAACGTACATCGTCCGCTTGTAATGAATATCTAGTGAATATCTAGTATATTTCATTCTCATTTTAAGAATTACCTCTTAATTAACTTAACTTCAGCAATATTCCAAAGTGCGTCAAACTGACTTTGCAATGATTTTGCAAAGAATGGAGTATTAATCCAAACAGCACAATCATATGAAGGGTGAACATCTGCATCATCAAGTAACATAAAGGTTACTTCTTTTCCGTCTACAATGCAATATCTTGCTTTAACGTCAAGTAAATTCTTAACTTCAGCAGAATCTTTCAAAGAAACAACGATTGAAGAAACGTCTTCATCAATAGGTGCAGCAATTCGTATCTGAACTCCTTTTTCTGCTAATTTTTTGAAAACAACTTTGAATGCATCGAATTTTCTTAACAAACCTTCTTTTGTAGTAAATATTGAAACTGATTTGGTTGCTGACTTCATTGTCGCTTCCAAATGATTGTAAAGATTATTTCTTCCTTTGATAACTCCTGTTAAATCGCCAGGCTCAATCAATTCTACCCCGTTTTTATGAAGTAATTTTAATTCATCAAGAATATCTGAATTTTTTAATTCATCCAAAGTTAACATTTGTGCTTTGGATTCTTCTTCTATTTTTCTTTTTACTCTGAAAACAATTTCTTCAGGAGGAACGGCTATATATTTAATTGGCTTTCCCAATTTCATTACAATAAATCCTTTTTTCTCTAAAGATTCAAGAACATCGTAAGAACGAGATCTAGGAACGTTTGCAATGTCAGATAATTCTCCTGCAGTTGATACTCCTCTTGAAAGAAGTGCTGTCCATAATTTACTTTCGTAAGTGTTTAGACCGAAGTCTTTTAGTTTCTTCAAAAAATCTTTCTTTACAATCATGTTTGTTTCCTCTAAATAGTCTCGTCTAACCTCTTCAAAGGAAATCGCCTGATTTCAGTTATCGGACTAACTTTAAACTAATATATAAACCTTTTCATTTTTGCTACTGCAAAATAGTTAAAAATTAATAATTATAACCAACCCCTTGATTTCGCCTGGAAGTGTGTTATAATGGTTTTAAGAGCTTTCTGTTTCATTTTCAGTTATCTACTTCAGTTCATTTATTGTTTTACTTTATTATTTATTATTTATTTTCTATATAGAAAACAATAATATAACAATTAAAAGAAAAACTGCTGCAAACGAAACAAAAATACGTCATTTTTGTTTAAATATAATCTATAATCAACTCATTTCAAAGTAAACATTTACACCTTATAAACCAATATTATGTATGATTCACATTATCTAAATCAAATATTTACATCTTCCAGATTAAATATCACTAATTTCCACAGGAAACGATGGGGTGGGTGTATATATTCTAAAATACATATTTCGCAGAGTATAAGCCTTATACTCACTAAACACAACTTTTATATACCTTTATTTCATTTGGAACTTCATGAAGGGGGTTAGACTTAAAGGATTTTTTGAAAATTTCTTGAATAAAGAATTTTTATTCAGCAATAAACAGGTTTTGCAGTCTAATTATGACCCAGAATCCATTCCCCACAGAGACCAGCAAATAGAGCAAATAGCAAATATTCTCGGCTCTTCTTTATTATACCAAAAACCATCTAATTTATTCTGCTATGGTGAGACTGGCACAGGAAAAACATTAATAATCAAATCGGTCGCAAGAGATTTGCTGGCAACAGCAAAAGAAAAAGGAATAAATTTAGAGGTTCTTTATACAAACTGCAAATTAAAAAATACAGCAGACACAGAGTACAGGGTCATTGCTGAATTAATCAGGGCTATGGGTGGCGAAGTTCCGAAAACAGGACTTCCAACACAGGAAGTCTACAGGATATTTACCCATTTTGTGGACAGCAAAAAACAGCTGGTTCTTCTTATCCTTGATGAAATAGACCAGCTGGTCGCAAAAACAGGAGATGAAATCCTTTATACTTTAACAAGAATGAATTCAGAATTAAAAAATGCCCAGATCTCCATAATTGGGATATCAAATAACCTCGTTTTCACAGACAACCTTGATCCAAGAGTAAAAAGTTCGCTAAGTGAAGAAGAAATTAATTTTCACCCATATAATGCGCTGCAGCTTCAGGATATCTTAAATCAAAGAGCAAAAGAAGCGTTCAAGCCGGAAGTGATAGAGATGGGAGTCATTGAAAAATGTGCGGCTTATGCCGCAAGAGAGCATGGAGATGCGAGAAGAGCATTGGAATTATTAAGGGTGGCGGGGGAAGTCGCGGAAAGAAATGATGAAAAGAAACTGATGATAAAGCATATTGATGTCGCAGAGGAAAAGATAGAAAAGGACAGGGTTCTTGATATAATCTCAACGCAGCCAAAGCAGCACCAGGCAGTGTTATATTCAATAATGAAAATAAATGAGGAAACCGAAGAGATTAAAAACAAAGGGGAATCATTATTCACGGGAGATATTTACGAATTATACAAAAAATTTTGCTCAGAGATACGGTTAAGGCCGCTGACTCAAAGAAGAGTTTCAGATATCATCTCTGAACTGGATATGCTCGGGATAATAAATGGGAAGGTCGTTTCCAACGGAAGATACGGAAGGACAAGAAAAATCGCTTTAGCCATCCAAAATACGACAAAATCAAAAGCTAAAGAAACATTGGAAAAAAGCCTGGGATTTTCAAAATAAAAGCCATTTGCCAGAGAGCGCATTTAATGGCTGAAGAATATGCAGGAATTAGACATTAAAAAGAGAAAGCTGATAGAATTTCTGACTGAAAAGAATATACTGATAAGTCCGGATTTCTTAAATGACTTGAACTCAGTAGAACCTTCCGCCATATCTGAACTGATAAATAAAAAACTGAACGAAACGGAGATTCACCATAAAACAGACAAAATCAGAGAAACAGGCTCAGTAAAGGTCGTATTCTCATATGCCGGACAGCCTAAAAAATCAACAGCACAGGATTTCATAAATCACTTCAATTCCAGGTATAATTCATTAAAAAAACTTCTTCAGCAAAGGGCTCAGCTTGAAAATGTGACATCTGTATCGCGGCTGAAAACAAAATCCGAAAAGGAAAATGTCGCAGTAATAGGCATGGTTTACTCAAAAGAAGATACCAAAAACGGAATCATGCTCACCGTCGAAGATCCGACGGGTTCTACAAAAGTATTTTTCGGGAAAAACAAGCAGGACATCTTCTCGAAAGCAAAAGATATTGTCATGGACGAGGTATTGGGCATAACAGGAGTTTCAGGCAAAGGCATTATATTCGGAAACGGGATTTTTTCACCCGACATTCCATTAACAAAAGAGATAAAAAAATCTCCCGAAGAGGAGAATGTCCTTTTCATGTCAGACCTGCACATAGGTTCAAAAAAGTTCTTAGAGGAAGAATTCATGAAATTTATTTCATGGATTAAAGGAGAGCTTGGAAATGAAAAACAAAAAGAACTTTCGTCGAAAGTAAAATACATATTTTTCACAGGAGATATGATAGACGGAATTTCAATCTATCCGACGCAGAGGGAAGAGCTGAATATTATGACATTTAAGGAACAATATAGAAAGCTTGCAGAATACCTTAAGATGATTCCTGAAAATATTCAGCTTATAATCTGTCCGGGACAGCACGATGTCGTCCCTATCGCTGAGCCTCAGCCTCCGCTTCCAAAAGAATATTGCAGCGAACTCTATGAACTGCCGAACGTAACTTTCGTGAGCAATCCGGCGATGGTCAATATAGGTGCGAAAGAAGGATTTTCGGGGTTTGATGTGCTTCTATATCACGGCGCATCATACAACTACTATGCTGACAAAGTTGAAAGCATAAGGATGCAAAAGCCGAATCTTAGTGAAAGATCAGAGAATGTCATGAAATTTCTTCTGCAAAAAAGGCACTTAGCTCCGACTTATGACGGATATCCGAGACTTGCGACCGAAGTTGACCACCTGATAATAGACAGGATTCCGGACATATTTATCTCTGCAGATGTCCATAAGCATTCTACTTTTACGTACAAAAATGCCATAACAGGAATAATCAGCAGCTGTTTCCAGTCAAAAACAAGCTTTCAGGAAAAAGTCGGACATAATCCGGAACCCGGAATAATTCCTCTTCTGAATCTTAAAACAAGAGAGATAAAGATCCTAAACTTCGGAGGAACACAGGAAAAATGACAGATAAATTCGAATATCCTATCTGCAGCGAAGAGATGAAAGTATATTTTGATATGCTCAACGAGGAAACTAACAAAGCATACCTGATTGCAAACAAGGCAAGAGCAAAAGGATATGATCCCGAAGATAAGGTCGATATTCCTCTTGCCAGAAATATGGCCGAAAGAGTAGAAGGGCTTATCTCAGTAGCGGCTCCGCAGTTAATAGGAAAAGGAGTGCCTCAAAGAATCCATGAATTAGAGAAGAAATACAAGCCATTGTCGTGGGAGGTTGCTCTTTTGATAGCAGAAGAGGTGGCAAAAGAAAAATTCTGCAAATTTAAGGACAAAAAAGAAGCGATAGAAGTAGGCATTAGAACGGGATTTGCATATCACACTGTCGGAATAGTTTCGGCTCCGCTGGAAGGGTTTGTAGAGCTGCAGATAAAAAAGAGAAAGGACGGAAAGGAGTATTTAGCGATGAGCTATGCCGGCCCTATTAGGGGAGCAGGAGGAACAGCGGCGGCATTTTCCGTTGTTTTAGCGGATTATCTGAGAAGTATCATGGGTTATGAAAAATACGATCCTGATGAAAATGAAATCAACAGGTATTTCTCAGAACTCGAAGACTACCACGAGAGGGTCACGAATCTTCAATACCGGCCAAGCGAAAAAGAAACAAAATTTTTAGCAAAAAACCTTCCTGTTGAAGTAACAGGAGATCCTACTGAAAAAATAGAGGTAAGCAATTACAAAGATCTTCCAAGAATTCCGACAAACAGAATAAGGGGAGGAATGTGCCTTGTTATGTCCATGTTTGCGCTGAAAGCCCCGAAGATAGGTAAGGAACTTCAAAAATGGGGAAAAGAATTCGGAGTGGAATGGGAATTTTTATCACAATTCTTTAAGATTCAAAAAGAAGCCAAATCAGGGGAAAAAGAAAAAGCAGAAGACAAAGACAAGACAAAAATTTCTCCGGACAATACATTTATCGTAGACTTAGTCGGAGGACGTCCGGTTTTAACGCATCCATTGGCTCATGGCGGATTCAGATTAAGATACGGGCGTTCAAGGATGAATGGATATTCTGCGGCAGCAATACATCCCGCAACCATGGCAGTTCTCGATGATTATGTGGCTATAGGAACCCAATTGAAAGTAGAAAGGCCCGGAAAAGCAGCAGCAATAACAGTATGCGATACCATTGAAGGCCCGATTGTTTTATTAAATAATGGGAACGTAATTAGGTTTAGCAGCAGCGAAGAAGCCAAGCTTTTAAATTCTGAAGTAAAAGAAATTCTCTATTTGGGAGATATTCTGTTTTCATACGGCGATTTTTTCGACAGGAATCATCCATTGGTTCCATGCGGTTACTGCGAAGAATGGTATGTTCAGGAGATGGAGAAAGCAACAGTAAGCATGTTTGGAGCATTGGATCTGCAAAAGCTGTCTGAGTTTGTTGAAATAAGCGAAAGCGACTTGAATAAGCTCGCATCCGACGGCAGCTCCAGAATTTCGGCCGGAGCAGCGATAAATATATCGGAAAAAATGAATATTCCTCTGCATCCGCGATATACCTACCATTGGAATGAATTAACATCAGAAAACCTGGCGAAAATATTAGATTTGCTGTCGATTTCAACAATAGAAGAAGAAAATGGAAAGCTTAGGAAGATTATAATTCCATTAAAGACATCTGATGCGAGAAAAAGGTATTTAGAATTGATAGGTTTGCCGCATTTCATGGCGACAGAGGATTTAATAATAGAAAAAGATGATGCTGAAGCTTTTCTCAGGTCTTTTGGCATAACAAAGACAAATTACGGCAAGGAACTCATTCTTCAGTTAAAACAGAAAGTTATCGATGCTAAAGAAAAAACAGCCCTTGAAATATTAAACACGATTTCCGGAATAAGATTAAGGGATAAATCTGGAACGTTCATCGGGGCAAGAATGGGCCGTCCTGAAAAAGCCAAGATGAGAAAACTAATCGGAGCGCCTCATGTTTTATTCCCTGTCGGAGAAGAAGGAGGAAGGATGCGGGCATTCCAGTCTGTCCTCGAATCCGGAAAAATAAATGCGGAATTTCCATTGAGATATTGCAGTCACTGCAAAAAAGATGCGGTTTTTAATGTCTGTGATGTCTGCGGGAAAAAAACTGAAAGAAGATTTATCTGTCCAGTATGCGGCATTCAGACAAAAGACATCTGCAGTATTCATGGAAAGAACAGAACATATGCGAATACAGAGATTAATTTTGCAGAAATATTTGAGAACACCCTTAAAAAATTAGGTATGGGCACTGTTCCGGACATGATAAAAGGAGTAAAGGGAACTTCCAATAAGGATCATCTCCCGGAACATTTTGCAAAGGGGATTTTAAGAGCTCAGCACAATCTTGCTGTCAATAAAGACGGGACAACCAGATATGATATGTCGGAAATCCCATTAACCCACTTCAAGCCAAAGGAAATAGGAATAACGGCCGAAAAACTGAAAGAATTAGGATATAAGACAGATATTTATGGAAAAGCTATAACTGATGAGAATCAACTTATAGAATTGAAACCGCAGGACCTGATCCTTCCGGGCGGAAAAGACACTTTGGATTTGCCTGCGTCAGAGATTTTGGTAAATGTTACTAATTTTGTGGATGATCTGCTCGTCAAATTTTACGGACTGAAATCATTTTACAATGTAAAGAACCAGGAAGATCTGATAGGACACTTAGTCATAGGATTGGCTCCGCACATTTCTGCAGGGACAATAGGAAGAATACTTGGATTTTCAAAAACGGCAGGAATTCTGGCTCATCCCCTTTACCATGCAGCAATGAGAAGAGACTGCCTGCACAAAGATACGCTAATAAATATTTATGATGGCAACGTCTGGAAATCAGTTTTGATAGGAGATTTTGCAGAATCGTTCAACCTCAATAAAGAAGCTGATAGTTTCGGAACAAAGACAGCGCCAGTTAATGGCTACAAAACCTTATCTTTCAATAAAAATACAGGGAAAACAGAAATTAAAAATATATTGGAAGTATCTAAGCATTATAATACGCAGCTAATTAAGATAGGGTTTGAAAACGGAAGAGAATTAACAATAACACCAGACCATAAAATTTATGTTAAAAACAGCAAAGGAGTAATTAAAAAACCAGCAAGATTATTAATTAAAAATGACAAAATAATTGTTCCTTATAATTTCGATATAAAAGAAAAGAATATCGAAGAAATAGACATATTGGATATGAATATACCAAATTTGATGGTAAGAAATGCAAATAAAGTTATTTCAAATAAGATCAAGCGGAGCAGAAAATATCAAAATTTTGAACACAGGGACAGCTGGCCTGTTGATGTTTTCAGAGAAGCAAAAATTAACATACCTGAAAAGTCTTTAATAGGAATAAAAAGAGATAATGTGTCAATGCCCAGAAAGATTATGCTTTCTAACGATTTGCTGTGGTGCATCGGACTTTACATTGCCGAGGGTTATGCAAGAAAAAATTCAGGCAAGAAAGGATTCTATCAAATTCAATTTGCCGCAACAGAAGATTTTATAAGAGAAAAAATCATTAAAACATTCAAAAAGCATTTTCTCATAGAGCCTTCAGGAATAACAGAAGATGCGGTAATATACTCCAGCAGAATTTTATACAATTTATTTGCAGAATATCTAAAGTGCGGGGAGAAAGCGAAAGAAAAATCAATACCTCCTATTCTTATGTCTTTGCCGAAAAACAGAATAAAATACCTGCTTCAGGGATATTTTGACGGAGACGGTTCTGTAAGTTTATCGGATAATAGGGTCTGCTGTGACAGCATAAGCCAAACTCTTCTGGAAAATTTATATTTTATACTCTCAAGGTTTGGAATCTATGCTAAAAGATATACCTACACCAAAAAACCCGGACCGGAAGTTAGAAAATTTTATCAGATTAAGGGAAGACTAATTCCCGAATTTACAATAACAAAAATAATAATACCGAGCAATTTTACAAACAAATTCCATAAAGAAATAAATTTCGGGCTGCCGAGAAAAAGAAAGATTCTAAAAAAGATATTATCGGAAGCAAAAAATCCATACGGAATAAAAATAGATATGGACAATAAAAATGCTTATTTAAAAGTTAAATCGATAAGGCAGCTAAATCCAGAAGAAACCTATTGCCTAAATGTTGAGGACCATCACAATTTTGTGGCAGGAGACATAGTTGTCTCAAACTGTGATGGCGATGAGGCCTGCGTCATGCTTTTGATGGACGCTTTATTAAATTTTTCAAGGCAGTTTCTTCCGGACAACAGAGGAGGAAGAACTATGGACGCTCCGTTAGTTTTGACTGCGATATTAAATCCATCAGAAGTTGATGATATGGTCCATAAACTGGATGTAGTCTGGAAATACCCTCTTGAGTTCTATGAAGCATGTCAGAAAATAACTCCTCCCGGGGAAGTGGAAATTAAGCGCCTCGGAAATTCACTGGGAACTCCAGAACAATATGAAAAAATAGGATTTACACATCATGTAACGAGCATGAACGATGGAACACATTGCTCTGCATACAAGACACTTCCGACAATCGAGGAAAAATTAAAAGGTCAGATGGAGCTGGCAAGAAAAATAAGGGCTGTAGACACAAGCGATGTCGCAAGGCTTGTGATTGAAAAACATTTCATGAAAGATACAAGAGGTAATCTGAGAAAGTTCTCGACACAGAAATTCAGGTGCAGCAGCTGCAATGAAAGTTTCAGAAGGCCGCCTTTGATCGGAAAATGCACAAAATGCGGAGGAAGGCTCATTTTCACGATAAGCGAAGGCTCAATCATCAAATATCTGGAGCCGTCCATAAGCCTGGCTGAAAATTTCGGCTGCGATGAATACATCAAAGACAGCCTTTATTTGATAAAGTTCAGGCTGGAGCAGATGTTCGGGAAAGACAAAGAAAAACAGGCAGGATTGGGTGCCTGGTTCGGATAGTCTTACAGAAGATTATCTTTAATTTATTTTCAGCCCTTTACAGATTTTCTTGCACCGCATGCCTGACAGATTATAAATATGAAATCTCCCTCTTTCTTCAGTTTAGTATCTGGCTTTTTGCAGACAGGACAGATAACAAATTTTTCCACATATTCATTCAGTTTTTCATTTATTCTCGTTGCAGGTATTTTAGTCCCGATAACAAAGAAATTTCCTTTTATTTCACCGGGAGCCGCCAACTCTTTAAGAAGAAATTTGACGATATGTGCTGAAGGCCTCCTTAATTTTTCCACAATCTCATTTATGTTGCTGATTATAGTCTTATTCCCCTGTATGTGGCCCTTGACCTTCGGAATTTCGAATCTTGAGACCTCTTCCACAACTTCTGGCAGCTGTTTTATTCCCCGCTTCAGCAGCTTATCATAATCTGAACTCATTTTATAATTGACAGAAAGACGTTATTTAAAAGCTTATGTTTTATCAGAACAGCATCTGCCGTTTTGCACTATTATTTGTTTATTTGATTTTCTGTAGAAAGCTTTAAATAAGCATAAACGCCTTTTTAAGTCATGGTTTTTGAATCTCTGATAACCCCGTGGAGAGCTGAAAAAAAGCCCTGGGAGATGCTTTTCTTCGGATTCCTTTACGCATCTTTTTCTGTAGCGCTCGGTTTGTGGATATTCAGGGACCATGCCGGACTTATCTCAGTATTTTTTACAGTGATGTTCTGCATTCCATTGATTTATAATACGCTCAAAGTAGAAGAGGAAAAGACGAATTATATCTCCGAGGAAAGATCGCTTCTCAGAGAACACTCGAGAGCTTTGGCATTTTTTATATTTCTTTTTATCGGGATGACACTTGCTTTTGCAACATGGTTTGTAGCAATGCCATCTGAAGTGAGCCAGTCTGTTTTTTCTGTACAGATGAGAACAATAGCAGATATAAATACGAAGGCCGTCGGAAGTGCTGTATTAAACTCAGACATCCTTTCAACAATAATTTTTAACAACATAAGAGTTTTGACTTTTTGTCTTCTTTTTTCATTATTTTTTGGGGCGGGAGCAATTTTTATATTGACATGGAATGCCTCAATTATTGCTGTTGCGATGGGAACTCTTATCAAAAGCTATGTTCTCGCGACAAATTCAGGATTTATAATAGCGCACGTCGGAGCATACTCGAATGCTGTCCTTAGGTATTTTATACACGGAATTCCTGAAATGGCCGCCTATTTTGTGGGGGCATTGGCAGGAGGAATAATCTCTGTCGCCATAGTCAGAAAAGATATTATGACAAAAAACTTTCAGAAAATTGCGTTCGACACGTCGAATCTGATAATACTTTCCATTCTTCTCCTGATTGTTGCCGGAGTTGTAGAAACTTATGTCACTCCTTTTTTTTATTGAGCAAATTTAAATTATCTATAATGACTTTGCCATCATTCTACGAGCGATTTAATCTAACTTCAGAATATAAGTTGAGGGGGTCGCCCCATACGGGGCTTCAACGATATCTGATTCAATTCAAGATAACCGCGAGTCGATGGCAAAGTTACCTAACTTGGAATTTCAATCAAGAACTTTTAATTTTCCAGGCTTAATCTCGAACACATCCCCTCTTAAAAGAAGGCCGGATATTATTTTTTCATCTTCAGTATTTCTGACAACATCATCGTAAGAAACTCCAGTTCCGTCATCAAGATCCCTTATTTTTGAAACTATATCATTTGAAGTATATTCCGTTTTTTTGTCAGTAAATACAGTCTTTTCTTCCGCATCACCAGATTCTTCTTTGCTTCTGTCCTCTTTTACAGCATTTTTTTTCCAGACTGCACTCCATTTCATATCCACTTTTTTGTTTATTATTTCCGGAACAACGTACTTATCATTTCCAAACTGCCTCATTCTGCCGACCAAAAGAACAACATCCCCTATTTCCGCATCTATTTTTTTATCAAAATTTCTCACGGAAATTTTTCCAGTTCCGTCATCAATAATGATATTCTGAAAATTTTTTTCCGCTCTGGATTCAATTACCGCACCGATAATATTTACTCTGGAAATATTTTTGTTTCCGATTTTTACATAACTCGGATTCCAGCCGTCTTCTTTAACAAAGGAGCCTTTATTTATATCATTAATTCTGACTATGAATGCAACCTGCCTCGGCTGCATAATTTGCTTAGATTCTTGAAACGTAGCCATGTCTCGGTTCGAACAGATCCCCGTCCCTTTTCAATCTTTCGATTAATTCGTCTGTTTGGGCGTCTTCGATTCCTCTTTCCTTTGCAAGTTTGACTATTTCAATAATAGGAATCACTTTGGCATTCAGCTGAGATTCAAGTTCAGATATTATCTCTTTTAGGATATGCAGTTTGCTTCTTTGTGAAGCAGTAACTCCGGTTACAATTCTGTCTATGTCAATCTTTCCGGTTTCCGGGTCAATTCCAATCTGGCTTAAGCAATAATGAAGGAGTTCAATCGCTTTTTGCGCGTCTTTTTTCTCTACCTTGGAGCTTAATCTTAATTTTGCAGCAGCTTCTGCAAGCCTTACCAACGCCTCAAGCTGTCTGGCTGAGATAGGAACTGATTTATATCCTGTATCTCCTTCCCCCGATGAACGCATCTTCATATAATACTTTTTAATCTCTTCCATCGCTTCATCAGTCAGCTTGGGAAACACGTTTTGCTTTGCATAAGCTATATATTTTCTTAAAAGTTCCTTTGGAATTTCCTGTTCAATTGCCTGAGACTGATGAAGGCCGAGAATGAAACTTGCCAGTTTTGAATCCTTCTCGACTTCCGGCAAATCTTTTATAGGGAAAATAAGATCAAACCTGTTGATTAATGTCGGAGGAAGATCGATTTGTTTTCCTATCAATTCATACGGGTCAAATCTTCCGGTTTTCGGATTCGCTGCAGCCAACAATGTTGTTTCACATCTCAATGTAGCCTGGATATTTGCCTTGGAGATCGAGACTGTCTGCTGTTCTAATGCCTCGTGCATTGCTGCCCTGTCTTCCTTTGTCATTTTATCCAACTCATCAATCACACATATACCTTGGTTTGCCAAGACCAATGCTCCCGCTTCAAGGCTCCAGCCCCCTAAAAGTTCATCTTTAACAACCGCCGCAGTAAGTCCTGCACCAGATGCTCCTTTTCCTGAAACGTATCTTGCTTTTGGCGCAACTACAGAAACTCTTTTAAGGAGCTGACTTTTTCCGGATCCCGGATCCCCTATCAAAAGAACATGAATATCCCCTCTTGCTGCGACTCCATCGCTTCTCATCTGTCTTACCCCGCCAAGAAGTTGAAGAACAAGAGCTTCCTTTATTTTATCATGACCATAAATACTCGGCGCAATCGAAGATGTAAACTTTTCAAATAAACGCTTATCTTTTGCTAATTTTTGAATCTGTTTTAATTCTTCCTCTGTGATTGAAAGTTCCTGGAATGCCTCTTCCATGGACTGCGTGTGATTTGCCTCTATGATTAAGTCATAACTTGTCGATTTGGTCCCGTCTTTTCCGAATTTTGGAAGTTCCTTTAATACACCGACGATATTTATTTTTGTTCCAGGGTTTGTTTTTTTATCAGACCAAGGAGAAACCAGATCTTTTTTCAGCAAAATGTTTATTCTTTTCGGCTGTTCCCCCCCGTCCAGCTGATCAGGAACTTCTTCAAGAACAATTCCCTGTGCATCGACTAGCTCTTTGCTGACAAGCCTGAATTTTCCTTTTCTTCCGCAGCCGCAGCTCGCCGGCTCCCTGAATTTTGAATCCAGTTGAAGCAGCGGGATTATATTTCCGCAGCTCGGACATTCAAATCTTGAACTTACAACCTGAGGCCTTACATCTGTTTTCTGCCTTACCAACCCCTCAACAGAAATAAATTTTGCAATATCCTTGCTTCTTATATTTCTTATCTTTATCTTTTGAGAGTGCGGGAGATTATAGACCCTTACAACAAACCTGTTCGGCTGCCTTGAGAAATTAAAGTTAGAAATCGCGATTTCTGCCGCCTTAAGGACATTTTCAGGATCCTCAATAAGAATGTTGGCCAAATCAGGATCAAACATCGATAATTTTGAAAAATCAACAGAAATCCAATCCTCCCCCTTTCTTATATTCTCAGAAAGCTCTGCTTTATAATTAACATCAAAAAATTCTTCAAACTTCCTAACTTGTTCAGCAGCTTCCATTTTTCGAGAAGACTTATTTGACTTTCTTTAAGTTTTCAATAAGCTGTCTTACTGCAATCTGAACCTGAGCTTCGCTTTTAGTTCCTGTGCAGACTATTTTTCCGTTGCTGAACAGCAAGAACGTCGCATTAAACGGCTTGTCTGTGTTCTTTGTTATCTTGACCTTGTAAACCAATCCAGGGAACTGTTCCGGCTCATATTCTGTATTGTCAAGTTTCATCGCAAGGCTGTTCAGATTCAAGTCCATCCCGATTCCGCCTGACGCAACTATATTCTGAATTGTTATTACTGGTGTAACAGTAATCTTTACGCTTATCTTTTCAAGGCTCTGTATTATCTTGTCTATGCATTTTCTTACTTCGTCAAGGTTTTTTGCTCCAGTACATACTATTTTTCCAGAACTGAATATCAGTGCAGATGTCTTTGGTTCCTTGATTCTTATCACAAGACCAGGAAACTGCTCCGGATTGTATTCTGTGTTGCTTAAAGTTGCAGCCATTTTTTCCAAAGGAATGTCATGTTCCAAAGAAGAAGCTACAACTATGTTGACAATTTTAATATCTAATTTATCTTCAGCCATATTAATTAACCCCCGTTGTTTATAACTGATTTATATAATTTATAAACTACTACCTATTTATAAATACTGCTGTTTAAGGATATATTCATTATAGTAGTAATGACCCCTTTGTTTCCTATGGAGAAATGGCCTTACAGGCTCTAAAAGCTGTAAATTCGAGGTTTTATGATAAGAAACGCAAGCAAAAATAAAGTGCTTATTAAAAAGGCGAAGTTCGCCAAAGGATTGTTCAGGCAAATGTTCGGCTTAATGTTTAAATCAAAAATCGATTACGGACTTGTGTTTACTTTCTATATTGAAAATAAACATTATATTCATACATATTTTATGAGACTTCCGATTGATATTCTGTTTTTAGACTCAAAAAAGATAGTTTTGAAGATAATGAAGAATGTTAAGCCTTGGAAAGTTAATGTTTATGGCAGAGGAAAGTACGTTATTGAGCTTCCTGCAGGAAAATCATTTAATACTCAGATTGGAGATAAGATAAGTTTTAAATAAGAACTAAAGCCTTTATTTTGTTCAAGGGGACGTCGTATAACCTGGTTATTATCTCCGCCTCCAGTTGCAAAGAAATTGCAGGGTTCAGCGGATAATCGGGGTTCAAATCCTCGCGTCCCCAGTTTATATTTATGGAAAAAAGCAAACTTGTGCGGGATAAAATACCGCAGATCATCAAGAACAACGGAGACAAATCTGTCTTTCATATAGCTTCTGATGAAGAATACGGGTCAAAACTCAATGAAAAATTGATAGAAGAAGTCAATGAGTGGTCAAGCAGCCAAACAATAGAGGAAATGGCAGACATATTTGAAGTCATAACGGCCATTTTAGAAAATAACAAGTGGAGTATTGAGAAAGTTGCGGATGTTTAGAATGACAAAAGAAATGAGAAAGGATCATTCAAAAATAAGATTATTTTAGATAGCACGGAATAATTTACTGGTCTTTACTTTTTTCTCAATTCAACGTCAAACTTCTTTATAGGCTTGTATTTAAGTCTAGAAAATGATTCCTGGTTGACTTTAATCTCTTTTATTTCCTTGCTGCCTGTCGTTTCTATCCTTTTGCTTCTCTTTATTTTTGAAATTAATTTCGAAATTAAAATTCCTAAAATCAAAACAATTATTCCTCCCAGCATATATAGTCCATAGCTGATTATATCGCTAAATACAGATTTCTGCTTGATATTCAGTTTGACTGTCTCCTTGAAGATTTTATCTCCTTTTTCAACAGAGGCAGTTACCTGTATATTATAGATTCCTTTTACTGCCGAATCCGGAGTTGCAATCAGATTCACTCTCTGCTCCTCTTCGGGTTTCAGTTCAACTGATTTCGTATCGGATTTAATCCAGGAGCTTCCTGTTTCAACAGCAAAATTCAAAGTCTCATTATAGTTATTTTTTATAAGGATAGGAATAATTGTTTCCTCGTTCCTTATTATGACTGAATTTCCATATGCATCAAGATTTTTAGTGTCCACTTTAATCATTGATTCAAATTTAGGGTCGGCCTTCACTCTTGTGAATTCATCAAAGAACGGAGCGTATATTGTCATTGACAATAACGGCCCAAGCAATAATATTAATGCAAACAAAACAAGGAAGACTCCAAATATTCTTGCCATGGTGCTTCTTGGTTTTTTATGCTTCTGCATTGAAGCGATAAGCATCTTTCTTGCCAGATCTTCCTCTTTTTTTCTGGCTTTCAATTCAGCCTTCACTTTCGCAATTTCCTGCCTTCTTAGCTTCCAATTTCTGTATTTTCTTGCGATTCTTCTTCCAAATATGAAGATGAATAACGCTGAGAGCAAAACAACGGCTCCGATAGCAAGGAATATCCAGTATTTTGCCGCAAAGATAGTCAATTCCTGATTTATTGTAAGCTGTCTCAGATTGATATCGAATTTAGAAACATAGCCTACATTTTCTCCTTTAATCTTCGCGATTACCTGCGCCTCATAATCTGCTTCCTGTTCTTTTTTTGTTTCAGTTTGGATATAAACTACAGTTTTTTCTCCCGGCTTCAGGGTTACTGAGCTTGAGAGAAATTTTGCCCATGACTGAGATTTTAATTCCAGATCATAAGTTGCAGGAAGAATTCCTTTGTTTTCCAAATTAACATTGATTACTTCTTTCCCATACAATATCCTTGTATGTTCAGGTTTGATATCAAGTCTGAAAGCATCTTCAGGAGAAACAACACTTAATTTAATCTTATCTTCTTTTACTGTTCTAGTTTCTTCTGACAGCAGTCTTAATGTTGCAGTGAAATCTCCCGTTTCATTTGTTGGAGAGAATTTTAAGTCGAAAGTCCTGCTCTCCTTAGGATTAAGCACAACTTTAGTAAGGGTTGTTGATGTCCATTTTGGCGCAATAAGCTCAAAATTATAAGTGTCTTTTTTTGTCCCGTCATTCTTTATCGTAATCTTTGTCTCTAATGAGTGTCCTAAAACAATTATTCCTGATGGAGAATCAATATTTACATCGGGACTATAGCATTTTTCTACAGTAATGTTATGGGAAGCTGCCTTGATGATGCCTCCTCTGGCTGATTTTGAAATAAAATCAACAACAAATGATCCTGGATATGCCGGCGCAGCAATTATATTTGTTATTCCGTATCCATTCGGACCAAGTTCAACTCTGCTTGCTTCTATATTAAGCCACGAAGGTCCTCTTACAGTCAGATCAAATTGATTTGTGAACTGAACATCATTTTTTATTGCAACCTGGATTTTTGATTCCTTAAGATTACATATAGAAATTGGGTTTGGAAGCTTAATGTCATAATTGTAATTTCTCAGTATGTTAAGCCCCACTTTTGCTTCAGCTAAGAACTGGCTCGATTTAGCCAATGCCTGGAATTTTATCCGCTTCTCTCCGTAAATTTCGCATGCAGCATTCACAAATAAATCAACTTGAGATGCTTCTCCCGGATTAAGAACCAATGAATTTGTGCTTAGCGCCGAATATTCGTTTAAGCCTTCTGTCTTGAATTCATACGTTTCAATTCCGCTTCCTGCATTTCTTATATCGAATATGAATTGCGCAGGCTGGCATGGATTTACAGTTAATTCGGGATTTCTTACACTTAACTGGATATTTTGGCAGCTTTCAATTTGAACATTCTGCTGAATTGTTTTTTCAAGGCCGAATCCTGTTTTTGCTGTTATCTGCAAAGAATATGAACCTTTCTGCAAAAGGCCGTAATAAACAAAAATCGATTTTGATTCTCCTGAGTTTAACGAGAATCTGTTCTCAGACAGTGTTGCCTGGGCTGTTCCTGCTGTTGATACGACATAATTGCTTTCAACATCTCCTGTGTTGGTAAGAATTATTGAATTTGCAGTGATGCTGTTTGCGCAGGAAGCAATGTTTTGGATGCTAGAAAACACTTCAAAATTTTCCTGCAGGGCAAAAGCTGTTAAACTAAAAAGTATAAGCAGTACAGGCAGTATGGCAAGAGTCTTATATTTAAACATTTTCACTACTCGTTAATGATACTTATATTTAAACATTTTGGTTTTAATAGAATGGCTTATACGGTTCCAGAAGGCTGAATTGAGGCTTTACAGGCATTATTAAGTTTTTAACTAAAGTATTATAAAATTTGGCTTTTATTCTGGTTGTTATGGAATACATCAGCACCGCAAGCATGAATGATAATGCCTTTATAGATTTCTTTGAAGGCAAAGTCAGGCAGACAATCGATGAGTTCAGACTGATTGATAAAAAACAGAAAATAATTGTCGCAGCCTCCGGCGGAAAAGATTCTACGGTTTTGCTGCATATAATGAAAAAATTCGGATATAATGTCGAAGCACTGACAGTGAATGCACACATAGGATGCTATTCCGACAAAAGCCTGGAGAATCTTAAAAAGTTCTGCAGCAAGGAAAGAATAGTTCTTCATGAAGTCTCTTTAAAGAATGAATTTGGGAATTCACTGTGCAGTATAATGTCGATATTGGAGAATAAAAATATCAAGAAAACTTCCTGCAGCATCTGCGGTACATTAAGAAGATATTTATTAAATAAGCACGGAAGGAGATTAAATGCAGATGTCATTTTGACAGGACATAATCTGGATGATGAGGCAAACGGGGTATTAGTTTCATTATTTTCGGGAAATTTGAACCATGCAGCAAGAGTGGGGCCTTTGGTCTCCACGAATGGCTTCATTTCGAAGGCGAAGCCGCTTTATTTCTGCTTTGAAGATGAGGTTGAGAGATATTCCAAAGTCAGGAATTTTGATGTTCATTATGGCTGGTGCCCATGTTCTGTAAAAGGAGCCAGGCGATTCTATGCAGAGCTGGAAATATCAGATTCAAAAAGGTTTAATATCGTTGAAAATATGCTGAAGAATATTCCTAAATTAAAATCATATTTCAGGGCGGATAGCATAGCGTTATGCTCTGTCTGCAGCGAACCAAGCTCAAACTCGGTATGCCAGACGTGCAGTTTATTGTCCCAGATGCAGGATTCTGAAATAAAAGAGGAAAAAGAATCAGCAACGTGCAGAACATGAAAGATTATGTAATCAGCGATGGAAATGAAAGAGAATTCATTAAAATAGCCAAGAGGCTTGGTTATTCTGAATTAGTTTTTATTGGCAGTGCTGATGTTAGTAAATTAAAATCCAAAATAAAACTAAGCTCTTCAAGAAGAATTTTTAAAAGCGATATTAAAACAGATAGAACTATAATTGAAAGCAGAAGAGCGGATATTATCTGTGATTTTGAATCAATTGACAAAAAAGACGGATTTCATTTTTTAAATTCGGGATTGAACCATGTCATTGTTAAATTGATGAAGGAAAAGAAGGTCTCTTACGGTCTGAGTTTTTCCCAACTGCTTGGAAAATCAAGTAAAGAACAGGCAAGGATATTGGGCAGGATGATGCAGAATCTTAAACTTTGCAGGAAATATAAGGTTCCCATTGTTTTTGGTTCTTTTGCCAGGCACCCTTATCAAATGAGAGATTACAGGGACTTGATGGCTTTTGCCAGAACGCTTGGATTAGATAGTTACAAGGCTTAAATCAAATAGTTCTTACCCTTTATTTCCAAATTTTCATATATAAAGGGTAAGATTTAAAAACAGGAGATATTATCAATAAAGCATGGTATATATCTACAAAAAAACAATAGGCAATAAGGAATATTATTATCTGCGTGCCTCTAAAACAGAAAAGGGCAGGATGATAACAAAAGATGTCGCCTATCTGGGAAGCACTCTCGAAGAAGTCAAGAAATCACTAAATAAAATTCCAAAAGCCCAGATCAGAGCCGCATATAAAAAAATAAACAAATTTCTTGAATCAAATAAATATCTAAAAGAAGCACAAAAGCTCAAGATAAAACAGACAGCACTCTTAGATGAAGACTTATCAGAAGAAATTGAGGCATGTCAATTGCATTGGCAAAAGATCTTTAAAAAATTAGATAAAAAAACACAAGAAGATTATTTTAAGGGATTCATAATAGATTTTGCTTTTAATACCGCCTCAATAGAGGGAAATACAATCACTTTAAAGGAAGCTTCCATGTTATTAACTGAGCAGAGAACTCCCAAGAACAGAACATTAAGGGAGATTTATGATATACAGAACACAGAATCTGCATTTAGGGGGTTATTAGTGGGGAAAAAAAGCCTTACGCACGAATTCATAATACAAACGCATAAAGAACTGATGGTCAACATCGATTTTAGACACGGATACAGAACCAGTGATGTTCATGTTATGCATTCCAGGTTCGAAGCTTCTCCTGCACATTATGTCTTTACTGACATGAATATTTTGATTAAATGGTATAATGAAAATAAGAATAAATTACATCCTTTTATTCTCGCTTGCATCTTTCACCACAAGTTCGAAAAAATACACCCTTTTTTTGATGGAAACGGAAGGACAGGGCGTATGCTTATGAATTTTATTCTATTAAATGAAAATTATCCTCCAATAATAATAAGGAAAAGAAATCGTGCAGAATATCTCGAAGCCCTAAACAGAGCGGATGGGGCGGGCTTAAAAGATATCCCTATCAAAAGCTACAAACCACTCATAGAGTTTTCAGCAAATGAATATACCGATGGCTATTGGGATATTTTCCTTTAATTTTCCAGAACGCTCGGTTTAGGAGATTATAAGACCTAAACTTTAATTCTAATATTTATTGGAGAATCTTTAGTTTGCCAAGCATTTTCTTAGTATAAGACTCTACTTTGTTTAAGTCTACGTTGTTATATCCTTTCTTTATTCTCAATGAAAGTTCATTTTTCACTTTTGCAATTATTTTGTCTTTTATTTGATCTTGATCTTCTGTAGGCAAAGGTCTGTCAATAGGATTTAAATTTTCTCTGTACTTCTTTGCTATTGAAAAACTGTTCTGAAATTCTTTGTCATAATGCTTTCTTAGGTTTTCATCATCTATCGCTTCTTCGAGAATTTCGTGAACTACTGCGGTCGCAATGTTTGCTGCAAATAAGTCTATAATCTTATTTCTATTCTGCATTTTGTTCTATTCCCCTCATAATTTTATTAAAAATATCATTATATAATTTTTTATATTTTTTGATGAATTTATTTTTCTGCAGCATATTGTTAATGCTGTCATCTACTGTATTTTTTCCAAAATAAGCATTTATATCATCATCAATATTTTCATTTGTTATTGCTTTCTTTTCCAAAAAATTTTTAATTGCAAAAATATTCCTTATCATCTTATATTTTTCTTTTCCGTTCAAATAATCAAAATTATCTATCAATAATCTGCTGTTTAGAAGATTGATGTCCAACAATTTGTAATTTATCTTTGGCATCATTTTAAAGATTATTCTTTTTTTAGAAATAAACTTATTTAATAACATCTGGAATAAAGGATCCGCATTCATGCCCTTTCTTAATGATTCATAGGTTGTGCTTATGATGTGCGGTTCAAGCCCAAACTTTTCGCTAATGAACTTTTCTATCGGTTTCTTTGTGCCATCGATTACGATTAAATCAATGTCATTAAATTCAAAACCTCTTTCCAGGAAAGAGCCCGTTATTATCACGTTTTCTGCATCACTTAAGAATTCAAATATTTCTCTGACTATCAGAGATTTTATTGGCTCTATCTGCTTAATCCTGCAGTAAAATAGGTTTATTCTTTTTTTTCTTGATACAGGCGCTATCGCTACATAAGAGCCTACTTCGAAATCAGGGTGGCGATCCTTGCTAATGTATATCTGATCCATCTTCGTTCCCCTGCTTATTCTTGATATCATTTCCATATTACGTAATATTACGTAAAAGTATATAAAACTTTGCTTTACATTTTAATCTTGTCCGCAAGAACCCTCGGTTTATAGGATTACACAATCTCAGCAAAAGTCTCCTATGAGTCCAGCGATGCTATAAATCGCCCGGATAAGACTTAATAACGCAAACATGACTTTTCCGAATTAAGCCCGGCTTTCCGAAAAGTATATAAATAGTTACCTATTAGGTAACCAATATGACCAACGAGATACCACAATTTGCATTAAGGGCTTATGCCTTGTTTTACTTGAAGCACGGCACAAGAGAAGCATTTAAACAATCTGATTTAGACTGGATAGTGAGTTCCAGCATGAAGAAAAAAATCTTCTCTTCGTTGTTGAAAGCGGGCTGGTTGAAAAAAGAAAAAAGAAGCACCTACAAATGCATAGGGCCTGCGGATATATTTAGGGGATTATTGGAGTTCAAAGTCCCGGAATTGATTAAAAAGGCCGAAAAGCCCTATACTTTTACAGGATTATCAGCTGTAGAAATATGGTCTGACTATTCATATGTACAGAGGGGCATGGAAAAATCACCATATTTTGTAAAGATTTTAAAGAAAGACTTGAAGTATTGGAGAGAATTTTTTAATAAAAATAGCATTCCTTATTATATCAACAAAGGTTCAACAATAGGCGAATATATCATATTGATTCCCGTTGATTCTATTACAGCTGTTGATAAAAATGGCTTGAAAATTGAACCTCTCAAAAAAACATTGAAAGAAGCCTCAGAAAATGAGATGTACTTATATGCATATAATTATATGAAGGAAAAATATGGATATGCTGCAGCTTAGAGAAAAGGAAATATTTGAAACATTGAAAAGTATAAGTAGATTTAAATTCGCAGTTATTGGAGGTTACGCAGCTAATGTATATGCCCTGCCGAGATTTTCTGTAGACTGCGACATAGTCGTCCAAGATTCATCTGAACTTGGCAAAATAGAGAAGGATTTAGTGAAAATTGGATACGTTAAGCATACAATCGGAATTAATCTCCCATATCATGGAAAATTCCTTAGATATGAAAAGACAATAGAAAAAGGCTTTAGAGCTAGCATTGATATTTTGTTCACGGAGATTGTTGATAGACAAACCAATGCTGCATTTTCTGCTGATTGGATTTTTAGCAATTCAAGCTTCAAGATATTAAAAGGAAAGACAATAATAGAAGAATTGAAGCTTAGAATAATAAATCTGGACGCCTTAATCGCAATGAAATTAATAAGCTGCAGAAGCACAGATATAAGAGATATTTTTATGCTTATTTTACAGGCCAAAAATATTAAAATAATAAAAAAAGAGGTGTCCGAAAGATGCAATATTGATGATAGATTTATGAAGCTTAAAACTAAAATAACGTCGCATAAATTCAAAGATGATCTGCAAGGTGTTTACGGTTATGTAGATGAGAAGATATTCAATAAACATAAAAATGCAGTTCTTGAAATGATCGGATGAAAGGTGTAAAGGGCTTTTATGGGAACATGCTTAAAGTGGCTTTAATGAATGATACTCAATCTCGGCAGAAGTCTCCCATGAGTCCAGCGATGCTATAAATCGCC
>Ga0209210_1000169_pt1 | contig 74089 bp, 73 predicted proteins | sample RifGroA1_FD_183991 | JGI IMG/M metagenome (GOLD analysis project Ga0209210, IMG submission 183991) | Contaminated groundwater microbial communities from Rifle, Colorado, USA - Rifle Groundwater A1 (SPAdes) (version 2) | ecosystem: Environmental > Aquatic > Deep subsurface > Groundwater >...
CACCATTAACTGTCCATGATTTGGAAAGGTCAATTCCTTTGTCAATCGCGAGACTGCCAGCTGGCAGTTTGAAATCAGGCATGGTCGTGACATTCCACATTTTTTGGTCTCTGGCATTAATATTATTGCTTCCAAACCATGCAGGAACGCCTCGCGCGTATATTCCACCTGCCCAGTTGTAATCAAATGCTCCAACCATTGAAGAGTTGGTAGTAAATGCGCTATCCATCCACGGCGTGTAGAATTGATAGGACGAAAATATATTGTTTATGAAACGAACTCCCGGCATCCCACCGGCTGGCACCGCGTCCCCAACGCCGAAAGCAATGTGGCCCCCGACAATGCTGTTGTGGTAAATGAAAAACTCCGGATAACTTGATGGAGGTGGTGAATCCGGCCAGAAATGAAAGTAGAAGTTTTCTGCTCCAAGCAGATGTGGGTTGTAGATACGGTTGCGATAGATATACACCAACCGATTGCCCTCATTCATATGCTGCGGCCGGATATTGATGTCAGAATCATAAAGCAGATTATCATAAATCTGCAAATCTCGGACATTATTCAAGATAAAGATTCCTTCCGCCGCCATGTTGTGAATTGTATTGTTATGCACCCTTCCCCCTGTTGTTTCTGCAATATCCATGCCAACAATTCCATTGAAAATCTCATTGCCAACAATATCATTATTTGCTCCTGCAGATGATCTTATTTTAACGCCGCTGTCGGCGTTGTTCTCCGATGAGTCGCCGACGATATATTTGAATATAAAATAATAACGGCTTTTTACTCCAATCGCGTATGGGTCCGGATAGGCGGTAGTGTTGCAGCCTGAGGCGGCAACGCTATCGGCACCGGGGGGATATTTTTCAAACCCTAGCTGATTTAATTCCATCTTATTGCCGCGCACCACGTTGTCATGCGCGCCAAGGGCGATATACACCCTTCCCAAGCCGTTCATGATGTGATTGCCCTCTATGAGGTTGTTGGCGGCGTTGGATCCTTTCAGAGTGATGCCCCACTGCGCCCCGCGGATCAGGAAATTCTTAACAATGACGTAGCTTTTATCCTCGATGCGCACAGCCGCGCTCATGGGCCAGCAGTTGCCGCATCCATTCGGACCTGGTGAAGATCGTAGATTCCTCGTGATTGGGTTATCGCCATTCTTAAACCTGATGTAAGTGGTGCCGCTCAAATAACCGAAATAAGCCTCCACACCGTCCCAAGATTTTATCGTGACAAAAGGATTGCCGCCGCAAAACGTTTGCTCAGTGGCATCCACCGGCGTTTTCAATAGATTTTGCCAATTGACATATTTATTGGTTTGCATATTGACATCATGAATTTTTGCAATGTTTTTGTCGCCGTCGGCAATCATAGCGTAGGGATTGTAAGGAATGTTTGTTGTTTTATAAACCCCAGGGCCAATCTCAGGCGCTGTTACCCAGCCGCTTGTTGGTTCGCTGCCGTCAATAATCGCGCCTGCTTCGCCTTCAAAAACAATTGGCGCGGAAGCGGTGCCGGAAGTTTTCATTAAAATTCGTCCGTAATAAGTCCCAGCTTTTACAATCACTCTGTCTCCGGCCTGGACCACATCAGCCGCTTTTTGAATAGTTTTGAAAGGCGCCGCCGAAGTTCCTGTATTCGCGTCATTCCCGGTTGTGGCAACGTAATAAGTTTTTGCCCCTGTCGCGAGCGTCGTCACACTCACTGATGCCGACTGCGCCGAATTAAGTCCCGCCGCGTCATACGCGGAAACGGTGTAAGAATATGTGGTTGCGGCAGTAAGTCCTGTGTTTGAATAAGAAGTTCCTGTGGTGACTGTGGCGATTTGAACACCTCCTCTGAATACTTTATATCCTGCTACTCCAACATTATCGGTTGAAGCGGTCCAAGAGAGATTGATTTGGGAAGAAGAGATGGCTGTGGCTGTGAGGCCGGTGGGGATGGAAGGGGCGATGGTATCTATGCCGATTACTGTGAGTGTAAAAGTTGTTGTTTTAGTCAGTCCTCCAGTAGCTGTTCCGGTCACTGTAATCGTATAAGTTCCAGCAGGAGTTGTGGAAAGAGCGGAAATTGTAAGGACTGTTGAGCAGGCTGTGCTTGGTGTGCATGAAATCGGAGAGAAAGTCGCAGCGGCTCCGGTCGGTAGCCCGGAGGCGGTAATAAATGACACTGCTTGAGCTGTTCCGGAAACCAGAGTCGCTGTAACTGTATTGTTTACCGAAGAACCTTGAGTTACTGATTTATTGCCGCCGTTGGTGAGGGAGAAATCAAAAGCCGTAGAGCCTAAATTGTAAAGTTCAGTAATGTCTGCGGCGGTAAGCACTCGGTTGTAAATACGAGCATCGTCAATAACTGCATTGACGTTGCTTGCGGCTTCATTACCTCCGATGGACAAAGTTTGAGTACTTGTTGCGGCTCCGAAGAAATTGCCCGTGCTGCTTATTAAAGCTCCGTCAATGTAGAGTTCTGAAGAATTTGAAGTTGTTTTAATAACACTTACCGCGTGATACCACTGGTTGAGCGATATGTTTGTTTTATTTACATTGGAACCGCATCCATTGCAATTTGTGGTGCCGTGGATGAACGCTCTAAAGTCATCCCTAACCCCATCTCCGTCAGTATCGGTGATTCTATACAAGTATCCTCCTTGGCCAACAGAGCTGTCGTACTTATCAACCAAATGGCCGTCTACCGATGATGGATACGAAAGCAATTTAAACCAAAACGATATTGTTCCGTTTGTTCCTTCGTTAAATTCATGGATATTTCTGTCCGGAATGCTTACTCTTGCGTCCACACCGTCAAAAGAAAGCGCGCCGCTCACCTTGCCTGTTGTCCAGGTGGGGCCGCTTGTTAAAGCCCCGTTGTTTACGTTGCCGGAAGAGTCGGAGGCCACTGTTCCGGAACCCTCGTCAAACTTCCAATGGCCAACGAGGCCGGTGGTGATGTCGGCGGAGACCGCTAAGGGGAGAAATATAAAAAAACCGATAGAAATTACAAAAAATAAATAAAGACATCCAAAAGTCCTTGTGTGTTTAGACATTGCTTCTATTATACCAGCCAATCAACAGTTTTTTAAGAAGTTATCCACACCTACTTTCTTATAATTTTCAAAAAAACGTCGGGTGGAATATTGTAATCGGCGCGGGAACGGAGGCGTTTTTTGCCTTCTTTTTGTTTTTTCCAAAGTTTCATTTTGCGGGATCTGTCGCCGCCGTAAAGATGTCCGGTAACGTCTTTTGAAAGCGCGCGGAGGGTCCTTGAGGCCAAAATTCGCCCAGCCGCGCGCGCCTGAATTTTTAAAACGAAAAGCGCTCGCGGCAAAACGCCGCAAAGTTTTTCAACAACGGCTTCCGCTTCGCGCTGCAACCTGAATCTTGGAACAATTTTGGAAAAAGCCGGTTCAACCTCCTCCGCCACCAATATGTCAAGCCGCAAAAGATCGGCTGGCCGGTAATCCGCCAATTCATAATTAAGCGACGCATATCCGGCAGAAACGCTTTTTAATTCGTCAAAAAAATCGCGCATAAGCTCGCGAAGCGGCATTTCGCCGTTGAGTTTTACTCTTGCTTCAGAAAATTTACTCGTCTCTCCAACCACGGCCTCGTGATCGCCCAAAAGTTTTAAAACTGCCGGCATTCTCTCGGGGGGCATCAAAATTTCAAACACAATCCACGGCTCTAAAATTTCTTTGATTTCACCGTCTTCCGGAAACCGGGATGGTGAATAAACGTCGGCCTCTTCTCCTCGTTTGGTGACAACGCGGTATTTAACTGTCGGCGTAGCAGCGATAACTCCGACATTAAAATCTCTGCGCAACCTTTCGGCTACGATCTCCAAATGCAGCATCCCCAAAAATCCGCACCGAAAACCTCGGCCCATAACGCCCGACGATTCTTCTTCAAAAAAGAGGGCGCTGTCAATAAGCTTGAGCCTCTCCAAAGCTTTTTTTAAATCTTCAAATTTATCCTGCTTTTCGGGATACAAACTGGAAAACACTACCGGCTTAACTTCTTTATATCCGGGTAACGGTTGGAAATTGGAAATTGGAAATTGGAAATTGGCAATGGTGTCCCCAACCCGTACAACCTTCGCTTCTTTAACTCCGGTGACAACATAACCAATCTCTCCTGCATGTAAAATTTCCGTAGGCGAAAGCTCGGGACGGAATACGCCAACTTCTCCCGCCGAAAAAACGGACCCTGCCTGAAAAAGCTTCAGGCGATCCCCGCTTTTTATTTCGCCGCCAAAAATCCGGACGTGCGCGATCACTCCTCGGTGAAGTGAATATTCAAAATCAAAAATTAATGCCCGTGCGTTCGCCGCAGACTCACGCAGACTGGACGCGGAATTACGCTGACCTTGTTCTGCGACCTTCTGCGTAAAATCTGCGTTTTTCGGCGGAGGAACTCTTTCAACGATTTCTTCAAGGAGTTCCTCAACCCCGTCCCCTGTTTTTGCAGAAACTTCCAAAATCTCCCCCTCCGAAACACCGAGCAAATTTTTTATTTCTTCTTTTGTTTCTTTGATTCTTGCCTGCGGAAGGTCAATTTTATTTACCACCGGAATAATTTTAAGCTTGAGCCCTTTGGCTAACTCAACGTTGGATATCGTTTGCGCCTCCACCCCTTGCGTCGCGTCAACCAAAAGCACAGCGCCTTCAACAGCGGCCAGCGCCCGCGAGACCTCGTAGTTGAAATCAATATGCCCTGGCGTATCGATCAAATTGAGAATAAATTCTTTATTCTCAATTTGATCTTCAGCGCCCGCAGACTCACGCTGACTGGACGCAGAATTACGCAGAAAACTTCCGGACAAAGCAGAAAAATTGCGTGCAGTATCGTAAACAATGCGCTTAATTTCTAAATCCTTGCTCCCAAAATTGACAAGCAAAGCAAGTTTATAATCGCACCCTTTTAAGTATGACCAAAGTTGTTCAATTTGCGGTCTCGCAATTTCTGGCAACGCCTTCAATTCAACCAATACTTTATTTTCAATTACAAAATCTGGCTGATATGTACCTATGGATCTTCCGTCATACAAAATAGATATATTCTTTTTACTTTCAAATTTCAACCCGGCATTTTCAAATTCTATCTCAAGCGCATTGTGATAAACCTGTTCTTTGTGTCCCAATCCAATATTTTTTCTCACCTTAAATAAAATTCCCCGAATTTTATATGTCAAATCCTCATACAAAAATCCTTCTTGTTCTGCGTTGTTCCGCGTTTCGTTCTGCGTAATTCTGCGATCAAAATGACTCCTGTATGTCATACTAACAGGGGTCATTTTGATAGTGATGCCGCGCTCGCGCTCCAGCGGATGCATATCCAAAAATTGCTCGCGCATTTTGCGCTTCTCCACCGTTCCTGTAATTTCCAGCATCCGATCGGCCAGCGTGGATTTCCCGTGGTCAATGTGTGCGATTATGCAAAAATTCCTGATTTGAGCTGTGGACAACATATATTGACTCATTTTAGCGACAAGAAGACACTTATACTAGACGGGCGGAAAGGTGTTGTTAATGAAGCTAAATTCGGCAGTAATCGTGGTTTGGGCGTTATCTTTTATAATCAGCGGGTGCAGCATGGGGCTCAACACCAAAACGAAAGAGATGGAGATATCCACTGGAATTTTTGGCGGCGATATTCAAAAAATGAGACAGTCTGTGGTCAATTTGCAATCCGGCAGGGGCATCATGACAAAAGAGGATGTCAGAAAAGCCGGTTGGAATTTTAACGCCAAAAACGTAAAATGCTTCCGCGGACCAAGCGCAATGCCGCTAATTGTGGGAGACGCCAAAAACAACGCCGACTTGTCAACTGTGGAAAAAATCGAAGCCAATGCAAAAGCGGCTGATGCTTTTGAGGCGTGCGGATTCCCGGAATTCAAAGTGAAATCGAAAAAGGATCGCTGGTTTTTCTCTAAAAATAAAGGCAAAACCAAAGGACCAGAAATTACCTTTGTAATCTCTTTTAAAAATGGCGTATTGTTGAGCGCCCGCGAGGATACGGCAAGGTACAGAGATGAGCCTGAGATAGAAAAATCTTTCGGCGGAAATGTTTTAGAAACGCTTATGGGCATCGGTATGTCGGCCGGTAAAAGATTCTAGCTGCGTGAAAATAAGTTAAAGCAGTTTTTCGGGTTCGGGGGCGGGGACCATGTCTTCCCTGCCTTTTTCTTTTTCCGAAAATAATCCTCGCGCGCCCTTCTTAATCTCAAAAAGCTCCCTGGAGCCCAAAATCCAAAGCGCCGCCAAAATGGCGCCGATTCCCAAAAGCCCCGCCAACAATCCCTGTAAAAATACGCCGATAAAAGTATGCAGATCAAAAACTCGGGAAAATATATTAAGCCCCCAATAAGTTATAAGCCCTCCGACGGCGCCGACAAAAAGCGACTCTGCAGCGGTCCGCCAAACGCCTTTCATGGGCGACCAGCCAAAGACCATCCTGAAAGAAAAAAACAAAAAAACTAAATTAAAAACGCTCCCCACAAAAATCCCCAAAGGAAGGGCCATAATGCGTATATCGGCGATGTCAGAAATTCTAAGAACCCAACCCACAAAATACGCAAGCCCAGCGCCTTTCGTTTGCGAAAGGTGCTGGGCAAACCAAAACGCCGCGCCGACTGTAAGCAGCGATGAAACAATATTGATAATCAGCGGCTTCCAAGATTCCCCCTCCGCATAAAAAGTCCTCACAAAAAGCATAAAGAGGCTCTGGAAAATTATGGCGAGGCTTAAAATGGATAAAGCCGCCGCCGTAAGCCGCGTGTCCGACCAAGTAAACGCTCCGCTGCCCAAAATAACCCGCACGATCTGCGCCCGAAGCACCAAAATTAAAACGGCCGAAGGAACCGTCCAAAAAATAATATGCCGGAGCGCCGCTGAAAAGTGTTCGGAAAACTCGTTTTTGGCTTTTTTAATGGAAAACGCCACTAAATTCGGGAAGGCTGCAACGCTGTACGAAAGCCCAACAACTGTAACCGGTATGTATTCCAAATTCAGCGCCAAATTAAAAACCGCGATGCTTCCCTGCGAAAAAAAAGAGGCAATACCCGTAAGGATAAGGGTTGTAATCTGCGTAATTCCGAGACCTAAGGTTCTCGGCAGGGAAAGCGCGGCTACGCGCTTAAGGTCTTCGCTCCAAAATTTTCCGAACGCCGGAAAAATCTTAAGACCCCGGACAGACGGGGCCTGGACAGCCATATGCAAAAAGGCGCCAAAGGCGACTCCCCAAGCAAGACCCCCAAGACCGCCGAATCTATAAAACACGCCGATCCCCAAAATCACGCCCACATTGTAAAAAACCGGCGCAAGGCCATAAACAAAAAAACGCCTAAAGGACTGCGTAACGCTTGAAAGAATATTTGAAAGCCCCAAAAAAACCGGCGAGAGAAGCAGAATCCTTGAAAGCAAAACGGTAGACGCTATGTCCTCTTTCGAAAACCCGGGTAAAGAAAGGCGCGCCAGCATCGGCATCAAAAAAAACGCAAACGCGCTTAAAACCAAAACCGCAAAAGAAAAAAATAAAATCGCGGAGCCCAAAAGCTCCTCGGCCGCTTCTTTTTTTTCTCCGTACTTTTTTAAAAATACAGGAATAATAGCGGTGGAGGCGGTAAAAAGCAGCATAAAAGTATATATAAAATCAGGCACGCGGAAAGCCGCGTAATAAATATCAAGTTCTCTTGAAGCCCCGAAGGTGCCAGCAAGTAGGCGATCACGCACAAGCCCCAAAACATCGGCTGCTATTCCAAAAAATGCGAGCCAAAAAGCTGCATGGTGGATATTGTCTAAATCCGCGTGAAAAATCCTCGGAAATTTCATTTGTCTTATCTATCTTTTACTGGAGGCTCGTTTCTTTTTTCCGGAGAAGCCGCCGGAGGAACTATCCCAGAAAGAGCCGATTTGCCGGCGCGCAAATTTGTCAAAATTATTTTTACCTCCGTGTTATCCGGATTTAGAGCGGCAATTTTCTCAAATTCAGCAATCGCGGCGCTTGAGCGATTGGTGCGGCTGTAAATTAGACCAAGAAAGTAGCGCGCGTTTGAATAATTGACATTAATAGACACGGCTCGTCCAAAAACAACTTCTGCGTCAGACAGGCGATTGACTTGGTAGTAAAGCAGACCCAATTGAAAAAGCGTGCCGATGTCATTTTGCGCCAAAAACGCCGCCGCTTCTCCGCGCTTGATGGCTTCTGTTGTTTTGCCTTGAGCATCGTAAATCTGCGCCAAAAGGAAATGTCCTTCGGCATAATCAGGTTTAAGCTCAACCGCCTTTAAAAGCGCTTCCTCTGCTTTTTTAAGCGAATCCTGATTTTTCCTTACGGCCAAATCGGCTAAATACGAAACAGCTTTGTCCCGCCAAATAAGCGGGCTTCCCGGAGAGCGTTTCAGCGCTTCGTCATATTGCGTTTCCGCAGCCTCAAGCGCGCCCGCGGCATTCAACTGAATCAGAAACTCATAAATTTTACCGAGGGAGCGGTAATTCATAAAATCTTTAGGCGCCGTCTTCACCGCATTCTGCGATGCCAAGACGGATTTATCAAGAAAATCTTTGAACTTGGAACCCAAAATCTCCGGCGAGGCAGATCTGTCCTGAAGCAAGAGTTGGGCTTTGGACATATAAATTTGAGACAGCGAACGCAAATAAAGATCATTTGAGCCGCTTGATTGCACGGCCAAAAGCATTTGTTTTTCTGCAGCGTCAAGGTTGCCCAAACGATTAAAGGAGTCAAGTCCGCGCGCATACGCAAATTGACCCATATAACGCACGGCCGCGAAATAAATGCCCACAACTCCGGCAATTATAAAAAACACAATCACCAAAGCAGAAATGAATCCGCGCGGACCCGCTCCGGTGAAAGAAATTTCATAATTGTGAAAATGGCCTGCCCTGCGAATATTGGCCAACAAAATGCCGAGCGATAAAAAACCGAAAGCCACAAGCGTGTAAGGCGCCGCATAAAGCGCCCACGTCAAAATAGTATAAGAAAAAACTAAAAACGCTGACAAGGACAAAACATTAGTTTTAATGTCAGCCTCTTTGGCTACAGCGCCTATACCCAAATACCAAAGCCAGCCCAAAAACACAACGTAAATCAGCCAGCCCAAAATTCCAATTTCTCCCAATACGGTAAATAAATAGGAAGAGCCGATATTGAACCGAAACCCCCAAAAGGGCGTGAAATTGACCTCCGTAGGCTTATACTTGTCCCAAAGATAGCCGAAGGAGTTGGGGCCTGTGCCAAAAAACATATTCTCGCGAAGAGCCTTACCAACCACATCCAGAGTGGTTCTGTGCGATACCCCCACCTCCAAAGGAGCCGTTGGGACGATTTTTTCCGCCACTAAATTGCTGAAAAAAAACGCAAAGAGGGCAAGTATGAGCAAAATCAGCGGCACGCCCATACTGGCAAATGTAATATGTTTTTTCCAAATAGCGTAAGCGAGGAGCAAAACTGCAAAAAATCCGATAACGCCCCAAATCAGCGGGAAATTGACAAGAAAAATTAAAATCAGGGATGCTGCGGACAAGGCGGCGATAATCCACTTGAATTTTCCCGAAGAGCTCAACAAAAACGGATAGACCAGCATAATCAAAAATCCGGACGCAAATCCAGCCGAGTTCCAAGAGCCTATCGGATTAAAAAACCGGCTTTGAAAAAGCCCTCCGATAAGCTGGCCGAACCCGAAAACCGAAAAAATCCATGCCGCCAACGAAAATATAATGAGTCCGGAAGCAAAAGCCAGGATTAGGCGGTAAAGCGACAAAGCTTCCGAAAAAAGCAGCATAATCATTATACTCATCAAAAACAAAGTAAGAAACGCGAAAAAACCGTTGGGCTCCGCGCCCAAACCCCAAAAAGCGGACGAAGTTCCCGCAACCGAAGCCGAAGCAAGCCATGATAAAAGCAAAAGCCCCATAACTATGAAAATTTTGTGATACGGAAATGAGACGCTGCCTGATTTAATTGAATAAGCAAGATATAAAATCAAAGAAAGAAAAACAAGCATCGCCACCATTAATTCTTTGTTGAACTCAACCGGCGCCGCGGTAGTAGGCAAAAACCATACCGGCAACAAAAACGCCATCGCAATAATGCACCATTGCGCGGCTTTATATAAAGATTCATTAGATATTGTCATATAGAAGATTATATATGTGCGCCGATAATACTTCAACCTTGCAATTGGGGATAAGATAGGCTATAATAGAAGCGTTCTTTGCCAGATAGTCGCTCCGCCTAAATGCGTAAGCTTTGGGCGAGAGAGGAAAGTCCGAACACCGTCCCGCTAAGCGGGACAGAGGCAATGGCTAACAGTCATGACTCGCAAAAGAGATTTTGCGGGTACGGATAGTGTCACAGAGACCATACCGCGACATCATCAATTTTGGCCTAAAACCAAAAAGGTTGATACGTAAGGGTGAAAAGAGGTGAGGTAAAAGCTCACAGCGTACGTTGGCAACAGCGTGCGGTGAAAAACACCTGCCCGGTGCAACCTCGTAATAGGGGGCTAGAGTCCTCGACGTAAGTCGGGACCCAGACAGATGACTATCGGCTTGCGCAGCAACCAGCCGCCAGCTGTTAGCTGGAAGCAGGAAGCTGCGTTAGTTACAGAATTCGGCTTATAGACGGAGAACATGAAAATAGCCGCTTGACGCGGCTATTTTCTATTGCTACTGTAACCGTAGAAAAATTTCCTTGAAAAGGAGAATAGGCAAATGACAATTCGCGATCGCCTTGAAAAAATACGCTTTTTTAATATAAAACCCGATTTTTCATCTCTTAAAACGGATGAAAAGGTGGCGCTCACCCACTGCGTTCAGGCAGCGCAGATAATAACAGACATATATTTAAAACAGGTGTGCTCCGCAAACCCGCGAATTTACAGGGAATTGCAGCGCAGAAGCGACACGGAAGGAAAAGACCTTCTACGTTACTTTCTTATTCATGGATCTCCGTGGGACGAATATAATCATGACAAACCCTTCATTGCCGGGGTTGGGAAAAAACCTAAATTTGGCTCTTTTTATCCTCCGAATTTCACAGAAAAAGAATGGAACGGGTGGCTCAATACCCATCCCGAAGACCGTGAGCGATTCGAAAACAATTACACCGTTATCAAGCGGCGCAAAAACGGATTAGTGGCAATGCCTTACTCGGAACAATACAAAGACCAACTAACGGATGCTAGCCACCAATTACTGATAGCATCTGCCAATTTGCCGAATGGCGCCCTTCGTTCTTTTCTGCAACTGCGCGCGGAAGCCTTTTCTTCAAATAATTACTTTGAGAGCGATATGGCTTGGGTTGATACTGATGGAAATCCATTTGAAGTAACCATCGGCCCCTACGAGACTTACTTTGATTCCCTGCTCGGATTAAAAGCATCCTTTGAAGCATTTGTCGCGTTGCCCGACAAAGACGCTACCGCAGCTCTTGCAAAATTCGCGCCAGCCGTTCCGGATTTTGACGCAATGTTGAGCCAAGAGTTCAACTTTCGTCCGAAGGGAGCCGCAATTCCTTTGGAGGTGGTTGCTGACGTTATGCGCGGCGGCGAGGCAGGATTCGGAAACATGTTTGTCGCCTACAATCTTCCGAACGACCGGAGAGTACACGATCTCAAAGGATCCAAAAAAGTATTTTCGCGAACCATGATGGAGGCAAAATTTTCTACAATTGCGCTTCCAATCGCAGAGCGAATTCTTCCTGCCGATGTTGCTGTAAGGTGCGTTTTTGGGAATCGATTGTTGTTTGTTCTCGGGCACGAACTTGCACACGGACTTGGTCCAAGCAAGGTTGGGGTTGGTAATCGAGAAATACCTTTTGAGGTGGCTTTGAAAGATCTTCACTCGTCTCTTGAAGAAGCGAAGGCCGATATGCTCGGTGCCAGGCTGCTTAATTACTTCAGAAAACTAAACATGCTAGACGACGAAACTCTTATGGGAACCCTGTCTACAGAAATCGTCGCCTATTTCCAAGGATGGAAACATGGTTTTACAGAAGCGCACGCGCAGGGAAGTCTCATTGAGTACAATTGGCTCAAGACGGAAAACGCGCTTCGTTACAACAACGCAACCCACAAATACGATATTGATCCCGAGCGTTGCATTGACGCAATGTCGCGTTTGAGTACCGAGTTTCTTAATCTTCAGACCTCGGGTGATTACGAACGCACAAAAGCGTTCATGGAACACTGGGGATCTGTGCCTTCAGAACTGCCTCCTATTATAAAAAGCCTTGCTGATGTTCCAACCGCAGTAAGCCCCATTTGGGATTTGTCAGGGTTAAAATAACTTTCTACAACAAAAAAGCTCCGATCGCGATCGGAGCTTTTTTAATTTGTTTATTTTTAATAACCCAATTTCTTTGCTAATTCTTCCGCTTCTTTCAAAAAGCTCTCAAATACAGTGAGCCCTTCTTTCCAGAAATTTTCATCGGAAAGATTAACGCCGAAACCAGCCGAGAGAAGCTCGTTCGGACTTTTTGAGCCGCCCGCGGAAAGCAGCTTCACATATTTTGCCTCAAAATCCGTCTCGCCTGCTTTATATTTGGCATACAGAGAAAGCGTAAGAAGTTCGCCGAAGCTGTAGCTGTACACATAAAACGGCGTGTGGTAAATGTGCGGAACATACATCCACCAGCATCCATGCTCCGGACGCAAAACGAGAGACTCGCCGAAAATCGCCTGCTGTTCCTCGTTCCACCATACATTCAATTGCTTCGTGGAAATCCGCCCGTGCTCGCGAAAATAATAATGCGCCCGCGCTTCAAATTTATACATTGCGATTTGCCTGAAAACCGCAGCGATAATATCTTCAATTTTCTGCGCCAGAAGCGAAAGTCTCTCCTCGTCCGAAGAAGCCTTGTTTTTCAAAGATTCAAAAACCAGCATCTCCCCGAAAACCGAGGCAGTCTCGGCTGTTGTAAGCGGAGTGTCGTAATCCAAAAAATGCTGGCCTCGCGACAGCATTCCGTGCGCGCCGTGCCCAAGCTCATGCGCTTCCGTCATTATATCCCGGGGCGACCCTTGGAAATTGGTAAAAACATGTGGGTGCAAATTGGGCGAGGGAGATGAACAAAACGCGCCCCCCCTTTTTCCTTTTCTTATCTTGGCGTCAATCCAGTTTTTCTCATAAAATTCCTCAACAACCGTTCCCATTTTTTTTGAAAAACTGTAGTAAGCATCCAAAACTATTTTGGACGCTTCCGGATAAGCAACAACTCGCCTGCTCGCCTTAAGCGGCGCGTAGCGGTCATATTCATAAAGCGGAGATATGCCCAAAATTCTGGCCTTCAGCGCGTAATACCTTGCCGCCAATGGCATGCCAGCGACGCTCGCCGAAACAAGCGCGGAGACGGATTCCTGCGTAATTTCGTTGGACAGGTTTCTCCGCTCCTCGGGATATTTGTGGCCGCGCAATTTATTTTCAATGTGATAATCCTGAACTGCGTAATCATAAATATCGGTAAATAATCCGGCACGCTCCGCAAGCCCGGCTGAAAAAGAGTCGGCGGCACTTTTGCGGACATTTCGCGAAGGATGATGCAGCAAATTCAAAAGCTCGGTCTCCGACATTATTTTCGTTTCTTTCCCGACTTTGATTTTAAAAGCCATCCCCGAAACGAAATTTTGGAAAATATTACCCAAGGCGCCGGACGAGGTCTGCGCTTTTTCGTTTAAAACGCGCTCTTCCAAAAATGATAGATGATAGGGTTTTCGTTGGCGAAGAGTTTCCAAAAAATGCCTGAAGTCCGCTAGCTTCGGATGCGAAACCAGATTGTCCCACTCCGCTTCGCCCAGCTCAAAAAGCTCAAGCTCAAAAAACAAAAGGTGGTTTTTGATTTCGGTTATCTTGGTTTCAACTTTTGTTTCCAGGCTTTTGAAGGCCTCGTTGGAAGTGTCGGAAGACACCAGTAAGCCCGGATAATTGCCGATTTTATAAAGCTTTTCCAAAATCGCTTCGTAATCTATAAGGGCGGCGACCATCGCGGCCTCGGTTAAATGCTTCACTTGGCCTTTCAGCCGGCTTTCAAAAATCGCGGCTTCCTCCGCGCAGTTTGCCAAATCCACGTCAATTTTCGGGTCGTTCCAGCTTGCGTAGAGATCCGAAAGATCCCACTCCGGCGCCCCAAGCTCCTTCTTTTTTTTAGACCGCTTCACCATATTCCCTCCATTCTATCAAAATCTAAAAAGTATCGTAGCAAATCAGCCGCGCAGGCGCAAATTGTTTATCAATAAGCCCCGGCGCCTTTCCGGACATTCCGACATTCTCAAGAATATCGGAATGTTGCGATAAATATTATAAAAATCCGTATCATGGGATTTGTTTATATTTTTTCAAATTCTGCTCATTTTTGAATCTTGAGCTTATACGATAGCCGCATTTTGGTTTTATGAACTCCGGCTTGAATGCTTTTCTTGGAATTATATAAAGCGCAGGTCTGGAATTGCCAAGAAAATATACAACGTACATAAAATCGGCAACGAGACTTTTTTGATTATCAAATTCTGTAATATAAGGATCGGGAATACCCCAAGGCCTAGTACAGCCCTTTACTTCAATCCTCACCGGCTTCTTCCTTTTCTTTTGTGCCAGCAAGTCGTATCCATTGTATCCCCTCTTTCTGCTTACATCACCAACATCAAATCCCTTTTTCCTTAAATATTTAATTACATATTTTATTGCCTCTTTCTCAATAGACATTTTATTTACTAAATTCTCCTAATTTTTATTGGCTAGTTCACAAATCCCCTAAATCGTAGCGGGGATGGGGTTTTTATTCAAGCGCGGATTTGAGTTTAGCGATAATTTTTTCGGGGTTTTTCTTTATTTTGTGCTCCCAGAAACGCAAAAGTTTCCATTCTTTGTTTTTATATAATCTATTAACAATTTTATCTCGTTTTTTATTGCGCCCTATCTTGTTCTTCCAGTAAACTCGGTTGCTATTTGGAAATCTGCAATGTCGCCTGCATCCGTGCCAAAAACAAGAATCTAGAAATATAACCACTCGCTGCTTTGGAAAAACAATATCTGGCTTACCAGCCAGTCTTGCTATATTTTTCTTGTATTTATAACCAGCTTTCGTGAGAATTCGTCTGAAACTTTTTTCTAACAAAGTATCGCTACTTTTAATGGCTTTCATTGTCTCGCTGCGTTTTTTCCTTGAGACTGTGTCCATAATCAATTTACTTACCGTTCCCCGCCAAAGCCATTTTGTCATACCCTCGCTCTCTTAAAAATGGGGTTATTTCTGCGCTTGATGGAAACTCCGCATCAAACTCTCGCAATAAATCTTTAAGCAGTGTGCCGCCAAGCCTGTCTCTATACTTTTTGTTAAGACATAATCTATACCATTCATCCAAGTCATTCAAAGTAATAATGCCTTGAATTCTTTCCCCCCAACCAACCTGTTTTAGCAAGGACTCGATAGATTTCTTTTCGGCGTCAAGACATACGATCACAATTCTATCAGCGGCAATGTTCTCAGCTATTTCCTCAACAGTTTCTGGAGTCAATGTGAGATGTTTAACTTGAACTGCCGCTCCAAAATTTGCCCACATATCCAAACCCCTATCGGCCGCGTTTGTCACCCCTACACGATATAAAGCTGCCGGCAAAATTAATTTTGTTTGTTTTGCGTTTATACCAAGCACCATTTTTATAAACCGTTCAAAATCAATGAGTATATCTTTGTCCTCATTTTTTATCTCGAGAGTGATTTGGGCTTGTAGGGCGCGCACTATTGTGGCAAATAACCCATGCACGCCGATCTCATACATTTTATCAATGCTTCTCCGGAGGCCTGGCGTTTTTACAAAACGATCGACTAAACCTTGAATTGAAAACGCGTCTTCGGTGGAGTTCTTAATATATTTTCTAACTTTATGGACAGACCCCAACTTTACTCTCAATGATTTATAGATATATGCCTCGATAAAACCGCCTCCATTTTTATTCGCCTCGCCCAAGGCAGCAAGTAAATTGGGTGGCATAGCATTCTGTTCAAAAACATTGTCCTGATATTTTTGACTTGAAGTGCTTTTTCTTCCAACCAAGCGTATTGAAACTTCATCTCGCCATCGTTTAGAGATATTTCGATATGTTTCGAGATTTTTCAAATTTAATCCCTTCTGGGTTCGATGGTAATAAAGAATCTCGGCTATTTGTATCGGTTTGTAAAAATGGACGCGCGATTTTCTAATAATCGTGTCCAATGCAATTTTAGATAAATTATGCGTTGGCATAAATTTGCTGCGAGGTTTTAATTTCTTCGTAATTAAAAAGGGCATACTGTTTTTGCGGTTTGATTGGTTTTTGAGACATAGCAACGATCATCGCGCCAGCAACAGCGGCTATTTTAGGTATAACAACGGCATTGCCAGCTTGTTTTTTTGCCTGAGAATAATTAACTATAATTTTGTAAGAATCCGGAAAACCCTGAAGACGAAGCATTTCTCTTGACGTCAAGCGTCTTATGCCGTCAACAACTAAATAGTTATGAGACCCATTTGCTCGCAATGCGCAAGAAAAGGGATGTATGCCTATATTTCCAGATTTATTTTCATGCCAAATAGACGGAGCGAAAGCAATTCTTTTATTTTGTTCTTTCAATCGTTGCTGTAACTTTTTCTTGAAATAATCGCTGAGAAAGTATTTTTTATCTACTTTGTCGTGGGGCTCAAGAATATCTGTTAATGTTAGTTGTTTGCCTTTGCTGTTCAGTGGAAATTCAAATGGATAGTTTTCTTTAAATCCAACAATAATGATCCGTTCTCTTTTTTGTGGCATACCAAATTTTAATCCATTTAAAACCTTGTAATGAACGAAGTAGCCGAGCTTCTCCAGTTTTTCCAAAATAATCTTAAATGTTCTTCCGTTATCATGTCCAACTAACTGCTTAACATTTTCTAATAAAAATGCTTTAGGCTGCTTTTCTTTTAAAATTCTTTCGACGTCAAAAAATAAAGTTCCTTTTGTGTCGGCAAATCCGAGCCTATTTCCGATTATACTAAATGCCTGGCAAGGGAAACCACCCGTAAGAATATCGTGGTCTGGAATTTCCTTTGCATCTATTTTTGTAATATCGCCAGCTGGTCGTTCACCAAAATTTGCTTCGTATGCGTCTTGGCAAGCCTTGTCCCATTCGGAAGTAAAAACACACTTACCGCCAACTCGTTCAAAGGCAATTCTAACGCCTCCTATCCCAGCAAATAAATCTATAAAAGTAAACTTATGATTTGGCTGTTTTCTTGCCATAAATATACTTAATTCTTCCATATTTTTATAATTTTTGCTAATTAATAAGACCCCTTTTAGGCAACAAAAAACCCGAAACGCAATATAAATCACCTCGGGTTGCAGAAATAGCGCGATCAGAGGCAATTTGTGCGGTTGCGTAAATAAAAAGCTATTTGCGTAACCTCTGATAATTAGGTTTCCGAATTTTCAATTCCTATGATGACAATTGTAGCGCCGGAATAATAAAAATCAAAATTCAATCTGTGGATAACTTTCTTATGAGCAGCTTCCCAAATTTTCGCCGCAGGAGGGGCAGGTGTAACAAGAGCCGGTGCGGACCATTATCGCGCCGCAGCGGCAAGCAGGAGCGTCTTGGTAAGAAAATACGGCAGAAGCTTGGATGGACGCGCTGGCAGCCGTTAATTTTGGCTGTTCTTTCAGTTTTGCCGGCTCCGCGGATGCGGACGGCGGATCTCCGGCTTTATGGGAGTAAATGCCAAAAGCCTCTTGATCTTCCTGCGAAAGAAAATTTATCGCCAAAAACTTCCCGATATAATCAAGCATTGATTTTGCAACAGGAATATCCGGATTTTCTGTAAATCCGGCTGGCTCAAAGCGCGAATGCACAAACTTTTTAATGATTGTTTCAACCGGCACGCCGGACTGCAGCGAGACAGACATCAAAACTCCGATCGCGTCCAGAAGTCCGGAAATGGTTGAACCTTCTTTTGCCACTCTTATGAAAATTTCAGCGAGTTTCCCGTCTTCATACATTCCGCAATGGATATATCCTTCGTGCCCAGCGATGGAAAACTTGTGCCTTATGGATTTTACGTCAGCCGGAAGTTTTTTCCTTTCCACTCCTCTCGGCCCGCCAGCCGGCGAGACAGGCGCCTCTTTGACTTCCTCCACCAAATCTTTATGTGCGTGTTTGGTTTTTGAGGTATTGAGCGGCTGCGCGCCTTTGGATTTGTCGCGGTAAATCGCAATCGCTTTGAGCCCCATTTTCCAAGCATCAATGTAAGTATTCATAATATCTTCCACGGTCGCCGACTCCGGAAGATTAACTGTTTTTGAAATCGCGCCGGAGATGAAAGGCTGGACGGCCGCCATCATTCGCACATGTCCCAGATAATGGATTGAGCGCTTGCCTCCGGGTGCGTTTGTCGCGCAATCAAAAATCGGAAAGTCTTTATCTTTAAGATGAGGCGCGCCTTCAATGCCGTCGTGCGTCAAAATATAATCCATAATTTCTTTTGCTTCGTTTTCTTTGTAGCCGAGATTTTTGAGCGTGGGCTCAACCGAAGTGTTCACAATTTTTAAAAACCCTCCGCCAACCATTTTTTTGTACGCAACCAGCGAAAAAGCCGGTTCAATGCCGGTGGTTGCGGCGTCCATCATGAAAGAAATCGTGCCGGTGGGCGCTAAAACCGAAACCTGTGAATTTCGCACTCCGAACTTTCTGCCAAATTCATGCGCTTCGGCCCACGGACGCTGCGCGGCATCCCAAAAATCCCTCGGGATATGCTGTTTATCCAGTTTTTTGGCTTCATCTCCGTGCATTCGCACAACGTTAAGCATCGCCTCGCGGTTTTTATCATATCCTGCGAAAGGTCCGGCCGTTTCGGCAATTTTTGCGGAAGTTCTGTAGGCTTCACCTGTCATTACCGCAGTAATCGCTCCCGCGTAAGCCCGCGCCGCATCGGAATCGTAAGGAAGCCATAGCTCCATAAGCAAAGCGCCGAGGTTGGTGTAGCCCAATCCAAGCTCGCGGAAACTCCGGGCGTTCTTTTCAATTTTTGCAGTTGGATAGGAAGAGTTGTCCACAGTAATGTCTTGGGCGATTATAAAAACGTGCACGGCTTTTTTAAAAGCCTCGTAATCAAATCCTTGGAAGTCCGACTTTCCGGAGAAGTCGGACTTCCTCAAAAATTTCAGAAGGTTAATAGAGGCCAAATTGCAGGCCGAGTCATCCAAATGCATATACTCGCTACACGGATTGGAAGCATTGATGCGTCCTGTGTTTGGAGCGGTGTGCCATTTGTTAATCGTCGTATCAAACTGCATCCCTGGATCGGCGCAGTGCCAAGCGGCCTCTGCAATGAGCCGCATTAAATCCCGCGCCTTCAGCGTTTCGGCGGCTTCTCCGGTCTTAACCATTTTTAAGTCCCATTTTTTATCTCCGAGCGCGGCTTCCATAAATTCATCAGTCGCCCGGACGGAATTGTTTGCGTTTTGAAAAAAGATATTTGAATAAACGTCGCCGTCAATGGCGTCATCATATCCCAAAGCAATAAGCGCTTTGGCTTTTTCCTCTTCTTTCCATTTGGACACGATGAATTGTTTAATGTCGGGATGGTCGGCGTTTAAAATCACCATCTTGGCGGCACGGCGCGTTTTTCCTCCGGAGCGGATCGTGCCCGCGATCGCATCCGCACCTTTCATAAAGGACACCGGGCCGGAAGACTTGCCGCGATTGGAAATATTTTCTCGCGATGACCTTAAGGGTGAAATGTTTATCCCCGAACCGGAACCACCTGAAAAAATAAACATTTCTGTCCGATACCACTCGGCAATGGACTCTTTATCGTCGGCAATGGACAAAATAAAACACGCCGAACATTGCGGTTTTTTCTCAACCCCAACATTAAACCAGACGGGCGAGTTAAACGACGCGTACTGGTTTACCAAAAGCCATTTTAATTCCTCGTTAAAAATTTGAGCGTCTTTGTCTGTGGCAAAATAACCGTCTTTTTTGCCCCAGCCCGTTATCGTATCGGCCACGCGATCAATCAACTGCCTTGCGGACCACTCCCTATCGGGCTTGCCAACATGTCCTTTAAAATATTTCTCGGCAACGATGTCCGTTGCGGTCTGCGACCAGAATTTCGGCGCCTCAACGTCTTTTTGCTCAAAGATAACTTCCCCTTTTGCCGAAGTTATCTTGGCAACACGCCTCTCCCACTCAATTTCATCATATGGATGAACGCCTTCTTTGGTAAAATAACGTTGTATTTGTAATCCTCGGCAATCCTCCTTCGCCAAGGCTTCGTAGGACGAAGCGAAAAAAGTCCCCGCTTGGGAACCATCCTGCAAAACAATGTTTTTTGCGTCGCTCATAACTAAATTCTAACATCCAACAAGCCAACATCCCAACTGTGGACAAGTTTTTTCTTTTTACAGCAATGTCACCGAGGCGATGGAGTTATTTGTTGCGGCTACGCAGAGTCGGATAAGCCGCTATAGCAACGGCGAGCAACGCTATGGCAACTATTAGATAAAATGTATACATATAGTTTAGGTGTTTTTAATGTTTCTAATAATAAGCAAGCCGACTAACCATGAACTTGCTGTCAACAAAATGCCAAGAAACAAAAATGGTGTATTTAGTTGAGAAATGAAGTATGGAATCACCAACGACACCAAACAAACTTGTCCTGTCATCAACGATACATCAGATAAAAACTTTAATTGCGAATCGGTTAACATAAATAAAGCTTAGCACGTCTCTATCGCATATTCAACAACCAGAGCTGGACAGGCTTTTCGGGGTATGCTGGGAATGAAGATAGAAAAAATGGAAGGGAGGAGGGCTAAACCATGAAATACTATCTGGCCAGCGGTGCTTTCTACGCAGGAAGCGCAATCGCCATTGCTCTCGGGTACAAATTGATTACCTTTGTACTATTCATGACTGCGCTGTACATTGTATTCAAATCTCCTTTTTTTAACACATCTGCCCAGAGATAATAACTCTGGGCTTTTTTCTTTTTTACAGCAATGTCACCGAGGCGACGGAATCGCCGGAGTTTAGTTTCATAATTCTGACACCCTGCGTTGCGCGGGAAAGCGAAGGAATCTGTGAAAGCGGAGCGCGGATGACCTGTCCTTTTTTGGAAATCGCGATAATTTCCTGCTGTTCATCTTTGGCAACCTGCACGGAAACCAAATTGCCTGTTTTTGGCGTAACCTTGCATGTTTTAACTCCCGACCCGCCGCGGCGCTGCAGGCGATATTGTGAAATCAGCGTTTTTTTGCCGTATCCGAGCTGCGAAACAGATAAAATTTCAAGTTTTTTGGCGCCTTGAGGCCCGCCTTGGCTCGGCGAGACAGGCAAAATATCCATCCCAACTATTTCATCTCCGCCCCCTTTTGCGGACTTTTTTAAACGCATTCCGCGGATGCCTTGGGCGGTTCTGCCCGTCGCGCGGATGTCCTTTTCTTTAAAACGGATTGCTTGTCCGAGTTTTGACGAAAGCACAATTTCCTCTCCGGACATTACGACCCGCGCGAACCGCAAAGTGTCGCCTTTTTGCAAATTAATCGCGCGGATTCCGGAATGCCTAACATCGTCAAAATCCTTGGCGTCAACTTTTTTGATAATCCCCTTCTGGGTGCACAAAACAACATAGCTGGCCTGGCCCTTTTTAACCTTCGGAACCGGCAGAGCAGAGGTTACTTTTTCATCTGCAGCCAAAGAAAGAAAGTTTGCGACTGCTTTGCCCTTGGATTGCCTTGTCCCCTCGGGAATTTCATACATTTTTGTCTGATAAACTTTTCCCAGATTAGTAAAGAAAAGCAAATCGTCGTGAGTGTTTCCGGAAATAAAATCGTAAGCAACGTCTTCTTCCTTAGTTGTAACGCCGATAACTCCCTTGCCGCCTCTCCGCTGAACTTTGTATTCGTCAGGCTTAATGCGCTTAACATACCCGCCTTGGGTTAATATGAGAATCGTCTCTTCTTCCGGCACCAAATCTTCCGCGGATATAATTTTTGCCGCTCCGGAAATAACTTTGGTTTTTCTTTCGTCTCCGTATTTTTTCTTAACGTCCTGAAGTTCGTTTTTTACAACTTCGTCAATTTTTTTGGAATCGGCAAGCAAGACTTTTAATTCTTTTATCAATTTCTGCTTTTCTTTAAGCTCGTCCTCTATTTTTTGCCGCTCCAAGCCAGCCAAAGCCTGAAGGCGCATTTCCAAAATCGCAGTCGCCTGCTTGTCCGACAAGTCAAATTTTTTAACCAGATTTTTGTGGGCCTCTTCTTTGTCATCCGAATTCTTAATCGTTTTGATAATCGCGTCAATATGATCCAGCGCTTTTTTAAGTCCCAAAAGAATATGTTCGCGCTCTTGGGCTCTCGCCAAATCAAACCGTCCCCTTCGTTCAACGATGACCCTGCGGTGCTTGATAAACTCTTCAAGAATGCTTTTTAAAGAAAGCGTCTGCGGTTGGCGTCCTCCGTCAACCAAAGCAATCATATTAAAATGGAAAGCGCGCTCCAAATCAGTGTGCTTATAAAGATTATTTAAAACCTTTTGCGGGTAGGAGTCGCGTTTTAGGTCTATCGCGATGCGCAGGCCCTCTTTGTCCGATTCGTCGCGGATATCACGGATGCCTTCCAGTTTTTTGTCGTGCACCAAATCCGCCATTTTCACTATCAACTCCGACTTGTTCACCATATAAGGAATGGACGTGATAATGATTTGCCATTCGCCATTTTTCCGCTCCAAAATTTCCGCTTCGCCACGGTTTACAACTCCCCCGCGACCAGTGGCGTAGGCCTGTAAAATTTCTTTTTTATTAAAAATGATTCCGCCGGTCGGAAAATCCGGCCCCTTCACGAATTCGGCGAGATCTTCAACCGTAGCCCGGGGGTGCGCGATCAAATGAAGCGTCGCGTCCACAACTTCCGTCAAATTATGCGGAGGGATGTTTGTGGCCATACCTACCGCAATGCCAACTCCGCCGTTGAGTAAAAGATGCGGGATCGCCGAGGGCAGCACAACGGGTTCCATTCTTGTGTTATCGTAATTCGGAGCGAAATCAACAGTTTCTTTTTCAATATCTTTCAGCATCTCCGAAGCAATCGTCGACATTCGCGCCTCTGTGTAACGCATAGCGGCGGCGGAATCTCCGTCAATTGAGCCGAAATTTCCCTGCCCCTCAATCAGCGGGTAGCGTAGCGAAAAATCCTGCGCCATTCTCACCAATGAATCGTAAACCGCGGTGTCGCCGTGCGGATGATATTTTCCCAAAACTTCGCCGACCACGTTGGCTGATTTTTTCGTTTTTGCCGAATGCGTAAGCCCCATCTCATTCATTGCAAAAAGAATCCGGCGGTGCACCGGTTTTAAGCCATCTCTGACGTCCGGCAACGCCCGCGCCACAATAACGGACATTGCGTAGTCCAAATACGACTCCCGCATCTCGGAGACAATCTCGCGCGGCAAAACCGTCCCTATTGCTCCCCCTCCCCCTCCGCCAGCTGGCGAATGGGGATTTTTTTCGCTGTCTTTTTGAGCCATTTTATTGACTTAATTTTAGCGCAAAATCAGCGCTTTTGCAACTTTAATATTTCACCTCAAAGCCGCGCTGAACGGTGCGCGCATATTTTGTCCAAAACCGAGCTTTGGACAAAATGTTCAAATGTGCTATCATCCAGCCATGCGCAAAACACCAATAGCACCTGATGAATATTACCACATCTACAATAGAGGCAATAATAAGCAACCGATTTTTGCCGAGGAAAGCGATTGGATTCGATTTTTGTTTCTCATTATATATCTCCAGTCGCCAGCTAATTTCAATAAAATAAATCGGCAAATATTGCATTTTGTTAAAAATAGGATTTTCAATATTGGACAAGATGAATTTATAGATATTGAAAAACACAGAAATGTTGAGTTGATTAATTTTGCTCTTATGCCAAATCATTTTCACCTTACCGTTCGCGAGTTCAAAGAAGGAGGTATAGCTGCATACATGCAAAGGGTTTTATGTAGCCACACAAAATATTTTAATACAAAATACAATAAATCCGGCCACCTCTTTCAGGGGCCTTATAAAGCTGTGCATATCGAAGACAACAGACAGCTTCTGTATCTTTCTACATATATTCATCGCAGCCCGCGTGAATTGAGCGAATGGAAAGACAAGGAAGCAATTTATCCTTGGTCAAGTTTATGCGATTACACCGGAAAGGGCCGTTGGGGCGCATTGCTCAAAAAAGACATTATCATAAGCCAATTTAAAAATATCAGCGAGTATAAAAAATTTATAAACACAAGCACAGCAAAAACACTCAAAGAAAAATTGGGCGATGATTTGCTTATAGACTAACCAGAATGTCCAAAACCGAGCTTTGGACACTTTAATATTTCACCTCAAAGCCGCGCTGAACGGTGCGCGCAGACGCAGAACCGCACCCGGTGTTTTCGCCTAAGGCGGTAACTGTAGTGACTTCGCTAGGTTTTTCAACTCTCACATGCGCGCAAGAGTCGCTTTCCGTAAGTTGCACATCAAAAGTAAAACGTGAAAACGGCGCATCAAATACAACCGGGTGATCATCGCCTACGCAGTTTACGCTCGCAGGGGGAGAAGTTATAGAAAAAGCTCCTTCTGCTAAATCCCAATAAAGAGCGCACTCAACGCCAGAGTCAGCCGCGTATAGCGCGATCAGCGACTCCTTAGCCGAACCGGAAATCTTCAACTCGCCGAAAATAATCGCAAAAATCCCAAGCCCTAGAGAAATTGCGATTGTTGAAATAAATACCGCCAAAAGCAAAGTAACCCCTTTTTTCATCATAGTCCTATTTTTCTCTGGCTAACCGTCGTTTGTAAATCAAATTTGGAAGCGCTGCGTCCGCTTCCAGCGGTGCCTTTTATAACAATAGTAATTCGCGGCTGAAGATCGTCTCCTTCCGGGGAGCCCAAAACATAAAAAGTTAGAGCGTTTATAACAACAGCGTCGGAAGTTACTGCGCCAACTAGCACGCCGTCAATAAATTTTTCTATGCTTCCGCCGAAAATTCTGTAAGCAATATTTTGACCGGGAAAATTTTTGTAGCTCAAAGCCGGTCCGCCAGATTCGCAGTTTTTTGGTGTTGATACGGGCACCGGCAAATCATCTGTGTTGTCCCCGCAATAATAAACGCTGCCTGTCCGCATATCTTTAGCCATTATCTCCAGAGCAAACCGGATATTATCATAAGCTGACTGTAGCGCAAAAGCCTTTTTTTGCGCGTCAGTAAGAGAAAGAAGAGAACTGGTTGCGAGCAGCGCTGCAACTGAAAAAATGCCCAAAGCTACAATCATTTCTAATAAAGTGAAGCCGCGCATATTACCAATTCAACATATAAGCTTCTAATTCAAATTGCTGCTGTCCAAAGCGCTCCGACCACAGCACGGTACTTGTGATTTTTACTTCTCTGCCGCTTACAACATCAACTATATTGATTTTGCGCGTAAAAATAGTATTAGCGCCGACGCCGTAGCTGTAAAGCCCGGACGACCCTTCCAATTTGAGCGGATTATTGCAAGAAACGCCGCATGGCGTTATATCCAAAGTAATCGCGTCTATCTCGCATCCGGAAAAACAGGAGCCAAGACCGGCAAGCCAATCGCTTCCTCCGGGTTTTAAAACATTATTTGCCCTGTAATTTTTTACAAGCTCAATGCCTTCCTGCGCCAAATTCGCGGCGATAAGATTGTTTTTCGCCACAGAAGAAGCTTTGATGCTTGAGGATGCCAAAGTCAACGGGCCCACAATCGCGCCAATCAAAATAGCAAGAGCGACCATGGTTTCTAAAAGTGAAAATCCTGAATTTTTCATTTATTCTATAGATACCTGTCCTGTAAAGCGGGCCACGACCTTCTTTGTAACAGATCCATCAGAAGAACTTACAATAATTTCTACGTAATTATAATCCGCGCCTCCGCTGCGAATAAAAATAGCAGGACCGGGCCTCACATATAAAACAGAGGCCTCGGTTAGATCGCTGCACCCGCCGCCGCAAAGGCCAGGAGAAAATCCTATGATGTCCGAAATTAAGACGCGGCCTTCGAAGTTCACCGTTTCCACAATTTCTTCCTCCGCAAGCCCGCTTACGTGATCTGTAGAACAGTCAATGTCTCCGTAAATAAAATAGTGCGATTTTTCAGCAAGGTCTATAAATAAACCGTAGCCCGGGAATCTGACCGGCGGAGTTAAGCAAAAAGGATCGTCAGCAAACAACGGATTGTTGAAATCCCGCACGGCCAGCGCGTATGATTGAGCTTTCCTTAAAGCCAGCGCGAGCTTTCCCGCTTCGCGATCAACAGCGATTTGTTTATTAAAACGGGGAAAATTTGCCAGCATCAAAGAAGACACAATGGCCATAATGCCAACAACAACCACAACCTCTATAAGCGTGAAGCCGGAAACGCGCCTCATTGGTAAATTATAGCACGAAAGCTTTTATAAGTTCTCGGAAAAAATCCCCAAAATACCAGACCACAAACGCAGCCGAGGCCATAAACGGCCCGAATGGAATTTCACTTTTGAGCCCGAACTTGCCGCTTTTAAAAATCAGTAAAAGAATGCCCACCGCTCCGCCGAGCCAAAAAGAGACAAAAAGCGCCGCCGAATTCATCGGCCATCCCAAAAACAAAGAAATAAAAAACGCTAAATTCGCGTCCCCTCTGCCCATCCATCGCCCGCCGGAAAATCTCCACAAAAGATAAAAAAATAGGGCGATTGAAAATGAGGAAACCAAATCGCCCGCAATACCGCCGGCCGGATACCGCAATAAAAATTCAACAGCGGCAAACGCGCCGAAAATATAAAGAAAATGCGAATCTATAATTTTAGTGCGGAAATCATACGCAGCAACCAAAAAAAGCGCCGAGAAAGCAGAGAAAAATAAAAGGTGGTTTATTGTTTTTTCCGCGCCTTTCATTGAAACATCAAATAAAGTAGGCGCGGGAATAAGGATTGACCCAATTCCCCAAACTCTCCAATATACCGCCACCGCTAAAAGCCCGACCAAAAATTCCACAATCGGGTACTGCCAAGAAATCCGGCTCCCGCAATAAAAACATCTTCCGCGCAAGAAAATAAAACTTAAGATTGGAATATTCTGCCACCATGCCAATTTTTTACCACACGAAAAACACCGGGAGCCCATAAAAATAATGGACTCTCCGGTGTTCTTGCGCAACAGAACAACATTGAAAAAACTGCCTATAATAGCGCCTAGCACAAATACCAGCACAAAAATCATATATCTTAATCATACCAACACCGCCACCCCCTTGATTGAAGTCCGACTTCCATCATATAATAACAACCAAATGCAAAGAATAAAACCGGCAATTAATTCTATTTACCATGTATTTAATCGCGGTGTTGAAAAAAGAGATGTATTTTTAGATGACCGCGATCGTCAGCGGTTTGTGTTTAGTTTATTTGCCTTTAACGATATATCCCCCGTATTAAATCACAACCGCCTGATTGAAGTCGGACTTCCATCATTTGATGACAGAGAAAAAATGGTTGAAATATGGGCTTTTGCTTTAATGCCAAACCATTTCCATCTTATGCTAAAACAACTAACCGAAAATGGCATAACGGAATTTATGCGCAAGATTGGTACAGGTTATACAAACTATTTTAATTTAAAATACCAACGAGCAGGTCATCTTTTTCAGGGAAAATACAAATTCTCATTGATTTCAGAAATGCGTCATTATACTTACCTCCCTTTCTACATACACATGAATCCTTTGAGCTTAACAAAAAATGCTAAAGAAATACCAGTAAATCCCAAAAAGGCAATACAGCGTCTAGAACAATATAAATGGTCAAGCCACTTGGACTATATCGGCAAACCAAACTTTCCATCTGTGATAGACCAAACAGAGCTTAATAGCTTATTTGGCGGCCCATCTCAATATAAAAATGACTTTGCGGAATGGATAAAAAACAAAGGGTTCAAAGATGTGGACGATATCGCCATAGACTGATTGAAGTCCGACTTCAATCAGTTATAAGTTAACCGCAAAAACGGGCTTAAAGCCCGTTTTTGCGGAAAATTGCTGCGGAAAATTTCTGCGGAAAATTCTATGAAATACGACAAAACCAGCGGTCATTACGGCATTACATCGTAGCAATATCGACCCGTAGCAGCAGCAGAACATCCATCCCCATCATCTCCGTCTATCACATCTCCGAGCGCGTCTACATCGCTATCAAGCCCTGGATTGGTAGTCTCCTCAAGATTGGCCCCTAAATGATACGAAATACAATCTTCCGTTGCTTCAACGCAATCATCTGTGAGAATAGGAGGGTTGGCACTTGTAACATAAGCATTGTAGGGATAAGCAACAGCTGTGCCCACAGGATCGTTAGGAACAGCAGGCATACATCTACTGCCAGTTCCGCAAGCGTTGGCGCCCGCAAGATTGGCGGTGGCATCTGGATACTCGCCCTTCGCGTCAAAGTAGAGCTCCAAAGCTACCTGAATCTGCTTTATATCCGCCAAGCGCCTGGCATCCCTTGATTTCCTGCGGGCCGTGTTTAAGGAAGCTAAAACTACGGAGGCCAAAATGCCGATAATAGCGATGACTACGAGGAGCTCAATCAAGGTGAATCCATATTTGACACCCTTCCCTCCTGCCTCTTTTTTTATAAATTTAAACATAAAAATGAATAAAAACCGTTAATTTAGTTAATCGACCATGTAAAACTCATTATAGCACAAAAAGCGCGCGACTTTTAGAAGGCTGTGGATATGTTATAAATTGGCACCAGCACCGCCGCCACCAAAAACCCCACGCCCAAACCAAGTGCAACGATTAAAACAGGCTCAATAAGGCTGACCAGATTATCTATAAAGCTATCCACATCCCGCCTGTAAAAATTGGCAACGCTGTTTAAAATGTGGTCAAGCCGGCCCGTTTCTTCTCCGATGCGGATCATCTGGGAAAGCAACGGCGGAACGTCTTCGTATTTACCTAAAGCATCGGAGATCATACTGCCGCCCTTAACCGTTTCCATTGAATCTAAAAGAATCCTGCGGTAAATTTCATTTCCGACGACTTCCGAAGTAATCTCAAGCGCCCGGACAACTGTTATGCCCCCCGAAAGCAAGGTGTGAAGGTTGTCGGCGATTCTGGAAAGATAAATTTTTTTATAAAGCCCGCCGATGAGCGGTGTGGAAATCGTGAGGCGCGCAAAATACACTTTTCCGCTCTCCGTCCGCGCATAACGCGCCAAAAACACTCCTGCCACAGCCAAAAGCGCCAAAAACACCAACCCGAAACTTCTCAAAAACGAACTTATGCCTATAACGGCGCGTGTGTAAACCGGAATGGCTTGGCCGGACTCAAGCAAAATATCGGCCAAACCCGGAATTACAAAAACAAGCATAAGAGACATAACAACAATAAAGGTTGAGAGCACGAACGCCGGATAAATTAAGGCGTTGCGCGCCTTTCTAACAAGTTCAAAATTCCGCTCCAGATAGTCCGCCAAAAATCCGAATATTTCTTCAAGCTTTCCAGACTCTTCGCCGGATCTCACCATCGCAACATAAAAGCGCGAGAAAACCTCCGGATGCCGCGCCATCGCCTGCGACATCGCCATACCGCCCTGAATATCGTCCAGCAAGTCGGAGATGTGCCGGCGAAGCCTCTTATTGTCAACCTCGCCTATTAGAATTTTGAGCGACTCCACGATAGGCACTTTGGCTTCAAAAAGCGTAGAGAGCTGCCTTGTCAAAATAACTATAGTTTCACCCGGTATTCTTTCAAAGATTCCAAACCACTCCGCGACCCTGCCGATAACACCGGCCGCTTCTTCCACCGGCTCAATGGAAATTACCAAAAAATTGCGCCGCTGAAGAGACGCAACTGCCAAATCAAGGCTCGCGGCCTCAATCGTCCCCTCCGTCCCCTCTCCCTCACCGGTCCTGGCTTTGTAATTAAACTGCATGCCAATTTTATACGAGCGTTAGCGAGTTAATAAAATTGAGCACCCGCCATAATTTTTTACTGGGCATTATATACCTCATTTGATTGTTTATTTGTTTTATCATCGTTTATTGTAATACATTTGTTATAAAAAATTTAGGCGGGTAAAGGTTTGGCAACCACGCCGAACGTGGGCCAATTCCTTTATTTCCCAGCCAAAATCCTTAACTCCTGCGAATTGAGAGAAAACAACAGCGCACTTTCCATTGTAATCTCGCCCCTTCGCACAAGATCAACCAAAGATCGGTTGAAGCTTATCATGCCGGCTTCGGCGTTGGTTTCTATCACCAAATCAATTTCATGAACTTTATTTTCACGGATTAAATTTCTCACCGCCGCGTTGGAAATTAAAATCTCGTAAGCCGGGATAAGCCCGCCGGAAACGCGCGGAATCAGGCGCTGTGAAAAAATACCAATCAATGAGCTTGCTAACTGCGTGCGGATTTGAGACTGTTGAAATCCGGGAAAAGTATCAATAATGCGGTCTATTGTTTGAGCTGCATTATTTGTGTGCAGAGACGAAAGAATCAAGTGCCCCGTTTCCGCGGCGGTCACCGCGGCGGACATTGTTTCGTAATCACGCATTTCTCCGATCATTGCGACATTCACGTCTTCCCTGAACATTGACCGCAAAGCGGTCGCAAAATCTTTCGTGTCTAAACCAACTTCCCGCTGGTCAATAATAGACCGGTCGTGCGTAAAAATATATTCAATCGGATCTTCTATAGTAATAATATGTTCGGTTTTGTTGTGATTAATAAGATCCACCATAGCCGCAAGAGTGGTTGACTTTCCGTGGCCCGTAGGCCCGACCACCAGAAAAAATCCCTGCTGTTTTTTGGCAAACTCTCCGAGTATTGAGGGCAAATTCAGCTCCTCAAGTGTTTTTATTTTATACGGCACAACCCGAAGCGCCGCGCCGATATAGCCCTTCTGAAAATAAGTGTTAATCCGGAAACGTAGTTTGTCTTTATACGCGTAAGAAAAATCGCGCTCTTTGTTTTTGAGAAATTCCTGATACCACTCCTTTCCCATCAAAACCTCCACCAAACCCTCGGTATCGGACGGGGTCAAAATCGGTTTTTTTTCAAGAGAAATCAACTTTCCGGAAATCCGAAGCACCGGATGGCGCCCTACCGCCAAATGCAAATCCGAAGCGCCCTCTTCAGCCACTTTCATAATAAGCTCCTCTAAAAATTTGCCGTATTCCATAATTATGTTTTGCGTTTTATAAGTAAATTTTTAACTTTGGACACCACCTCCGATGGAGTGAAGTGCGCCTTGACTATATAATCGTCCGCTCCAGATTTTAGTCCGCGCTCAACGTCTTCTTTCTGGCCGAGATTGGTCAAAATAATAATAGTGGAATCCGGAACAATGCCTTTTTTAAGCTCGCGCATAACAGCCAAACCGTCCATCTTAGGCATAACAATATCCAGTAAAATAACGTCCGGGCTCGCGCTTTTGGCTTTGGAAATCGCTTCCTCGCCGTTTCTTGCAATCTCAACAGAAAAACCGGATTCTTTAAATTTTATAGAGTACATATCCAGCAAAAACGCGTCATCGTCAACTATGAGAACCTTGGACATGCTTCTATATTACTTCTAATAATTCTTCCAGTCCAATTTTTCCTTCCAGCACTTTCATAATCCCGTCTTGGCGCAAAGTTATCATGCCTTGTTTTTTGGCTTCTCCCGCAAGCGCCATCTCGTCCGATTTTTCCAAAATCAGGCGCTCCATGGCCGTGGTTACTTTTAAAATTTCAAAAATTGCAACGCGCCCTTTTGAACCCTTAGGACATGTCGCGGAAATCTTCGGTTTATAAATTACGCGCGGCAATTTAATTTTGCGCCGCGCAGGTTCGGCCATGTCTTCCAGTTCTTTCATGATGGTTTCTTTTACTTTGCCTTCAAGCAGAACCTCTTCTTTGGAATCTTCGCAAAGCGTGCGCACAAGCCTCTGGCTTATAGCCATAATCAGCGTTGGAGCAATAAGATACGGGTCAACGCCCATATCTATAAGCCTAGGAATAACGCCGACGGCGGTATTGGTGTGCAGCGTGGAAAACACCAAATGCCCCGTGAGTGCGGCGTGTATGGCAAGTTGCGCGGTTTCTTTGTCTCTGATTTCTCCTACCATTATCACATCCGGATCTTGGCGCAAAATATGGCGCAACCCCTCGGCAAAATCGTAGCCGATCTCCGGCCGAACCTGTGATTGGTTTACGCCACCGATGGAATATTCTATCGGATCTTCAAGGCTGACGGTGTTCCACCGGTCTTCGTTTAGCGACTGGAGCATCGCATAAAGCGTGGTTGTCTTTCCGGAACCGGTAGGCCCGGTAAGAAGTATGAGCCCGTAAGGATGCTCTAGCGCCTCTTTTACCGCCTTGGCATGGTCCTCCGAAAATTCAAAATCATCCAATGTTTTGATGCCTGTTTGTGGATCTAAAATCCTGATTGCCGCTTTCTCTCCGAAAAAGGTCGGGAAGGTGGAAACGCGAAAATCTATTTCTCTCCCATCAATTTTCGCCGAAAATCTTCCGTCCTGCGGTTTCCTTTTCTCATCCAACTGCATATTTGTCAAAATTTTAATTCTAGAAACAATTGCGTCGTGCAATTTCACCGGCAAAAAAAGGCTGGTGTAAAGTATGCCGTCCACGCGGAAACGCACCCTTAGTTTGTCGCGTCCGGGTTCAATGTGAATGTCGGAGGCTCTGCCCTCGGTAGCGTGGCGCAAAATCACCGCAACTATTTTTGTAATCGGAGCCTCTTCCACAAAAGCCGTTTCCGGCCGTTCCAGTTCTTTCGGAATTGTCGGCTCTTCCGATAAAGCAATTTCCAGCTCGCCCAAAACTTTTGTCACTTCGCCGGAAATGCCTTTGTATTCTTCCAAAACGCCGTTCATGTCCCGTTTGGAAATAAGAAAAATTTTGAAGGGCTGGTTTAAGCGCGTAGCGATAAATTTCAAAGCTTCCTTGGCATCAATATTCTCTGGATTCACCATTCCTATTGAAATTACGCCGTTCTCGGTGTCAATCGGCGCAAACTGATAATGCCGCGCAGATTCTTCCGGAATATTTTTTAAAAGGTCAAACGGAACTTTTTTGCCGGCCAAAGACATCACCGGAATGCCAAAGGCCTCCCCCTTGGCTTTGAGAATTTTTTGTTCATCCAAGCCGCGCTCCAAAAGCTCTTCCTCAATGGAAATATTTTTGGACCGCGCCAATTTTCGTATCTCCGCAGCTTCCTGGAGTGTAATATCTCCAGAACCCGCCAAAACATCTAAAAGGCCTCTCGTTGCCATGGTTTTATTTTAACACAACCACCGTAAAACGCCTTTTCTATTCACATCTTGACAAAATGATACATTTAATGATAGCTTTAATTGAGAGGTTTGAAGATGGAAAACACGGTAAATCCAACCGAGCATGATGTTAAATTTGGTTATCACGGATGCACGTCTTTATGGGTTGTTTATCACTGCTTTACATGCAATGAAGAACTCGATAGCCAAATGCATAGTTCGGCATATTTATTTGGAGAGGGCTGGGAGGATATAAAAGGAACATTCCTTCGAAGACACCCTTGCCCAATCATGCAAGAAATCAAAATTCCAAGGCTTTTGTGATTACGCCGCCCACTTAGGCGGCTTTATTTTTAATTTCTTCCCCCACTTAGACGTCGGACGTCTAAGTGGGGTTTTCAATTTTCTAAAGCAAGCAAATCCTCCATTTCTTTCAATAATTCCTTTCTTGCCAAAATGTTTTTAAGGGCGTCTTGCGCAAACATTCTATATTCATTTACATCCTTAAACTGGTCAAGAATTATATCTTTTTTACAAGCACCTTTAGAATACTTGTTTACAAATTCTTCCCAACTAGAATAAAATTGTTTGTTTTTCAATTTATGCACCAATCCATTTAAGTTAACGTATGCGCTTGCGTGCAACAAATACTCATTGGAATCGATGTGATTAGCTTTAAATTTGCCCTGAAAAAGTACGCCACTTCTTTTGTGCTTAAAATTAAAATGTTTTGTATAACCACCACCCAATCTTTTCATAAACTCACTTATTCCACCACTGATACGTTGCTGAAGAATCATATGATAATGATTCGGATTAAGACAATAACACACAACATTCACCAACTTAGACGTCGGACGTCTAAGTTGGGGTTCGCAAAAAGAATTTTGATAAATACTGCCTATTGGGTCTACAGAATTAAACTCCTCCACGCTTTGCAGAAAGCGTTGGAAATCATAATTGTTAGCAAATACAATGCGCTTATCAGCGCCACGGTTATAAATGTGATAAAACTCGCCGTTTACAAATACGATCTTTCTCATAATAGCTAATCTAGCACACTTAGACGTCGGACGTCTAAGTGTTTGTCTGTCGTATTATTTACGAAAAGGATTTGAGCGGCCCTTTTGAACGCCGGTGATGTCGGTTTTCGGAGCAACTTCCAAATCAAGAAACTGCGGGTCGTTTAAAAAAGAAATGTCAAGCTTGATGTTTTTGATGCGCTCTACCAGCTCTAAAGTCGGGCCGCTTGTCTTATCGGCAGACGGGATGGCTACGGCTTCGTCGCCACCGGATGAGATCCACCAAACGGCTCCGCCCAAAAGCGCTAGTGCCACAAGAATAGTTACAATGTTATCTTTAATCATTTTTGATAATAAGATTTGGCTTTTAAAGTGAACTCAAAAAGGTTTGCCGATCCGCCGGTGAAATTTATGTCAGTTACGTCAATAATTCTCAAATTCTTCTCTAAAGCCACCAGAAATGATCTGAACGCCTCATAAGAAGCCGAGATGGTCATGGTGTAAGAAATTGTGTTTGTTTTCGCCGTCTCTTTTCTCAAAATTACGGCGGCAGTTGGACTGGCGGCCGGTTGAACGCTTTGCGATTCCGACTTTGAAAATTCCACGCGGCGGAGGCGTATTCCGCGATCTCTTGTTAATTTCTCAAGCATTACCAACATGTTGCCGCTGTCCGGTTTCGGCGGCAAAAAATCGTTCAGCCTGTCCAATTTGCTTTTTGGAATGGCGTTGTAAGTTTGCAGCAATTCGTCCCTCAAATTCTGGAGGTCTTGAAGGCGCGCCAAAGCGTCCTCAATCGCGGATTTTTCGGCGCGCAACTTTAACATTTCATCCCACATCGGCCTTGCAACCCAAATGACAAGCGCGACGGCCGCCAAAAGCAAAATGATTGTAAAAATAGTCCTCATTTTTTCAAAACTATATTTATAGTAAAGCTGACCCCCCCGGATTCACGCAGAGCCAAATTGCTGAAAGTGGCGCTGACGACGTTCGGCAACGATTCAAAAACCGCCGACTGCGAAGAAACGTCGGAATAGCTTGCAGCTTCTCCGCTTAAAGTTACCGTGTTTTTTTCGGCCGAATAAGCAAAAGAGTTGAAACTCACGCTGGTCAGCGTGTTCGGCTCCAAAACGTTGTTAAAAACGGGAGAAGTTTGGCTGTGCAACCTCAAAATGTCTCTGGCCGTTGCCATTGTGTTGGAAACCCGTTCCAGTTCGGCGATTAAAGAAGGCTCAAATTCTACTTCCAGCTTTTCCAAAACGGATTTTTGGCTTTCCAGGCTGATTTTCAAAGATTCCCGATAAAGATACAAGCCGCCGACGAAAACTGCGACGACCAAAAAACCTATCACGCCTATTCTAAAAAACGCGCCCAAAGTTTCCCCGGCGTATTGCGGGACAGAAAACTTTTTTGGCATTAAAGACGTATCAGCCATTTTTATTTTTAAACTTTTTTATTTTTAAATATTTTAACATCTAAAATTTGATTTATTAAAACTCATGGAGTGCGAGGCCGACAGCGTTTGTGAATGTTGCGCCAACTTCGCGCAACGCCGGTTCCAAAAAAGCAGGATACACTACTTTAGAAAATGGGTTTATCACGAACACCTCAACCCCGAATCTTTTTACAAGCAAATCTTTGATGCCGGGGAGCAATGCTCCGCCTCCGCCAATCAAAACTTTGGAAATGGATCTTCCGCCTTTGCGTTTCCAATCCAGCAAAAACCGCTCTCCTTCCGACGCCCAAAACTCAACCAGCGGCTCAAGCACCAAAGCCACGCCTTCCGTTTCCGGCTTTTTTATTATGCCGTTTTCACGTTTCAAAATTTCCGCACGGTCCCAGTCAACGCCGAGCGATTGCGAAAGCGCCAAGGTCAGATCCTGCGAACCCCTGTCTAAACTGTGCGAAGCCCTGACCGCGCCGCCGTCAGCAATTGTCAATTTAACAGAAGAGGCGCCCAAATCCATAATCAGGCTTGTTTCCGAATCGCGCCGCAAAGCCGCGCGCGCAAAAGAAAATACTTCTATTTCAAACGCGGAAATTTCCAGCCCGGCGCTCTCAAAATTTTTTTTGTACTTAGAAATTAATTCTTTCGGCACGGCCGCTAAAAACACGGTGCGAAATTTTTTCCTAGCCGAGCCGATAGAAGCAGACTTTTGCTCTTCGCTTTTCGGAGGAAGAACATGCCAGTCCAAAACCACTTCGCTTATCGGGACAGGAACGTATTTTCTCGCTTCGTAGGGCACGGCTTCTTTCATATCCTCCTCTCCAAGTTCCGGCAAATCCATAGTTGTCAGAAAACTGTCTTTAAGCGGGATAGATACGATAGCTTTTGTGGCTTTAACCTGCGCCTCGCGTATTATGTCCTGCAAAGCTTCAACCAGTTTTACCTCCAAAAGCCTCAACGATCTCCCGACGGATCCGTCTCCGTATCTGGCCAGAGAAAGCTCGCCGTATGTTTCCAACAAAGCGCGTTCTTTTTCTTTTTTAAGCTGCACAACCTTAATTGAAGAAGAGCCTATGTCAACGCCCAAAAACCTGGCCTCTTGGATAAAAAACCCGGAGGCCCTTTTAAGGCCAAACCCCTCCAATATCGTTGAAAGCGCCATTGTTCATAATTCTAACATCTGATTTAATAATACCACAAATGAAACCAATATTGCGTAATATTATCCACACCGCGCAAGACATATTTTTGAATGTTTTATTGCCCAAAACCTGCGCCGGATGCGGCAAAGCAAACGAGTCTTTTTGCGAGCCCTGCAGGTTCGCCTCATACAAAAACGGGGCGCAATGCCTTATCTGCGGATTTAGGGATAACACCGGAAAAATTTGCCGCTCCCATCTCGGAGTGAAGTCCGACTTCAATCAGCAATCTATTGAAATCGGACTTCGGAGAGTTATATGGGTTGGTAACTACAACGGCCAACTAAAAGAAGCGATTTGGCAGTTAAAATACAAAAAAAGAAAAGAGCTGGCTAAACCCTTGGGGGAACTTTTGTATAAAAAATTCCATGAAATCTTCGGAAGTCCGACTTACTTAGGAAGTCGGACTTCCGAAGCAAAAAACTTTGTCGTCATCCCGATCCCGCTCCACTTCAAAAAAGAATACGAGCGCGGGTTTAACCAAGCCGGGCTTTTGGCGCAGGAATTCGGCAAGCTGTCAAACATCCGATGTCTGACAAACGCGCTTGTCAAAACGCGCGAAACCAAAGCGCAAGTTGCCGTTGAAAACAAAGAAGCGCGGATCAAAAATTTAGACGGGGCTTTTGAAATCAATCAAAAACAATTCAACCACTTAACTACTCAACAATTTAACAATTTAACCATCGTTCTCATTGACGACGTTTCCACAACTGGCGCTACACTAATCCACGCCTCGGAGGCTTTAGCAAAAGCAGGGGCTGGGGATATCATCGGTCTTGTTGTTGCGCACGGAGGATAGTAAAATAAACACATATGTGGAAAAAAATGTTGGTGCCAACTATCATCTTAGTCGCGGCGGCGGCCTTAATAATATGGTTTGCCGGCCCAAGCGTAAAACAGCCTGAAAAAATTTATAGTGTTGGGGTTATCAAGCCGTCCCCGTCTCTTGAGCCGGCAATAAAAGGATTCAAATCCGAGATGTTAAGGTTGGGATACAAAGAGGGTGTCAATCTAGAATACGTTCCGGTTGAAGCAGCGCAGGACACTGCTGTCACCGAACAGCGATTCAAAGAATTAATTGATTCTCCGGTAGACTTAATAGTAGTAACCGGCGTCCGTGAGACGCGCTCAATCAAAACAGCCACGGAGAAATTCGCGCCCTCTTTATCGGTTGTGTTCGGCGTAGTTTCGGATCCGGTCGGCAGCGGCATCGTTAAATCAACGCAAAATTCCGGCAATAATTTTGCAGGAGTAACCCCGGCCAACGAAGTTTTGGTAACCAAACGCGCCAGACTGGTTTTGGATCTAGTGCCTTCCGCAAAACGCTTGATTATGGCCTGGAACAATCCGAGTACCAGCGGTATTGAAAATCTTCGCAGCAAAATAAAAGAGCTCGGTGTAGAACTTTTTGAAAAAAAAGTAAACAATCCGCAAGAACTGGATGCTTTTTTGGCAACATTCAAGCCGCGCCAAGGCGATGTTTATTTAAGAGCAACGGACACAGTCAGCGCAGATAAAGTTCAGGCGATCATTGATTGGGGCCTTAAAAATAAAGTGCCGGTTTCCGGCACGAATGCCGGAGACGCGGAGCGCGGCGCGTTCATGAGCTACGGAGCCGACTACGAATCAATCGGTTTTCAAATGGCGCGGCTCGTGGACAGAATTTTCAAAGGCGCCAAGCCGTCAGAATTGCCAATTGAACCCCCCGGCAAAGTGGAGCTGGTAGTAAACCTGCAAACCGCCGAAAAACTCGGCGTCACAATTCCCCAATCAGCCTCGGTCGGAGTCAACAGATTCATCAAATAAATTTAAATTTTCTTCGCGTTCGGCGGGAGAGGGATTCTAACCCCAGATGCCCTTTCGGATACTCCGGTTTTTCCCGATTTTGTTTACAAAATCGAGGATCCTCACCAAATTTATTTAATACTCAGAAACAAACCGGAAGCGGGAGGATTCGAACCTCCGAGCCGCTTGCGCAGCTTCCGGTTTTCAAGACCGGTGCCTTCAACCTCTCAGCCACGCTTCCGGTTTGTTTCTGAGTTTAATTTTTAATGAATTGGAGGGACAAGACAGGCCCATTCAATCCACCATGGCATCCCGCCAAATTATTTTTTTGGCAGCGTATTTATCTGCTCAAAAATTTTCAAAATATTTTGGTAATTATCCAAAAACGGCCTAATGAGCGGCTGAAGCTGCAAAAAACCAACAACAACAAGCGCGGCGATAACCACCCATTTTGCGAACGCAAAAATCCTCTGCCAAAGCATCGCGCGGTGGATTTTCCTTAAAATCCCCAGCGCTTTTTCGGTAGACTCAAGATTTTTCGCAAGCAGATTTTTTATGTCGTCGTTTGTCTCCATCTCTCGGAGCTTCTTACGAAAGATGCTTTGAAACAAGCTTTGTCATCTCAAACATGTTGACGGTCTTTTTGCCGCCAAAAACCTTTTTAAGATTTTCGTCCGCGTTGATGTTGCGCTTATTCTGCGCGTCCTGAAGACCGTGCTTTTTAATGTATACCCAGAGTTTCTTTACAACTTCCGACCTCGGCATGGGGCCCTTGCCGACTACTTCAGCGAGCTCCCCGCTCACACTCATTGGCTTCATAAAAGCCGAATTTGATTTAGCCATGATTTTTATAATTTAACCAGTAATAAACCCATTATACACCAATCCCGAATTTTAGCTACAACAAAGCCATGATTACGATTAGATTTAATCCATCCTTTTTCAGAGAGTTCTTTTAAAGATTTTGTGATTTGTTTAAGCGTTCGGTTCTGCATTTTTTTTATTTTGGTTCAAAATTTTTTAATTTCGGAAGCGGGAGGATTCGAACCTCCGAGGGGCTTTTGGCCCCTAACGCATTAGCAGTGCGCTGCTTTAGACCGCTCAGCCACGCTTCCTTAATTTCTGTAATTTAGCACAAAAATACATATTTTGCTACAATAATTTTATGTTGACAAAAGAACCAGTCAAATGCCTTAATTGCAGCCGCGTGATAGTTAAAAAATTATTAAAGGGGCGTGGAGTGCTTTTGCCAAAAACCTGCCCATGGTGCCTGCAGCATGCCGCGAAACGGCAGTCATTGAGAGCGCCCAAGGAAAGGCGGAAATAACTGTGGTATAATTTATTCTATGAACCCAAAAGAAGATCACATCGGCAAAACGCTTCTGGAATGGGAAGCCCACGAGTATTTTCATCATGAAAAAGGAACGGATTGGTACTGGTGGACAGGGCTGGCGGCGGTTGTTTTGCTGGGGCTGGCTATCTACCAAGGTTCTTTCCTTTTCGGCGTTTTGGTGCTGGTTGGGTGGTTTACGGTCGTGCTTTACGCAGTGCGTCCGCCGCGGACGCTGAAATTCCACCTCACCGAGCGCGGAGTTTTAATTGAAAAAACTCTTTATCCGTGGCAGTCGCTTAAATCGTTTTGGGTTTTTTATAATCCCCCGCTCCACAAAGACTTGTCTTTGGAATCCAAAAAGGCGTTTATGCCATACATCAAAATACCGCTCGGAAAAACCGAACCAGTCAAAGTTCGCGAGATTGTCATAAAATTCCTCCCGGAAATTGAACAGGAAGAATCGCTGATTGACAACCTCTCCCACCTTGCCAGGTTTTGAAACAAAATCTTGACGCCCTCGAGAGGAATTGAACCTCTATCACAAGCTCCGCAAGCTTGCATCCTGTCCGTTGAACGACGAGGGCAAAAATTTATACAAAGTAAATATAACCCGAAAGAGCTATTTTTTCAACACTGAAATTTAAAAAACGTCCGCGATTAATCGGGGCGTTTTTTTGATTTGTTTTTCTTATTTTTTCGCCTTCTTCGATTGAGTTTCCAGCCACAATGAGGACAGTTTCTAATCTGAGGCAACAAAACAACAAAATTATAATCCGTCACATGCCAAGTGCCCATTTTGTGCTTCATAATGCAGGTTATTTTGTTTGAGTTGTACTCGCACAAATTTGCGCAAATATGATTGTCTACAAATGCGTCCTCGCTCAATTTATCTCCGATACCAAGCAAAATAAGCATCTTTTTCCTCCGAGTTTTTATCTAGATTTAAACTAGCAAATCCATTAAACTTGTCAATGATCTTGTCATATGCTAGTATCTAACATATGACTACAATAACCATTCCAAAAGAACTGACCAAAAATCAAGAACTTGTTGCCGTACCAAAAAACGCATACAAGGAGTTTTTAGATTGGCTTAAAAAAGTAAAGTCGGCAAGAACTTTTAAACCAACGAAGGCTGATCTGAAAACATTAGAAAGGGGACGAAAAAATCTTGCTAAAGGAAATTATATAACACTGGAAGAGTTGGACAATGAATTGGATCATATTCATCGACGGTAAGGCCAAAAAGTATCTAAGGCGGATTCCTAAGCAAGACTCTGGCCGCGTCAGAGAAGCCTTGAGAGAGCTGGTTCATAATCCATACGCAGGAGATATCGAAAAAATGGAGGGTAAAATAGATGCCTGGCGACGTCGCGTTGGTTCATATCGAATTTTCTATGAAATTTATGAGCAAAGAAACTTAATTTACATTTCAGAAATCCAGCGCCGCACATCAACCACTTATTAAGTTTCTATGCTCTATGACTCCGGATACTAAACTTGAAGAAATTTTTAAACAGCTCAATCCGCGCCAGAAAGCGGCATTGAAAAATTTAGGGCTCCGAAGCGTCAACAATTTACTTTACCATTTTCCCTATCGCTACGAAAATCCTGCGGACCTGAAAAGAATCGGGGAAGTTTTTGAAGGCGAGAAGGTCAGAATCTGGGGCAAAGTGCAAAAAATTGACTACGAAAAGACATGGAAGAAAAAACTGAATATCGCCTACGCCACGGTTGAAGACCCAACCGGGCATATCAAACTTGTCTGGTTTCGCCAGCCATATATCGCGCGCATGCTTCCGGAGGGGTCTTGTGCGATATTTTCCGGCAAAGTCGCAATGCGCAAGCAGGAGAAATATATCGCCAACCCGCTGTATGATGTTGTTCCTTGCAACGCGGTGCCATCTTTTTCACGCGAGGATTCAGCCAAACTCCAGCCGCTTTATTCCGCGTCGTCCGGCATCTCCTCGCTTTGGATATCAAAAGCGATTTCAAAAATTATTCTTGCCTCGCCGAGTCAAGGCGGGCGGCAAGTCGCAGTTCCGGAATTTCTGCCAAAAAATATTATAGAAAAATACCATCTGCCGGAGCTCGCAAAAGCGCTCCGCTGGGCGCATTTCCCAAAAACGGAGGACCACGCATCGGCCGCCAAAAAGCGCTTCGCCTTTGAAGAAGTTTTTTTGATGCAGCTTCTTAGAATGTCCCAGAAAGAAGAAATAAAAAAGTCATCCGGCATTAAACTTTCAAATCTTGAGGCGTTGCGGGGCGAGTTTATAAAATTACTGCCTTTTAAACTAACGGGCGCGCAGGAAAGAGCGATCGGCGATGTTTTAAAAGACCTAAAATCCGGCCATCCCATGAACAGGCTTCTGGAGGGCGACGTCGGAAGCGGAAAAACCGCCGTAGCCGGATGCGCAGCGTACATCTTGGCCAAAAACGGCTTTCAGGCGACTTACATGGCCCCCACAGAAATCTTGGCGCGCCAGCATTTTGAAAATTTTTACAAAGTTCTGCGAAATACCGGATTAAAAATCGGCCTCTTAACCTCCTCCATTTCAGAAAAGTTCCCGTCAAAAATTGACCGCCAAAAACCAACCCACGTTTCAAAAGCCCAGCTTTTAAAATGGATCCGCGAAGGAGAATTTCAAATCTTAGTCGGCACGCATTCTCTAATCGAAAAAAAAGTCATCTTTAAGAAATTGGGCCTCGCGATGGTGGACGAACAGCACCGCTTCGGCGTTCGCCAGCGAAGCGCGCTGGCGCGCAGAACAAGCGCAGACAAAACGCAGAATGACGCAGAAAAAAGTCGGCGCGGATCCGCGTCAAGTCTGCGAGAGTCCGCGCAAAAAATGAGTATACCTCATTTTTTGACAATGACCGCGACTCCAATCCCCCGCACGCTCGCGCTCACCATCTACGCCGATTTGGACGTTTCTTTAATTGATGAAATGCCCGCCGGGCGCAAACCCATTGAAACAAAAATTGTCCCGCCGAAAGAAAGGAATCTGGCTTATGAATTTATAAGAAGCAAATTAAGAGACGGTGACCAGGCGTTTGTGATTTGCCCAAGAATTGAGCCGCAGGATCAGAGGAAGTCCGACTTCCTTGGGAAGTCGGACTTCCTAAAAGCCGAAATGAAATCGGTAAAAGAGGAATATAAAAAACTGAAAGAGAAAATATTTCCGGAATTTGAAATTGGCATAATGCACGGGAAACTGACACCGAAAGAAAAAGAAGAAACAATGCGCCGGTTTCGCGGCGACGAAATCAAGCTTTTGGTTTCAACATCCGTTGTGGAAGTAGGCGTGGATGTGCCAAACGCGACAATTATGATGATTGAGGGCGCGGAGAGATTCGGGCTCGCGCAGCTGCACCAGTTTCGCGGAAGAGTCGGCAGGAGCGATAAAAAATCTTACTGTTTTATTTTAGCAGGATCCTATTCCGCAAACATTTTCCGGCGCTTAAAAGCGCTTACCACAGCTAAAACCGGCTTTGAGCTCGCCGAATATGACCTTGAATTCCGCGGCCCCGGCGAGCTCTCCGGCCGCAGACAATGGGGAATCTCCGACATCGGAATGGAAGCGCTCAAAAATCTCAAAATGGTTGAGGCCGCCCGCACCGAAGCTCGAAATATTATTGAACAAAAATCTTTAGGCCAACACCCCTTACTTTCAGAAAAAATAAAAGCCCTCTCGCGAGAGCCCCTGCATTTTGAGTAGCAAAGTTATTAAACTGGACCAATCCGCTCTTCAACTAAACTTTCTGCTTGCTGATAGCTTTCTCGCAGTTTATTAAAATATTTATAGTCGCTCCGAAGCCAAAGAATGTTTATAAAGCCGCAAAGGAATATGGCCGTTGCCACTAATCCATTAAATCCTTCATCTGACAAATAGTTTTTAACCTTTTCGTCACTAACTATTTTACGCGCCTCATCCGCATCAAAACCGATTCTGTAAACATCTGGATTAAATTCAATTAGTATCCCGAAATTGTTTTGAAAAGCCTTAAGCCTAAGTCTGTGGAATTTTTCTATAATGCTCTTTCTTTCCATCACAAGCCAGTGATTAAAATATGCAGAAACAATTCCAGAAAAAAAGTAGATTGTTAATACAATCGCTAAATAATGCATCGCGGGCCTCCAATCTCATACCAAGCTAGCATAATCAGAAAAAAACAAAAAGCCCTCTCGCGAGAGCCCTTATCAGGACGGTACTATCCTGTTCAACACATCTCTTAATTTTCTTTTATCTTCCGCGCTTAAAGCTATTGGTACTTCGTCAACTTCCATATGATTTTTAACGAGCAACTGTATTCCGCCATCTTCTTTACACCAATACACACTCAAGCGATTGTTAATAAGAAAAACGGCACGATCCTCTAAATTAGCTACTTTTCTCATCCAGAGCGGCCACGTAGCAATATCTTTTTTCACTTCCTTAAACTGTTCTTGAAGCCAACCCTTTTTGGGCATACGTATTTTCTCCCATGCTCCGCCTCTATCCTAAAATTAACAAAGTGCTCAACAAAACACAATACCCGGAATGCTACTTCCTATGCTTCGGCGTTATCCAAAATCCCAAGTATTTGCCGAACATCAGGCGGGTTTGGGCGTCCAGTGCGGGAATTGCACCAAAAAAGATTACGGTGAATGGCACCAAAATCCACTGGATCGCCATAGTTGCCGTGCGCCATCTGCTGTAATGCGGCGGGCGCGGAGGAAGAAGCTGCATTGAAATTATAGCGGATGTCACCAATCCGACCATGGCAAACGTCATTATAATGCGAGCAACTTGCGGGAGATTATACGCCAAAACCATCGTGTTAAATTCCCTGCCGCCCAAAATTACCGGCAACCACCCAAGCGCAAAAAGTAAAATAGCGTTGGTAGACCAAGACCAGTAACCCTCCACCATATTAAAAACATAATATAGTTTGGTACGGAGCGGAATTTTTTGGTTTTTTATAAACCCGAAGACGACGTACGGAAAATTTTCCACCCCCCAAGCCCAGCGCCTTTGCTGGCGATAGACATTTTTCACCGTCCTCCAAAAAGTCAGCGCCAAATTCGCGTCCATTGAAACCGGATAAGAAAGCGGGAGCGACTCATAAGCTCCATCGTAATAAATAAGCGCGTTCCAAAAAATGCGCGAATCCTCCGAAACCATGTTTGTTTGCCAAAAATCAAGATCAACCAAGGTCTTGAAACTCATGGCGTGCGAAGAAAAAGTAGTAAGCCGCTCCGGCCGTTCCTGCTGCATCATTTGCCAAAAAGTGCTGGAGGTCGCAACAACGCGGGAAAGCGCCGGCGCGTCCCAAATGTTATTGTTGAAAACCGGCACCGGTTGGTAAGAAGAATGCGTCGGGTTCTTCGCTGTAAGAAAATGCCAAACTAGACACTCAAAATATTGCGGATAAACTTGTGTGTCTATGTCAAAACAAGAAACAATTATATTTTCGTAAGGAATTTTTTTCTCGTCAACAAAATTCTTCTTTGCCTCACGGCCAGCCCAAGTTACGTTTGACCCTTTGCCAGGCAACTCCCTTTCCAAATTTTTCGGATGCATGGTTATTAAAAAATTCGGAAAAAAATTCCCAAAATCTTCCTTAATCTTGTTTCCCGCCTTTTTGCCGCGCTCTTCGTAATTCTCTTCATAAGAAAGCGTAATAATCATTTTTTCCTTGGGCCACGCGCTTTTTAAAACAGCCTCAAAGGAGCTTTTTACAACTTCGTAAGGTTCATTGGCCATCGGCAAAATAACCAGATGCCAGATATGTTCGGTTTTTAAATTTTTTAATCTTTCCCCCCAATCCGTTTTCAGATTTTCTTTCATTCTTTTGGCATTAGCCCGCAGATGCAAAGACAAAAACACGGTTTTGATGAGCCAATAAAGATCAAAGGTTATTATAAAAAACGCCGCGCCAACGGGATACAAATATGATGCGGCGACCATTCCGAAAAGCGTCAGCCAAGCCAAAGCGCCCGGAAAAATTTCCAGCGCGCGGTAAATTGCCCTATCTCTGCCAGACAAGTCTAACGAAAACGCGATTTTTAGGTAAGATTTATTACTCTGCATTTATACACTCAGGGTAGCGTAAAATTATGTAAAATAAAAAGGCACCGGGACTTGGCCGGTGCCTTAAGAAAATTTTTCAGCTAATTTTTGGTCTATCATATAGAGGCAAATTTCTTTGGCCCCTTGTTCTGTATAACTGAATTTTTCTACCAAAGCCTTAATCATGTGCACAATATGCTCCTTCAGCCTTGTGTCAAACGTTTCAAAAACTTCCGTTCCGAATGCCTTAACGGCATCTCTAAAACTTTCGGTCTTGAAAATCTGCTGATGAAGAACTTTTTCTTTTAGATTTCGGGTATACGCCCCGGAAAGCTCCTTATAAAGTTCTGTCTCGGTTATATTCACGTGCCAGTCTTTGGCAATAAGCTCCGTGTATCTTTTCTGTATTTCTTCAGCATAACTTCTGGCGGCATTGTTACTCATTTCCTTTCCAGTAAAACAAACTCCCAGCGCCTTGAAATAATCAAGCGTGACTTCTATCTCTTTGCCGGTAGATGGGCAAATTATCTTACTTCCCATATCGTAACTTACCGCGCAAAGATAATTCAGAATATCTTCCGTTATTTGATCTTTGTTGTAAAAATACAATGCCTCTTTAATCTCACCCAAAACCATGTGGTCGTACCACTTTACAAGCGAGACAATGAAATCTTGCGGTATGTATTTATCGCGGCGATCTCGACCCATGCCATGCTTGAAGTATTCCGTAACGTAACCCATATTGATTAAATTGGGCTTGCCTTCATGTCTGATGAAAAAATCGCCAAAAAGCCTGATGGATTCTCTTCCGGTAATTCCTTCTTCTCCCTCATTTTCACCCTCGGCAATCAATTTGCGCCGAACTTGCATAGTAAATTTTTTCCTATCTTCATCTGAAAGCCATGAAGGTATTATGCCGCCGTAGATTGACATCCTTAAAAGACGTCCTGGCTCATCGCAATACTTGCTATACTCCCTAAAATTTGGAATCCACTCTTTTAGGGGCGCGCAATCCAGCTTCATCCGCGAAGAAATTATTACTCTCGCAAAATTTTCAAGAACCTTGGGAAGAAAACGCGATTTGATTTCGTTGCCAAAAACGCTGCAGTAAATATTAACTTCGGTAGGCACATCCAGCACATAACGGATTTCATTATATTGAATCCTGCCTTGGAAAGACTCTGCTTTGGTTTCCTTCTCAACAGCGGCTTTGTCTTCCGGATTCATCAAAGCCAAAAAAAGCGAATTCACCCTCTCTTCTATGTCATCTACTTTATGTACGCCTTCAGAAATAACGTTATGCAATTCAAGTAACCTATCTACGTTGTGCGATTTAATGTCCATCAAAACATAAATGCCGTTATTTGTTTTTGCGTGTTTGGAATAAACATATTTAACTACGCTCGCTCCGAAAATCTTGTCAAGCTTCATCTGAATCTGCCGATCGCTCATTGCAAAAGCTTTCTCCGGCAATCTATCTCCCGGATTAAAAACGCTTATGCCTTCTCCCAGCCGCCTGTCAAATATGTAGGGACGCGCCCTAACCATGTCAAGCACTTTCTCCAGCGAACCCAGTTTATCAAACAATGCCCAAAAAATTGACTTGCAAATCGTGCAGACTTCGTTCTCAAAAATCCAAGCGTATTCCTTGTTTGCCAAAAGCCTACGTTTAAAATCTTGCATAGAATCTGGCAATAGTTTATTCAGAAAATCGGCGCGGTAGAGCTTCGGGATAATCAAGATGGGATGGTCATGGCTCGGGCACGGCACTTCAATTTTTGTGTCATTGACAGAAATGTTCCAAAAAATCTCAAAACTTTGCCCTCCACGCGTCTCCGTATATTCTTCAAATTTCCTTAAAAGGTTATTAAGAAATGTGCTTTTACCGCATCCGTGCGGCCCCTTAAACACATGAATTTTATTCTGTTGGGCGCCCTGGCTCAAACCGGAAACTTGGCGTACAAACCTATTCGCGAAAAGCATGTCAGCAAAAAATGGGGTGTCGGAGCCCTCCGCAAAAATCTTGGAACAGTCGTATTCAACAAATCCAATGCTTTCGGGATCCCCAGGGTATTCGTCTTCGCCCTCGCCGACGTACCTCCTTACCATGTCATGAAAGAGTTGGAATATATTGCGCAAAATCCTTTCAGGTTCTTTCCGCACCAAATCCGCAAACTCGTCAAAGCCAAAAACTGTTCTTTTTTCTCGGTTTTCAATCGCAATTTTTAAAGATTCAAGCGCTTCTTTTGTTTCATCCATCTTATTGTTCCTCCTTGTAGTCGTAGGAAAGAACTTCCCTTCTAACATTTTTTCCTTGGCAAGCATAAAGCACACGGTGCTTTTGGTATTTAGGCTCGTATTCCGGATTCATAAGCAATTCCCATTCTTCTCTTTGGTCTTTTGCAAATTCCGTTGTCTCCAACTTCAACGTTTTGCCTGCGAGATATGCAATGCCTATCAAAACTGGCGGGATGTATCTCGTATAAAGCGATCTTCCTTCGTACACGTGATTCAGATATAGATCGCCTTCCTTGGCTTTGTCGTGATTTATTACAATATACGGAGGGTGATACAAGCTATCGTTTAGCATTTTGCGGTATTTTTTCCCATCGCGCGATTTAATGTAGACCTCAATCACCATTTTATCCTCATTAAACCGTCTGCCGGCAATGAAAAGGTTGTGCTTAATGACGAAATCCTGAAAATCATTGTCCGAAAGAAAGTTGATCAGCATGAAATCATCAAAATTTTCGCGCGCCTTAAGCATGGCCGTTTTGCCGTACGCATCTCCGCACCTTTGATCAAACCGTTTCCTCGTATCCACATCTTTGATTAACTGATAGTCGTAGGAAAGCTTGCCCTTTTTGGCCAACTCTTCAATAAATTCAAAAAGCCGTTTTCCCAAAACATAAGGGTTGAGCCCAAGCTTGTAATCTACCAAGACTCCGGCGTTCATGCTGGCAAAGTCTACTTCGTGCCCTCTCATCCGTTCGTCAGCCATAAACAGACGCTCGTGCCAAACACTGGCCCAGCCTTCGTTAGAGATTTTATCCCTGAACTGCGGCTGAAAATAAAGCGATGTGCGGCGTACGACGCCGATAATATCTTTCATCCATTGATTTTCAACCTTGTTTATAAATTCTGAATGATCCATCAAATACTGCAGGATGTCCTTTGATTTTTTCCGCTCGTCTCTTTTTTCCTGGCGCTTTTTAAAAACGTTCGGAAATTCAGGAAATGTGCTTTTGAAATCGGTGTCCTCAAAAAAACACATCTCCCCGCTTTTCTCGCCGTACTGTTTCAAATAGCGATTGTAGCGGTCAATCTCGTCATAATAAAACTTAAGTTCCACGCTTTTATTGTTATATCGCTGCTTCAAAAATTCACCAAAATAGAAATTCGTCTTCTCGGAAAATGACCCAAAAACCTGCCCGGAAGCGGTTTTATCCGCCTCTTCAAGCTCTGCATAAAATCCGACGAGATTATCAGCTCCTCTCGCAAATTCAATTACGTAATCAACCCAGCGCCTCTCCGCACCCAATTCATCGCGGATTCTGTTAATCAGCCTTTTATCTGCCAGAGCCTCGCCGCAAAAGTCGTCATTCCAGGTGTTCCGAAAAAAAATGTTGTTCTGGAAAAAATCAAGATGCCCGAGAACATGATAAAAAATCATACAATTCATCCAATCCGTGTTGTTATCGTTGTAAAACGATATACCCGGCCTTGTGTTGATGCACGTCTCGTATGGGTTGTGCGGATAAGCGCCATAAACCCACTTGTCTCGAATGACCTCCACGTCATGGACCCAATAGTCATAAAGGGTCGGGATCATTACTTTCGGAGAAAGCTCTAGCATGTTCTGATTGGTGAGAATGTATTCCAGCGTCTCTCCTTTAATATTCAACCCGGCTTCCTTCGCCTTTGCCTTGCATTCTTCCATGATTTTCTTGGTTTTTTGATCTATCAATTCCATACGCTTTGCCTCCTATTTTATTGTCAAACATCCTCTCCGCAATCTACCAGATTCTATAAAAAAATCAACCCCGTCGTGCAAAACAAAAAACGGCTCGGGTTAGAGCCGTCTTGATTAGTCTTGCGCAATTAGCGTTTTGACCGCTTCTATATTTTTGTCGTCCGTTACTTCAGTCGAAAGCATCACGTGCATCCTGAAAAGATCTCGCCTACCTAAAAAATTTGCTTTCTTAATGTAACTTTCAAAATTTGTATCACGGTTATTGTAGTAAGGATGCTTCAGCAAACTCACACCCATGCGGTTTGCATATCCCAAAATTTTTTCAATCTCCTGAGTCGCCTCTCTGCCGTCATCTCCCCAATCGTCACCGTCGGTTCCCTGGAAAACATAGATGTTATAATCTCTTGCCAATCCCTCACCTTCAATTATCTCAAGGATTTTTTTGTAACCGGAGGCAATTAACGTTCCACCGCTAGCCTGCAATCTAAAATAAGCTATCACAGAAACCTCTCTGGCGGTGTAATCATGCACTACGAACCTTGGGATAACCAGCTTATCGTACTGATCCATAAGCCAGGCGTAAATCATCAAGTGTTGAGCAATCACCGCCTTAGTCGGCTCGCCCCACATAGAACCGGAATAGTCCCTTAAGAAAAATACTATCGCCTGTGATTTCCAAACTCTTTCTTTTGAAAGAACGCGGTAAATTTTATCCTGCGGACCTACGACCATTTTGGATGTGTCAATGTCGTCTTTATTAATGCGCCCAAGAGCCACGTTTGTGCGGACAATGCTTTTTAGAGTAGCTTTTTTATCTAACAGCTGGCCGGAACCTCTGTGCCTGTCTGTTAGATCGTAAACATACTCATCTGTCGGGACTTTCTTGCCTTTATCCTTCAGATTAGGAAGTTGAAATTGCGCCGCGAGTTCCTTGCCAAGCTTGTAAGCTTCCTCTTCCTCGCCGTGATCGCCTCCGTCACCTTGGCCAGCGTGCGGCTCATCGCTTTCGCCGTCTCCGTCGCCTTCGCCTTCACCCTCGCCCCAAAGCGGAATTTCGCCAATAACATCTCCGATATCGCCCTCGCCATGTCCCGGCTCGCCCCGGTCTGACGCATCGCTTGGTTCAAATTCTCCATGAACAAGTTTTTCCTCTTCAACGTATGGCACATTAATGATGCGTCCGGGACCAACCATTATCCTGCGTGTTTTGATTTTTTTTGGAAATCCGTCTTTTTCGCGCTGTTGATCTCTTTTTGAAAGCTCATCCAGCGATTCCAACGATGCAACAGGAGAATGCTCTGGCACAGCAATACAATTTTCTTTTCTAAATCTTTCTTCTACCGCATGCCTTGTTCCAGCCTTGTCCAATTCTGTCATAAATTGAGCCGGCTGGAAATTTCTCCCGCGCCGGCTCGTTTCTTTATTCAAAAATTTAGCTTTCATCGTCTTTCTCACAGAAGTATCCAATGGTTTGGACTGCGCAACTTGTGCAATAACCAAGCTTATCGTTCATTGTGCCAACAACCCGACTGTGCAATTTCATATTTTCATCATTGGTCTTATTAGCCAAGGCGCCAATCAAGCTTCCTGTGGCCCCAACATCAGACTCCAACCTTACGTCGGTTACGGCTTTTACCAGTTTCTGGTTATCCATAAAATCGTAATTCGGATTTAGCGGCACTCTTTGGGTATAAATTTTCTTCATGCTGTTGCGGAACGATTCCTTGTGTTCTTTGTTGTGGTGCCCAAGGCGTTTCTCAACGCTGTCGATATACTTCTCATCAATTTTGATAGATTTGACTTCTCCGTTCTGCGGGTTTTTGTAAGTCCAGAGTTTGTCATCCCCGAGATTATCTGCGTCCACGCCGATAATCATATTGATATAGTCCATTACATCCTTGCGGACGGCGTCTTTGTCGTTTCTATAAGCGTTATAAAGCGAGGTTTTGATTTGTTCGCGGTAAAGAGCGCGCGCTATTTTTAAATCTTTCATAAACTTATCGCGGTCGGTCGCTTCAGGAACATAATCCAGAATAATCCGCTCCATCGCCTTAAAAACGTCTTTGGCAAACATGCATTTGCCTTCGTTGCTCTCGGGGGTCGCCGCATGAATCTGAAGAATTCTCCCCAAGTCCCGATGGCCAAGTCCTTTTTGGCCCCATCGTTTGGTGACATCCGGATTGGCGTTGGCGGTTTCCTTAACCTCCACTAAAGTTTTAACGCCTTTCTCGCCGGCGATTTCGCCGGCTTCCAACTTCATCGCGTCAACCGGCGTTAGTTTGCCGCCAGAGTCAATGAGCCTTGTTAGCACAACTCCGACCGAAACGGCGTAATTTAAATTCGGATCTTCATGCATTAGCTCGCCAGTGATAGTGGTTCTCGCAAAACTGCCGATAGAATAGCTTGTCAGCTCTTGCTGTAGCTTGTAATCGGTGTTATGCGACACATAGCAAATCCTACACCTGTCTTTGATGGGCGCCTCTGATCTCTCGTTAACAAATCTGTTGTAAACATCGTTGTTTGAAGTCGCAATAATCAAAGTGTCAATTGGCCAGATAAAACCGTCCAATTCTATGTTTCTATTCTGAATCACTTGCAAATAAATTTGCACCAGATCTGTTTTATTTCTAAAAAGCTCGTCGGAAAAATGAATTCCGGACCCGGCAACACGCGCCAAAGCTCCGCGATTTAAATCAAACTTATTTGGATCTCCGAGCTTCAAGAGCAACAAGTGCTGCAACGACTCTTCGCCCAACAGATCCACCGACGAAGAAGTAATTTTATCTTTCGCGGAATATTTTCCTGTCGTAGTGCCCAAACTCTCGCGCATGGGCACCGGGATAACTTGCACATGCTCCAGACTTTTTTTTACGTCCCCGCCGTATCGCGATATGAGTTCATACCACAAATACTCTGTAGATGCGCCAAGCGGACGCCTTCGCTCATAAAGCGCCTCAATAGCATTGTCCCCTAAACCCTGATGCGCAAGAAATTCCTTAGACTCATCGCTTGATTCAAAAAGATTCATCGCGAGAGTCATCGGATCTTCAAAAGTAAGAGAGTGCATCTCGTCCACTTTTTCGTCGTATTTCAAAGCATCAACCAACCCAACGAATTTAAAAGTGTACTTGCGGTTTTCCTGCTTCATGAGAAATGCCCTGTATTTCCCGCAGACATACTCAACAAAGAAAGTCTTGCCGTTGCCCGGCTCGCCGACAAACACAATGGCCATCTCTTTGGCTGATCCACCTTCGGCGGCGTTTTTTACAAAATGCACAAAATCGTTAATTTCATCATACCAGCCGATAATGTGCTTTTTCCCTTCGCGAAAGAATGGAAAATCATAAACCGTGCGCCCGGCGTGAATCTTTTTTTCCGGCTTCTTTTCCAAAATCATCCTAGCCACGCTCTGAGCAGCATTTTCAAACCGCCTCCTGCCGCCGAGAACCTCAACCACATGAAAGAGCAACTTCTCATTATCGGCAATTGCTGTTTTTTCAGACATCTTTCCCCTCCTTTTTCAAGTTGCTGAAATTTACTTCTTATTTAGGGGTAGCAAAACAGCAAAATCCCGTCAAGTATTGACAAAACAAAAAAACTGGTTATTGTGAGGCTTTCGTTTAACTGTTTTTTATGCTATAACAAAAAAGCGCGAGCGTAGCTCAATGGCGGAGCACCGAGCTTATACCTCGGGGGTTGTAGGTTCGAGTCCTACCGCTCGCAAAATTTTAAGCCACTCCGTATTGGCGGACGAACTTTGCAAATTCGTCCCGCTCTACCGTTTCATCTTTTATAAGTTTTTGCGCCAATGCGTCAAGCGCGTGCTTGTGGCGCGTTAAAATTTCTTTGGAGCGTTTCAGGGCGTTCTGCATAAGCCGCGTTACCTCTTTGTCAATCAAGGTTGCCCAGGTTTCGGAGTAATCGCGCTCGGATGAAAAATCTTTTCCCAAAAACACGTATGCTTCGTGTCCGCCGAAAGCCAGCGGGCCGATTTTCTCCGACATTCCGTATTTTGTAACCAGCGCGCGCGCGAGATCCGTCGCTTTTTTCAGATCATCGGACGCTCCGGTTGTAAGCTCGCCGAAAGCAACAAGCTCCGAAGCGTATCCTCCCAACGAAACGGCGAGCTCCGAAAGAAAATGTGTTTTTGAGTAAAGATGCCGGTCTTCCGTTGGAAGCTTCAGAGTAAAACCTGCCGCGCGGCCTCTGGAAATTATTGAAATTTTATGCACTGGATCAGTTTCGGGCATAGCCGCGGCCGTCAAAGCATGCCCGGCCTCATGATAAGCCAAAATTTTCTTTTCTTTCTCCGAAAGAACATGGCTTTTGCGCTCCGGCCCCAAAAGCACTTTTTCTATGGAATTTATCAAATCCATCTGACCGACTTGTTTGCGGCTGCCTCCGGCGGCGACAATTGCCGCTTCGTTTACCAAATTCGCCAAATCCGCGCCGGAAAAACCCGGAGTGCGTTCGGCGATTCTTCGTAAATCTACATCCTGGGCTAGCGGTTTTTTCTTTGAGTGAATCTTTAAAATTTCCTCGCGGTCGGCAATATCCGGCAAATCAAGAACAACTCTCCGGTCAAACCTGCCAGGCCGGAGCAATGCCGGATCCAAAACATCCGGCCTGTTGGTGGCAGCCATCACAATAACAGACTCGTTGGTTTCAAAGCCATCCAGCTCAACCAAAATCTGGTTGAGGGTCTGTTCCCTTTCATCGTGCCCGCCCCCCAAACCAGCGCCCCTGTGCCGTCCGACGGCGTCAATTTCATCTACAAATATGATTGATGGCGCGGCTTTTTTTGCCATCTTAAAAAGATCCCTAACTCTGGAAGCTCCGACTCCCACAAACATTTCAACAAACTCCGAAGCCGACATATGAAAAAACGGTACCCCCGCCTCGCCAGCCACGGCTTTGGCCATTAAAGTTTTGCCAGTCCCGGGAGCACCCATCAAAAGCACGCCCTTCGGAATCCTCGCGCCGATGTCTATGAATTTTTTCGGGGATTTCAAAAAGTCCACGATCTCCATCAATTCTTCTTTGGCTTCTTTCGCACCAGCGACATCTTTGAACATCACGCGCTCTTTGGCGTTATTCGGATAAATCACCCGCGCGCGGCTTTGCCCGAAAGTGAAAGCCTGTACATTCGCCCGCTGGACCTGCCGCGCCGTCAGCCAGAAAAAAGCCACAATCAAAAGAAACGGCAATAAAAATGGCAGAAGGGCGCCCATCCAATAAAGCGCTCCAGACGGATTTTGGACTTCAATCGCGACTTGGCTCAAACTTTCTTCCGAAACTCCGTAATTTTTCAAAGTCTCCGAAAGCGCCGCCTCGTTTTCTTTTTTGGATTTTAATTCCGTGTTGTTTTTTAACACAACCTTCAAATCCGAATCCTGCACGGTGATTTTTGAAACCTCGCCCGAATTAATTTTCCTAACCAGTTCCGAAAGCGAAATTTCCTGAACTTCTTTGAAGGTGCCGGCAAACGAAGAATACAAAAATGCCAAAAGCATCAAAATCAGAAGCGCCCCTAGTATGTTTTTAGATAAGAGTTGCATGTGTATTGCTATCTGCTTTTCTTAGCAAGGATAACAAGAAGAATGATACCGATAGCCAAGAGAGCGCCCAAAATATAGAAGTTTGTCATGGCATCTACAAAATTAATCATAATTACTCTTTAGCTAATAATAACATGTAACTTGACTATAGCTTAAAATAAAAATCCCGGCAAGCGTGGTGTGCTTGTTTGCACACGCGCTTGCCGGGTTACTATGACGCTATTTGTTAGTGCTTAAAATCACTTTGGCTAATTGGAGCTTGGAGGTCAATTCGGCGATATAAAGCACCGAACCCTCCATTACACTTATCATCCTGCGGAAAAACTTGTCAATGAGGTGCTCATACCCGACCGATAACTCGTCGCACACGGAAAGAATCTGTTCTGCTACGTCGTGTCCTCTGCGGCAGACAGCAAGCATTTCTTCACACTTAGCGCTGTCAGATTCCCACATTACTTTGCTGGCAAGCTTCCTTATGCCCTTGCTAATCTCACCGATCGCTTCGGCATAAGCCTGCGCCCAAGATCCCGCCAGTTCAGGATGCGAGAAAATTTCTTTTTCCCGGTCGCCGACCTTAACCAAAGTTTTTCCGAGTGAGTGAAGAGCCGGCTCCGGAACTCCATCAAAGATAAACGGAGCAACTTGGTTGTAAATCAGTGCTTCAATGACCTCTTTTAAGGCACGGAAACGTAAGTATGAAGAGCGTCCTAGCTTTCTTAATTCAAACATCTGTCCTGATTCACCAAGAATCCGGTCAATGACTGCCTTAATATCCGCTTCTAGCTCGCCGCAATTCGTCATATAAATCAGCTTTTTCGCAGCCATCCGCAAACTTTTGTCCAGTTTGTGAGCAAGAAAGATCTGCTCTTCCTGCCCATCCAAAATCTCACTCGCAAAAAGCTTGAAATAACCCAGATCTTCTTCAACCACCGAAAAAACATCTGACTCCATAAAACCCCCTTTTTCCTTTCTTGAAATTTTACTGACTACCGAACTTTTCAAAGAGCTTACCGCTAAAGACGCGATGTTTCTGCAAGAAACATTTTACGTCCTCACCGGCAAACTCTCTATTTTTAAAAAGTGTCCCGGCAAGCAGAAAGTGGAATTTCTCCTCCACTCTGCTTGCCGGTGATTGAGCCGTTATTAGCTCTTTGGCTCGGCCTGTACCTTGCTCTGTCCCTTCTTCTCGAAAGTTTTAAGCAAAGTCTCCACGCCATCCTTCTTGGCCTCACGAGGTATCCAGCTTTGCGGTAGGTGTTCCTTGAAGCCGTTAAGAATGGAAAACTTTCCATCCTTTTCCAGCGCCTCAAGGAGCTTCACCATATTGCCCATACTGACAGAGGGGATAAACCCCTCATCAGCATCGTTGGCAATCAGGCCGTGCTTCCGAAGAAACATGTCCTGCTGGTGCTCGTCGCCCAAGTTCTTGATCGCTCGCGCAAATGCTCGCGTACCACGAACCTGTGCGCCAGCGAAACCTCGTGCTTCCCGCTCCGACATGCCATTGACCTGCCCGACGGCACACGCCGCGGTGTAAAAAACGTCAAACGCGCGCTCGCAATCTTTCGACTCGAAAATTTCTTTCCGAGCCGCATTGTTACGAACATGCGCCAACGCCGCGAGCCGCGGGTTCTTTCCTTCGCCGTCGTCCACCGAAATCGCGCTTGCGGTAGCGAGAAGCTTAATGAAAGCCTCGCACTGCTTTGCAGCGTCGTTTCGATAGGTTACGACACCTTCGGCCGCGTTCACGAACTCTTCGCGTTGCACAAGCCACCTGGGTTTTGTATGTGCTCTCGCCTCTTCACGCACATCGGGCCGCAAAACTGGATTCCATGCGCTTTTTCTGTTTCCCATCTGTTTTTCCTCCTTTTCTGGTTTTGAGTTAATATTGCTCCCGCAGAAACGCAGGAACCGCCCTTGAATCAACCTTGCTTACTTCAACAAACACAACACCACCATCCTCATCATGCGCCTCCACTTTCAGATAATACGGCAACGCCAAACCAGCGTCAGAAACCTTAATAAACACCAGCTCGAACCCGCCATCGCGCCCCGGATAAGAAAGGTTAACGTAGTGAAAATTTCCATCGGTATCAAACCCGAATGGTTTTTTTTCACTCGCCCTTCCGCACCAGAGACTTGCCGGAGTTTTCTTGCCACTGTGCTTATGAAAACAGAGCCTCTTGAAAAGTCCGTTCTCCGGCTTGTCGCCTTTCTTGATGTGAATCTTAAAGGCCACACGCCGAACCGCCGACCGCAAAAACGGTGAGCCGCCAATGCTTGGATGATAATGTCGATCCACGGTTTCCTTTTGCTCCCCCCGCCCTTCTTCGTCGGCACTTTTGATAAGAAGTGGGTTGAACCGCTTCTCCGCAACAGCCTTGGCTCTGTAGATCATCTTGTTCTCTTCCAAAACACCCACCGGAGGAATCTCAAGCCCATCAACGTACTCCGGTTCAATTCCTGCAAGCAGAGTTGTCTCCAAGGCTATCCTCAATGATTCATCAACTCGATTCCACCTCTTCCACAAAACATTCTGTCCCTCCATAAAAAACCTCCTTTCAGCCCAGCTAAGCTGGGTCGGGTTATTCGGGACACAATTTGTCAAAAAAACCTAATTTACTAAACCTGTACCCATTATACTCCTTTTCTAGAAGTTGTCAAGCCCCGCCGTGACAATATGCCGGTGTTTACTTTATACTATATATAACCATATGCGCGACTATGAACAGCAAGTTATAAAAGTTATTGAGAGCTCCCTGCAAGCCGTGGTAAGCATAGCAGCGTCAAAAAATGTTGAGCTGGTAGAAGAAGATCTCATGAAAATGGGGATGGACCCGCGAATGTTTGAGGAGCGCCTTTTCGGCGAAGCGGATGAGTCTGGCAACGTCTCCGTGTCAGGCGGCTCCGGTTTTATAGTGGACTCTTCCGGCCTTATTTTGACAAATAAACATGTGATCCAGGACAAAGAGGCGGACTATAAAGTGGTGATGGGACAGGATAAATACGATGTTAAAATTATCGGCCAAGATCCGCTTTCGGATATTGCCATCCTGCACATTATAAATCCGCCGACCAATTTGCAGTTTATAAAACTCGGCACATCAAAAAATTTAAAATTGGGAGCGGTTGTGGTCGCCATAGGCAACGCTTTGGGAGAATTCCAAAATTCCGTCTCCACCGGCATAATCTCCGGACTTTCGCGGTTTCTTTCCGCAATTACGGACATGGAGGGGCATCAGCAGCGCCTCCGTGGACTCATCCAGACAGACGCCGCGATAAACCCCGGGAACTCCGGAGGGCCGCTGATAAATCTTGACGGCGAGGTAATCGGCATCAACGCCGCAATAGTTTTTGGCGCGCAAAATATCGGATTTGCCATCCCTATAGACCAGGCAAGAAAAGATTTGGAGGAAATTAAAAAATACGGGCATATCCGCTCACCGTTTTTGGGAGTCAGATACGTTATTTTAAATAAAGTAGTCGCAAACCACTTTAGAATTCCAATGGATCACGGGGCCCTCATTGTCCGCGAGGGGCTTCCCGGGGGGCTTAAAGCAAGCCCCGCCGTGCTTCCGGGAAGCGCGGCGGCTGAAGCGGGCATAAAAGAACACGACATAATTTTGGCCGCAAACGGCAAAAACATAACCGAGAAAGAAACATTGGAAGATGTTTTGTCAGAATGCAAAATCGGCGACAATTTAAAACTCAAAGTTTTACGCAAAGGCAAAGAAATTGATTGCGACATCAAACTAGAAGACCGCGCCAAGTTTAGTTAAAGCTAAATTCCCAAAAGTTCTTTTAGTTTAGGCTGGTCAAAGCCAATAACGATTTTGCCGTCTATCTCTATTACCGGAACGCCCATTTGTCCGGTTTTTTGAATCATTTCGTCCCTGCTTTTGGCGTCCGAAGCAACGTCATGGTCCTCGTAAGCAACTTTATTGTCGTCAAAAAACTTTTTGGTCATTTTACAATAAACGCACCAAGGTGTTGAATAGATTGATATTTTTTTTGCCATATATTTATATTATAATTGGACATATGGTAACTCTGCAAGTAGTAACCGTTCCGGGATGTGTGGAATGCAGAAGGTTTGAAGAGTGGTGGAAGGTCAATTCCGCGCAATTTCCTAACGTGAAATTTGAAGAAATCAACGCGCTTGAGCAAAAAGGGCAGGAGCTGGTTTTTAAATACAGCATCTTCTCCTCCCCAGGCCTCATTATAAACGGAGACCTTTTTTCCACCGGCGGTGTAAATACCGAAAAATTGGCGGCGAAATTAAAAGAATTGTAAATTGTGTTAAAATAGCTTTATGGACAATAAAAAACTGGATATCGCGCTATTGGTTTTGAGGGTCGGATTAGCTGTGGTTTTTCTGCTTTTCGGCTATCAAAAGCTGTCTAATCCGTCGCAGACGACGGCGGAGATTCAGCTTATTTTAAACTTTATGCCTTTGACTGGAGCCGCCGCTATCAACTTTTATTTGGGGCTTCTTGAAATTACTGTGGCTCTTTCTTTGGTAATCGGTGTGCGCGTAAGACTTTTTGGCGCAATTGCGGCTCTGCTTACCGCAAGCTTTCTTGCCTCTTTTGTCGTCAAATTCGGCCTATCCATCAACCCGGATCTCTATCGCGACGTCGGGCTTACCGCTATCGGCATCTCGCTAGCCATACTCGGCGCCGGCCGCTGGAGCTGGGATGTTAAATCGCAAAAAAACCAAGGAGTTTAATCCTTGGTAAGAATCTGTTTTAAAAGCGTTTCCCATATTCCAACGGAAGGTGAGCCAAAACCCTCTGATCTTGCAACAACCTCGCCGCCTTTAAAAAACAGGAAAGCTGGAATGCCAAAAATATTATATTGCTTCACAAGTTTGCCTGCGTCATCAAAACAAACTTTAACAAATTTAGCTTGGCCAGCGTATTGTACAGCCAGCGCTTCAAAATGCGGCGTGGATGCTCTGCACGGACCGCACCATAGCGCCCAAAAATCCACCACTACAGGCAGATCGCTTTTTAAAACTTCTGCCTCAAAATCCGCCTCGCAGACATCTTTTATTAGCTTACTCATGTAGACCCCACATCTTTTCTTTCTTAAGAGTATCATATAAAAACCAAAAAGCAATCAGCGCCACTTGACAAACTCTATAAAAAGAGTACAATTGCTACAGAATTATTGCCCTACTCTGACCCCTCAAGTGCAACGCTTGAGCTTTTTTTATTTAACCCAATAATTTGATTGTTTAAGAAAATATTTTGCATAAACCTGTCCGACCGGCAGGCGGGTTTGAATTGATTGTTGACCAGCATGAATTCTTGCGGAGTTTTGTAATTCAAGCATTTCCTTGGTCTGGAATTTAATTTACCTTGTATCATTTGAATGTATTCATCTGAATATTTTGAAATGTCGCTACCCTTAGGAATATATCTTCTGATGAGCTTGTTGGTGTTTTCAACCCCTCCTTTTTCCCAAGAGTGATAAGGATGGCAAAAGTAGACCGGCACACCAAGGATCAAAGAAAGCTCTTTGTGCCTTTTGAAGATAATATCATTATCTAAAGTCAGAGTATTAATTACAATGCCGCCGGTCATTTCAAATATGCATTGGTAGGCAGTTTTCATGTTCAGACCCATGATTCTTTTGATTAGCGCGTATCTGCTTTTGCGCTCATGCAGCACCAGCAATACTCCTTTGCCTGATTTGCCTGAAACGATGAAATCTCCCTCCCAATCTCCGAATCTAGCCCTATTTTCAACGATTTTCGGCCTTTGGTCTATGAATACTCTTCCCTCAAGTTTGGTTATTTTGGTTCTGGGCACGCCATTTTTCTTGCCTTGATAAGCCAGGTGTTTTTCCAAAAGCCAGCCGTAGGCGCTGTAGACAAATTTATAGATGCCTTTGGGACTAATGTATTTTATATGCTTATCCTCTTCTTTGATTCTGCCGGATATTTCTTCAGGAGACCAATCTTCGGCCAGATTGTCTTCAATGTAATCTCTTAACTCTTTATCGCCAACGACTTTCATGCCTTGATATTTAGAGTATTTCCTTTTTACATACGCTTTGTGATTGGCTTTATCTGGATCGTATTCTCCATTTGTCGAGTTTCTTTTGATTTCTCTGGAGATGGCGCTTTTATCTTTGCCTAGCGCCCCGGCGATGTCTCCATACGAATATCCTCTCTTAAGCAGAATGGCCATTTCAGACCTTTCTGCTTTTTTAATATGACTGTACTTTTTTGCTTTTTTCATACGCCTTAATTCTATCAAGGCGTTGCACTTCAAAGGTCAATTTCGCTTTGAAAGGGGAGGAAAATGAAAACAAAGGTGTTTTTTTTGTGGCTAATTTTGGGAGCTATGGCGGCAACAGGATGCAGTTCCGTGATGTCGCGCACAGAAGGTGCCCGGTGGTTTGCTTATACCGAGAATTGGGAACACAACGTAATCACGATTGATGCGTTGAGGAACGAGCTCAAAAATGGCATTGGTGCTTATACATTAGTAGACGTAAAAAATTTGCTTAGACGACACACGAAAGACGCCGGAGTGGCCTCACCAGAAGTAGTGTCTAGTGTTGATTCAGACAGCAATGAGGAAGTGGTAACCCAATGGCTTTTGATTGAAATCAAGCGCGATACATGGAGTTTGCCATTGACATCAACACGGCAAGGAGAAACACAGCTTTACTCGTTGAGCACGACATACGGAAACGATGGTAAGCTTTTATATATTGTTACGCACGTAAAACCTCTAACTGAATTGGAAAAATTGTGGTCCACCCGAGATCTCTGGCTTAGTGGCGTGGCGCTTGGCACATCATTGTTGCTTGTGGGCGGGTTATGACCACAGCAAGATCGGCAGCCGTTGCCTTAATCGGTTTGTTTTTCGCGCTTGTCTTGCCAGCTTTCGGAGGCGGTTTTGAAAGCGATGACGGCGGATGCGCTGGGGGGTTTTTGGCGACTTGGCAGGGACACGAACTTTCGCATAATCTTTCAGCTTATACAGCTGGAGCTAAACCACCACATCGGTGGCCCATAATCGGCGGTGCAAGCTGGACAGATGATCATAAGGGTTGGAAAAATACTGCCAAAGCCGGCCACATTTTTAATCTGATATCAATAGCTCTCACTGCGGGAGACGAAAGTTTTGAGATACAATGCAGAGCCTACGGCAATTGGATTGCCATAAACTTTTATGGATTGCATGTCTCGAGTGACAACTTCGGCGATTTCTGGCCTTATAAAAACAGGCAAGCGGCGGGCATGGCAATGTCTTTGGCCTCAAGTTTGATGGTTGGAATCGGGGAACGATTCAGCGACGATATTGAATGGCTACGAAGATAATCAAAACAATGCTTTCGGCCGGTATTGCAAAGCCCCCAGAATATGGGGGCTTTTTATGTTGGATTAAGAAATGGCAGGACCGGAAATTATCGCGTACACAAGTTTTTCTTTTTCGTCTTCGGTTAAATATTGTTCCGGGCCTCCAGAAGGCTTGCCGGCTTCCAACCATTTTTTAAAACATCCCGAATATGTTTTTAGAGGAACTGATACCAAAACTATGTCATCAACCGGTTTTTTTAATACTTTAGAGTATTTTTCCAAACCTATTTTGTTTTTTGCTTCCTCGATTTGCTGTTTTTTGTGTTCTAACAAACTTGTTTCTGGATTTATAGTAAATTGTATACCAAATCTCCTTTTTTCTTTAACATATTCTTCTCTAGGCATTTCATCTCCCTCAACCGCCACTCCGCGCTTTTTTTTCGGAAGCACAATCTTAAAATCATATTTCAGTTCTATATCTTCCAAAGCATTGGAGGACTCAACTTTGATGCCAAGTTCGGGAGAGTTATACTGAATTCTTGAAATTATGGTTTGGGCCATTCGTTCGGCTACCGGTCCGCCGTACGGATGCTTTTCTAAAAAATCTACAGACCAGGAAGATGTTGGCAGGTCAACGCTTTCTAAATCATTAAGCTCGTGATTAAAAATATATTCGATTCTTGAGCGCGCTTCTTTAATCGCGATCATCTTGCATATTTTTCTCCAAAGTTGGTGTGGAATAGAAATATCAGGCGCATACTTAACACCCCAGCCATAATCAGCCATTATATCGCCTAGGGTTATTTTTTGGTTTTGAGCAGACCTTTGTTTTATAAAAAGACTTTCTCCGTCATAAAAAACTTTTCTTCTAAACTTACGCTCTTTCTTGGACAAGTCTTCGTTGCTATCTATGCGTTTCAGGTTGTTTTTTAGTTGAACCATCTCTAATCTTTTTGCGATTTTAAATGTTAAAATCTCTCTCCGTTGATTAACATAATGATTTAAAGTCGAATGCGCCGCGCCAGCGGGCATTTGTTTGGTTGTAATGAAATTTTCTAATACATTTTTCATATCCTCGCGTACGATGTCTGTTTCAGGCAACAAGTGGTTGAGCCACCACTTGACACCACCTTTTTTATTTGGATCAGTTTTCAGCTCCTGCTTTTCCGTTGAGCTAATAGCTGGGAGGAGCGCCTGGTCTAATATTTGAAACTGCGCTTTTTCTATTGTTTCTAAAAACGAATCAAAACTAACGACCTCTTCTTTTAAAATTTTCTCCCTTTCTTTGATTTCTAGCGCTCCACCCGGAAACCTTTTATAAAGCTTGTTTAATGTTGCATTAACAAATCTGCCAAAATCTGTATTCGTTTGAGAACTGATTTTTTCTTTTTTCAATATCTTATCAGCTATCGACACAATGTTTTCCGAAAAAGCTTCTGGTTGATCAACAAACCTCTTGGCCCAATAAAAATTCCATCCTCTTCTGGCGGCGTGCCACCGCATATCTTCTTTTTCCTGCTCGGTAATAGCCAAAACTTCGGGTTGCTCCTCCGGGCTCACCGTTGTTTCTTTAGGCAACAATGGCTCTTGCTCCATCTTATTATTTTAGCAAATTGTTAAATCAACTGCTTCGGCCTGTATTGCAAAGCCTCCAGAATATGTGGGCTTTTTATGTTGGGGTCGCCGGCGAGGTCGGCGATTGTGCGGGCGAGTTTAATTACTCGGTGGTAAGAGCGCGGAGAAAGGTCCAGCCTTGTAGCCGCGGCTTGCAAGTGCGATTTTGACTCGTCGTCCAATTGGCAGTATTTTTTAATATCGCGCACGGACATTTCGCTGTTTGTAAGCAGTTTGGCTCCGAAAAATCTTTTCTTTTGTATTTCACGGGCACGCTCAACTCTTTTTCTTATCTGAAAAGAGGTTTCACGCCCATCAGCCCCGCCATCGGCAGGGTCGTCCTCCAGTTTTTTGTGCTCAATCCCATAAACCCCGAGCCAAAGATCAATCCTATCAACAATCGGTCCCGAAATTTTTCGCTGATAGCGGTTGACGGCGGCCGGGTTGCAAATACAAGCTTTTTGCGAGCTCAAATTCCCGCACGGGCACGGATTCATTGCCAGTATCATCATTATCTGCGCGGGGAAATTCAGTGTGGCTTTGGCACGAGAAATTGTGACAACTTTGTCTTCCAATGGCTGCCGCAAAACTTCAATTACCCTGCGCTCAAATTCCGGGAATTCATCCAGGAACAAAACCCCGCGGTGAGCCAGCGTGATTTCTCCCGGCTTTGGATATGTCCCGCCGCCGACCAGCGAAACATAGGACGAGGTGTGGTGTGGATTTCGGAATGGCCTCTGTCTTATTATAAATTCATCGTCTTTTAGCGCTCCTGATACGGAATGAATTTTAGTAACCTCCAGCGCCTCTTCTTTTGAAAGCGGCGGTAAAATGGAAGCAAAAGCCCGCGCCAGCATTGTTTTTCCGGTGCCCGGAGGGCCGATCATAAGAGCATTGTGCGCGCCGGCGGCGGCTATTTCCAATCCCCTTTTGGCCGATTCCTGCCCGCGAACGTCATAAAAATCAAGCAGTGCGCCGGCTTCGGCAAGATTGAATTTTGTTTTCGGGCATTCTTTAATTAAATTTTTTCCTTCTAGATGCTCCAAGATTTTTTCAAGCGACTCGGCTTCAAAAATTTTTATTCCGTCAATCAGCGCGGCTTCCGCACCGTTGCCTGTCGGCACGTAAATTTCAGAAAATCCCGCGCGCCTCGCTTCCTCGGCAAGCGCTAAAACACCTTTTACCGGCCGCAGGCCGCCGTCCAAAGCCAGCTCACCCAAAAATAGTTTTCCTTTCGGATCAAATTGGGCCTGTTTGGAAGCAAGCAGGTACGAAAGCGCGATCGCAAGATCAAAAACCGGCCCCTCTTTTTTGAGATCGGCCGGAGCCAAAGCAATAATCACGCGCTGATTTTTCTTTTGCGGCGATCGCGCGCCGAGATTCTTTACGGCGGCAGAAATCCGTTCTTTTGATTCGGCAACGGCCTTGTCAGCCAACCCCACAATCGCAAAACTAAAAAGCCCCGGGGAAAGGTCAATCTCAACATCAATTATTTTCCCCGAAAGCCCGACTACCTCCGCCGAATGAAGTTTGATTGCCATTGAAATAACCCTAGCAAGTTTGATAAAAAAGAAAAGCCCCGTTTAAGCGAGGCTAAGCCATCTCTATTTTATCCGCATGAACACAAATCGGGCAGGTTTTGTCTTTGTCGTTGTCCGAAAATTCTCTTTCTATTAACTCTCTTTCGCAATAACAACAAACATCAACAAATTCGCTATGCACAAAACCACAAACCGGGCAGTATTTTTCTTCCATAACCGCTCCCGCGTTCTACTTTCAGCCTAGCCAAACCACAAAAAGAGTCAACTACCGCAACTCCTTATAAACCTTCCCGGCTTTTTTGATAGATGGTTGGAGGGTTTGGGAGCCTTCGTCCCAAGAGGCGGGGCAAACGTGGCCGGGGTTTTTACGGACGAAGTTGAGGGCTTTTAACTTACGCAAAATCTCCGATGCGTTTCTGCCAATAGCATCCGCTACAATTTCAACGGCGCGCAAAACGCCCTCCGGATCAATTATAAACACAGCGCGCTGCGCCATTCCTTTTTCTTCGTCATAAATGCCGAGTTCCCGCGAAAATTTTCCGTTATGGTCTGCGGCAAGCCGGTATTTAAGTCCCGTAAGCAGTTCTTCCGTTTCAATCCATGCCTTATGCGTAAAAACAGTGTCCGTGCTCACCCCAACCAGCTCGGCTTTTTCTTTTTTGAAATCCTCGTGCTTGCGGTTTAAGTCCAAAAGTTCTGTCGGGCAGACAAAAGTAAAATCGGCCGGATAGAAAAATAAAACGAGCCAGCGCTCCGCAAAATCATCCGACGAAATTTTTTCAATCTCGTCTTTTTGCGGATTATAAACTTCCAGATGAAACTTTGGAAATTTTTGGTCTATTTGAAACATACTATGCATGCTTTACGCATGTTACTGCCGCCGCGTTCGCGCGCAATCTAGCCTCATCAATCTCCTCTCCGCCAACGGCGCATAGCCCGTATTTGCCTTGGCGCGCTTTCTCCAGCGCTTCGTTTATGTCTCGCAAGCGCGACTCCAAATTATATTCAACGCTTGCCGCGTTTTCCAGCTCTTCTTCCTGGTCGGCCATCTCTTCCTTTGCCGCAGGCATAACATTAAGATCCGGCGGAGTTACTACCCAGTCCTCCGGCGCGTCCGGATTCCTGTGCGCGACGGTTCCAAGCTGGGCTTCTAGCTCGCTTTTCTCTTCTTCCAATTGCTTCCTAAAATAATCCAAATCTAAGGCCATAGTAAAATTCTATAGAAGCGTTGCCATCCTGTCAATTTCGGCGGTATATGCTATAAATACTCCATGAAGCAGTCTATATTAAAAGCGTTGGCCCGGGTAAAAAGTCATGAATTTACAAAAGAATTTAAGAATTTTGAATTTGAAACAAAATTTGATCTTACAAAGCGTGTTAAATTAAACGCCTCAAATTTCTTAAGAAAAATAGAAAAACGCTTTACCGCCGGTTCAAATTTTATACTTTGCAAGGTGCGCGGCGGGGATAAACTGGTTACCAAAGTCGCCTTCTTTGCTAAGGGGAATGTTGAATATTCGTTTTTTAAATACCGCGGCGCTAGAATGCTAAAAGTCAAAAAACATAAAATTATCAAAGGAATTCCATTCAATATTTTTAAAAATGTTGAACAGCTTTTGATTGACAAAGAAGATTTCGCAAAAAAATTAAGCCGCTTTAGGCGCCGCTTTAGAAAACACAAATATTTTTTGGTGGATGTAAAAGAAACAATCAAAAGATTAGGATTAGAAAAATTCGGCGGCACTGGAACGATGATAAAAACCCGCGTCAAAGATTTTGTTTTAGACGCGCGCGACGGAAGAATATACGCAGTGGCAATTTCTTTTTGCGAAAGTGGTGGCAGGCTTCAAAAACAACTTGAAGTTGAATATTCCGGCTATTTAAATGGCGGATTCGGCGATTTTAAAAAGGAAAATGAGAAGCAGATAATATGCCGGACGCTGGAACTATCCGAGCACATTTATAAATTCCTGCCGTGGATGCTTAAGCCATCGGTGGAGCGGAAATTTGAATTTGTAAATAAAGTTGCGCCATGAAAAAAAATAGGATTACACACTCGCCAATTTTTATATCTGGTCCGCATGGGGGCGGCAAATCAACGCTTTTAAATAAGCTGAGTGGGGTTTCTAATTTGTTTCTGGAGAACAATTTCGATATTGACTTCACCGTAGACTTTCCGAGCCTTTCTTCTCTCTCGCATTTTGAAAGGAGTCTGATTCGGCTCTACCACCGCTTCTTCATAGCACACTATGCAAATTCTTTGGCAAAAAGTTGCCCCGACAAATTTATAATAACCAACCGCACGATTTATGATTCGGAAGCATACATTAATGTATATAGAAAACTTAATTGGATTTCCAAGGCGGAGTTCGAAACACTAGATTTTGTAATGAAAAATTTTGGAGATCGCCCGAATGCTATTATTCTTAATCCTTCTTTGCACACGATCAAAAGTCGTTTGCGCACAAGAAGAGATATGGCCACCCGAACCAACAGAGATAAAGTTTTTGTTGGCGAGGACACGGATACGTTTTTATCAAATCTCCACAATTATTTTCAGCGATTTAAACACACGGCTAGCGTTCTTTATATTAAAGATAACGGCAACGCAGAAATTAAAAAAATCATTTCGTGGACAAAAACTCTTTGAGTTTTAGCGCCGCGATGCGGCGCATTTTTAGAGATTGGCGTCTCTCGTCATCCATTTCTGCGAAAGTTTCTGAGTATCCGTCTGGTTGAAAAATCGGATCCCAGCCGAAATTTGATTCGCCGCGGGGAGAAACGATCTGCCCAGACACCGCGCCCTCAAAAAAATAAATTTCTTCGTGATTTTTTGCGTAGCCGATAATAGTTTTTGCTTCCGCGCGATTATTTCCTAATTTTTCCGCAATTTTTGCAAATTCATCAAGCGCGAATGTTTCTAAAAACCACTTGATAAGCGGCCCCGGTAGACCCTTGAGGCACTCCAAATACAAACCAGTGTCTTCCACGATAAATTCTCCGGCTTTGTGGTTCAGCGCTTCTTTAAGTTTAGCCTCAATAATTTTTTTGAGATCAACTTCTTGAATTTCCGGCAAATCCATAGCCAGCCGCTCTATGTCAGATAAAACAGACTTAATTTCCTCAAACTTATTTTTATTTCCTGTTATAAAATATAAATTCATAACTTTATCTCGGGGGTAAGGCGATAAGCCGTTCCAAAATTGTTGAAAGGGCTTCGCGGGAGGTGGAAATGACAACATATTTATAGTCAAAAATAACATAGCCCAAAATAATTTTCCCTACGCCATTTTTTAAAACCCGCGCATCATTGTTTTTTATAATATCATCCGCAAAAGAAAACTGTGAAATGGTTTTTACATCTTCTTCAAACAAAAACGGCTTCCAGTCCATCCACACAGTGCGCTCCCAATCAAAAAGCGATGCCAGCGCCCGTTCAAAGTTTTTTATTTTTAAAATTACGGCGAAATCGCGCAAGTCTTGCCCGTAAACCATCAGCGCATTGAAATCCCCCTCCAAACTGTTTGAGAATTCTTTTGGCGCGCGCCAATTCAAAAAATTTACAAATTCGCGTGAGTCGTACAAGAATTTTTCTTCTCCGCCGGATTTGTAAGTTTTAATAGGAAAATAAATTACGGTATCAAAACGCAGATTTCTGCCGCGCTCGTTTATCAACGCGCCTACCAGATCGCCCGGATTGGCCTCGGAAAAAACTACGGTCTTTTGATCCTCCACTGGCAAAAAATTAGAGATTGGTTTTTCTTCTCCACGAATCGCTTCTTGGGATGCCGGCTGAAAAAAGAATTTGAAGGAAAAATAACCGGCTGCGGCTATAATAAATGCGGCCAAAACCCAGTAGGCCACGGCTTTATATGGAAAAGTTTTTTGGGGGCTGAAAATTCTATCCGCTTCTTTGCCGGCAATGTAAGCTCCGCTAGCGATATCCAGCTGCGAGATTTTTTTCTCTCTCATAAAAATCTCCGCATCCGTCTTAAACGTCCTTATCTTGGGAAGTTCGCTCCGACTTTGCGAGGGAGATTGTTGATTTTCTTCGGCCATCGTTATTACATTTTATCGCGTTTTACTAAAACAAAAAAGTCGGCTTAAGCTGACTTTTGTAAAATAAATTTATACAACTCGTTGGCTACTCGCCTGGCTTCAGAGCTTGATAGAAGCGGATCCAAATCCAGTTCGCGTATTGACGCTGTGGCTATGAGAGTTTTTTTATCACTTTCGGGATATAAAAACAACAAAAACGGCCTTGCATCCCCCGCAACAAATCCGCGTTGAATTTGATAGCCAAGCTCATGACGCTTCAGCCTTTTTGAGCTAAGCGGTTTTGCGGAATTCAGCTTGTTGAATTCCATTAAAACCTCGTCCATGAATTCATCTGATCTGCGGACATCCCAATAAGTCCATCCTCGAAGATCGTTGCCCGCATAAAATGCTCCAAATTTTTCTCTACCTCTAAACCAGCTGTTTTCTTCTTCATATAAGGTGCCGGCCCAAAATACAAGCCCAACTGCAACCAGAACCAGTACAAACCTAATCTTTCCAAAATAATTGCATTCCGCATGCGAATTAGTGTCCATTTTCAGTCCTCACTTTCTACCATAAAACCTAGCAAGCGGTTTCTTGTGTTGTCAACCTACCGACGATGGCCGCGACCGCCATTGCCGCCTCCGCCGCCCTCTCTTTGCATGCGGTGTTCGGCTTGGCGTCGGGTAACAGCTTCGCCGGCGCGGCGCTCTTCATGAGATTTCAGGGGAAGCTCTTTGACTGCTTTAATTGAAAGATTTATGCGCCCCTGGTCGTCAACGCCCACAATTTTCACCGGCACTTCGTCTCCTGGGGCGACAACATCCGTCACCTGCTCAACACGAAATGGCGCAAGCTCGGAGATATGCACCAATCCTTCCTGCCTAGGAGCGATTTCCACCATCGCGCCGAACGGAAAAATGCGGGTCACCTTGCCGGTGAAAGTTTCTCCTATTTCAAATTCTTTTGTGAGCATTTTTATTTTTTCTTCCGCAGCGCGCATTCCTTCTTCCTTGACGGCTGTAATAAATACGGTGCCGTCGTCCTCAATATCAATCTCCGCACCTGTTTCGGCAACAATTGATTGGATCATCTTTCCACCCGGCCCGATAACCGTTCCGATTTTTTCAGGATTTATCTGCATTTTCAAAATTCTTGGCGCATACTGCGAAAGTTCAGACCGCGGAGCCGCCAGTTCTTTGGTAACCACATCCAAAATTTGAAGCCTTGCGTCTTTCGTCCGCAAAAAAGCCTCATGCATAATTTTAAGCGAAATCCCGTCAACTTTTACGTCCATCTGCACCGCAGTAATTCCTTCTTTGGTGCCAGCAACTTTAAAATCCATATCGCCGTGGTGGTCTTCTGGCCCCTGAATATCAGTAAGAATTTTATAATTGTTTTCGTCTTTCATCATTAATCCCATCGCGGCGCCGGAAACAGGCGCTTTTATGGGAACCCCGGCGTCCATCAAAGCCAAAGTTGAAGCAGTAACCGATCCCATTGAAGTTGACCCGTTTGAAGAAAGCGTCTCGGAAACAACACGGATGGTGTATGGAAAAATTTCCGGAGGAGGAATAACTGCCATAAGCGCGCGCTCGGCTAAGGCCCCGTGCCCGATCTCGCGCCTGCCAGGTCCGCGCATCGGTTTTATCTCCCCCGGCGCGAACGGCGGGAAGTTATAATGATGCATAAATCTTTTTTTTGCGCGTATCTCCATCCCTTCTATTATTTGGACGTCCCGCGGAGCCCCCAAAGTAGTAACAGATAAAATATGCGTCTCGCCCCTGTAAAAAAGTCCGGAGCCGTGCGTCCGCGGAAGTATTCCGGCTTTTGCAAAAAGCGGGCGGATTTCTTTTATTCCTCTGCCATCCGGCCGCTTTTCTTTTTCTATGACATTTTTATGGACGATATCGTTGATGGCGTCTTCAAAAATAGAATCGGCGATATTTCTCGGAGTATCCTTAAAACCCTCACTGCAAACTTCCATCCAGTCGCGCTTGATATTGTTCAAGGCTTCATACCTTTGCAATTTTTCTTTTATATAAATCGCCTCTTCAACTTTTCGGACAAATTGCTTATTAAATATCGCCTTCATGTCAATCGGCGCTTCCGCCAAAACAATTTCTATTTTCCGTTTTCCTATTTGTTGGATAATTTCTCTTTGCCATTCCGTCAGCCTGTCAATTTCAGAAACCGCAACCTTAAGAACTTCGTCCATGTCGGATTCCGAAACTTCTTTCGCGCCAGCCTCTATCATATTTATTTTTCCGTCTAACCCGCAAATAACCGCGTCCAACACAGCTTCGCCGCGCTCGCCGTAAGTCGGGTTTACAACAAACTTGTTGCCGACTTTTCCGATTCTTGCGGCGCCCAACGGGCCGTTCCACGGAATATCCGAGGTCCCAAGCGCGAGCGACGCGGCCAAAATTGACGGGACATCCGGGTCATTATCTTCATCAATGGAAAGCGCAAGCACAACGATTTGCACTTCATTTCTGGTTTTTTGGTGAAAAAGGGGGCGGATGCCGCGATCAATAAGCCGCGAAACCAAAATTGCCTCATCGGACGCTCTTCCTTCCCGCCTCATGAAACGAGAACCCAAAATCATTCCTGCGGCGTAAAATTTTTCTTCGTAATCAACGGTAAGCGGGAAAAAATCAGTCCCTTCTCGCGCGGTTTTGGACTGCACTGCCGTTGCTAAAACAACCGTGCCTCCGTAAGTAACAAGGCACGACCCGTTTGCCTGATTTGCTAAATCGGTAAACTCGGCGGTTAAAGTTCTGCCTCCGACTTCAGTCGTAAATTTTTTTGATTGCATAATCTCTTTGAGGTGACCTCCGGATTTTAGCCCTTCAATAACGAGGAGCTACCTATCCAAAGACCACCGCGATTAATTGTTAATGCTTTAATACTATATTTTTAAGTCCGAACTGTCACTATTGACAAGATTCTGGCGGCGTTTTTTATTTTTTAACTATTTTCCAAAATTCGTCTTCTTCCAAACCGCCGAGTTTTAGCGAAGCCCTGAATGTTCCGGGTGCAAGCGTTTTATGCAACGGCACAATTGTAGTAAAAGTTTTATTGCCGACATTTCTACGCAGTTTTACGTGGCTGCCTTTTTGAGAAACAAAATAAAAGCCGAATTCGCGGCTTAAAATTTTCACCAATTCCTTCCCGGAAAATATTTTAGACATGGCTTAGCTCGAGAGAAGTCACCAACGGCGCATAATTTGGTTGCGCTAGCCTTTTTCTTAAAACCGGTTGATCTTCAAGATAGAGTTCAATGGCTTCTTTAAGGTTTTTTTGAGCTTCTTCGATTGTTTTTCCTTGACTAGCAACTCCTAATTCTAAAGAATGGGCCACAAACCACCTGCCCTCTTTGTTGATTACCACTGTTGATTTATAAGTCATGCCAAAATCCTAACTTTTTAACCCAAAAATGTCACTATTGACAAGTATTAAATAATGCGCTAAGCTTTGTATAGGAGGATAAGAAAATGCAAAATCTGTTTATTGCGGAGCTCGAGACCGCTGGCGCCGAACTATTACGTTTCCCTGCCAGCCATTTCGTTTCTACTCAATATGCTCTAGAGGTTTATGCCAAAAGGCGCGGGCTAGAAATCAAGCCCAACTTCCTGATATGGGCGCCGGAATACGCTTTAGCGTTCGTAGATTTTCCAAACGGCATTACTGGGGCTGTGTTGGTGATAAGAACGCTTGATATTGTGATTATTTGCCGCCTGAAGAAGATGAGATACATCGGTAATACCCCTGCGGCGCCGTCGCTGGTAGGATTAAGGGGATATTACCAGCATAAATCTCATAAAAAAGATGGTCTATGAAAACTACGCCAGAAGCATGGCCTAT
>Ga0209210_1000174_pt1 | contig 73459 bp, 93 predicted proteins | sample RifGroA1_FD_183991 | JGI IMG/M metagenome (GOLD analysis project Ga0209210, IMG submission 183991) | Contaminated groundwater microbial communities from Rifle, Colorado, USA - Rifle Groundwater A1 (SPAdes) (version 2) | ecosystem: Environmental > Aquatic > Deep subsurface > Groundwater >...
AGCCCTTCTCTAGTGGTGAGGTGGTGGCAGTTCTCCGCAATCACGACGGAAGTCTCCGGTTCTCATCCACTCGCGTGGGTGAATACTGCCGTGACCTGTTCTACTCCCAGCAGATGCCGCAGTACATGGATGATGGCATGGGCCAGCCGACTGACCCGGTTCAGGTGAGTCGCATCACGCAGGGCAAGTTCCCGACCCGTACCCCGGCAGGGGTCGAGGTGTTCGTGTACGGCCCGAATCAGTCGGCGTGTGATGCTCACGAGTTCGAGATTTTCATCCCGCAACCGGGTGAGTGTCAGGCTGATGCCCCGACCGCAGTGGTCACCCCGCCCATGACCCCGACGGTCAAGGCCAAGCAGATCGCCATTCTCGGGGCCAAGGTTGCTGTCATGAACCTTCAGGCGCACTGTCGTCCGGATGGCAGGTTGGAAATCCCCCGCAACGCTTTCGAGGCGTGTGTCCACCTGGGCGGGCAGCCCATGAAGGGTGGGGATCCCGTGTTCGTCAAGGTCGAACCGGCTCAGGTCATCATCAGTCAGATCGACCCGGAGGATGGTAGCAAGAGCTACAGTCTCACCACGGAACGTGGTCGAGTGCTGATTCCCGGCAACGGGGTGCAGTTTGCCCCCGGCAAGACGTACCCCCTTCAGATCGGCAAGGGCACCATCACGATCCCCCTGGTGTAGCCTGTGGCCGACCCTGGCACACCTACGCCCGATGTTCCAACCCAACCACGGGTGAAGGAGGCTTTGCGAGCCTCCTTCCCCGGGGTTCCTATCGAGGAAACCCAACGAGTTGGGGGCGTCGTTTATACCGTGACCCTCTGGCATTATCGAGTTTCGGTGTCCTTGACTTCCCGACCGACTGTCCCCATGGATCCCATGGGACATATCATGGTTCAGTTCGAGTTCGCCCAGCCAGGGAAACCAGTTGAACTTCTGAGAACTACAGGGGCCGTTGGGATGGTGACCTATGAGAATGCCCTTGTCGAAATCCGAAGCCAGATTGCAGGAGTGGCTGCTACTCTCATTGTGGCTCTTGATCCACCCCCGGATCCACCCAAGACTCAGTTCTTTGGGGCTTAGGGGGGCGGTAGAGTGAGTAGTCCGGGAAGGAGGGTTCACATGGCTGACAAACTGGTTGTGATTGAGGCTCAGTCATGTTCTGGGATGCCAGATCATGGCGTGTGTCTCGCGTGGCTACTCGATGAGGATGGAGACATCGGCTATGTGGTTGGCACGGATTCTCCGCAGCCCATTGCTGGCATAGATGACGCCGATGACGCTCTAACTTCATTCGCGGAAGAGGAAGCGAGACAGTTTCTGGCAGAACACCAGAACTGTGTTTATGTTTCGGACGTGGGTGCGATCATATTCGAGGTGACCAAGGACGCAAAGGCAGTTCTGGCGAAAGCGAAGGTGCGGTTGGCTTCGTGGAAGAGTAAGAAGCCTTGGCCGGAGTGGGCTATTCAAGCCAAAGCCGCTGGCTGGAAGATGCCGAAGACTTGGAAGCCCTGATTGGACGGACGGTCTGTAGGTAGCCTAACGGGAAAGGAGATCCCAAAGTGCCCACGAAAATGAGCCGATCAGACCTCTTGAATGAAGCCCGCACCATCGCGGAAGAATATCGGGATGCAGGATATTCTCTTACCTTGCGACAGGCATACTACCAGTGCGTGGCTCGGGGTCTGATCCCCAACTCACAAGAGTCCTACAAGCGACTGGGGGACGTGTTGGGGGATGCCCGACTAAAGGGCGATTTCGAGATGGATCTGATCGTGGATCGTGGCCGTTCGGCAGGTGGAAGCAAGCATGTCGAGTGTAAGCTGGATGTTGATGAAGCCAGTTCCGAGGCAGGTGAGTATGTTCGATCAATTCCTCACTGGACAATCATGACGGACAAGTGGTTTGGACAAAGCACCTATGTTAGCTGCTGGGTTGAGAAAGAGGCCCTCGCAGGTGTGTTTGAAACACCATGTGAAGATCTAGGCGTAGGGTTCTTTGCCTGCAAGGGCTACCCTAGTCACTCGGCCCTTTGGGAATGGATACTCAAGTTCCAAGCCGCTTACGAAGCCAGCACCAAGCCGATAACGGATGAACTTGGTAACTCCTATCAGCCCAACCGAATGCAGGAAGCCGTCATTCTTTATAGCGGAGATCACGATCCGGATGGGTGGCAAATCCCCAGGTCTGCTTTGGAAACACTCAGGACACTTATAGATGTTCAGGGACTCACTTTGCCCCGTGTCCGGCTCGAAAGAATTGCCTTGAACATGGATCAGATCCGGCAATACAACCCCCCGCCGTTTCCCGCGAAGGAATCCTCTAGCCGTTATGCCTCCTATTGCCAGGAACACGGGATCACAGATGCTTGGGAACTGGATGCTCTTGATCCGCCTGTGTTGGAGGCTTTGATTCGCCAACACGTCCAAAGGTTCTGGTCTGACCACGATCAGCAAGAATGGTTGGACCGAGTGGCAATAAGCCGGAAACGACTCCAGGCAGAGATGCTCAAGCCTGCTTGGATCAAGACAGCCTTGAAATAGGCCCGGTTCGGGTAGTATAGGCTGAAAGGAAGGTGCTTGCCATGAATCGAATCGACATGAGAGTGACGGCTGTTACCCTGGATGTACTACACACGCTCAAGAAGAACCGTGAAACCCATGCCCAGATTGTGCAAGAAGCCCGTGAGGGCTACGTGACAGCGGCCACAAAGGCTCTTCGAAAGCGACTCTCCCAGCTTCGTAAGGGGGAGATTGCTACTCTCCAGTTCGGGTTGCACCCCCCACAGGATTACACTTCCTCCTATGACACAGCCATTTCGATGCTTGGGTTGCACACCGGGACCACCCTTGAACTCTCGGCTCAGGACGTACAAACCCTGGTTCTGGACAACTGGGATTGGTCGGATTCTTTCCTGGTCTGCAATTCGGCTTACTCCGGTACCGCAGAGGCCGTCTATAAAACCAAGCCAGGTTCGGCTCAGGGATCCGGTTGGGAAACGTGAGACCCAAGAAAGCACCACCCCCAACCCGCTTGGAAGGCTTGGAAGACCGTCTCCAGCAAGCCTTCAGGGGAATCCTTGCTCCCCTGGTGGGGAAACGTCTGATTCCGGATCTTCGAGAACAACTGGTTTCTGTTCTCCGAGATACGGTACAAGAACTGTTCTGGGATACCGATGCGGCAAAGGACAGGGTTCGGATGCCAACCGGGGTCCAATGCGTGAAATGCTCTTCCAAGTCTGGACGGGTCAAGGTAGACTTGGCGGGTACCACGATCAGTATCGTGTGTGCCGACTGTGGCGGACAGAAATGGACCCAACCCGTGATGCAATACACCTGGAATATCTCTGAGAAGGAATCCCCGAAACATGGCTAAGAAACGGTCGCCCCTTCGAATACGACACTCCCCCGCTGTTATCCGGGCCTTGCAGGACTTGACCCCGGAAGAGCGGCAAGAGGTAGCCGATCTTGTTACCCAGATAGCAGAAGACCCGGAAGGCATGGGCAAACCCCTTTTGTGTCCTACTTGCAAGTCCGGTCTGGTACAACACGGGGAGGGCGCTCGTTGTGACCAGGGCCACGTTTGGTCCTTCGAGGAACTGGCTGCCTTGGATGAGGATTGAACCATGATACAAATAGGACCAAGCCTCAACCTTTGGATCCAGTTTGATGATCGCCCCACGGATCCAGTTCACTGTCACAAGTGCGATCCGCAAGGTCAACCCACCCGAGAAACCCTCTGTGGTCTGGAAGCACGAGGGCACTGGCGATTCGATCAAATAGGTGATCACCGCTGCAAGGTTTGCGAGCGGCTTTTCGAGAACTTTTTCAAGAAAGGATCAAGTAGTGGCTCCGATACCAGTCAGTCATCGTAAGACCGTGTGCCTCGGGCATATTCCCGGTACTTTGAGTTCAAGTGCTAAGCATGGCCCCAGAGCGTGCCGTTTCCTGACCGCCCACCCTGAGTTGGTTTGGGCTTGTGCCAAATGTGACCCTGTACAGGGTCCGGCTTACGAGGCCCGAGCCAAGTCGGGTAGAACCGTGGGGAAAGGGGACAACTGTGCTGGCTTGGTCCTGGAAGCAATCACATGAAGAGCAGCCCAAATCTAATCGAGAGGATTCTGTCTCATAGTGCCCATGTGGCGTTCCCCCGAGATTTGTTTGGGACGGATGCCCTCCAAGGTCTGATGGGCCTTTCGGCACTTGAGCGAGGGATGCCTTTTCACGTTCACTCTTTCTCTGGCCACCTGGACAAATCCGTGGGGGTCGCCTCAATAGAAACCCTGATCCGAGAACCTCTGCCGATGATACATCAAGTCTATCAGACCTATTTGAACCCAGACCCGGCATCGCTGGACGGCTCCTTGCCCGTTTCTATGCGGCAAATCCGGGCCAGAGATGAAGAAGAGAAGCTGTTCCTGTGGCCTGCGGGCTATCTCTTGGTCACGCACAATCCTGGATCCGGTCGGTTGGAAATCGACATGGCTTCTTTCGAGCTAGTTGAAATCCAACAGGTTCGAGAACGGCTTGTCCCCCTGATACTTAATCAGAAGACCGCCCAGGTGAAGGTGGTGCTGGCCCAGGAAGACGGTCCAGGTTCGGTTTCCATTGGAGCTGGAGGGGTACCCCTCGTGAGGGAAAACTACACCCCCGCCGTGTTGGCTGCTTTCGACCACATTGTAGATGATCTGAAGTCTGCTTCTCCCTGTGGTCGTCTGAGCATTTTCACAGGACCGGCGGGTACCGGGAAAACCTATGCCCTAGAAGGTATCGTCCATGCGGTGCCCCATGCCCGGTACCTGCTAATCCCTCCGACTCTCATTGCGGGATTGTTGGAACCTTCTCTGTTGTCCGTGCTCTTGAACTCACGGGATGAGGGCCTAGATGATGCCCCTACGATTCTGATTATCGAGGATGGGGATGAATGTCTGGTTCCACGGGATGGAAATAATCTCCCGGCCATAGCCAGTCTCTTGAACCTCTCTGAGGGGCTGATCGGTCGGCGATTGGACATCCGGGTATTGGCTACATCGAATGCCGACCACACCAAGATCGATTCTGCTTTGAGTCGTCCAGGGCGTCTATGTCGTGAGGTGGAGTTCCTACCGCTGTTGCAGGAACAGGCTGAACAAGTCTTCCGACATCTGGTGACAAACCCTACCGCCATCCTTGACTGGGATGACATGGCTCGCCGGGATTCGGGCGACGTGGGCTTCTCGGCAGGAGGTTTGGCCCGGCGGGTCACTTTGGCAAAGATCTACCAACAGGCCCGAACTTGGAAATGGCCAGGAACATGTTGATCCGGTATACCCCCCAGGAGAACTGAGATGGCAAAACCAGAACCCGTCGAAGTCTCTGTCGAGATCAAGGCCAAGACGGCATCCGCCTTCTTGGTATCCGATGGAACCGTGGATGTTTGGATCCCTTTCAGTCTCATTGACGAGGAGAGCACCCTTGACCAGGAAGCCCAGGTGGGGGAAACGGGAGATCTTCTTATCCGTTCTCCAAAAACTAATCCAAACAAGGACATTTGGCATTTGGTTCCTGCTTCACGGATGGTAGTTTCGTTTGGGACCGTAGGGCATTCCAAACCAGAGCTACCATCTCCACAGGCTTTCTTTCCCGTCTCAAGGAAGGGAAAGGTTCCCGCCGAACTAGCGGTACCATTGACGATCCTAACGAAAGGATTCATCTCGTCAACAGTTTTACCCCAGGAACTAATCCTGGGAACCCGTAACCATTGCTTGTTTTCACAGAACAGACATGAACCGAGCTTGGCTATCGCCCGGCTCAGTTTCAGAAGGTAAACCACAAGTGACCCCGAAGTCAAGAACAAGCCATTCGGCACCGAACAGTCCTTGTTTGGGATTGAAATCACCTACTGTTGGCAGCCCCCAAGACAAACTCTTGCCTATGTCCCTGGAAGCCTCGGTGATGATCCGGTTGCTTCGATTGAGGCTGAGCCCGGTGAATCCCGTGGACCTGCTCAATGAATCAATCCCCTGTACGTGGTGTCCGGAGAACGGGACTTGTTCTATGTGCAAGGGTACCGGCCAGACAACTCGTGCGGAGAATGCGGGCAGATTGATTGCCGAACGAGCGGACATCATGTTGTTCGGTGGGGGGAAAAAAGGACAGGCGGCCGAGGTGTTCAATGCCTTGGCCGAGATGGTCTCCTACATGGCCTTTCTCCCTGGTGGAATTACCACGTTCGGGATGCACTTCGAGGCCAAGTGGCCAGATTCGGGTAATATACCCGCAGCCGTTCTGCCCCCTGTTGAAAGCAAGGGGTTACCGGATATCGTGGACTTTCTTTTGGACCCTAACCGAGGAACGGATGAACCCGTTCCAGAAAGGTAGCTGACACATGCTGACCAAGGAAGAAACCCAGATCATCAAGGACGCAGCAGACCTCATCAAGAGGGAGATTCTGGCTGAACCCCTTACCGAGACCCCGGTCAAGTTGCCGGTTCACGGGTTTGGGGTGTTCAAGACGCATATGACCAAGGAACGCATTGGTCGGAACCCCAAGACAGGGGAACCCGTGACGATTCCGGCCAAGCGTGCGGTCAAGTTCTCTGCCTCCAAGACCTGGCTGTAAATCTCTCAGTCCTGAGTTGTCAGTCGAAGTCACTTGGCCCGTTTGTGGGGGCCTAGGGTATCGCACCTTTGTAGTTCCTGGGCCTGTCCCAGAAACAAACCTGTGAACAATCTACCAGAGATCGGGCTTAGCTGGCAAGGCTTTCGCGTAGACTTGGATGAAGGGCGATGATGATGCCCTCAACAAGGACACTTAGGCGATGAAACGAATACGAGCCGAGCCGAACTAAACTCTGAAGCGGCCCGAGCCAAAGTGGCCGGGCGGATTTGATTGGCTCAATGTGTTGTGAAAAGGCAAGGCCCTCGGTCCCCTGAACAAGGATCGGGGGCTTTGTGCTATCTAGAGTCCAGATACCAGGTGACTGCTTTCCGAAGACCTTCCTCGAAAGGAACCGGTTGCGTGTAATCAAGGTCTTGCCTGGCCCGTGAAACATCTGCCAAGCTGTGCTGAATGTCTCCCGACCGTGGTGGTCCGAGTTTCGGAACGAGGGCTGTTCCCAGAATCCGATTGAGACTGGCCACAAGGTCAAGCAGGGTCGTGCGTTGACCACATGCGATGTTGTAGACGTTCCCCGGCGCTTTGGGGGCTACCATGGCCTTGAGGTTGGCCTGAACCACGTTCTCAACGAAACAGAAGTCCCTGGATTGGGTGCCGTCCCCGTGAATGAGCGGTGCTTCCCCTTGAGACATCTTGGTGATGAACTTCGGAATGACGGCTGCATAATCACTGTCCGGGCGCTGTCTGGGACCAAACACGTTGAAATAGCGGAGAGCCACACACTCCAACCCATACACTCGTGTCCAGACCTGACAGAGATGCTCACCAAAGAGCTTGAACATGCCATAGGGGGAGATGGGGGCCGTAGGCATGTCCTCAACCTTGGGGAGCGTTTCGGTTTCTCCGTAGGCTGACGAGGAAGCCGCATAGACCACTCGTTTGACTTTGGCCTCACGAGCAGCTTCCAGTACCCTCATGGATCCAACCACATTGGCTTCAAAAGACGCTACGGGGTCTTGTACAGAGCGAGAAACAGACGGGAGGGCCGCTTGGTGCAGGACGTAGTCAACCCCCGCCATGGCCTCTCTCAGAGCCATTGGCTCCAGGATGCTTTCTCGATAGAAGGCTACTTGATCAACGATCCTGGCCAGGTTTTCCTCTCGCCCGGAAGAAAGGTTGTCAATGATACAAACCTCATCCCCCCGAGCTACCAAGGCATGGGCCAGACTACTCCCGATGAACCCCGCCCCACCCGTGATCAAGATTCTGTTCATTGCTTTGCTCCATCTGAAAGGTGATAAGCCCGCCGCCAAGCAGCCTGCATCTGTTCCCTGAAATCTCTCCGGTCCCAGGCACCTCGTCCGTCAGTGGTCTGGGCAGCCCGCCATTTGTTCCAGGGGGTGACCAGGCCAACCTTAGTGGGACAGTTCACAATCTCCGGATGCACCCCTAGCCGAAGAGCCGCCTCTCGAAGAACTGCTTTGGACCAGAGTGTGTTGATTTTGTGTTTGGTCGGAATCCGGGTTGCCAATTCGATGAGTCGGTAGTCAAAGAAAGGGGAACGGTTCTCTATCGAATGGGCAGCCATCATCCGGTCCGCCATCCGAAGGAGACACTGCATGGTGGTGTGCCATTCGACACGGGCCATGTCGGCTACCAAATCCTTGCCAATGGCAAAACGCCGGATCAGGTATAGGGCGTGATCCAGACACTGATGGTTTGGACTCCGATCAAGCATGGTAGCCAGGATCTGTTCTCTTGAGCCGACAGTCACCAGACTAACGAGGGCCTGGTAGTTCTGAAGTTGAGGATCCCGATAGGCTTGGGAGAGCCACCATAGGATTCGGTATCGGGAGTACCCCGCGAAGAGTTCATCGGCCCCTTCCCCGGAGAGAACTACCTTGTGTCCTCGGGCTTTGATCTCTCGGGCCAGGAACCATTGACAGAGTGCGGTCCATGTGGCCGGAGTGTCCAGATGATAGGCAATCTGGTCAAAGTCATGTTGAGCCATTTCCAGATTGAATGTGACGGGAACGATTTCAGCCTTCGGGGCGGCTAACCGAGCCATGGGAAGCCAGTCCATGCCGTCCTGTGGGAACGTGCAACAGAACACTTGGGGGAAGTGTGCAACTGCTTGCACAATGGCCGAATCAAGACCTCCAGACACCAAAGCAGTTGCCGAGACTTCGTTGCTGGTGCGGATACGAATGGCATCCGTTAGGATGGCTTCCGTTTGGGCAACCGCTTGGTCCCACGTCATACCCTCGTCAGTTTCGCTGGGAAGAACCCACCATGTTTCCGGATGTGCTGTAACAAGATCCTTTGGCTTGGAGAGCAAGAGGAACTGTCCAGGTCCGAGCCGGTAGACCCCGCGGAAAGGGGTCCGGTCGAGACAGTCAAACTCCAGGACATCCTGTTCGGGGCAGGGGGTTTCGATCAAAGGGACCGGCAGGGCTTTGATCTCAGAGGCAAAGCAGAAGCCATTGTCTTGGTGGGCATAGAAAAGGGGTTTCTCTCCGGCTCTATCTCGGGCCAGGAATACTTGGTTTGCTTGTAGGTCCACCAAGGCCAGGGCAAACATCCCATTGAGATGTTGCAGCATTCCCGGTCCCCAACGTCGCCAGGCATGGGCGACCACCTCAGTGTCACAGTTGGTTTGCCAGGGGATCGCTGGGTCATGGAGGGCTGTGCGGAGTTCCCGCCAGTTATAGATCTCACCGTTGAAGGAAAGGGCAACTTGCACATGGGGGAAAACGCCGGGTACGGGCACTGGTCCTTCGACATCAACAATAGACAGCCGGGTAGCACCCAGGGCGACATGCCCCCAGGAAAGCGCCATGTGTTTGATGGCTCGGTCATCTGGTCCTCGGTGATGGAGACAGTAAGGGTTTAGGTCGGGCGCGGTCGGATCTGTGGTCACGGTTCCAAAAACCCCGCACATTAGAGGTTCTCCTTTTGGGGGTTCGCGTTTTTCAAGGGGTAGACATAGTCAGAGTGGGGGAGGTCTCTGTTGAGAAAACGACAGAGGGATCGTTCTTTCTCTGTTTCGTCCAAGGAAAGCAACAGTAGACGGTTTGCCCGGTGGCCCTCAAAGTAATTCAAGACAGCTTGGTGGTGCCGGTCGAACACATCCCCGAATTGGCCTCTGTGAAAGCGTCGAGTACCGAAAGTGCTCATGTTGGATAGGAACGTGTCCGGATCCTGGTTCAACCCGGCTTCTGCCCTTTCTTGCCACCAGCGTTCGCAGGAGTCAAGCCATGTTTCTCTTGAACGGGTGTTCAGAATGAACAAGCTGTTAGGGTACTGAAGGTCTAACTGGGAGTAGTATCGGGTACCAAAATGAACCAGGGCATCCCATTGGTCGGGGCACCAGAGGAAGTCAGCCTCTTCCAGGATTTGTTTGTAGAAAGCCCAGGGGTTGTGAATGGTTCGCAAGCCGAGGTCAGTCAAGGCTTGAGCCAAAGATACGGTTCCTGTTTTTGGTAGCCCGATGGCGAAGACCTTGGTTTCGATGGGCACAACCATTGTCATTGACAAATCCCCGAACTTTTTGCAGAGCATTGACCGACAAGGCGCTTTGGGCTACGACCTCCATCTCCCGTAGCGTTGTTCAAAGGTTCTCCATAGCAGCGCCCATGGGTCGTGTTAGGGGATCAGGCTGTGCGAGATCCGTTTCGCCAAAATACGTCGCTATCAGGATCCGAACCTCATATCTCTGCATCAGTGTTTGACCCCTCTACATCCATTCCGAGATATGGGCACTTAGCACAGTCTGGGAACTGTGCTGAGTTCACTTTGCCTGCTAGGATTTGTTGTCGCAGTTTGCTAAGTTGGTCACCTCGCCATGGATCCTCCATGGCTTGCCCAAGATCAGTGTGGTAGTGGCTTCGGCAGCAGGGATGTGCCCGACCATCTATACCTATATCCATTTGCCGCCAAGGCAGCGGGCAGAATCGTCGGCCCGGTCGTACCTCGGGAAGTGCTTCCGGAGCCTTTCGGTCCGACGCATAGTCGTTGATTAATAGGTTGGGACACAGATCCCGAGCATGATCAATCGCAAGGCTCAGCCGTGGGTCATCCGCCGGGATCCTTCGATATTCCGCTGGGGTCCCCTCCATTCCGGCCCCAAGAAGGACAGAGAGATAGGAGGTGCCCAGGTCCGAACACAAACGAGCCATCTGAGAAAGATGGGCCAAGTTGTCCTCGAAAAGGACAAAATTGACGCCCACTCGCCGAAAGGGGTGCTTGTTGGGGTGCTTGACCGCAGTCGTCAGATTGTCGAGCACTTGGTCCCATTTGAGACCTCGCCGGATTGTCTCATATGCCTCTCGCTGGGCCGCATCAATAGAGAAAGTGAGGTAGCCTGGAACTGAAAGAAGGGCGAGATGCTGGTGGAGAAGGGCACCGTTTGTTATGATGTTGAGCATGAATGGGTTACTTTCAATCCTCTGTTGTCGCCTTAGCACTTGGACCATATCCTCAAGGAGGATATCGAATTGAGGATGCACTAGAGGTTCACCAAAAGAAGAGAACTCAAGGCTGTCCAAGCCCATGCCATATTTGTCCAATAGCCCGCTGAAGATCTGTGGCTTCAGTATGCCCCTGTGACTATCCGGCCCGCCTCCTGTTCGACGTTGGGCTTGCCAACACATAATACAGTCGGCATTGCAAACATCCCCAATGTAAACCGTAAGGTGCCTGGGGCCAGAGGAGAAAGCTGTTTCATAGGCTTCACCCGTGGCATATGGCGGTTGTCGTTCTGCTGCCACATAGTCGGGCCAGGTTTGTAAGTCTGCGAGAGGGCACAATTTCCCCTCTGGTGAAGTGAAGACTAAGGATCTCATGGGGTCAACTGTGGCAAGAGCCGCAGACGTTATTCGGCGATCTAAACCCCCGACCTCAACAACCTGGAGGCTCTGAGCTTGGGGGGTGTGGATTCCATGTACAGTGTGGGGAATCTCCAAAGTCCCTAGAAGATTGCAAAAGATGGGCACCCTGAGTTCTTCCGAGTACCCAGCGACGATGCGGCATAGTTTTCGCAAACCCTCCTCGGTCTGGGCTGGGTTTTCTCCAAGTGCCTCTTGAATCTGTTTGTGCCCTGGCCACGATACGGGCCACGAAAGCCTCATGTAGTCCTGTTGACTGTAACAAGGAAATACCGTGGGGGGAAACTCAATTTGGTAATGCCCCACTTTGCCTATGCCGTTTAGAGGACTCGTCCACCAATGCTGTGTGGCAAGCACTACCTCAGGATGAAGAACAACCTCGGAGTAGGACATGATGTGGCCGTCCAAAGGGTGTCGATAGATCGCTTGAAATCCTCTGAGAACATCGAAAAGATGCCAGGCTCCGTCGTAATATGCTTCACCAACCGTATGCCCACTGATTCCGTCGGTGTGCTGGAGGGCCAACTCACGCACCTCTATACCCTGGAGATAGAAAGCAAGGAAACCGAAGACCTTCACTTGTTGATCACACCAGCCGTAGCCTTGTCGCAGAATGCGGAAAGGTCGGATTTCACCCCCATGCTCCGCCGAACTCTGTAGAGAACCCCCAACCCAGGCCATGAGTCTGAGAAGTCGTTCCTCCATAAAACCCTGACCCATACAGACCTTGGCATCCTTTAGGAAGCGTTTCTCAATTTGAATTTCGAGATCGCGCTCCGAGCGCACCATCTGAGCCATTTCGGGGAGGCTACATGCGGTAAGGATCATCTGAGCAAAGCTCGGCAATCCCTTTGGGGGCGCATTCAACTCGTCGGAGACACCCGAAACGGGAAGGGCCATTGTCTTACCCCTTCTTGATCCCACGAAGGCTGACCGGAAAATCCCCAAACCAGAGCACCTCAAAACCTGTCTCAATGAACCAGCCCCGGATCTCATTAATGGTGTGCCCACTTCGATATTGGGGTGTGTGCCAATCGAAAGTGTCACTGATGCACTCTTCGTCATCCAGGCTGTTACTGGCTCTAAGAACCTGCTGTAGCGGCCCCCATTTTCCTGCATAGATGTCCCTCAGCCTGGGGGCAAATTGTTCACAGGCTGTATGAAGAGCCTCTGGCGGGCAGGTTTTGGTGAGCATGTGGAGAAACTCTGCCGCCAAAGCCACCTCAGGATCAACCACTTTCTGGTTCTGATCTCCACCTGGATTGATATAGAGCCAGACGCCCAGTTCTCCTCCGGGCTTGACCGTCCTGGCAATCTCCTGAAAGGCAGCTTTGGGGTCGGCTGTGTGGTGGAGGACACCAATGCTGAAGGCTTTGTCCACCGAGGCACTTGCCAAGGGCAGATGCAAGAGATCCGCCTGTATGAACTGGCCTTTGGGAAGCAGCCTTGCGGCTGCTTCTATCCCATGTTCCGAACCATCCACCCCCACAACGGAAGCCCCCCAAGAAAAGGCGATCTCGGAAAAACGGCCACACCCGCACCCAGCGTCTAATACGATTTGTTTTGCAAGGTCCGGGGCTTTCCAGCCCGTCTTCATCTCGAATATGCCTGCGGTAGTGATCTGGGGCTTGGGGTGTTTCTGCCACCGTTTGTCAAACCCCACATCCACAGTGGTAGTGAATCTAGGTAGCCCCTTTCTGACTGGATACTCTGTCTGACAGGCCGGGCAGGCGACACAGGAAGTCCCTTTTGCCAGAAGCACTCGGCATTGAGGGCACACTAATTGAAGCATGGACCTCTCCTTTTGGTTGCCCAATAGCGGACATCGGTGGACCCCTGTGTCCCAAAAAAGCAGTTAGTCATTTCGTTACCCAGACCCCAAAATTGCAAGCCTGTTCCTGGTCTTGCAGTTCTGGGCGCGGCGTGATTGTCCAGAATGCGTCCGCAAGCCAGACCTGATAGGAACACCCGGCCAGAAGATCCTTCAGTTCTGTCGGGGTATACTCGCGGGCGTGAAAACGGTTCATGGCCAAGGTCCTTGGCCCGAAGAAATTCCAGTTGGGGGTTGTGAGAAAGGTTCCAATCGTAGCTACCCGAAGCAGGTGCTGGAAAAATGCCCGGTCTTCAAGGACATGCTCAATGACATCGCAGGCAATTGACACATCATATTGTCCTGAGGCGATGTCCTCTATTCGGGTCGGCTGCACGTCTTCTCGAAGAGGCAACGGGTCCACTCCATGCACTTCTTTGGCTCCCATTGCTTTCAAGAGATCCATGCCATAGCCATCAGCAGCCCCCACATCGAGCACCCGACGATCCTGAACAAACAAAGCTCCGAATCGGTACCAAGCTTCCTGATACCGCCCCTGTGTTTCGAGGCGTTGTGCCAAGGAGAGGGTCTCTATGGGGATAAATGCTCCGGGTTGGTTAGGCATTAGAGACTTTTCGAAAGCAGTTGTTCATAACGGGATGCCCAGACTGCCCAAGACCAACGCTCTTGAATTTCCTGCCGGTTAAGCAAGCCCATCTCTTGTACTCGTTTGGGATCCTTTTTGAGCTTCCGGATGGCCTTCGAAATGGCCTCCAGATTTCGCTCTACCAGAACTATACCCGTATCCCCCAAGTGGGCCAGTTGGGATTCGTACATCTCCCGGTGGTTACCTACGTCGGTCGTGATCAAAGCGTGCCCACTGGCCATGGCTTCCATGACTGAGTTTGAGGCCCCCTCGTATATGCTCACGGATACGGCCAGGTTGGCCTGCTGGTAGAATGCAGGCATGTCCGCAGGGGCAACCCTCTTGGTGTGATACTCGGCATAGACAAGAGGAACCCCTGCTGCTTCACAAGCGGGTTGAACCAGGTTGTAGAAACCTTTGACATCGATCCCCGCCACATTGATGTGCTTTGCATTCCCATTCCAGCTTGCAACAACCTTATCTCGGATGGGTGTTGGAGAAAGGAACCGTCGCATGTTGACGGGGTTCGTCAGATAAATTGCGCTGGGACAGTGCTTCTGTAGTTCTCGGAGAGCATCTTGGGTGGTCACATGAAAACCACGGAAACGATTGACCAAGTCGAAAGATTCTTTTGTAGGCGGGCCGGGCCTCTCGGGAATAAACCACCGAGTACGAAGGCTGCCCACTGCCCGAGAATAATCCAGACGTTGATTGACATTTGGCCAACGCAGATAGGACACATAGATAACATGGTATCGGTTTTCCAAGGAGTCCGGCCAAGGGACCTGCTCCCCAACATACCAGAAGTCGAAATTGAACTGGTCCTTTAGATACTCCGCCATGTCTCGAAGGTTGATGTCAAAGGCCCAGTTGCGGACATCCGCTAGAAGCAAGGCCCGAGGTTTCTGTCCCCTTCCGAGCTTGGGTGCTGTGAAAACCTTGGGGTTTGGTGAGACCTGTGTGATTGTTCCCTCTTTCGATTCGGTAATGACAGGTGTGGATGCCTGAGCGAAAACCCCGAAACCTCTCTCCTGTAATGCCGCTTGAGTCTGGGCCAGGAACCCCGGCAAGAGGGAGTCCAAAACATCTCGTTGTGTCTGAACCAGTTTCTGACAACGCTCTGGGTAAGCCAGGAGCTTGACAACCTTCTCCCGGATCTGAGTCGAAGAAGAAGCCGGACGGACGAGACACAAGTCCTTTGCCCAATCTGGGAGCAGCCCAACCCATTCAACCGCATCCGAAAGAATAACCGGTGTTCCTAGATGGACCGCCTCTAAAACCAGATAGGGCCAGGTGTCCGTCAACGAAGGATGCACCAGAAGCTGAGCCGAGGCTAAGAGTTTCAGTGTAGCCACTCGGTTCAGGAAAGGATGCGTTGTGACCTTCTCCCCCGCAAGCACGGTTGTAATGGCGACCCCCCGAGAGCCTTCCAATGATCCTTGCCCTATATGAATGTCCGCTCCAAACCCCACACAACCAACAACCGAAGCAAGCACATTCTTAGCTGCCGATGGGTAGCTGCTATTGAGACCAACCACAATCCGTTTGGGGACTTTCTGTACTCCGGTCACAGTATCGCGTAACTTGGACATTGACCACAGGGGTCGAATCTTGATAGCCCCGACAGGTGGCTCATCCTGTCCGGAAAGCCAAACCAAAGTAATGCACTTGGCCGCCGAAGCTTGTAGAGCCTCCTGAAGGGCTGTTCCCTCATTGAGCAGGTCGGAACCCGTCCATCCTGAATGCCAGAGAACAAAGACCTTGCCGGGGAACTCTTTTCCCAGGGTTTCGTAGCCACGGCCCCAACCGTGTAGTAGGACAGGCCGTCCGGCTTCCAAATGGGCACGAAGCCCCGAAAAGGGTACAGACACAAAACCATAAGCACAAAGCCCCTCCACCAAGGCACTCTGTCCCGGTCCTCCCGCCTCACAAGTGACCATGGGTTGTGAGGGTGCTTTGAGCCTGGGTGGCGCCGGGACTGGTTCGGAAAGGGGCGGGGTGGCCTGTATCTCTTGGATCAGCGGTGCCCAAGAGGGTACCAACCCTGCTTCTTTCCAGGTCCCTAAGCCTCGGATCTGAAACGTCCCTTTGCTGGTGCTACTGCCTTTGTCCACCAAAGGTCGGTCCCAGATGTTCTTGCCGTGTTGGAGGCACACGGTCTTGGCCAGATCATCCGTGAGATCAGCCGGAACGGGCCGCCGTTCAAGTCGTTGGATCCGATCTACCAGAGGCCCGTCTTTTCCCCTCTCAAGCTCGGGCCATCCCTGAATCTCTCGCAAGAGCTTGGTCGAGAACGAAAGGGATGTCCCGATAAGGCCCACTCGTGGCCCCTCCCATCGGGTGAGACAATCCTGAGCCACATGATAGAAATGGCAGATCCGCGATCCTGCCCATTCAAAACCACCTGTGAAGGCGCTAACGGCTGCGGCCAAACGGCCTTGCGGTTGAAGATCATCATCATCAGCCAGGATCACAAGCTCGGCATCTGTCTCTTGCAGGAGCTTGTTGAGTTTGGTTGTGACTAGACTAGATGCAACAGATACGAACCGAGTCCGATCAAAGTCGCCTGCTTCCCAGCGGCCAAGATCTGTTGGCTCCCCCGCAACCAGAATCTCATAGGTCCACCCAGGAGGTACTGTCTGTATGGCAAGAGTTTGGAGACAAACCCGGAGCAGGGCCGGGCGATGATGGGTCGCAATCAGGAAAGCAGCCTTTTTAGGGATCGGTGTTGGGACTGTTCCAAAGGTAACTGAAACATGCACTGGTTCAGGTTGGGGAGAAACAAGGGAAGCAGCCTTCTTGGCGACCAAGTCAAGAGGCTCTCTTGCAACAGGGGGTGTCAAAACAGATTCCGGAACAGCCCGACTACGTACTATGGTTTGTCGTCTGGCCATGGGTGGCTGTATCCTGTTGGTTGTTGCATTTGGTTCGTTTCGGATTCCACCGGAAACCATGTCATGTTCTGTGGTATAGTGTTGCACCTCGGGGTCTTGAAGTCGCCCCAGACCCAGTTTACCCACGATGAAGCTCTTGGCTTGGAAAATGGTAGGTACTGAAGTCTCAACCCGATCTGCCGACATTGTCGTCGGTCGTGGCCGACCCCCGCTCAACCCCAGAAGCCCCTTGTGTTCATCCTGAATGGCCTCCCAGGAAGCTGTTGCCACAGGAATCAAGTGGGGATGAGGCACTGCCCCACCTTCCAACACGATGTAGTAGATCGCATGATGCGGGGACAAGATCTCAATCAGTCCCCCCTCAGAAGATGGGGGGCTTTCACCAAGATGTTGACCCTTGAACTGTCGAAGCAGCTTCCGAGTGGCTTCCGGAGCCGGACCACAGATGTGAATCCGGACTCGATCCATATCCCGACCTGAACTGAGAATTCGAGACAGAGCCTCTAGGGTAGTGGCAATCTTCTCGCCGTCCGTGCCCAGAAGGGTAAGAAGGATGTCAGGAGCACGTCTCATCAGAACCAACTGACCCCGTACTGTCGGTCCTTGACTTCATCCCATTGAGGGAGCTTCTGACACTCGGCTTCGGAATAGACTCGGCGGAGTTCCTTTCCAAAAGTGGACACACCCACGGTCAAACCCAGGACGTTTTGAAAATGCCACCACTCAGCCCCGCCATATTCCCCACCCTGGAAGAAAGACAGACGACCAGAAATGGGCAAGAACCCATTTCTGGCCAAGAGAGCCGTCAGATTGAAAGCATCAGCCAACACGGGTTCGGTCAGAATCTGGGTGTACGGTTTCCCTTTGGCCCCTTTCTTGGTCACGACCTTGGTGACATTCTCGATCAGACTCACACAGGGAACCGTGGCCGGAGCTAGATTGAGCAGGGTTGCCAAAGGCATCGTAGACCGACACCAAACGGTCCACATTCGGGAACCATCAGGAGCCGTGTTTCGCACGACCAGATAGGGATCCTTGAGCGGATGTTGCATCCCGGTGTCTGTAGCTAAATCAAAAGCCCGGCCGGTGTAGTGAAAAGAGGTCTGCGAACGGCTTGAACTCATAGCTGCTGATAGGGAGCGTTTCCCACCAGCCGTGGTGAGTAGTCCGCCTAGACGACGCACCTCGTCATACACTTTTTGATAGGCTGCTGCCGTGTCAGCCCGGAGCGTGAGATGGTTGTAGCCCCCACTCCCTGGGGCTATGTCCGCCCGACATTTCTCCCAAGCTAACAAAACATCTTCGGTCGGGGGAGGAGACAACGGAGCCGGGACTTCTACGACTAACCCATAGGTGACTTCGGCTACGCCCCCAGCGGCTTTCAGAACCTTGTTGTAGGTCTTGAGAGTAGATGGACCCGCAATACCATCGGCATAGAGCTTGTAACGGGTCTGGAAGGCCACCACGGCGAGTTCCGTGAGATGACCGAAGTTCCCATCCGCTGTTCCCGACTTGAAGCCCAGGAAGTTCAAGCCTGCTTGGAGTCGTTTGGCATCCTCGCTCTTGGAACCGATTTTGAGTACCATGGTGTTCACCTCTCCTGGGGATCATTCTACCCACGGGGGTGACAAGATAGATGGGTTATTCAGTGTCAGTTTTGACTTGGATGTGCGTCCAACCAAAGCCGGGATCTACTCGGGGTAGCCCATGGATTTGATTTTGTCACGCCCCCTGGCTACGTGCCCTCTAGCCCTTCTGGACGGATCCCCCATACATTTGGGTAGGGTCGGTCGCCACCCTCGGTAGACTCGTCGCTACTTCGGGTAGATGCCAGCAAGCAGAGTACGGGCTGCTTTCTGAAGTTCAAGCCGGGCCTGTTTCTTATCGGTGGGTAGCAGTCGAAGGATGAACGCCGGGTGATATAAAGGAATCACTGGGATAGGCTCCCCTGCCCACTGAACCGTGCGGGGTCGCCAGGTGAGTCCGGGAGTCTCCAGGAACGAGGACACAGCCCCATAACGACAGGTCAGTGTTTCGATGGCCGTTTTGCCAAGAGCGACCAACACTTTCGGGTTCACCTGTTGGATCTGTCTCTCCAAACGGGGGAGACAGGCCAGAATCTCGTTCACCTCGGGTTCTCGGTTACTTGGGGGCCGACAACACACCACGTTGGTTATGTAAACCCCGGCTCGGGTCAGGCCCACCTGTCTCAGGAGCTTGTTCAGGAGATGCCCGGCTGGACCGACAAAGGGTTCACCCCACTCGTCTTCCAGTTGGCCCGGCCCCTCTCCAATCAACATGACCTCGGCCTTTGGGTTGCCTATCCCGTAGACCAGATTGGTGCGGGTTGAATGCAGAGAACATCGGGTACAGGTTGCCCATTCTTGGTACCCTTGAGGGACTACCATTGGGAACTCCGTTTTGTCTTGCCCCGACTGGATTGGGCAGGTTGCTGCCAGGTCTTAGCCGAGGTGCTTCCTGCGGCCCCACCTAAACTGAAGCTACCTCGGATAAATGGCAGTTCGGGGGCAACGGGCTTGAATCCGATTGGTGTTACACCTTCCGTCAGAACCAGTTCACAGGCCCGTTCTTCTGTGACCGCCATGAGGAACTCGTTGTCTTCGGCATAGGCAAGGTACTGGTCGTTGAAGATGAGTCCATCGGGTAGAACAACTTTGTCACCATGAATCAGACGAATCTCACGGATCATGGCGAATGGGCCTTGAGCACGACGTTGGATCCGACCAGCCCAGTCTCGGTCTTGATAGATTACCCTGTCAGGGCTTTCACCTAACCTGAGGCTGGTCTGAATGGATCCCATCTCATGTTCCTTGGGTCCAAAAATGAACCGTAATCCTGAGATGTCAATGACGGTACTTCCAGCACCGAGGGACCGAAGAAAACCACGGGCCTCTGCCAGCCATTGAGTTGTTTCCTTGTGATTTGGGCCGACAAGCAACACGTCTTTCCTGTCCATCATCTTGAGACAGGCTGTGACCAGCATCCAGGTTGTCGCTCCGAGTCTCCGATAGAGTTCCTGACCTGCTCTGCGGTTCTCCTGGAGCATCTTGTGAATGTGCTCATCCAGAGGTTCGAGATCGAGATGGTGGTATGCCTGATCCAGGGTCATGTTCTATCTACCCGGATCCGGTATCGGCCTCCAACTCATGAAACCAATAGGGAGCCTCTGATCCATCATCTTGTCGAACCCACCATGCTCCAGGATGGTCTACGACCACGCACATAGTCACTCCTCGTGCCCCTTCACGGCGATTGGCAAGATAGAGCGGATCAGCTAAGAGATGGGATGGGTAAGCCAAACACCGGACCTGAACCCGAACCCGTGGCTGTATGAGAGCAATGTTCATGGCGTTCCAACAACCTCAAGGAAGAAGAGCAAGGCTTGTTCGGCGAAGAACTGTTGTGTTTGGGTCCGGGTCAAACCGATGGGGGCTTCGATCCTTCGCACTGATTCGGTACTGCCATTGGTCACGGCGATGTAGGCATGGGGTACTGGAAGGGCTTCAAGGGGTTCCGCATAGCCTGTAGTGGCGACAGCCCAATGTTTGGCTGTGGGTTCGGGTTTGTCCCGAAACAGAAATCGAACTCCGTGTGCCATTTGAATGGCGACTCTTGGAGAAACACAGTTGACTGAGGCAGCAGGGGCACGGTCAATGCCCAAGTGGGTAACCTTCTGTTCCAGGTTGTAGGTGGTGATCCCACCCTCAAAATAGGCTGAAGCCCCTGACACCGAAGCAATCAGGGCTTGAAGATTCCCAGCGGTGACACTCTCGGCCACAACCAGAGTGTAGCCTCTGGCTAGACAGACCTTTTGAACCTGCTGGGCAAAACTCATGGCACCCACACTTTCTCATGGTGTCCCTGTTGAATGACCTGTTGGCAAGCTGGATTCAAGACATCGACTCGTTGTTCCCCAGCTCCGTCGCCAAGATCCATCTCGCACCATACGGGCTTGCCCGACTTGTCTGAAACCCCCACGACGGGGACATTAAAGTAACGACCGATCTCGAAATAGAACAGGGCGATAAGTCCGACGGTCGCAACGAGGATCCACCACTTGTTCATTTTTCAGTCCAATCCTTTGCATAGGCGGTTGTGAAAAGCCACATCAAAAAGAAGTGCCTTGCCTTGTCGGCTGCATGGACAACCTGGGCCGGGCTGAATCCATTAGCAAGGGACCGCTCCAATGCCCGAGCGATATCCAGTGAGCCAATGCTAGCTGGATGGAGACCGTTTTCCCATCTGTTGACCGTGGCAAAATGGACACCAACTAGCCGGGCCATTTCAGTTTGGGATATACCCAAACGGTCTCGGATACCCTTCAAACGTCTCCCTGTCAGCCGAGGAGGCTTTGTCTTACTGGGCACTTGCAACCCCTCTCGTGTGCCAGAGATACCCTTTAGAGGGGCACTCAGCAACCAGAAGATCCTTGCCTTGATGTTGGGCATCGAGAACCAGGATCAAAACCTCATGGCCCTGTTTGCAGGGACATGCACCCCGGATCCCATGTTTCACGTTAGCCCTGTGGCCGCCCAGTTCCGGAGGGAGAGTGACCCAATCTGGAACCCCGTCATAGATCAGGAGTGCCGTGGGTTCCTCTTCATTCTGAAGCACTCTATCACCTGGCTGAACTTGAAAGCGCATATCGAGCCCTCCTGGTCTGTCTACCCGACCGGGGGTTATACTAAGCCCAAGTTAGCCGGGGTCACTATCCCGGTGGGGCTTGGGGTCCGTGGGTGGTGACCCGGCAGCCTATCCGGTCGCAATTGGGGCTTAGAGTGATGGCCTGATGCGTAGTAGGTTTGGAAGGAGAACTGCAATGAACCTTTTTGACTGGACCGGCAAGACGATAACCCGCGTAGAGGGGGATTACGGGAGCTTCTCCTGTAAGACCAAGGTGCCGGATGAGAGGCACCTTCTCAATTTCGACCTGGGAGTGAGTGCCGGAAAAATCCTCGTCCTGGATCCCTATGGGAATGAAACTTTCCCGAAGGAATTCCAGACGGGGGTGAGCTTTCTCGGCCCTGATCCATACACCATCGGGATCATCCGGGAGTCTGGACAGATCTGTGCCGTCCATTTCAGTCAGGAGAAGAAAGCCGTCGTCGTCACCGTCACCCGAATGGAAGAATGGGTCGTACCAAAGAAGTTCCTCCCCAAACTGGACCACCTCATGTCCTGCAAGCGCCCTTTCTATCTGGGCATGACCGAACGCTCGCTGTTTGACCTTGCAACCAAATGGATCGGGCACAAGGACATCGAGGAGAGTCTGGTTGTGGATCTGGACTTCCGCCCCCACAGACTCCAGATTTGGGGACACAATTGGAGAGAAGTCGGGGGATGGAATTCAGAGGCTTAGGTGCGTGCCTTGTTGCGTAGTATGTTTGGAGGGAAGGTTTTCCTTCCTTGGAGGCTCTCATGCGCGGCTATGGTCTTCCCCGTAACACTGATGTCGGTGCCCCCGACTGTGCCGATATCAAGGAATACGGCCTTGCCAGCCACAAGGCCCGCCTCCCCGGCAAGGGGGGCGACATCCGCTCCGTCTTCAAGGACCCTGCTGACAAGGCCCGTGCCCGTCGCCGTTTCGCCCGCAAGGCTCGTGCTGAGAATAAGGCTGTCTGTGAGACTTCCCGATGCGAATGACCCTTGTTGACATGACCCGGCTCTTCTCGTTCGATGCAACATGCTTGGGGTGCTCTACCCGCATGACAGCCGCCAAAAACCGGCCTCCCGTTTACGCGGATCTGCATGGTGAACCTTTCAAGGCGTACTACTGCGGCGAATGTGCTCAAAAGAAGATCGGTGGCAGCCACCGACCGCTTCCAGTTGGGGAAGAAGAAGTACGGGATGCTTGACGTAACCGAATACACAGTGACCGAACACCAGTCTGCTTCAATCAAGCCACAGGGGTTTCGTAACATCCCCCCAGCTGCTAGCCTGACCCCTCATCGAGAACGTGTCCTTCAAGCAAGTCACGGACTCCGGCTGGCTTTCGTGAGTAAGCCCCTGTTCTATGACAACGCTTTCAGACTCCTCAACAAGAGGGATCACAAGACTCTACTTGCCCTCCTCTATGGGGGCTGGATTCAGGTCTTTCAAGTAGACGGGGATCTGCCGGGTATCCACCTATTCTCCCGGATCGGAACTCGGGCAGGAAGACACTTTCTTCTATGGGATAAGAGACAACCCTTACCGGAGAGAACACGGGCATCCCTAACGTAGGGGGTGCCCCTCCACGGGGGCTATCTACAGGAACGGGGCGAAGTCACTTTCGGAAAGGAATCCCGATGACCCCTAATGGACTGCCATGACTTTTCTTGACTGGCTGCTGATGCAACAAGATCGGGAAGGCCCGGTGGGTGAGTTCGCCCGCGACGTGTGCTTTGCTACGAGAATAAAGAAAGGTAAAGCCTTGTTGGCCCCAACGCTCCGAGCAAATGACCGTGCCGCATGGTACATCTACTTGCGGTCAGTCAATGCTGGAGCCAAGGCAGAAGAAGCCTTGGAAGCACTTTTCCAGGAATATGAATCAATTACCGATGTCGCCATAGCGGCGGCATTCTTGGGACATGGGAAACCGAGAGCCTACGATTTGATAGTTTATCGAGGCCACAACAACCGTCTCTGGCCCCAGCGCCCCGCAGGAATCATAGACAAAGCAACCGGCAAACCCCCCAAAGGGACAGAAATCCTTTGGGGCTACGACGCCCCAAGCCAATCCTTCTGCCCGCTACCTGAATCCGCAGACATCGAAGTGCGAGTAGATATCCGGGATGGGGATCCCCCCAAAGATTGTCACTGAAACGAATCTCTGGAGTCGGGTAGAATGGGACATGGCTCGACTTGCCAGATTCGTGCAGCTTGACGGCATCGACGGTTCCGGGAAAGATTCTCAAGCCGACCTTCTAGTTCAGCATTTTCGTGCCGCAGGTTTGGACCCCCTTCGTCTGAACGAACCCGACAACACCCTTCCCACGGGGACTCTGCTCCGGCAACTGCTCAAGTCCGGAGAATACCAGGAAGCCCACGCTGCCTTGTTCTTGGCTGACCGAATGGCCATGTTGACCCGAAGAGTCATTCCCGCCCTTGCTGCGGGCCGTCCAGTGGTTTCCTCTCGGTCGTTCCTGTCAACGCTGGTGTATCAACAGGAAAACTGGCCGCTGGAGTGGTTACTGGCCATTCACGCCCAATTGCCTGCTAAAGCGGATCTCTTGATCGTGTTGGACATGGACCCGACCGAAGCCCTGGCTCGAACCCAGAAACGGGGGCTTGGGCCAGAGGTTTATGAGCGGTTGGACATCCAACGACGTAACCAGAAACGGTACCGGGATCTGGTTCTCGACCCCTGTATCTTTCAGTTTCTCGCCCCAGGAGGACAGGCCCGTATTCTGGATGCTTCGGGAACCCCAGAACAGGTACAAGAACGAGTGTTAAGCTTGCTGGCTGAGCGGAGTTGTTGATGAAAAACAAGGATCAGGCCCGTACCAAGCGCAACCAAAAAAGAGCTTTGAAGGAAGCCCGCCGACGGGCCGCTAAACCCTCGGCTCAGGAGCGTGCCCTGGCCAAAGCCAAAAAGCAGGTCACACAGGCGGTTCCAGAATCCTTCGATGAGACTCAGCATCTGTTCTGGATGTGTCACGGGGTCAACTTCATCATGAGTGATTACGAATCAGGCACTTGGACCCCACTGTTTGAGGGGATTTACGAGGGACGTTTCCCGAGTCCGGCAGAGGTTGGGCGTACCATCATGACGCATTTTGGCCCCGACTCTGGCACCTGGCCCCCCGAGGGTCTGCAAGCCATGGCGTGGACCATGCAACCCAAAGCCACGGTCTATGTGTACTACCAAGTTGCCCTTCACAAGGCACATCAGGCCAAAGTGGAGAACCCCGAAACTGAGGTGAGCAAACCTGCCAACACCCATGCCTGGGAAACCTTTAACATGCTCAAGACGGAGTTGACTCGGAAACAAGAGGCTCGAAAACAGGGAAGATGACCAATGACCCACGCGGAGTTTCAAGAACGGGCTGAGGAACTCGAACTGCTCACGGCGGACGGCTTCGAGGAAGCGGTCGTTGGTCTTGTGGAACGGTTTGGTATGGAAGCCGTTGTGCTCTATGACCGAGACAAGTGCATCCAGATCCTGATGGACCGGGACGGCATGGACTACGACGGGGCTACAGAATTCCTCGACTCCAACGTGATCGGAGCCTGGGTAGGTGATGCCACCCCCGCCTTCGCAACCCTCATTACTCCTGATCCGGCTTAGGCCAAAGGAGAGTCGCGTAGAGGGGGTAGGGGCAAAAAAGCCCCGAGGAAAAGCCCGTGTTTGAACTCACCCCCGAAGACATCAAGCATCTGTGCAAGATCCGGTATTGGTATTCCGATAATCTTACAGCGTATCAACGGAATGAGATCTGTTCAATCCAGACCCAGGTGGCCGAATTCGTCGGTTGGTCTGGTCTGGACGAGCCTCAGCAGCCCCCTGGCCATCGGTCGGATCTGGTTGCGTGGCTCGAAGTGGGTCTGGCTCTTCTCTCAGATGATCGCTACAACAAGGATCCTAATCTTCAGTTCCCGAACCATGTCCAGGAAGCCTTCGAAACTCAGGTTGCGGAAGTCTCCGAGTCGGGTTCAGTTGGGCATCCCTGGGATGATGACATCCTAGATGCCTGTCGCCGATGGCTGACAGCTACCCCCTACAGGGTCTGGCGGTTCTATCAGGATGTGCAAGGCGCGGCTCAGGATGCTTTGGAAGAAGTTCTTCTGGACATCGTATCAGAAGGAAGACACGACTTGAAGCGGGCTGTCGAAGAAGCCGTTGACCGGGTCAAGAGCAAGTTTGTCAAGCAATACCAGGGGGCCAAATGACCTGCGAAGATCCGGACCTCATCGGCTTGCGAGTGATCATCCGGTCCAACAATGACGAACCCAACATGGTTGGCACCCTGATTAGTTGGCAGAAATTCCAACATGGTCAGGAGTTCCCCATCGTCCGATTGGACAACGGAACCGAGTTACTCTGCATGGCTGTTCTGCTACCCTATCAGCCGGAGCTTCTGACCATGCTCAATCTCTTGTCTCACAAAGCGGCCTGGGATCTGGCTGCGGGCATCTCCTTGCTGTGCCAAGTGCGATCCCGCAAAAGTTCCTATGCCAGGGGTGCATAAACATGCACCCGATCAAGGGCGAGCTTGCTCCTGTGGGTGTCTCCCGGCCTGACAAACACCCGCCCGGTTTGCATTGGCTATTCGGACGGCAGTGTCAGACGTGCGGAGCAGAGTGGCACGGCAGGGTTCAGGGTTGGCTACTTCCTGATGGGGGCCGGACAAGCTACAAACCCTCTTGCTGTTTCGTGAGGGACCATCGACAGGCTTGGGCAACATGAACATCGTGTTCTTAGATATCGACGGCGTGCTCAATAACATGGCGAGTGCCCAACGACTCAAGACCTTTGACCTCTTCGATCAGGCCAATGTTGCCGCTTTGAACCGCATCTTGGAAGTGCCAGATACGTTCATCGTGGTGTCCTCTGCTTGGCGGGTCGGGCGCACCATCGAGAAACTCCAAGAGATACTGACCCTTCAGGGGGTTCAGGGATTGGTCTATGACGTGACCCCTCGCAAGGTGGCAAACTTCGCCACACGGGCAGACGAGATTCAGGCTTGGCTTCGGAAGCATCCAGAGGCTACACGGTTTGTTGTTCTGGATGACAGCATCGACGGATGTGACGCTTTCGGAGAAAGGTTCATCAAGACCAGTCACCTGGAAGGACTCACTGAGGAGCAAGCCGACAGGGCTGTCCAGATTCTAGCCGGTGGTTTCAATCCCAAACAAGGACTTCCAAGGTCAAAAGAATTCTCTTGACAGCCAGCAGGACAAGGGGTAGCCTCTAATATCATGAAGGCACGGATAGCCCATGCCCGTCCTGAAACAAACAAAGGGAAGTTCCTTGCCCTGGATTCCCTTCAGGTTGTCTACCGCGCCTATGTTCAAGAATGCCTTGACTTGATGGTTCAATCCAAGCGTCATCATATCAAGCCGGCGGATTACCAGAAGTTCTTTTCCAAAGCCAAGAATCTCACGAGCCAGATTCAGAAGAACGCCCGTCAGCACGCTATTCATACTCTGGATTCCTGGAGGAAGTCCCTTTATCAAGTCACTCTGAAACGCAAGATTCACGAATCTGGCTTTGACGACCATCGGATGATGGAACTCCGATGCGTTGGCAAATTTGGTCTTGTCAGCGCGGGAAAGTGCGGTAAAGGAGATATTTCCCAAGAGGCTGTTGACCTTTATTGGAGTTGGGTCTGGGATTGCCCGACTCCCAAAGTCTCCGTTGATTTCCCAGTGTGGCTTTCAGAAATGACTTGTGCTTTTGGACCGTCCAAGGAATCCAAGTTCTCTGGATGGTGGATTGCCGTCTCTGGATTGATTCGTGGGAAACGAATCCAAATCCCCTTGAATCCCCACCCGTACTTGACGGACTCGGCCATTCTGGCAAAGTCAGTTCTGATGAGGAAAGACCGTAAGAGACGTTGGACTTTCCAGTTTACAGACAAACGGGAAGACGTAGTTCCCATAGGGACAGCGGGCAAAGTTGCTATTGACGTGGGCTTGAACGTCCTGGCAGCCACTTCGGATGGTCGTCTTCTAGGTAAGGACTTCAAAATTCCCTTTGACCGGCTTCACAAGAAGGTCAAGACGGTTAGAGCCAACAGACAACGACAAGACCTGAAGGAAGATTCCAAGCGATTGATCCGACTTGAAGACCGCTTGACCGGAATGACGAAAACAGCTACGGGCACGGTAGCTAATCAGCTTGTCCGAAGCTATCCAAATCATACTTTCGTTGTGGAGAACCTTGACCTTCGTGGATGTCGTGGAAGTAAGAGATTCGCTTACCGTGCCCTTCAACATTCATTAGGTAGGAAGGCTGTCTTGGAGACAGTCAATCCAGCCTACACAAGTCAGGAATGTCCTTCTTGTGGTTATGTTGCTCGCGGGAATCGCAACGGAACCAGCTTCCGTTGCCTTTCTTGCGGGAGAATTTCTCATGCTGACGTGGTTGGGGCGATCAATCTGCTCAGACGTTCTGGGGATAAACAGATTGGTTTGAAGGCTTCTCCATGGTTAGTGAGGCCGATCTTGGAAAAGCGATACCGGAAAGCCCGGGACAGTTCTCCAAGACGGATGGCGAAAGCCACTAGGAGTCCCACCGTTGGACCCGATTCTTACTGTTTGATACCGGCAGGCATAGAGTCAAACTCAGGTGTCCTCGCTCTGCGTTGAGGTCATTATGAGGAACGGCTGAAGGCCAAGTTTGTGAGGCCCGAATGACCATTCAGGACAAGCTCATTCGGCTCTATCAAGAGATGTACAATCTAACCGAGCCTGAGTGTCGCTTGACATGCCGGTGTCCCCGGTCGTGTTGCTCCCCGGAGTTCTGTCTGGACACCATACGGTATGCCCAGGAAAGTTGGGGGGTCACTCTTACCCCAACAGACCATCCCAAACTGCCCTTGATGGGGCCAACAGGTTGCATCGCAGCCCCACATCTCCGTCCCTGTTGCACCATGCACACATGCGACGTGAATGGGATCGGCTTCAAGAAAGGGGATCTTGATTGGAACGAACGATACTTTGCCCTTCGGAAAAGGATTGACACCCTGGAGTGGCGACGGACTCCTATTCCGGGGGATACAGCCCTCGCAGAGTCAGGAGTGTAATTAGTTCGACAGACCGCTTCCGGATATCTGATCGCTCATACGCCTCATACGCATCCGCCAGGGCCTGAGCCTTCCAAACAGCTACTGCCGTTTGCCAGGTCTCTGTGAACTCCGCTTCCGGCATGACCGCCCAAGACCCTGCGGGGACCACATCGATCACGAACTCCCTATCCTTGTGCCGAAGCACCACAAGGAGTTGCTGGGCCTCTGTTTGCCCCACGAAGATATCAGCAGCAGGGTAGCCCAATCGGCGCAAGGCTTCATGAATGCAAAGGGCTTCCACAAAAGCCGGGTTGAGTTGCTTGAGGTCAATCAGTTCTTTCATGTTGGTCCAAGTGGTCCAAGTAGGCTTGGAGTTCCGGGGTCATCTGGTCAAACTGAAATGTGGTTTCCATGTCGCCCTCTAATCTACCCCAACAGAGGCAAACGCATCGGCCCTTTATCCGTGGCAAAAGCCGTGGCCTGATTGTTCAAGTCCGGCTCTCGCCACACTACCGTGGCTCCCCCCACGGGTAACACGTCCAGGAGCTTCTTTTCACCAGGCACTTGATAGACGATCACTGTTCCGTTCTGGGGGCCATACCGAGCAGTCCAGCAATCCATCGCGTGAAGAAGCTGTGCTGTCCGGCGACCTTCGGGGATGTCAGTACGGGTCACAAAGTAGAGGTGGCTTGTCATGTTGCCACCTGCTCCGGCCATTCCCGGCGGCATCCTTCGGTAATCAGCCACGCCTCAATGATCGGACGCTCTGTCTCGGCGATCTCAAAAATGAGTTGGATACTTGGGGCAATCCGACACTTCTGTTCGATCTGCCGGTACGTCCGACCCCGAAGGTACCCGTAGGCCAGAAGCCGTTCCCGTTGTCTGTAGTCGATACTTCTCCGAGCCTGAATTGCTTCCTGATGTAGACGGTCTCTCTCCGTCCCTTTCTCTGTCAAGCGGATCTTGGCAAAACACTCACGGGCATGGTTCCGCAAGTCACGGGTCTGGATTGCAGTGATCTTGATGTCGTTCTTGAGGGTCTGAAGCTGAGTATTCATATCGGTCCTCCTTGTTGCTCACGCATGAGCAACAAACGGTGTTGCTGCTAACGGATTGACTCCAGGTGAGCAGCAACGCGGAGGACCGCGAGCAACCTACGATTCAGAACTGGGGTATCGCGTTCTCATCATCGTCCAACATAGCAGGTTGGTTACCGCTGTCAAGTGCCCCCGGCAGGAATCGAACCCGCGTCCGGACTTTTAGGGAGTCCTGCTCAGCCCCTGAGCTACGGAGGCTCGTCCCCATACCATCTACCCGATTGGGGTTTTGGCTAAGCCTAACGGCAGCCAGGGCGACCAGAACACTGGCGGTAGATGAATTCCCGAAACTGGCGGATCTGGGAAAGTAGGAGGTCCGCGACCCGGATTTTCTAGAAGACGGGTTTCTGATACGGTCGTTTCATGGAACCAGCCATCTAGCCAGGGCTGTTCCCAGGAAAGAGGTGACAATAACCACGGTAGCAATTAGGATGGCCCACTTGGTTTTCATGTCATTAACCTCATCTTTCAAGGTACGTATGTCTGAATGGTGTTCCTCGCAGGACGTTTTCTCTTGCCAGATTTCGACCCGCACCAATCGAATATCCAGGGCCGCAAGATCTTTCTCGATAACGACGATCAGTTCTTTCTCCCGTTCTGTCATGTCTGCTATCATCCATCCGTTGCAACAGCATTTAGCACCCTCAACGTATCGCTCAGTTCATGCAATAGGCAGTCTGCTTGGTCACGTAGTTGATGATGGAGAACAGTTCCCGAGCCATTGCCTGGCCTTCAAGATCAGGGAGAAATCTGGGTGATCCCTGTGCTCGACGAAGAGGAACCCCAACGAGTTTCAGGAGCTTCTGGGCCATTGTAGAGTCCGCATGAGCCACGTCCCGAAGAACATCCTCGGCACTCTGAAGAGTCTCGACGATGATTTGGGAGTTACCCGTAGCTTTCACCTCGGCATGAGCAGCCCGAAGATAATCCACCAGGCGTTTGAGAGCCGGAATGCATTGGGTTACTGATTGGGAACCCCATCCGAAACCGGTATCCCGTGTGAGACCTACCGGATATTGACCCATCGGGAGCATCTTGCCGTCCATGGGAGAAACATGGGCGACCCCGAAAGCATCCACGTAGCCATGATCCGTTCGGGTCTGATAATGCTTTGCCAGTTCTCGCTTGGCCTGGGACAGGCCAGCAAACCAGAATCTCGGATCCCTGTCGAATTTACCGCCGTCGATGCGACCAGTCATGCCCGAATCGGTGAGAGCACCCCAACGACGAATGACTCGGAAACCATTGTCTTCTTCGACGATGAGACCCTCATAGAACTTGGAGTTGTTAGCTCCGGCGTCGATCTTGTAGACCATGAAGGCCATGTCCAGACGAACAAGCTCCTTGGTGAGTCCCATCGCTTTCAAGATCGCAAAATGAGCCAGCTTGCGAACGGTAGCAACTTTTTCTGGCAAGGTCATGGAAGCCCAACGAGAGGCTGTCACCACGGCAGGATGTCGTGCATGTACCGCCTGAAAGGCTTCAGTCTCTGCGACAAGATTGAGCCGAGCCTGGTGAACCACCTGAGCCAGATGTGGCTTGAGGGCCGGGTTCTGACTGGCCAATCGTACAGTTGCCCGAAGAAGGTCACGTTCCTGTTTGGCCCCGCTTCGATTCCGGATGGTGTCGAGCTCTGGCCAGAGAGTGGTTGATTGGGTAGGCATGGTGAGTTCCTCCTACCCCCTGGCCGATATTGACTAACTATCGAGGCAGAGAACTCAGAAAGGACAGTCCTCCTCAAAGACTTCCAACAGAATCTTGGCCGACTTGGCCTTTTTCGGCCGAGGCACAGAGGGAGAGTTGGCCAAACCAGCTAGACCCAGAAAGGTGGCCGCAAACCCCAGCAGCAGTTGCTTGAGTTCCTCCAGACAAGCCTCGAAATCATTGAGGTTGATGCTATGTCTATCCCACAGGAGATGAACTGAGTTCCCAGTTCGACCTTGGACTCCGTACAAACCGAGACAGATTTGCCCTGCCTTGCCCCGAGGGAGACCTGGGAGCTTGTCTTGAAGAAAGACCCTACAACAAATCCGAAGCTGACTCATGTCCAGCAAGTCCACCCAACCGGCATCCCCGTATTCATTTCGATGCCAGGTAGCTCCGGGAAACACAGAATCCCGAACAGCCTGGTATTCCGGGCGAGTCATGGTACCTCAGATTCATCTGGCTTGGCTGATGGACATGCCTGATAGAACGCTTCCAGGGTCTCGTATTCCTTGCCTTCATGCACGAAATAGGTTCTGTCCTTGCCCGTTTGCGGATCCCACTTGGATACAGTCAAGGGGATAAATGGAACCCAGATGCCTACGGGGATTTCATCAACCATCAGACAGCCACCTTGAACAAATCCCGAATGGCTTCGGGATCCACACCGACCCCTTCGGCCTTGGCATGTTGACTTGCCTCGGCCCCGACTTTGATGGTGAGCACCCGTTCGCGGTCCAAACAGTAACGCACATAGAGGCCCACTGGGAGCCATGCTCGCAAGGTTTCCTTGGCAACAGACTTGGCTTTCTGTTTCGGGTTCCAGTCACCATTCTGGGCCGGGGTCAGGATTTTCTCCCCGAGCTTGACCCCATCCAGGTAAATGGTACCCGGCACCGGGGCACGAGAACTCTCCCCTCCTGGTCCCTGATAGACTTTGGCTCCTCGTACAGTGACCCCGTCGATGACCAAAGGCTTCCAGATATTCGGGTCATGTTGTTCAACCGGGGAATCGGCACCCTCTTGGGCCGGAGTATCACTGGGGGATAGAACCTTGGTGAAAGATTGGTCTATTTCCTGAATGGCCTGGGTTATGTCCACCAGAGTCACTTCAGGATGACTGGCCTGAACTGCCGTGTAAAGAGCAGGAACCAATCCCTGGGGGTTCCCCCACATCTGATTGAGCTTGCGGCGGCTTCTCTCGACCAGGGCCTTGTAGTCAAAGCCCGTCCAGATGAGGACATGGACGAAATCGTCCCCGTAGATGATCTGACTGTCCGCTGGGCCTCGGGCGACCCCTTTCTTGTGCAAGATGGCCGAAACCAGGGTTCCTTGACTGAACCCTTCCTCAATGGCGGCTAGGGTTGAAGCCAGGTGGGTGTCGGTAGCATTAGTGACCGGTGTAACCATTGGAGTCACCTCACAAGAGTTCTACCCGATTCTGATCGAAGCTACCCAAAAAAGGGTAGAAGAGGCATGGGTATTCGAATTCACAAGGCGACAACACGAAAGAACGGTTCTCTTGAACCCCGTCCCGACAAATTACCTGTAGCCGAACACTGGATGTATCAGACGGCGAAAGATTGCGAGCGTTGCCTGACCTGTGGGGTAATCCACTGGCTGCCCCCCAACGAAGGTTGGCTTGCTCCTTATGGAGGTAGTGCAGTCAATTACGTTCCGAACTGCTGGTTCATCAAGGAACATGGACAAGCGTGGGAAACGCCATGAGCCACAGTTTTTTCACCGACAGATTATGCCGTCTCGGGCGTCACAACTGGTACTACCTGCCACGGGAGAACAAGCCCCCTCTTCGTTATTGTCTCCACTGTGATGAACGGGAAGAGGCTCAGTATGACGCCCTGGCCCGAAAGACTTTCTGGGCACATGAGCACCCCACCCCCAATAAAAAGGCTTAGCCCCGCAACCCACTGCGTAGTAGGGACAAGAAGGAGGCAAAAAAGCCATGACACAGATAAGCCAGTTTGACCGACAGACGGTTCGTACCCTTGACAAGGCAGTAGAGGCGGCTCTTCAGACCGTGGCCCAGGAATTCGGGCTGACCCTCGCTCTCAAGGGTGCCCGATTCTCCCCATCAGATTGCACCGTCAGGGTGGAGTTCAAGACCGTTACCCAGATGGCATCCGCCACGGGTACCGTCACAAACATCCCGACTGGCTTTGCTCGGGATGCCCGCATGTTCGGACTCCCCGAGGATTGCTTCGGCAAGACCTTCAAGTTCGGTGCAACCGAGTACACCATTACCGAAATCAATCCTCGTCGGTTCAAGTTCCCTGTGTCGGCAACCGGCCCCCAGGGCGGCAAGTACAAGTTCCCAGCCGATGCCGTGCTGCGGGGGTTGGTTGGGGTAACGGGAGCCTCCGTGTTTGCCAACCCCTCGAAGTTCCAGATCGGGGATCGTGTCCAGTGGAAGAGTCCTTTCGGAAACGTGTTCGGCATCATCGACGGACCTGCCATTCAGGGCGGCACCGAACCTCGTTACAACGTGCTCACGCCAAAGGGTCTCCTGACTCCGGACGAAAAGAACCTCACCCTGGCCGGGACACGCACCGAGAACGAGATCATGTTGAACATCAACGGTTGCTATAACAACCTCTCCCCCGAGAACCTGTCCTGTGATGGCGAGGCTTCTCGGGCGCACATGGGTCGTACCGGATCGCATTTGAATCGGATGCTCAAGGCCCTGTTCGCGGAAATCGGTCGGACGGTGTCCGAGGACGAAGCGGGCAAGTGGTGGTGGAAACACCACGCCAAGACTCTCAGCCCGAGTACCGAAACGGCTGCCGCGTGCTAGTCCGGATCACCAATCACTGCACAATGCTGTGCTCCCACTGCCTGTCGGATACAGTTACCTTGACGGGATGTATTCGATTCCTCGGCCGTTGGCGAGAATCCTACATCGGGCTGCAAATTGATTGAGCGTTAAGCGATGCTTCTCCTGGTTCTGGTACCAGAAGATCAGGGCTTGACGACGGGCGTGTCTCAAATCACGTCCCGTGAATATGACCCGGACCTTCCCAAGCCTGCCCTCTCGGCCCCTGAAGGGCCATTCGCCGAATAACCCTATCGGCCACCTTCTTGACAAGTACCGGTTGCATTCGATGAGGAGCGAAAGCAATCACTAGAGCCTCCCACTCAGCACGGGCTTCGGGGGTAGGTTCGGGAAATTGACGATAAGGTTTTCCCATCTGACTGCCCGAGTTTTTGTACTCTCGCCAGCCTTCAAGCAACGTATCCAAACTCGCCCGGGGTAATGAAGCGACATCTGTTTGACTGGTTCCGAGAATGCGGGCCGCGTCATCCACCCATTCATTCAACTTCCAGGACTGGGTCTGCACCACCTTACGGGAACAGAATGCCCAAACAGCTTGAAGCTCGGCTGGCGAAGCAGGACGACCCCACTCCCGACGATAGGCCAGATCAACCTCATCAAGAGCACCGTCCATAATGTCCGCAGGTTCATCCCCCACGTACATCTGACCCTCATTGGGATCCACTCCGGGGATGGCATTCATCAAGCCACCCTTATCTACCGGGGGATGCACCATCTGACCTGTTTCGGGATGGGCTGCCCACCACCCAGCAGTTTTGAGTCGGGCGACAAGTCGTTTGCCGAATCGGTGGGCAAAGGCTCGTGCCACTCTTTGAACGGTTCCATACTCGGGGGTGCCATAGGGAGGCAGACAGCCTCCCTCGGAAGTTGCTCCAGGCACCTTTACGTCAAAGTCCCCGTCGTGCCCTGTAGTGAAACCCGCCCCGCCGTGTTGTCTGATAACTTGGTTCATGGCATCCCAGGTGACTTCGATGTTTGTGCTGCTATCCCCCGGCCCCCAAAGACCAGCAGCAAAGGCTTCCCAGTTGCCTTCTCGGACTATTCGGTAAAGAGCTTCGGGGGCAATTGCGTAGATGGTGGAGGTGTCAGTGCCAATTTTGGCAGCAACCTTAATGAGATACTGGCGGGCAACTCGTTGAAGGAGATGTCGGGGCATTCCCCTGCCTCCTGCCAGGAGGCGAAGTATAGGAGAGTTAGCGGTTCCAATTAGTAGGTCCGTCCAGGCGTCAAACCTGGACGGACCCCCCACCGTGAGGCATTACTTTGAAAGGCCCCGGCGGTTGGGCCTTCGGAGAGCCTGTCAAGGGAGATCAACCCACCCCACAGCCCTTAACAGTCTGGATGCCCCTCCCAGCTATGGTCACCTGTGGGGGTCATGTTATGTTACCCGACCTGCTCCTCATCCAGACCATCTGAGTCTACCGGGGGGACAGGGAAAGCGATGGCCAGATCATGATCCAGATTCCTCAAGTAATCTCGACCATAGGGACCGTTCTCCAATCGGTCATATAAGGATTGGGCCAGGTTCGCATCTATACCTGGGTGGACCGCTGCTGCGGCCAAAGCCAGAGAGGCCACCGTGTCCGTGTCCCCCGTGAAAGCGATGCTGGCCTTGAGTACCCCGGTCATGTCCCCCTTGTCTCTGAGAACAGTCAAGGCAGCCCGAACAACATCCAAGCCCAGGTTTCTCACCTTGCCCTGCCACTTGGTACCCCAAGACATCCCTGGCAGGTACTCCTCAAGGAGACCAGCTAACCCTGCACGGTCAATCCCGATTCGGCATCCCCATACCAATAGGGCACCCGCAGCGGCGGCGGTCATGCCATCATAGGTGGCATGGGTTAGGCTTGCCTGCCACATTGCAAAGTCAATAACCTGTATGGGGGTGGCCAGAAAGCCACAAGGGGCTGCCCGCATGACGCCCCCTGACTTGTTACTGTGGGGCAGGATCTTGGCCAGGAAGTCGGCCCCATCCTGTACCTCAACCAGGAACCGATAGAAGCTGTCTGCATAGCCAGGACGAGGATCCCGTTTGAAAACCTTGATTAGAGTATCTGCCAGATTGAGTGGGGTTCGAGCTTGTCCCGACAACATGAACTCAGCAATGCCCATCGAAAACTGGGTGTCATCCGTGTAATGTCCTGGAAGTTGGGGGCGCTTCGGATGTTGAAGATAGGTCTTGCCGTCGTTCCAGGTTCGAGACTTAGTGGGCCGGACGAACTCTCGGCCAGCCCCATAGGCATCCCCAATTGCCAGAGCAACCATCAATCCAGGATCCAGCATTTGGTCCTCTTGTTTAGTCCCCGAACCAATCTATCTACCCGAGGCGCATCTCGACTAAGCCATGAACGGGTAAGATAGGGTGTGGGGCTTTCAACAACCTGTTTTTGGGAGGACGGATGAACTGCAAAACGGTGATCATTGAAGGTCTGATTTCAGGGGGCAAAACGACACTGACCCGCGAACTAGGACAGGCTCTTGGACCTTCCACCTTGATTCTGGTTGAACCCGACGAAAAGAACCAAGCCAACCCCTATCTGGCAGACTACTACGGAGACCCGTCCAGGTACTCTTTCACCATGCAGTGCCACCTACTGGCCCTGCGATACCGAATGCACCTACATGCCCAATGGCACGCCATGGAAGGCCACGGTCATGCAATTCTCGACAGGTCCTACTTTGGCGACACCTGTTTTGCCCGACTGCAATTGACTCTAGGTTTGATGACCCAACGAGAGTTTAATACCTACACAGCTCTCTACCATGCGATGACAGCTTCGGTTCTGCTCCCCGATGTGTGTCTCCGGGTTTTGGTCAGCCCCGAAACAGCCGTTCGGCGTATCGAGTCCCGGATGGAGAAAGAAACAGGACGCAGATGCGAATCGGCCGTCTCGTTGGACTACCTTCGGGGACTAGACCATGAGATAGACCACATGATGAGTGTTCTACGCCAACAGGGAGTCACCATTCTGGATGTCCCTTGGGATCCTGACCGGGACAGCCCCGAAACCCGTCACCAAGCCGTGGAGGGCTTGGCGGCCCGGATTCAAAACCTCCGCCCACCCGATTTCTTCCTGGATCTGCACCGCCGCACCACCTAGACCTAAACCCCCCTTGAATCGGGGGGATCCCTGGGGGGTTGCTAAAAAGTCCAGCCTCCGCCCACACTTAGCCCCCAACTCCCCCACCCCTTTTGGGCTTTCAAACCCGGTCACCAGACGACACTGACTGTCTGAGTTCAACGGTTTTCGGCTCCCCCCAGTTCAGTCGTGATCGTTTGAAAGACCCTCATTTCATCGGCTTGTGCGAGAAATTGAGGTTGCCCTCTAAGACAGGGGGATTCACTGAAAATACCTGCGTGTGTTCCCGAACGCAATGGGGGGTTAGACCCCCCGTTACTTGGCCACCGGGGTGAAAGTCAAACTAACACCTGAGTTTTTGACCAGATCCAACAGGGTTTGCAGAGTGATCCCCTGAAGAGGCCGCTCCGGTGTGGCGAGATTGCGGAGGTCTTGGCGTGCAAGGTCCAGTCGGGCTTGTAGCACTTGGACCTCCTGTTCCAGGCTCTTGAGCCGTTCCTCCACGGCACTCTTCGGTTGCGGCTCAGGCTTGGCCGTTTCAACCGGTGGGGGTACCGGGATAGGAACGGGCTGTTTCTGGACTGGCTCCGGGGTGGATCTGAAAGCCGGACAGGTGTCCAGAGCCGCTGCCGACGTGAACTCCCAAGGTCGAGCACCGCCCGTCAAGATACCTTTCAACGTGCCTGCTCGAATCAGTTCCTGTAACGCCTTCCTGGTGGTGTGTATCCCTCGTTGGTCAAGCACAATAACTGCTGAAGGAAGCCCGATGAGTTCTCTGGCCCATTCCCCAAACACCTGCGCCCGGACATCCTTGATGTAGGAATGAGGGTACAGGATATGGAACAGCTTCAGACTAGCTGCCTGAATCGCCCGTGTGGCCGGATAGCCTTGCCCGGTTTTCTGGAAAGACTGGAAATCGTTCCGAAGCCAGGCTTCCATCAAAGCCCGTTTGGCGGGATTCGAGGCGGGAAGCCCCCGCCAATGAGCCACCTGACTCTGAACTTCCGTCTCAAGTTCTGGAGAGGCCGCACCCAGCAAATCGGTGACATAGGCAAGAAGGCTTGGAACATTCCCCAACCTGGAGGGGTCTTCTTCGATGGCTACCTGTACCCATTCAGCCAAGGTCGTGCCTGGAGTGGGCGCATTCGTCGGAGTCTCACCTACCCAAACCGTTTTCTCCACACTCGCACGAATGGCACGACTGGTCCAATCTCGGTGCTGAGCCGATGTGATGAGCAACTGACTCCCGAAAGCTCGCCGAAGGGCTGCCACAATTTCATGGGTGGCCGGGATCCGACCCCCTTCCCGTTCGGCCTGAAGGTAGGCCACACCAACTTCGCGGAGATCCTCTTCAGTAACTATTGCCGGTGGAGGCACCTTGCCGTTGACCGGTTTCAGGAAGCCCTGTACCCGCAGTACCTGTTGGGCTGTAGACCATTTCCGAGGGATGCAGGCAAAAGGAACCCCGGCCTTACGTGCGGCTTCGTTGACTCGGTAATAATAGGGGTGAGAGATCATGTCCCGGATGACGATCACCCCCGCGCAATCCGTGGGGATTACATCCTTGAATTGGGCTGGGGTTGGAGCATGTTGTCCGATTTCAATGCCTTCCTGACTGAGATTGCGGGCCAGATTCCCTTCCACTAACGACGGTTCCCCACCCGCGATGAAAACGCGCATTGAGCACCTCCTACGAAAGGATCTACCCGGAATCGAGTTAGCCTAAGCCGAAGGTGCGGGAGGTGGCTCAAAACATTGGCGGCAACGTGGTTCATAGGCGTCTTTGCCGCCTACCAGAATCTGTTCCGCGCCCTGAATGATTCGTTGGGTTCGGTTGGCAGGGCGCCCGCAACGACAAGTGGCCATTGTGAAGGTGATCTGATGAGCCATCTCTTGCAAAGCTGGAACCGACCCGAACGGTTCGCCACGATAATCCAAGTCCAAGCCAGCCAAAAGAACGCGCAACCCGTTCTGAGCCAAGGTCTGAACAACAGGCACCAGACCGGGTGAGAAAAACTGAATCTCGTCTATCCCGACCATCCGAACCCCTGGTTGAACCAAGGATAGAATCTTCTCGGGGTCGGTGTGAGACACCTCGATAGCCGGAAGCCAATCACCGTCATGGGACACAATCCGGTCATGACCATAACGTCCGTCAAGGGTGGGCTTGACAACTCTGTATTCATTGGGGGATCTTGACTGGAGACGTTGAATCAAGAGCTTGGTTTTCCCGGCAAACATGCAGCCAACTATCAAATTTATCTTGCCGGGTTGATGGTTTTCCACAGGATATCCTTGGTTCGGTTGGTTGTGATGGCAAGTAGAAAGGGGACCCGATGTTCGATACACCATTGCTCGACCGCAACACATTTGGTTCCACGGATGTAGCGATCCACCAAATGGGGGCCTTTGCCTTCAACAACCACTTGGTGGCCATCAGCGTAGGTCACGAGAAAATCCGGAAGGGCATGTCGCTTCGTTCCATCGGCGTCAACGAAACGAACTACGAAAGGGGACTCCCACATCACAACTTCCGGGGTTGCATCGAACAATTGCATGAGCCGAAGTTCGATACTGGTTGAACGATAAGGAACAACTGAACCTTTGGCTTTGGGTGAAATGTGGTATCCCTTCACGTTGAAGTCCAGTCCGAGTAGACCCCGTCGAACATTGTTCCGGGAAGTGGCTTCCCTCCTGGATCTGTTCGCGGGTGTGGTTGGATCCTTCTGCGATTCAGACATCCTGCGGCGGGTCTCCTCAGATTTCGGGATCCCCTTTCTGGCCGCTGACATCTTTTCTTTCGTGCTTTGTTTTGCGGTTCGACCCAAGAGTGCTTTATGGATCTTCGCCTTTGTTTCCGCAGAATGTCTCTTCCCGTGAAAGGTTCCCTTATGCGGATGCGGCTTGCCGCGACGGGCTGCCGACATTTTTGCTCTTGTTTCTGTACTGGCCCTTCTCCCTAATGCGGCCACGCGCATTTTTTCTTTGGCCTCCTCGGTATGGGGGTGCAGTTTCTTTCCAATGCGGGTAGCCGACATCTTGGCCCTGGTCTCTGCACTGGCCTTTCTCCCTAGATTGGCTTGACGAATCTTTTCCCTGGCTACTTCGGAATGATGCCAAATCATTGACCACCCCCACTCTCAGAATAGCAGAGGGTCAACCAATGTGCAACACCCCGCGAACATGCACCCAACCACCAACTCTATCCGACCTGGCACCTGCTGCCCCCAACCCATGTTCGCACAGGGCTGCTTGATGGTGATGTATCTCAGCAACCCGTGCCACTATACCACGAGGATCGAAAACCAAGGGGGCCAGGGCCTTTCGCAGAGCCCTCACCTCCTGAGCCAAAGTCGGAGCCTGACACTCATTGACAACCCCGACTTCCCAAGTCCTAACCAGGGCCGCCAATTTCTCGGCAAATTCCCGGTACACCCCTGTTTGGTCCAGAGCCGTAGCCTCTTCAGCCAAGGCTTCTACGGTCAGGAGATGCTTCTGAATGCAATCCAGACAGCGTTTCCGAGGGTGTACCAGATGGTCTTCCAACAGAATCAGATGTTTGGCAATCTCTCGTAGGTTAAACAGAGGGTCGGTCAAGTCCAGACGCCCTTGTAGGAAGCGAGTGGCTACTCGGGTAATCCTGGCTGCTTGACGGCGAAGAGTCTGATGTCGCTCCATGTCTCGTAGCTCCCCATACTGGTCGGGCAGATAGAGGAGTTACCGGGCGATGGGGCCTTTAGGGGTTAGCTTGACCTCTTCACCTGCCTGTTGGGTGACTGTGATCCGTTTGGCAACATCATCGGCCCGGCTCCAGGCAGCATCGTCCTCAACGGTATGGAGCACCGACTTCTGAAGGGGGGTCAGAAGCATGTTCCCCTCACGGGTCGCTGCCCCGGTGTCCTTGTCCAAACGCCGGGAAGTCAGTCCCATGGCTCCTGGCTTGAGAGCTTTTACGAGTCGGGGATCCATGTGGTCAATGGCGATGTCCCACACCATGTCCAGGAAGATTCCGGCTCCCAGTTGGATGGGCTGTCCCCCTAGAGTTGCAGGCATCCGTTGTCGAAACAAGGACCGTCCATCCCGGAGCTTGAGTTCCATGTCCAAGTAGTGAACAGGGATCGGAACGGCGGGACTAAGACAGTCCAGACGGATCTTGATAGCCACTCGTTTGTCGCCAAAAGTCAGCAATGGAGCATCCACTTGGCCCCAACCGTGAATAACGAGTTGAAGGTTCTTGCTTGCCACCAATCGAGCCAAAACCTCTTGTTCATCCTCGCTCATGGGGACATAGAGACCGTGAGGGTTCAGTCCCCCGAAAATGTTCTTGCCGTCGTTGCTCATACACACACCTTCACATGACAGGCCCGGGGTTTCCCTTGCCTGATACCAGCATAGAACACTACCGATTGCCCAACCAGGGGAATTTTGCCGTCTTGCACCTCACTCCGATGAAGGTGGTAGACTGATTGACTGTCCCCTTTCACGAATCCAAAGCCCCGAAGATGGTCGAAAGACTCAACCCGACCATGAACCGCCACCGGATCAGTCAAACGCACCACCGAGAGTGCCCGTGGCGCTTTCCCTGAAACAGGAACTTGGGTGAGGTCAATATCGACCTCAACGGCCTCGCCCAGAATAGGGGGCGGGACACCTTCAATCCAGTAACAGGTTTCCCGACGAATGCACTTGAGACATGAGAGAAAAGGTTTGCTACGGGCCTCTGATCGAAACATGCCAAGATGAAAGAAGACCTCACCTATCGAGCCCTCCAGAAAACCGAAGAGCTTGTCCGGGATATACTTGGTCACGAACATGTGGTGACCCACTGAGTCACCCTAGCCTACCAGCCCTTTGATCACACCTGACAGGATCAGCCCCAACACGTAGGAAACCTTCGTCAAATAGTCCCGAATGGTCGAGTGTTGATCGGCTTCCGCCTGTTGCATCTGAGCTAAGATGTCGCTGGCTGTTCGCAGATCCGCCCAATCCATGGCCGGGGCTTTTCCGGCCAATGCGTCATTAATGGCCGCCAAAGCTAGGTCTACGCCTTGCGGACCATGTGTTGCCACAGCCTGAGCCATCAAAGCCAGGGCCGTTTTTTTCCACGGTTCTTGGGCATCGTTTTCAAGGTCGTGTAACAAATCCTTGATGGCGATGAGTGCTTCCTTCCCCAGGTGGGAACCAAGTGCAGCAATCAAACCTTGAATGTCCATGTGACCCTCCTTATGGGTTGACTATTGGAGCCGGACACAGGGTCTCTGCCAAAGGTACCATAGGGGGTTCCTTTGAGGGGGCCTTTCCCAGATCCGCATTGTACAGCATCATCGCTTTGTGCCAGGGAACCCGATGCTTGATCACCAAAGCATCATCCGCTGCTTGACGGCAATCCTCCGTGACGAACTTGCCATCAGTACAAGTACAGGCGAGAGCCACGAACTTTTCCAGATGAGCCGCAGCCCGTGTCGATGCCTGTTCCATGAAGGTCACTTCTGTTTGATACACCGCGGCATCCCTAATCACCTGGCCACAACCCCCAAGGCATACAAGAAACACTAACAGTTTTCGCATATCTGGGTCTCCTTGTTGTCCAAGACCGTGCTCGGACTTGTAGTTTGACTCTACCGAGGAGAGGTGGGTTTGATAGTGAGAAACGCTATTGCTTGCCGCCTCTGGGACCACAAGTCAAGATGCGTTGGGTGTTCAGACGGTGCTGGAAGGTGTCGATTTCAATCTGTGTGTCGAAGTAGCCAGCATATCGAGCCAGGGCATTGAGACGGGTTTGCTCTGCCTGAAGCATCTGGGGAACCAACCGGGCAAAAGAATCTCTTGCCTCCGGGATGCGGCTCAGGAAATCCAGAATGTAGTTGTCTCTCATTCGGATGGGGTTGGTTTCATCTCCATCAACCCCAGCCAAGAGGTTGTCGCCTTCGTTCGAGACCCACCATTCCCCGATCATCGGCCAACCCCCACCCTTTCAGAAATATAAACGAGCTAGGCTGACCCGGACGAAGAATCTGACTCGGGCAAAGGATCCGGAATCGGGGTCAGAATCGCCTCGATGTCTATCTCCTGACTCTGCTTGGCCAAAACCTTGAGGTTTCGGCGTCCCGTACCGGGAGCAGGAACAATCACCGGAGGAGGCACAACCACGGCCACTGGTGGGGTCGATTGGGGGTCCACCAAGCCATCCAGAATGTCCTCAGCGAGGCCGGGTCGTCCGAAAGGTAGACTGTCCGGGTTCACGATCACCGGTTGTGTCAAAGCCGGGGCCGTCTTGAACATCTTCTTCACGGGGGGCTTGGAGTCTTCTTGTTTGTCCATGGCCTCTTTCCGGGCGTCAATGCTATGTTGTAACTGTTTTCTGGACCGGCCGCAAGTAAGAGGGTCGATCCCCAATGCAACTGCCTTCTCCCGGAGTTTCTTCAAGGAACCCAGGGGGGTAGTCGCTGCCCCATAGATGACTTCCAGGTACACAATACCATCAGGGGTGACAATCACTGATGGTACCCCCCGTTTCCGACTCTCTTGAAGAGCCGCCCTGGCCACCATGGGGACCAGAGAATGATTGGTCAGAATCTCTTGGGCCTCCTGAACCCTGGCAGCCAGTTGGGTACGGAGATCCCGAAGATGGTTGTGGAGATCGCCCAGGAGAGATTGTGCCCAATCCTCCCGGAGTGGGACTCGGATGCGGGTGCTGGCCATTGGTATAGACCCTCCATCCGCTTCTACCCGAAAAGCCAAACAACGGCTTAGTTGTTTGCTGTTTCGTGTAGTAGAGATGTGAGGGGACCAAACAACGGCCCCGAAAGTTTGGTGACTATGGCTAAGATGGCCCTTCGAGACCGCCCTCGGGTCTATCTTGACCTGGAAACCACTGGCTTGAATCCGGCCAATCACGAAATCATCGAGATTGGTTTTGTCAGAGACGATGGTTTCTCTTGGCACATCAAGATTCACCCGGAGCATCCCGAAACAGCCGAACCCAAAGCCTTAGAGGTCAATGGGTACACCCCGGAAGAATGGGAAACACAAGGGGCCACCTGCTTGATCCTGGCCTTGAGACAACTCCGGGTTTTTCTCGAAGACTGCGTGATCGTTGGGCATAACGTGGCTTTCGACGTGGCCTTCCTAGAAGAAGCCTTCCGGAAGGCTTCTGACAAGCCCTGGCACGCCTATTATGCCATTGACACAACCACTCTAGCCTACGAGCATCTGGTCCCTCTTGGACTCAAGAGCGTGAGTCTCAAGCACGTCTGCGAGTTCTTGGGACTCTCTCCTGAGCCAGACCAGCATCGGGCTTTGGCTGGGGCAGAGACTTGTCGCAAGGTGTATCAGAAGTTGGCTCGGGCTGGTTGGCTACAACGATTGTGGTGGGGACTCAGTTACTAAACATCCCGGAAGATGCCCCATAGCCAAGTCGGACCGGGGAGTTGCTTTGTGTCTGCCATCGGATACTTGACGGCTAGCTCGGCGAAGGTCTTTTCGGCATAGGTCTCAGCCTGCAACCGTAGGTCTACCCGTAGTTGTTCCTTGCGACGTTTCAGAAACTCCCCAGCCTTTCGGGTGGCATCCGCAGTGGCTCCCCAACCGGGTCGGTCTTCAAGTTGGATCCCTGCTGCGATGAGTTTCAGAACCGATCTCGGACCTTCTTCCTCGGCCTGTTCTACAACGGTATGCCGATACAAAGCCTTCGAAGATCCCCTCTGGCTGCTAAAAGCATTGGTCGAGCTTCCCAGTAGCATCAGCCGCCCTTTGTATTCAGCAGGCTCATAGATGGGAGCAATGTTGGCCGCCAATACTCTCAAGGAACTTGCACGTTCGATGGCCTCAGACTTGAGGAGCCATTTTTCAAATGCTTCCTCAGCCTTCTCAGGCGTCTTGTAGGAAGACACCCAGCTGTCATACCGGTCCCCTTGCTTGGCTGCAAACTGTGGCTGGATTTTTTGATTGTGTTTCTTGTTGTCCTGGATGTATTCCGTGAGTCGCTTTTCCCCGTCCTGGATCTCCTCATCCCGCAAATAGCCGTTATGCAACCCAGACATCAGTTGAATCTGGACGGGCTTGTAAAGGCCCGGCTTGTCAAAGTAAGCCAGATCCTTGCGGGTGATCGCAGCTTGGTGAAAGAGGGGGACTAGATGCTGACGGGTTTCAGGATGCTCTTGAGCGATCCGTTTCAGCCCGGCTAGTAGGGATTTGGACATGAGACTCCCCCTGTCATCTACTTGGCAGAGTCGCCAGCAGCTTCGGCCTCCACCAACATCTTGGCGAATTCCTGTTTCCAGCCACCGGGACGATGACCAATGACGCCCAGGTAGAGAACCTGACCCTTCCCCGGATTGAACGAGGTCACATCCATCTCCCGCTGTTGAGGAAACACGGTGAAATAATAGCCGTTCTTGCCCATCCCCTGCTTGAGACAGAGACCGGTGTAATAGACCTTTGCCCGAGACTCACCCTTGGTGACCCCCTTGTCCACATACTCCTGAACCTGCTCGATCCGTTTCGGGTCGGGCTTGGCATTCTTGTCCCGGATGTAGACCACCTCAACCAAGGCCCGACGGTCAGAACCACCGGCTCCTGGCGGGGTGTAGCGATAAAGACCCGTATCCTTGCCAGAGGTAGTCCCCTCGAACCGTTCTTTCTCGGTTCCGAACTCGACCACCAAGGCATCCCCGTCCACGTCTGTGACCGAGCCAACCTGCTCGTTACGACGGGCGCAAACATCGGTGTTCTTCGGGTTGGCATTCTTGGTTGCATCCACACGAACCATCTCACCCTTGGCAAGTGGTCCGCGTGTTGCGGTCGTGGCCTCAACGAAAGGAACGTCGATCTTGTCCAGCACCCGCTGACATTCCGAGGCAGTGAAGATGTCCTCCTTTTTCATCAGACACCAAGCCACGAACTGTTCGGACTCGGTGTTGAATGCCTTACGAAGCACGGCAGCCACTCGGCCTGGATGCTCTTGCTGAATGACCGGGAGAAGTTCGGCCTGAAGATGGGGATACTGCTGGGCCATCTTCAGAAGCCGTGTCAGAGTGGGGTTTGCCATGTCTCATATCCTTTTTTGAGCGGTCATCGCCCGCTATCCTAGCCCTTGTATAACCTAGTTATCGAGAGGAGGTCCATCAATCCGAAGCCGGGTTTGTTCCTCGGTCTGTTCCTCAGTATAAACCTCGACCTTGGCACCCTGTTCTTCCATGACTGCCTGGGCCATTTCAGCGAGTTTGACGGTCCCGACCATCTTCCAAATGGTCAGCGAGCCGTTATGGATGAGAGGCGGATTCTGGGGTAGCCCCATGCTGAAGGAGGTCCCGCCCCGGATAAGAAAAGTCCAGACCTTCTGAAGATAGTGCAGGTCCATCAGATCAACTCACCAACCGGGGTCGGGGCTACCAGACAAGCCCCCCAGCCAACCTCTCGGTCACTCACGGTGTTCACTGGATAGACATACAACAACACAGCCCTCAGGGTGCAGCCATTGGCCAGTACGGTAGCCAATGCCCGAGTAGCCGTATCCAGGAAGGAGAAAGCGGGTTGCGTCCCACCCGCCCCAGCCATTTGAACCACCCATTGATGCTTGACCAGTATGCGGTCAATCTTGAGGTGCTCCGTCCCCACTTCGACCTGAAAGCCCTTCTGTTCCAGGAAGGTCTTGATCCCATCCTGAAGCGTTCCCAAGGCTGATCGTCGGCCCTGAGTTGTGGATAGAAACCGCCAGGCGTGTTCCCGTTCTTCCTCGGGGGTCATCCGGGCTAGGGCAGACCCAGAAGGAATAGGCACCGTAACTGGGGCAGGGACTTGGCCACGACGGTATGTCGGATGGTCCGTCTCGGCTGAACCCCAGACAACCAGGGAGGCATCCTGGTCCACGGGTACCAATTCCTCGGCAGCATGTTTCATGACATCCAAAGCACCGTCTGGCACCTGAAAGGCTTCTCCAGCCCCCCTCAGTCTCTTGGCTTCATGAACTGTTATGTCCTCGGCAACAGCAACAGAGGCATCCTGCAAGAGTTTCCCAATCAGGATCGGGTTCCGGGCATTGGTGTGAATGGGAACAGCCGGGGCAACCCCTTTCGGAAGCGGTCCTGTACGAAACTCAGGGATGTCGCCGTCAAACTGGGATCTTTCAATGAGAGCAGCCTCATATAGCGGATTGAGTCGGGGAAGGCCGACCCCAGTATCAATCACGCCTGTCGGTAGGAGTAGTACATCCCGATTCTGGTTGGGGGATCGTAAGACTGCTGTGGCCTCACGGGCCTGTTCCTGGAAACGCCGCGCCAAACTGGGATCATGGGAGACCTGGGCTAGAAGTTGTTGCATGGCTTCGGTTTCGGAAAGACGACCCGACTTGGCAGCATCCAGAACCTCAACCAGTTCCGGACATGTGTTCCGCAACCGTGTGAGTAGATTGTCGAAGGCTCCCCGAATCTGATCATTCATCGCCGGGTTCTTTCTGGGGTTCTCCCATTCTGATGGTGGCTCCTGGTGCCACCACCTTACCTTTGGGGGGTGGCGGAGTCCAGGGGTCTTTGGCAGACCGACTCGATGGGGGTGAAGGACCGCTGACCATTCGGCCACCTACGGGCACGGATGTGTTTCCCAGACTCGGCGGCGGACCAGGTACCCGGACAGGGGGTGGGGGAGAGACAGCCACCGGTTCCGGCTCGGCATCCAAGATAGTCTCGGGATAGTCTCCTTGCTGAAGTTCCCGTGCAGCCTCTTCAGCGAATTCATCTTGATGAACCTCAACGGGATCCGGAAGGACCGGTTCTTCCTGTCCTTTGGCCTTGGCCAGAGTTCGGACAGCAGCATCAACAGCCTGAGTGGTTGCGACCCGTGCAGGAACCACACGGCCATCCAGAATCGGAACCTCAGGGATCTCCCAATCCTTTCGTTGACCGGCGAGTTCCAAACGCATGGCTTCTCGGAGCAGGGACGGGAAATCTGCAATCTGGGCATACTTTGGGTTCTTGGGATCAGCCTGAGGAGTATGAAACAGTCGTTCAATCTGGGTGTTGACGCGAGCACCAAATTTGTCCTGTGACCATTTGGCATGGGCACAGTTGGTGTTCCGACAACGGGCACAAAAGGTTGCCTGGAACCCTGTGAAATCCCGATCCCCTGGCGAGATGTCCGTGATGCAGTCGTTGAGAAAGTCTGACATGTCAGGTTTTCGCTTTCTGGGTGTCCTCATACTGAGCCTGTTCCAACCAAGCAGCTTGTCTGGTAGCCCCCGGGGTGCCGGGGGGACGATTGAATGTTTCGAGATGTTCCCGATGAGAAGGCTGAAGGGACATCGTGGGTATGTCCAAAGCCGGGCTTCGCTTGGTTCCATCCGGAGATACATACATCGGGGGTTGCCCCTGGTCAGAGATGTTCAGAAAACGGGCGTGGCTACAGGTCAGGCATTTGTCTTTGGTCATTTTGAGTAAGCCACAGATCCGTTGCCAAACCTGGAGACGTTGGAACTCCGTGTTGCTGAGATTCTTGGCACGCCAATCCCCGACAGCATCTGTACTGGCCGCCCCTGGTGGTGGGAAAGCCCTCCAATGAAGACACACCAGGTTTTGTTGTTGCTCCTCATGAACGACCCGAAGGGTTGCCATCATAAGATTTGTCTCCGGGTCGTCAGTTGGGAATCCAACTCTGCCAACTGGGCTTTCAACTGGGTCGCAGCAGCTTGAAAACCTTCCAACAAGGAAGGCTCTTGCACCTCGACCATCGCTGACTCTACCAGAGCCAGCCGTTCAGTCATCTGTTTCTTCTGAACCTTGAGGAGGGCTTGCTGTAGCGTTCCAGGAAGAAGAACATGTTGGTTCTCCAGTTCTTCAAGCATGTAGCGTAGGGTTTGCTGTATCTCCAGGGATTGTTGAACCCCCTGCTGAATCTGGGCAAGGGGGTTGTTCCAAAGAGGGCACGACTCGGAGCATGTGTCTTGGGGACATCCCCCAGGTGCGCCTGGGCAATTTCTGGTTCCGTCCTCGATACCTAGAATGGTTTCCAGGAAACGTACTCGTTGGAGCAGGGCTGCTTTAGAAGAGGCCACGGTCCCTCGCCAGATAATAGAATGCCTGATCATCCACCAACACCGGAGAGTCTGAGTCCCAACCCTCTAGCATCTCTCCGGAGGGAGCCACCAACCGCAAGGTCTTGGTCCCCTGCCCCCGGCATTTGTGGATCAACTCGGCCAACACATGCAAGAGGGATGGAACCAGGGGCACACCGATACGGAACTCATAGACCCCCCCTGGGGGAGTGTTGGGTGGTCCCATTTTGAGAGATGGTGGGATCGGGGTGGACTCAGGCTTTGCGGCCGAACCCACCCCGAGAATCGGTGGGGTAGAACCCGTAGGGGAGTTTGATGAGGATGGTGTGGTTGGGCTTTTCCCTCCGTCAGAGGGGGTGGGAACGCCTTGAGCGACCGGAAACCAGGGTCGCAGAGAATCGGGCCAAGAGGGCAACGAATCCCAGTCTGCTCCATCCGGGAGTTTGGATTTGTCTTTGTACTTCTTGTCCCCAATGAAACGTGCCTCACGAGCCACCATACTATTCAAATCCCACGGCACTGTCCAGTTCGGACCGATCTCGACATCCGAGACAAAGGGGATTGGCCAGTTTCGTTCCAGAATGAGCTTGTTACGAGTCATGTGTCCAACGATGACCGGAAGAGCCTCCTCAAGAATATCCGCGTCAATCTCGAACACCAACTCATCGTGCATACAGGCAACCAACAGAATCTTGGTGAGCCAGCCACGAGCTTTGCATTCTTTGTGGATCATTGCCATAGCCAGCTTGATCATGTCTCCGCCGCTGTTATGGACAACAGCCCCATCACAAACGAAAGCATGGTCCTCATCGAAGATCTCGATGTCATACATGGTTACGGTCTTCCCCATGTCTTCCGTGCCTGTTACCCGTTCGTAATCGTATTCCAGCACCTCACGTAGGAGTGAAGGAACCTCTAAGGTAGGAACTTGGTCCAGATACCTCAGACATTGGGGGCGACTTCCGGATCCGACGACCAATCGGAGGACTGCTGATTTCTGTGCTCTGGGTAAAGCGGCATAGATAGAGGAAGCGTACACAGTTTGCCCCACCCAACGAATGATATCGGGGGGGAGCAAATGCCAATGATTGAGACAGTAACCGTCTTCACGCACTTGGGCCAAACGGTCGTTTTTGTACTGGATCAAGAACCCTACTTTTGCCCGGAACGCAATTCGGTCAAGTACCGTGACCCGAAGACAGGAAGCCGTCCAACTTGCTCGGATACCTATACTGTTTAGAAGAGCCTGTGCATCTTCAAGTAAACCTTGGTTGACACTCCGTACAGAAACCGTATCCCCAGTAGCCGAGACACTGCCATCCGCACTGAAATACCCTCTTAGGAATGCAGCCCTATTTTGTTGCGACTCAGACCATAAGGTACGGGGGAACCGTTTGGTGTAAGTGTTCTGATCTTCGACCCCTAACACTTGTCGGCAGAAGTCTCGAAAACCCTTGTTGTAAACCCGAATCTGCCACAGAGGTTGTCTGTGGGTCTCATCAGGAGGCCGCTCTTTTTTACCCACTGTCGCCTCAAGACTCGGCAAAGCACTGTTCAGTTTGTCAGCATAGGTGTGAGTCCAAGTCTCGGGATCAAACCCCAAAGCAAGATTTGGACCCACATGGAGAACAAAATCGTTGGTGTGGATCGAACCATCGCCATAGATGAGGCCCAGAAACTCCCACAGCACCTCAGAATTTCCCTGGAGAGAAAACCGTTTGGTATTGTGCGGGGTCATTCCCGAAGAAAACAGATGCCCGTCTTGGGGAGTGCGGGCGGTTTGCCACATATAAGACGGTTCCGGATACTCTATCGAACACCTGTTTGTGGCTACCCAGGTATTCGGCGTCAAATCCTCTTGCCGTAACCACTCAAAGCACTCCGAGTGTTGCCCCCCTTGAGCCGCCCATGTCCGAAATAGGTGGTCCGGACTCGTTCGTAAATGGCGTCCGCTCTCCAGGGTGGTTTGGCAAAGCTGTTTCTCCCCTGAGAACCGTGCCCGACCTGCTTGCCACGTCCGCCCTGTCCAAACCCGAAAACCCCCATTTCCGGCTTCCTGTCTGTCCCAAAGTTCTTTCACGGACAGCAAACCAAGAGATGTGGGTATACGGCTGTCCGGATGCAAACAACCCTGAATAGGACCATTAACTGCGTTTCTCTCAGCTTTGGATCTGAACCCCCCATCGGCATTGTCGATGTCTGGCACCGGGTACATTCGGTTGAAAGCTGTCCGCACGAACTTGTGTTTGCGGGCGAAGGCATGTTGATTCAGCCACCAGGCTTTCAAGCCTCGATAGGTAGCATCAAACTGTCTCTTGATCCGATGAGCTTCATTCTGGTCGCAGCCGGTTGATCGTTGAACAGCACTTGGCCCACCACCATAGCTCAAGGCAAAGTTGGCTTTCTTGGCTGAGTCGCGTTTCTTCTTCCAATCCGCGGCCTTGATGGCTTCACGTCCGTAAACTTCCAGACCGGTGAGGGTATGCAGATCCCCGATTTTGTCTGACCCACAGTTGGGACAGCGACGTGGTGGGGCTTCGGGGGTGGTTTGACCATCACCTCGGTCAAAGGTGCGATCACAATCGGCACAATGGAAAAACTCAGCCACCCATTTAGGCTCTCCTGATAGGTTCGTGGCAAGTCTTAATTCTTCCCCTGAATAGTCGGCAGATACCAGGTACTTCGGAGGAGTACCCGCCGGAGTCGGTCGGGGTGTGATGCACTCTCGCAGGCGAAGCATACACTCCGGTCGCTTCGTGTCATAGGTCGCCGGAAGACCTTGAAGGTTGATTTGTGGGAACCCCTTGAGCTTCCCCCGTTCGCTATCCCGCGACGGGGTAGCATACCTACCAGTATCAGTCCCATCCTGACGGAAGTTGATTCTCATCGTGTCATCGGTTGGTTCACTGTCCAGGAGCATGGGGTAGAGATAGCTGGATAAAGCCTTGCCGGTTTCCCTGAACTTCTTGATCTTCTGCATGAAGGGGAAAGTCTCTCCGGCTTCTTCCACAACCCGGTCAAGTTCATCCTTTGAGGTCTTGACTTGTCCGGATTTCTCGGTGAACTTGAGGCCCGGTACATTCATCTCCTGGAACATGCGCCCCAGTTGTTGTGGGGAACTGAGGTCGTACACGGGGGGAAAGGCTTCTTTCTCTCGCATGATGGGAGAAACCGGATTCGGATACTGACTGGGGGCTATGACCTCTGCCCGTTCCACTTGTTGGGACACCAGTTGGTTGCGGTCATCGGCCTTGAAGTTATCCCGAAGAGCCTTGTATGCACCCGGCATGACATCCCGGCCAAGAATCTCGGATGCCCCCTGATATACCTCCATGACCGATGCGAACCATTCCTTCTGGCCCAGTACCGTCAACTCCCAAACCTTGTTCATGTCCAGATGAATCCGGTTTCGTTCCATCCATCGGGTTGCCGTCACACAACCTTTCTCGATCTTGTAGACCCCTTTCTGGGTCCTCTCATCCGAGGCGGGTTCCAACACCGCAGGGGCCAGAACCGGATATAGCAACACGGTACAGATGGCATCGCCTCCAGCGTAGATCAGGACTTCGGGGTCAGTTGGGTCAAGGAGAGAGAAATTCTTGTCCCCCCGATAGTCCTTGGGGAACAACTCCTCAAGCTCAACCATTTCTATCCCAAGCAGTTCCTTGGCGAGCTTTTTCAAGCCTCTGGACCTTGCCCGGCTGTCCCGCAAATAGGCCATGAGCATCATGCAATCCCAGGTCTTGACCGCTTCCCATGTCCCCCACGGTTCCTGACCGTTGAACTGCAAGAACTCTTGGTCGAATTTGGCATGGAAAAACGTGGCAATGGTCTTACCCGCCTCAGTAGATGTTAGGAGTCGGCGGAAGGCAGGGTCAAAAACAGACATGGGGATGTTGCACGCTCTTGCTGTGCGCGTTCCGTTCAACTCTATTTTGTAGTGGTTCAGCGGGATGTAGTAGCCCGTGATCCCATCAGGAGACAGACAAATGCCCGCAATCTTATCCTGTGTGACCAGTCGTTCCCCGTCCGGGAAAACCCGATTATCCAGACCGGAGGTCTCCAGGTCAATCCCGTATCGCCCTGAAGCAATACAGAGATTCATGATGAGGTCCAGGTTGTCCACGGTACCCAGAATGAACTGTTTCTGCTCCATCCAGGGTCTACGGGTGATTTGCGTCTGTTGCCCTGTAAGCTCATCAAACAGGTCAACGGCATTTGCCGGGGTCTTGTGCGTTGGCGGAAGCAATATCTGAGGGGTCGGAGGATCCTCATCGAGGTCCAACAGGCCCAAAGCATCCTCACTCATCTCATTTCCCTCCCCCTCTATTACCCGACCGGATAACCAAACTCCGTGTCTGTCGGCACAATCACGTATCTTTCCTCAGCCCAGGCCAATACCACTATGGTTGCCGCCTCCTGGGCTTCTGGAGAATTCAAGCCGGGGGGAACGAAACAGTTTGGTACCCTGACACAAGGATGACACTCCTTCTGAGCCAACGGACAGGATTTGGACATAGAACACTGTCTGTGGCCCTCTGGGATGCGTCGGAGCAGCATCTTGGGTGCTGGCCCTATCTGAGTCATCAGGGGCCGTAAATGCCCCCGTAGGGCATGAGACAGGGCTTCCCCACTGACCTCTGCTATCAAATCCCCCCAGGGTGTGCCCCGGAGAGATGTGAGAACCCCCCACCGGTCCCCTCTGAAAGGAACAGGACGCAGGATCTTGATTTCGCCCCATTGGGGGTGCTCAACAGTGAAACGAGCGGTTCCGTCGTCTGTCATCCGAGCATTTCCTTGGTCAACCGGTGATGAAGCTCCCCAATCTTCTGTTTGGCCAGTCGCTCATCTAACCCGGCTTGTGTGGCCTGATAGGTTAGATAGTCATAGGTCTCCCAATAGGCCAGGAGGCGGTCAAGAGCCAGACTCCGTTCGAAACTGGCTCTGTCTAGGATGTCCTTTACTCGACCCCGACCAGCTTCAAACGTGACCGGAGGAGTGATCCGGGTCAGGCACTCATCTGTCAAGCCCCGCGAATCTCCCGGTCTAACCGTTTGAGGCTCTGGTCCTTCCCAGGGAAGCGGTTGGAGTCCATATTGGGACTCCAACCAGGACATGGCTTCGGGGAAGCTCAGGTTCTTCTTGATCCGGACAAGCTCAATGGCATCCCGGCTTCTGTCACATGCAAAACAGTAAAATTGCTGAGAATCAGGATAAACCCGTGCCGAAGGCTTGTTGTCCCGACCGTCCCCGTGGAGATCACAGGGGAACTGTTGTTCTCGGCCCCCACCGTCAGACCGAACCTGATAACCGAACGAAGCCAAGACGGCGATGATCGGGATCTCTTTCTTGATCCTCTCGACCCGTCGTTTCGGCCAACCCATGCCCTAATCTACCCGACCACGGGAGGGAGTCCCACCACCGTAACCATCCGCTGCCCAACCGCCGCCGACCAACTGAAAATGCGAAGCTGAAACCAACTTGCGGGTGGTGCTCCCACAAGGTTCCTGGTTCTCCTTTGAAGGCTTCGGACATGGGGGATTGGGACTATCGGCTCGGGGCACCAACTCCTCAAAACGGTACCCGCAGACTTCACAGGTGTATTCATACAGGGGCATCCGGTTTCCTTCACCCGTTGATGTTCAGTCCACCCGGTCCATGTTTCAACACGTTGGCCGCCACTGAACCGATCAGGGGTTTCCTGGCTAGAGTCAGGACGATCACCCCTGTTTCCCAACCTGTTTGAAGAACCGACAGGAGACATCTCCCATAACCCCAGCCTGCAAAATCAGATTCGCGGGCCATCTCCCGAGAGGATTCGGATTATAGCCGTTGTCTTCTTCACCGGCATAGTAGCCCCAGGATCGAAACTCACGCACATCGGAGAGTAAGCCTCCCGACCCCCCATGTAGGTGTTCTATGGTGGCGAGACGACATTGATCAATGTTCAAACCACCCACTCCGTGCTTCAGGAGGTTGATCGTCAACGAGCCTTCTGAACAGGGTTTCCTGGCCAGGGTTAGGGTGATCATGGTTCTCCGGATCCCCCAACCTGCTTGAAAAACCGAGAGGCTCCCCCAACGTCATAATGCGAATTACTTCTCCTGTCTTTACCCCCAAATCCAAACATCCCGCCCGATTGCGCTCCTCTTTGACTCGGCCGTCCTGTTGCAGGTAGGGTACCACTTAGTTCGTCCAAACCAGACACAGGACAGCCCGATTGACAATCCCACGTATCCACGGTTTCCATTCCGTCGGTATTCGAATAACCCCGTCGAGTGGCGTCAGTAGGACGGAATCGCCAATTGGTCTTGTCTTGCCGACCATCATCCCCACTAGGTCGAGTATCCGTGCGATTACCCCGCACCTGTTGGATTCCCCTCTTTCGGCATCCTGGAAGGTGGCACAGAATCAAGTTCGCGGGCCAGCGTTCCGTTGCTATTGGTATAGGTGGGGTTCCTTGTGGATAGGGGGCGGGTCGATAACCCAGAAGAGCTAACTGAGCATTGTAGCGATCCATTCCCGAAGGGAGTTTGCTGGCAGCAGTCCCAACCCGACTCTCGTCGATGTTGATCCCCCCAGTTCCGTGCATCAAGACTGTTTGAGCAACAGAACCGATCAAGGGCTTCCTGGCTAGAGTCAAGACAATCACGGTAGCCGACCCCCAACTTGTTTGAAGAACCGGGCAGCTCCTCCTGAGTCTCCCCGCAACCATTCTGATCGTACTGGTTGTCTGTTGAACGGTTGAATGACCCAACTAGGGTTTTTCTCCGTGGTCTTGGCCCCACCGCCACTCATCCCAGGACAATCCCCACTCTGTTCATCCAAGGCAGCCACAGGGCACTCTAATTGGCAGTCCCAGAGATCTACTTGTTCGACTGGTGTCGTTGTCCCCTCATAGGGGTGTCCTGCCCCGCCCCCGAAGGGCTTGGCACCATCAGACCAACGATTGATCTGATACCCGGGAACCGTGGTAGTCCCTGTCTTTCGGCAGCCGGGAAGATGGCACAGAATCAGGTTTGCGGGCCAACGCCCCATCGGGTTTGATTTCACATTAGTAGCCAAAACAGATCCGTCTGAGGGTCTACGTGTTCCGTAACCGCCGCCCCGTATGTCTGTTTGCGTCCCCCATTTCCAAGCTGAACCCAAAATACGGGTGCCGTCGATATTAATTCCTCCAGTTCCGTGCTCCAAGGCGTTGACAGCCACGGACCTAATCAGAGGCTTCCTGGCTAGGGTCAAAACGATCACCCCTGTCTCCCAACCTGTTTTCGGATGCTCTCCTGGTTCATGGCATATCTCCTATTCGGGTTTCCTACCAACTACAAACGGTTCCCACGCAGGCTTGAGCGCCGTTCCCCATCCCTCGAACTGTTTGGCCTCGGGAGTGGCCGCTTTGGTTACGGGAATCGTAACAGCAACCTGTTTGGCCCCCGTTCCGTAAGCCCCCACACCTTTACCCCCCGGGTCGTCTGTAGTACGGATCTCGTCTGCCTCGTTGACAATGTCGTTGAGGTTTTCTCCCCCAACACCCTGCTGATAGCCAATGACCTCTCGCTGGTCACTTGCACCGAGGTGGCGGTCTATCGCTTTTGCCACATTTAGTGATTTGGGGAAACCTGAACCGTAGCACCATGCCGTTAGCATGAGATTTTCGAACCCTACAGATTCCATTGCGGCAGCGAGCCTGTGAAATGTGCGCGTGGCCGAAAAAGCCTTGATCACACCCCCCGGCTTCAACACTCGAAAGACCTCTATCAGCCAAGCCGTGTGCCAAATCTGCATGGACTCAGCCTGTTGCAAACGGACGTTTGGGAAGGACGGGTCTTCACACTGACATCGGGTAAATCCTTCACGGTCATTCCCCCGCTGTGTCCCCCCACAGTTCTCACAGATGGGGTTCGGGGAACCGTTGAAAGAAGGGAGGTTCGTATTCTGGAATCTGTCGCTTCCACCTGAAGTGAAACTCGCCCCACCTGTCGCCACACGGGGTTTGCCCAAAGGCTTCCAGTGGTCATGTGGCTTCTCACAGGTACATTTCTTAGCCCCCCGTAGACGACCCCCACAGACGGCACACGTTGGATTTGCCGTGCCAAACTGAGCGTTGCTGGAGAACGAGGGCCAGTCTGTCTTGCGATCCCCAATGCCGGGTTTCGAGAAACCCCCTGACATTAACCATGCTTGTGGGATCTCTAACCTATCCCACTCTTTTCCCATAAATTCAAGGCCATATGGGGGATCACAAACAACTGCCCCAATTGATTGATCTTCCATCCCCCTGAGAACCTCGAAAGAGTCTCCCAACCGAAGCTGAAGAAGCTGTTGCGTCATCACATCTCCTCCCCGAACCCGAAGAAATTGTCGAAGCTAATCACCCCCGCATCTTCCTTTGGCCGTTCAGGAGCATCGGACTGAATCTCGACCCCTTGATTGGCGGGAGTGGTGAGTTTCCAATCCCAATGCCGAACCCTGGCATCTGCAATAACCAAGTAGTCAGGTTCCCGCTCTATCCCGATGAAAGCATGCCCCGTCTTGAGACATGCAATCCCAGTTGAACCGCTACCCATGAAAGGATCCAGCACTGGACCTTGATCCGTCGGCACATCTCGGAGTAGCTTTTCCATGATTGCCATTGGCTTACATGTTGGGTGAAAGTTGTGGACTTGTCCTGCTGTGCGCCCCGCCCCTGCCCTCGGGGATTCGAGCCCTGCCGTATCCTCTTCTCGGTCTACGGCTTCTGCCCCTGACCTGGCTGGAAGATGCGCGCACCCGGCTTCCCGTTCCGCCCGTGCTGCCTTAGGTACGTAATGAAACCGCCCGGGTTCGGTAACGAACAGAATGGAGTCCCGTATCTCAAACCCGGCATCCTCAATGGTACATGCTCCCGTATGACCCGTAGGCTCTTCGTCGGGAGCAATCAAGATCAAGTGTGCTCCTGGCTTCAAGACACGAAGAAACTCCACGGACTGTTCTTCCGTGGGGGTTCCTCGTATGATGAGTCCTGTGACGGACTCTTTCTCCCATCCCGCTACAGTCTGCATCGTGGAATCATTGATCTCTGTCAGGTAGACCGCCTTGACATAAGGCTCTGGCGGGGAAATCAAGGTAATCAGGTAACTGATCAGATCGTCAGGCATCGTTGTCATTTTGGTTGCTCCTGAACTTGCTTGAAGAAGCGGGAAGCCCCACCCGCTTCTCCGAATCCTGGATCCACAGCCGTGTGCTCCGTAGTAAAGCCTGTTGGCCCCAAACCAGTGAAAGCCCCCTTGGCGTTCCCTATCCGGCCCCCCGTGGATACGGATACCCCACTCTGTTGATCAAGGTCTCGAACGGGGCACCCTGGTTGACAATCCCAGGCATCTACGGTTTCCAAGCCTGCTGTATCAGCAAAGCCCCCACCCAAATAAAGGTCTGTTCGTCCTGTCCCATATAGGTTCGCAGCCCCGAAACCTCCTGGGGCGGTTCCGTGATTACCTGTCCTGACTTTTCGTTCTCCAACGCACCGGCAACCCGGCAAATGACACAAGATCAGGTTCGCGGGCCAACGCCCAGCTTGTTTATACAGGTCTTGCTGAGAACCATCGGCATTGTTTTTACCCGTTCCTGGAGAATAATCGGAAGAGGCAAGATGCTTATAGCCTTGGGTTACGCGAGGTTCTCCTTTTTTCAAAGAAACTCGGCACCCATCAATGTTGATCCCCCCAGCCCCATGTTTCAACACGTTGACCGCAACAGAACCAATCAAGGGTTTTCTAGCTAGGGTCAGAACGATCACCGAAGGTCTCCGCTACCTGTAAGTTGGCCCCGTGCTTTGCGTGAAGCCAGCTTGTCAATGTTCAGTCGGGCGACATTTTCCAGACTGAGCCCCAGTTCCCGAGCCAGGGCACTCACGTACCAAAGCACATCGCCCAGTTCTAAAGCTAGAGCATTGAGTCGGGCGTCACTGATTAGTCCCCCGTCATCCCGAAGGGCCTTTTTGATCTTTTCGCAGACCTCTCCGGTTTCCCCAGCCAAGCCTAGAGCCGGGTACACCACGTTGTGCCCTTTGTCCGGGTACACCGCTGTGTCGAAACTGTGCTTCTGGTACTCGTCAAACGTCATCCGGGCATATCCCTGTTACACTAACGAATCCACGATCCCATCAGCTACCCGATCCCCCTGTGCCTTCATGTCATTCCGGGTGCGCCCCGCAGGCAACACCATGTCTGCACAGGTATAGAGCCTTCTACAAGGCCACTCTACCCGTGCTTGAAAGAGTGGGAAAGGTGGTTCATCACGAGCCTTCAAGCACTGGAACTGAACCCTGTTGGATCCCCTCAAGTCGTCATCAAGCCAGGAGGCTGTAATCACGTCGGAAGACCTCTCCGCTTCGTTTGCGTAAGAAAGGTGAACCAGGTCATAGCTTGCCTCTCCGGTCTTGTCTTTTCGTTTCATAGCGGACCTGAATCCCTCACGGTTGATCTGGAACATCCCAACTACAGCCATCCCTGACCCTCTGTTGAAAGACATAGCCAAGCGTTTGAGATCCCGCATGACCTCATTGAGTCGATCCGTGGTAGAGGAAACCCACTTGCGAGGAGCCATCAACCCGGCGTGATCCACGAACAGAACTCTGTAGGGGATCTTGCCATACAAGGTCTCGGCACGATGCCTGAGATCTGCCATCGTGAAATCGTTCTTGTCCGGGTCAGCCACCTCGATCTGAATGTTGCCGTAGTTCTTTGGGTCAGGCCACGGTCGATGGGTGTAGGGGTCTTCCCCTTCCACGACTAACTTGCCATTGAAATCGGGGATCACGTAGTCGAACAGGAAAGCCCGGCCGTTCGGGTGCCACTTGTGCAAGTCGGCATCCCGAATGTGCCTGTAGGGCAATCCCATCTGGTCATCCGGGAACTTTTGCAGCCCCAGTTTGTGCCGGATTGCCTTGAACTTGTCGTGGGCAGAGTGCATGGCATACAGGATGTTCCGACACTGGACGTAGGGCATCTCCAGCGAGAAAATCAGGCTGCTTTGGAGGAAATAGGAGGCTTGAATGTATGCCCAGTTTAGCAATAACGTCGATTTTAGATGCCCGGTGAAAGCAGCATGGAGCCAGAGTTCATATCTCTTGGCCCCGCCCAGGATGTCCATCTGGGCTAACCCGGTTGGACAGCCCACACCGGCAAGAGGGTCACTCTCGATTCGGATGTAATTCTCTGATATCCCTTTGCCGTCTCGTGTGACCTCACCAGATAGCGATGAGCCAATGGCCGGAGCCAGTATGTCATGTCCTTGATCCATGACATACTTGACGGCATCCTCTGGGCCTTGCAGGAACTTAGTCTGCCCCTTGCCCAGATCGATCTTGACCCCGGTTCCAACGATAGTGCTGGCTTCCTTCAGAATCTCGGATATCCGTCGCAGCTTGCGTTCGGCAACCTTGCCTTTGACGTAGTTTTCAAAGTCTCCCTGGAGCTTGAGAGGGAGTCCCGACAGTTCGTTGAGTCGGTCAGTGATCCGGTCTTCTTTGGCCCGGTGGAAGTGATCCTGAAGAGTGGCCAAACCGGGGGCATGTCGGTGAGTGAGAATGAACTCTCGAACGAACGCAAAGATGACCTCATCTTCGAGGATGTCAAAAGTCAGACCGGCTCCCAAAAACACCTGGAAGTTCTGGAGCATCAGATCCTTGGGATCTGTTGGGGTTGCTGCAAACAGGGAACGGAGGATCGTCTTCATGTCAGATCCGTCCCCTTCTTGGGTTTTTTCTTGGCCCTGTACTTCTTAGGTTCCTGCTCCCCTTCCACAACCTCACCTAGCTCGGAATGGTATGCAGGATTGGTCACAGAGCGTTGTTTGGGTGCTGAAACCGTTTCTGTCTCCTCTTCCTGTTCTGGAACCAACGATTCGACGATGGGACCAACGGCCACTTCTGGAACCGACGGTAGGGGGGTTGCAGGGATTGGAGTTGGGTCCCCAAGGGTGTGTTGAGGCCAACCCTGAAGAAAAACAGCGACCGATTCATCGAAGGCCAGATGTCCTTTAGCTAGACGTTGATCTGGTTGGTCTGCAAGCCACGTTGGCTTGTCAAGAAAGGCCCGGTGTTGAAGGGCTTCCAGGAGCACCTCAGGCATAGCTACGTTTCTGGCTGCTTTGACGCCCAATCGGATGACCAACAACGTCGGGGGACCAACCAAACTAACCAAGGCAGCATAGCGACTCGGGGGTTCTGGTTGGGATTGTCCTGTTCGCCGTTCGGCTACATCTCCGTCAAGTACGTCTTCTAAGCCTTTGGAGAGCCAGGCATCCATCAGGTCTACGTCACTAATGACCCGGAAGAAAAATCGGGGTTGCGTCCGACCCAGAACCAAGAAGGCCCGAGCCAGATGTTCCCGAAGAGCCGTCTGACTCCCGGTGATCCATAGATCTTCTTCGTGTTTCCCCTCCAGGGGGGAGGGTTGTTTGGCGTGTTGTACCTGAGACAGTCCTCGCCAACCCCGTTCCATGTTGGCATAGATGTCCCGGAGACGAACACATTGGCAGGGTTCTGTGATAGGCACAATGCAATTGGGGGGCATTCGTTCAGGCGGCACCTGAACCACTCCCCGACCATGACACCGGTCACAATCCTGTCGTCCGTCACCTTGGGGGTAATCTATGTAGCCCACTGTCACAGAAGTTGATCCCAATCCGTTACTTGTGAAGGCGTGTCCCACTCCTGTTTGGGTCTGGGGAATAATCCACTTGAGTCCGGGTTCGTTTGAGTCCTTTTGGTAGGGGGTGCTTTCATCAAGGCATCTTCCCGCAACGAGGCAAACAGTTCTTGAATGGTGTCCCCATCTTGAAGAACCATCGGAGTACAGTCCCCCTTGAAACGCCGACCCAGGGCTGCCTCAATCAAGTGCATCTTCTTCCCCAACACCTGTAATACCCGGTGATCCACCGTCTTGGAGAATAAATCGCTTCGGGCAACCAGATGAATGACATGACACACAGTATGTTCGGACCCGATACGGATCATACGGCCAAGCAGTTGAAGGAAATCACCTGCGGACCAAGGGGTGTCAAGACAGATGAGCAAGTTCGCGGCCTGAAGGTTGATGGCCTCTGACCCGGCTGTTGTGATGCAGATAACCCGAGTGGGATCATCAGGGTTCAGAAAGGCCGTCTTGGCAGTCTCCCGTTGTCGGTCATTCTCAGAACCCGTGATCCGAACAGCCTTGATCTTGGCTTTGGCCAACACAGGCATCAAAAGGTCGATCATCTTCCGGAAACGAGTAAATATGATCACCTTAGCATCCGCAAAATCGCCCTCAGTCAATAGGTCAACAATGGCCTGGATCTTGGGGGAGTCGTCGGGATCTTCGATGTCAAAGAGATCAAGGGAGTTGGCGATCTCCTGACAATAGGTGATGGCGGTGAGCTTGGTCACCTCCTTGACTACTACCTCGTCCTTTTTGCCAGTCAAATCCAGGAGTCCTGCCAGAGCTTCCTGGTACTTGGTCTCCTGAGCAGGCGTCATGTCTACTTCGAGAATGACTGGGGGCAACAGAGCCGGTAGCTCAGAAGCCACCTCGTGTTTAGCCCGACCCAGATAGTAGGCGTCGATTTCCTGTCGAAACTCGGCAATCTTCTGGGGCAAGTAGCCCACGATGATCGGGACTTGGCGGCCTCGGGCCACGGTCTGAAGTCTGGTGATGGCGTAGTACATCATGAAATTCCGCTCGGTCATCTGAAACAGATCCGGCACCACGACCTTGAAAACACCGTAACCCTCCATCAAGTGGTTCTTGATGAGGGTGGCGGTTAGGCCCCAGCAGCGGCTGGCTGAATCTGCCATGAATTTGCAGACCTGATGTACTTGAGTCTTGGTGTTTTTGAATACCGTGGCTTCATCACAGATCAAGATGTAATCCTTCCAGGGCTGAATGGCCCGGAAGTCCTGTACGGCAGTTCGGTACCCTGTGATGAACACCGTGGGTCCGGTTGATTGCTCGAACAGTCGCCGAGCCATGTTGCGAGCAGCCGGTGGTCCCTGTCCGACAATGACCCGGATACCACGGGTGAACTTGCTGAATTCGTTGGCCCACTGCCGAGTAGCACTCTTGGTTGTCAGAACAACAACCCTGGTGTTAGGATCCTTCTCCCAAAGGTAGCAGAGGGCTAGGATGGCCTCCAAAGTTTTTCCGAGTCCAGTGTCATCACCAAGCAGGAACCGTCGCATCACGGCCAGGTGCAAGACTCCCTGGACCTGGTAATACCGGATAGACAAGGGCCGTTCCTGCCCGCTGAAATCCGTGAATGTGTCCTTGAGATGCTTGAGGGGCTTGAGTTTCAGATCGGTTCTGGTTCGCAGTTCTCGGAGCTTTTCATGCGTTTTGAGTTGGTTTGGCATCGGGACTCCTCACCTCCCATCCTCTTACCCGAATGGACAGAACTCAGAGCCAGTGGATGAAGTCCAACACGCGGTCGAGTAACTGGGTGTGGTCCTCGATACGACCAGGGTTGTTACGGGCAACCTGACGTAGCTTCAGAAGGAGTTTCGTAGCCGAATCCGTTGCCGGGATCTTCAAGATCTTCTCGACCTCTGGGGCGAATGCCTTGACCTTCTGGCCGAGTCCTCGCCAGAGGATGTCTCGCAGGGGCTTGTCTGCCCAGACGGCTAACCCCAGGATCACCTGGTCCATTACGGCTTCGGCGTCGGCAAAATCGGGTACCTGGAGTCCCCGTTGGTAGCTCGGGGTTTTCCCGGCCGTGTTCATGATCCGGAGGGCCATTTTGAGGCTCTCCTCCTGATCCGGAGTCATGGACGGCCAGAATTCCTTGCTTTCCATCAGGGTGAAGAACACGTAGGGAAGATACTTGGCCGGTACCCGTGCTTTCTGCATCTGATTCCGGACCTCGGCCACAACGGTGTCCCCGTGGCCCAGGATGAAATCCATGATGGCTGTCCCCATCTGGGTGACGATGTTGGCCAGACGTTCCCCGGTCTTGTCCCCCACTGGATGACCGTACATGCGTTCGTAAAAGGCTTCCCAGTCTACCTCTCGTGGGTCGATCACGAAGCCCCCTGAATGTCCACAACCAACCGACCTGGTTCCCCGGTCAGGAACAATGTAGCCCCCTGTTGGGTTCGTATAACCTGAACACCGCCATGAGCTTGCAACACTATTTGCCGACCTGGCACTGCCAGATGTCCAACTTGTTGTTCTTGCGAGGAAAACCGAGCCAGGGCAGGGGTCTGGGCAGCAAGTACCCCGGCAATCTTGTCCAAAGAGTTCTGACCATGACCTGCCATGGTCAAGGCATCAGCAGTTCGCATCCCAATCTGCCCGTCGATTGGGCCACAGTTGTAGCCTAAACGGTGTAACTGGGCCTGCACAAATCGTTCAAGGGGATGGTCCCCTTTCCAGCAACCTGCATCTGTTTGGGCTGCACAGCACAAAGAAGGCCAGGCCAGATGCCCGCGACCTTCAGCCAGAAGCCTGTCTACTACGGTCTGCCAAGGACCATAGAAATGGAACACCTGACTGTCTGAACGACCCGTCACAGGAAAGCGTTGAGCCGGAGTGAAACCCAAAGGCACGGCATGTCCCCATAGCGCATTGAGGGCGGCTTCTTTCGTGTATGTCCCATCACGTTCCAAAGCGAGATGTATCTCCCTACCTGCGGGGATCAAGCTCAGAGGATCTGCCTCCACAACAGGAGACGGCCCTGTTAGTTTCGAGCGCCACCCCAAAGGGTCCACTCGTGTAGCCAAGACCCGCAGAGCCTCCGCCACATCCGGTGCCAGAATCAATCCTCGATAGTTGCTGAGCGCCAGTCGCCTCATTGGCCCCACCTACCCTAGCGGTTCAATAGCCCCCTTACCGGACGGGTTCTTCAACCACAAAACAAGGCTTCTTGGCCTCCTTAGCGAGCTTGATTGTATGGGCCGTTCCTCGGGAGGTCTTGTCCCAGAAGGCGAGAATCCTATCCGCCGTTTGGACAATCTGCTTGTTTCGAACCATCCCCGCCCCCCGACCCAAGCCTTTCCAATCAGCCAAGTAGACCTCAACAATCAAGCCCAACCGTCGAGCCTCTTCTTCGGCCCAGGTATCCACCCCTCGGGCACCTCCACTCACGATGATGGTCGTGGGATCCCTGGCCGCAATTTTCCGAACCGCTTCTCGTACCAGGTCGGGTCGGGAAAAGTCTCGGGATCCTACGATGGCTATTTTCATACGTCCACAACCAGTTCCTCGGAAAAGGCTGGGTTGAGTTCCTGTCCTAGATACCCGAAGGGGTTGTTGAGCACACGGGTCTCGCCCAGCATGTGATCACACGATCCGTGGGAATGACCATGGATCCAGAGCTTTGGCTTTCGTTGCAGAATGAGTCCGGTGAGATCTGTCACGAAGAAAGCATTGAGCGGCGACCCCCGGAATTCTTTGGACACACTGACATACGTGGGGAGATGGTGCGTGACCACCACATCCCCTGCCCGAAGGTTCTTTTGGAAGAAGCGAATGGACCTGGCATTATCCGCGAACACCCAGTCTGTGAAGCCGTAGATGTGACTGAAATCGGATAAGGATGACCGATAGGGCAAGGCTTTGGGGTTTTCGGGGAACCAGAGAGTATTCCCCAGGATTCGTACCCCTTCAAGCTCAAGGATCTGGTCTTGCAGAACGTGCAGGTTGGAGTGTTGCCGAGCCACAAAGGCCAGGACTTTCTCAACCCCTTCCTTGGTAGCCCCGTAAAATTCGTGGTTGCCTGGGGTATAGACCACCTGTGCCCATCGAGCACACAAGATAGAGAAAACCTCTGCCAGGGTCGAAACGGTTCCCAGATCCCCGGCCACTACCAGAGTAGGGGCCAAAACGGGTAGAGTCCTACAGAAGGAGACACCATGATCACGGTGCCATTCCGTATGGAGGTCGCTGATGACTTGGAGCTTCATGGTCTATCTACCCCGGTGAGGGATCCACCTAAACATCCGGGTCAATAAACAGGTTATGCACTCCCCCGAGTGAACCCGGTGGACCAGAACCCCAGGAGTACGCATCATGAATCTTGATCGAAAGGTCGCCAAACGCTATCTGAGGAAGATCGCCATTGAGGCCCCGGCCTCTCCTGTCTCTGGACCTCCGGAGAAAGAGATTCTTCCCACTCGGTTGGTAGACCTGATCAACTTGGCAGTGGCCTTTGATGCTTACCTGACCTGGTTGGAACAACAGGGTATCGACCTGGACTCGTTGGCCCAGCAAGGGACGGTTCTGGTCCGCCGGTTCCTCCCATCGCTTCAACTCGGGGTCACCCAACACTTTGCGCCCATCATGGAACGACCCGAAGCCTCGATACTTCGCACAAAATGGCAACGAGCACAACTTCCTGGCACTCCTCCAGATATAGCTCGCCGACTGGCCAGCTACTTCCAAATGCTTCTCCCCTGGTTGAAGATTCATCATGGGGTCTTCCAAGACATCTTCTCTGGTCGGTCGGCCAAAACCATTCGGGATCTGGTCGTAGTCGTTCAGGAAGAAAATCCCGCAGCTTGTCTCAACAAGGCGGCTGCCCTGGCCCCCATCTCGGGTCTCACCATGCCCCGCAAATGGATAGAAGAAGCTGCCCAAGCCGCCGGAGCACCTTTGACAGCCGGAGAGGCTGCCATCACCGACGGACAAACAGCCCAGAATCTCGGAGAAGATCTCCAAACAGTTGAGTCCAAGATTGGGGTGGTCACTCAAGGCACCCCAGAAGCCGCCGCTCTTCAGGAAGAACGCACCAACCTGGTTGCCCAGATTCACCAGGTTGCTCAGGAATCAGCCAGTCCCAGTGTGGTTCTCGCAACCGCCACATCGGCTACCCGAACCACGCCCCGGTCTGGAGTCATTCAACGCTTTGGCCTCACGGACGAACAGGCCGAAGTCGTGCAGGCAATGGGCAAGGTTCTGGTTGCTGCCGGGGCGGGCAGTGGCAAGACCCAAACGATAGTAGCCACCATTGCCTCTCTGGTGGAGGAAAAGGGCTATGCCCCGGCTCAGATCCTGACATGTAGCTTTACTCGGGCAGCCTCAGCCGAACTCGGTTCTCGTTTGGATGCCGCTGGGGTTGGTGGAGTGGACTCTGGAACGACCCATCATGTCGCCCGGGGCATCATTGAACGCAACCGCCCCAATCTGGTACCCGCGATGCGGAACACCCGAGGGGCCGATAAATGCTTCAAGATGGCCATGATTCAAGTTCAGATGGACGTGGCCGGGTTCCAGAGACAGATGGAAGAAGGCAAAGCTGTCCTTCAACGAATCGAATCTATCCCCGGTTGGCGAAGCATCGAGATTCTCAAGTCGTTTCATGACCAAGTAGGTCGGGGTCGGTCCCTCTCTGAAAAACAACTCGCGGTTCTCCCCAAGTTTGAACGTGGTGGTGGAAGTGGCGGTTGGGGAGGTGGTTCTCGACGCCCCTACCGACGTTGGGCGGCTGAAGAAGAGGATTCTGGAGGGGCCGACCGACGGTCCAAGTATTGGTCTGCCCCCATCGGCGAATGGTTCAACCTCGGCAAGCCTCTCCTGGATGAAAAGGGTGGCAAAATGGGTCCGAAACGGGCCTTGCTTGCCGTGGATAACTACAAGAACTCCGGAATAGGTGTTGACCAAGCCCGTGCAACCAACGGAGACACCCCCATAGTAGCCCTCTATGCCGCCTATGAGTGGCTCAAAAAGAACGACCCCGTGTTCGGTCCGGCTATGGACTACACGGACCAGCTTCAAATCTCCCTGGAAATTCTGGAAACCGACCCGGCCGCCCGAGCCGCAGAACAGGGCAGATATCGCTGCATCCTCGTGGACGAAGCCCAGGACCTAAACGAAACACAATTCAAGATGTTCCAACTTCTCGGTAAGTCTGCGGATTTACTGAGCTTCATCGGAGATGACCGTCAGAGCATCTACGGCTTCCGGGGGGCAAGGCCGCAGAACTACACGGCTTTATCTAAAGACCCTGCCTTCCAGACGAAATTGATGACCACCAATTTCCGAAGCGGCAAAGCCATTGTGGATGCGGCTGAGAAACTCATTGCCTATAACGAGGATCGCCAAGTCCCGAAAGTTTGTCGGTCACATGACCGTCGAGGGGTTGGCTCTATCCGGGCCAAGGATCCCTTGACCCATGAGGAGGGGGCGGCAACAGTAGCCCAAGAGATCGCCGATGCTGTGGCAGCCGGGGAGTCTCCCGCAGACTTCGGTGTCTTGGTACGCAACAATGCCGAAGCGGATGCCTACAATCTGGCTCTCATTGCCCGGGGCATTCCTTACCGAACCCTCAAGAAGGAACAAGGGGGCTACTTCGGTAAACCCGTCGTCAAAGCCCTGACCGCCTGGCTCCGTTTGATTGTGGGCGGCTCGGATGCTGAGATCAATGATGCTGTAATCGAGGCCCATCAGACCCCCGGCTTCGGTCTGGACAAGCAATTTGCCACCTATCTCGGCCGTCAGGTACGTGGGTCGAACTATCTGGACTGGATTTCCGCCGCGAAACCGGTCTATCAGGGTCCGGCAGCCTGGATGGACAAGAGAGTGGCCGAGTACATGAACACCATCCGACAGGTCCGGCTTCAAGGACAAGGGGATTCATCAGCCCTAATCCAGGCCATTCTGGGGCTGAGAGGAAACAAGAGCACTTTCATCGAAACACTTATGAAGTTCGTGGACGAGGATGACGTAATCGAGGATGAGGGTGAGGAAGCCGGGGAAGAAGCTATCAGAAACGCGGCTCTGGCTCCGGTTCGACCCCTCATGACCATGGCTGAGAATTTCCCTGACCCGGCCAACATGTTGCTTTTCATTGCCAAGATGAAAGGGGCTAACGAGAAAGCCCAGAAAAAGACCCCCCAGGATAAAGAAGACTGGAAAGAACCTGCCGTTCTGGTGGGCACCGTTCATGGCTGGAAAGGACTCCAGGCCAAACATGTCTACGTGTGCATGGCCGGAGGAGTGTTTCCCAACTTCCGGTCTGACCAGAAAGCTGAGGAACAAACCCTTGCGGGGGAACCCGTTACAGCCTATGACGAGGAACGTCGGCTGGCTTATGTGGCAATCACTCGGGGTATGGACTCCTCTACAGTTATCTCTCCCCATGCAAACTACAATGGCAAGCCCGCTATAACCAGCCGTTTCATTGGTGAAGCCTGTATCCAGACAGTGGGTGAGGCCCAACAGGAACAAGAGGAACAACTGGTGGAGACAGCCAAGACAGCCAGTTTCTCTTTCGGGGCTGACCTGGCAACGGCCTTTGAGCAAGGACCAGTTCAATTTGATCTGTTTGGCCTGGAGGGGTAGGGCTGATGGCAAGCACTTACGTCAGAATCACCCGTGACGAACTGGAAGACTGGCTCAACACCCTGCACCTGGCTGACAAGTGGTACCGGGCAGAAAACAAGGCCGGAGTCTATATGCTCCCCTTCTCTGACCTTTGTGCCGTCAAGCTCTCCAGTACCATTGGGTCCAAAGACGATGCCATGGGTCGCGGCATGGCTTCCATGCAACTTGCTTTGGTTTCTCGTGTCACCGGCAAGGTACTCAACAAGAAGGCTCAGGGACAATCCCATTTCGCCCGAACGACCAACTGGAAAAAGAACTGGCAGGATGGGGTTGAACGAATGAAAGACGCCTACGAAGCCTCCCAGAGTTTCTACGAGGCTCTTGCCCCCATCGAAGACCGGGTCAAATATCAAACCGACCTGCTCACCAAAATCGAAAGTCACCCCGACTGGCGGAGCCACCCTGTTCTCTCCGTGTTGTACCAGAAGGTTGAGAAGGGTGGGATTCTGATCGACCGGGAACTTAAACAGATTGAGGTTGCTTTGGGAGCACCCCATTCGACCCCTGCACAGGCTGAATCCCTTGTGGATTCCATGGTCAACAAGGATTCGGAAACCGAAGCCCTTCTGACCCGGATGCGTAATCTCTATATGATAGCCAAACGGTCAGGGGATCAGTGGCTTCAGGAGTTCCTCACCAACGTGGCTCAGCAAATCAAGGCTGGACGCAAACCCACTCCGAAACAACAGGGGGTCTTGGATCAGAATCTGGCTCGGCATCGGTTGGCTTGTCGTCGGATGGTTCATGCGATCTTGGTCTCCACCGACTTTTCCACCACCCCCATGTCCAAACCCACAGCAGTTCGCAAGCTCTACAAGATCCTCGGACGTTCCACAGCCGGATTTTTCTCTGATGAGTCCTGGCAAGCAGTTCACAAGGTCTTTGACCTTCTCAAGCAAGCCGGGGTTTACTACACCCTCACCCGTACCGAGTACCAAAAGAACGACCAGGGAGTCCCTAGCAGCAAGACCTGGTGGCTTGAGGTGTCCTTCTTGAACCCCGCCGGAAAAGAGCAGACTATACACAGCTACATCGTGGCTGCCGGAGCCGGATCGGTACGGGATCCACTGGACCGATATGACTTGACCGTGGTTTTCAACTAATCTTGGGGGCAACGCCCAGATCGGGGGTCGGTAACTGCTCTATAGGTCTTTCTCAATGACCCCATAACGGGGGGAAGGAAAATGAAATGCCGGAGCAAACAGCGAAAGATTGGTTTGAGCTTAACCATGCCCAACTGAAGAAGGAGTACAACGGTCTTACCATCGCCATTCCCGTCGTAGCCCCCTTCAAAGTGGTTGCTTCTGGGTCAAACAGTATGAAGGTCACAAAAGCGGCCAAGGACGCGGGCTACCCCAACGTCGCCTTGTTCAAGCTCTAACCCAACCCTACTTTTGTCAGGCTTAGCCGGAACCCCTTCTGCGTAGCACTGATTGGATCGGGTGGACCCCCCCAACGGGAGAAACCAGATGCCCGCTCCAGATGGCTATGGCAAGCCGTTGTGTCGGGAACTGGTCCACAAAGACAGGGCTGGCAGGCTCCGGAGAGACTCTGGCCCAAAGAGAGACCATCCCTGGTGCCAACCAGGGATCTCGAAAACGCCCCGAGTCAAAAGAGAACCTCGGGGTACCCGGTCCACTCTTGTAACTCGTCGGTGCTTTGGACCCTCTTCTGGGATCCCATAAGCAGTTTCCCAGAAGAGGGTCCACCTTTTTTTAGGGTTTCGGGCTGCTTTCGGGTAGAGAGCCTTGGGGAAACACCCATTGAACAGGCTTTGCAAATGAACACTCTCTACTACGGCGACAACCTGACTGTTCTTCGAGAACATTTGAAAGATGCTTCCGTGGATCTGGTCTATCTGGACCCCCCGTTCAATTCTGGACGGGATTACAATGCCTGCTTCAAGGGAACAGAAGCAGAGGGGCAAACGGCTCAAATCAAAGCATTCACGGATACCTGGTCCTGGGACACTGTGGCAGCCCGAGCCTATGATGCCACGGTGAAGATCGGGGACAAGGTATCGGACATCCTCAAAGCATTCAAGGTCGTCTTGGGGGAAGGGCAGATGCTTGCCTATCTGTCTATGATGGCTCCCCGGCTAGTCGAACTGCACCGGGTCATGAAAGACACTGCCAGCATCTACCTTCACTGTGACCCGACGGCTTCGCACTACCTGAAGATGCTCATGGACGTAGTGTTTGGGAGAGGGAACTTTCGGCGGGAGATCGTTTGGGCAAACAACACGGCATCTGGATTCAAAACCAAGACTAGAAACTGGGTGCGTGGACACGACATACTTCTCTACTACATGAAGGACGCGGAGCCTGTTTTTAACCAAGAATTTCTTCCCTATGATGATCGAACCATTCACAGATATGATAAAAAGGATGAACAAGGAAGACCCTATAAGATATACCGCGAGGAAGGTAAAGAACGACGAGCGTATTTAGATCTTGCCAAAGGACGGCTTGTTTCTTCTGTCTGGGGGGACATTACAGATTTTCAAACTGTCAATAATACAGGGGAGCGTCTCGGTTATCCTACGCAGAAGCCTCTTGCCCTTCTCAAGCGGATCATCAGTGCCTCATCCAATCCCGGGGACACCATCCTCGATCCCTTCTGTGGTTGCGGCACGGCCATAGACGCAGCACAGGAGCTTGGACGCAAGTGGATCGGGATTGATATCACGCATCTTGCTATAGGGGTTATCAAGAAGCGGCTGGCCGATGCCCATAGCCTCGAAACCAAGAAAGACTACACAGTGATTGGGGAACCCGCTGACCTGGCCGGAGCACAAGAACTTGCTAAGCAGGATCGGCATCAGTTTCAGACATGGGCACTCGGTCTAGTAGATGCACGAGAGACCTCTTCTCATAAAGGCGGGGACCGAGGGGTTGATGGAGTCAAGGTTTTTGACGACGGCAAGGTCAAGTGCCTGATATCCGTCAAATCGGGAACGATCAACCCAGGAGTTATTCGGGATCTTCGAGGGACCATGGATCGAGACAAGGCTCCTTTGGGGTTACTAATCACACTTGAGGAACCGAGTGGGGGCATGACCCGCGAAGCTCTGGCAGCAGGCTTCTGGGAACCTGACGATGTTACCGCAGTTCTGGATGATGCCAAAATCCCGTGCATCCAGATAGCAACCATTGAAGAGTTGCTGGCGGGTCAACACCCCCAATGGTCAAATCTAGCGGATAACAGAACTTTCAAACGGGCAAAACGTCGCACAACCTAGACCAGAAGCACAGCCGCCGTTAGCACCGTGGTCCAATGCCCTTTCGCGTTGCCCTTGGCTGATTGCACAATAGACTTGGAGTCAACCATCTGCCCACTCATCTTGTAGGCTTCTTCCCGTTCATTCCATGCCAGATCCGGGTCCACTTCAATGCCTAATGTGGACCCCAACATCGTGGCGGCGAGATCCTCTGCGTAGTCTCCGGCTGCTCTGACTGTCAGACCATAGGCATGATGCTCTGAGATGTAGCCGTACCGCGTTACGTCCCGTGGTCGGGCCAACCCCACGGCTGCCGTCACAACCCGTCCTGGTTCATCTGTGTCGTTCCTGGACAATACCACGTAGGTCACACGTCCAGGCGGGAGATGAGCAAGACCCTGTTTCCGGGTCAGGAGGCGACAATGAGGCGGGAAAATCGAGGAAACATAGACCAGATTCTGATGTTCGATTCCGGCATCCCGAAGGGCCATCTCAAAACTGGCCAGACGTTCCTTATGAACTCCCATCCCTTTGGTGAAGAAGGCTCCGGTTGGAACA
>Ga0209210_1000175_pt1 | contig 73427 bp, 77 predicted proteins | sample RifGroA1_FD_183991 | JGI IMG/M metagenome (GOLD analysis project Ga0209210, IMG submission 183991) | Contaminated groundwater microbial communities from Rifle, Colorado, USA - Rifle Groundwater A1 (SPAdes) (version 2) | ecosystem: Environmental > Aquatic > Deep subsurface > Groundwater >...
CGACTGTTCTGATGTCTCTGGTGTCACATTCTCCATAGTGTTTTTTGTATATTTGGCTTGCATATTTGTCCCATTCGTTGGACCAGACGCAATGAAATGCACGCTGGCCGTGTTGTGATGCTCCGCTCTCATGGTCGGAGCTACTTTCGGATTCAATTTCCACTTTTTGTAGCCCATATCTAAAACCTCCAATGCCGGCAAATAAATCTATAAATTTCATGATTCATGTTGTGTTTTATACAGAGCCCTCTCGTTAGCTCTGATTAAAATTTCGATTATTTCGAGAGCTGTTCCAGTTGCTCTGGTCGAGTGGGATTTTAGTACCTGTTTGTTTACTTCCAGTTCCTTGATAGATTTGTTTGTCGGCGTTAGCGTTGCAAGCTCTTCAAGAGACAGAACCAGCTCTTTTTCTTCAAGCTCTGTCACGACAGTGCTAACTGTGTTAGCCCAATTGTCAGTATCACAACCTGATGAAGAGGGGCAGTATGTTTTCCCTAAATCTTGAATACGACCAGTGCTTCGGTACTGCTCGTAGTAAGATAGGGTTGCTATTCCCTTGGCAACTGCCTGACAGGAAGAATCAAAAGTTTGAAAAGGCGTTTTACAACTGCTCCAACCAAAGGGGTTTCCTTCACAGGCATTTTTCCCGAAAGTACTTTCGACTTTGCTGATACCGACTAATAAATAAGGGTTAACATTATGTTCATCAGCACAACTAACGAAAACAGAGCTCTTGTCCTTTAAGGGGCTACTAAATTCGCTAAGCAAATCTTTGATTGCTTGAACTCTGTAACTGGCAGCGGAATCTTCTTCCATACTAGGAGTTGGTGATGTTGTCTGTTCAGGAACAGGTGATATCAATTCAACATCCCGATTTTGGTTCCTGGCAAATAACACCAATGCAGTGAGAGAGAAACAAAGAAAAGCTAGTAGTATGAATATAAGTTTTCTCATATTTAATCGTTTGCACACCTCCAGTAGAACAGTTGTTCTTTGCTTCGAACTCCGACAGCATCCTTGCAGTACGACAGCGCTATCGCTAACCTGCTTTCTTCGTTATTAAGGAAAGCCTTCTTAATGTGACTGAAGAATTGTCGGCTCGGCTTTCCCATCAATCCAAGTTCGTCCCAAAGTCGTATGGCATCGACTTGCCATTCATACTTGATTCCATCGTTCTTGCTTTTGAGAGGTTCACGCTGCTCAACTATTTCTCCAATCGAAGCGAGTCCGTTTCTTAAATTTTTATGACTTCCAGTACTATTGTCATTTTCTTTGTCTATATCTTTGTTTGCTCTCAATTTGAGACGCGGAAAAGTCTCATTTTGATACGAATCGTATCTCGGTTTGATACTGGCAGTCTCATTTTGAGACTCTGTTTTAATCATCACTTCATCGAACCAACTACTGGTTGCTTTTATGAGTGCTGGTTGATCAGGATGTTTTTCTAGGAGTCTGAGTGAAAGGCCTTTGTTTATAGCTCTAAAAACAGTTGCTCTACCTAAATCTAGATAGCCGGCCAGCGTTTCTTTTCTTGCATAACACCAACCCATCTGGGTATTCTTGGGGTTAGTGGCTAAGTTGTGAATTAAGTCAAACACACAATACTCGTTAATAGTTAAGCCAAGTCTCACCCTGGCATCGTGATTTATAGTTGTATAGTTGAGTCTTGTTACTTTGCTCATGTTTGGTTTTCGTGCAACTTTTCATAGGCATTACTGTTTTTTGCTAGACAGCATTCTTTTCAGGAATATCAGTTGTATCCAGTGGCTCTCTCACGATGTACCACTTTTCAGCTGGAATACCTAAGTAATCGCCGACTTTTTTGACAGTCGAAGGTCGCGGGTCACCACCAATAACTAACACCCGCCTAACTGTTTGGGGGGAGAGCTCAACGTCTATGGCCAACTTAAATCTTGAAAGTCCTTTAGTAAGTCTAATTTCGTCAAAGAGCTCACTATGAACTCTCTTGTCTTTATTGATGTAGATTGTTTTTTTGTGGGCAGTAGTTGTCATCTTTAATAATAAAGTACAGATTCTTGTAATTTACCTCAATAAACTTTATGATGATTTATGTTCATTTGTGTAAACTATTCTCATTATAGTATGATTAGTAAGAGTTTTCTTACATTATTTGCTACAATAAATTAGCCGGTACTTTTTAAACTATGAAAAATACATCTGTAACTAAAACAACACTCCAGGGGCCAGACGACTTTACTACCGTTTGGGAGTATCTCAGCTCTGTTAGAGAAGCTAAGGGGTATACCATTCGTGTTGTTATCGACTTAATAAACCAAGCTATCTCTGAGGAAAAGCTGGAGCCTCAAGCTGCTATCTCACGCGGTTATCTCTCTAACTTAGAGTCAGGTAAATATCTTCATCCTTCTCCTTTTAAGCTCAAAGGATTGGCTGAGGCGTACAACATTCCTTACGAATTGTTGCTAAACAAGGCTGGGTATTTGGATAAAACAAGCAAAAAAATAAAAGAGGACGCTGCATTCACCTTAATGTTAAAAGAAGTCCAGGATATGACTGTTCGTGAAAGACAAACTGTTCTGGATTACATCGAGTATGTGAAGTCCAGAAGAAATAAAAAATATGATAAAAGCCCAAAAAAGGGCTAGGCAGGTTTTACGAAAGTATAACCTGACTACTGCCCCAATTAATTTACAGACAATTATTGATGGTGAGGGGTTGATCCTTGACGAGTGGTCATTTCATGGAAGAGTAAAGGAAGTCTATTTAGGAGACAGTATCGGAATAAATAAAAATGAGGATCCCCAAAAACGGCGCGAGTTAATTGCACATGCTTTAGGACACCATTTTTTACATCAGGGGAATCATCTTTACTTTGAACGTCGGGACCAATTTACAGCCTTTAAGCAAGAGCACGAAGCTCAATGTTTTGCAGCAGAACTTCTCATGCTAAACAAGGAACTCAAAAAAGTTAAGCATCTTACGATTGCAGAGATCGCCGACTTCTTTTCTGTTCCAGAGGATTTTACTCAGTATGGAATGAGTGTTGTTTTAAAGGGGGGCTTATGCCACTAGCAATGCTCATCTTTATGGACGAGTCCGGTGATACTGGATTTAAGCTGAAAACTGCCTCCAGTAGGTACTTTGTATTAACGATTGTTATTTTTGATAATCTTGAAAGCGCAGCGAAAGCCAATGATGCTATCAATGAACTGCACAAGGAACTTAAATTTCCCGAGAGCAAAGAGTTTAAATTTAGCACAGGCACATCGAATAAGTATAAAACGGTGTTTCTTAATAAGCTGTCTAAGTTTGACTTTCGGTATCGAACGATAGTCATTGACAAAGAAAGATTGGTACAGCGTGAACCAAGTAATCCGGAAGAGAGTTTATATATGTTGGTAACTGACCAGTTATTCCTCAGAGCTCAGAGCCGAGTTAAGAACGCTTCGCTTTTCGTTGATAGAACGGCTCAGTCAAAAGCATTCATTCAGAAGTTCAATCGGTACTTAAAGAAAAAACTAAACACGGATATGAATAAACTCATTGGTGAAATTCGACACAAGGACTCCAAAAGCAACAACCTTTTGCAGCTGGCCGATATGGTATGTGGTGCAATTTACAGAAAATACAACAAAAAGGATGACTCGTTTTATAAGATGATCAGAAAGAGAGAGGAAGATTTGTGGAAGCCCTATTAAACAAAGCGACCTCTGTGGCTAAGTTGAATCACTATTGCTAGTGTCAACAGTTCCCTAAAAGTAAGGTACCTTCACCACAAAGGTCATTCGGTACTGTAAATATACCAAACATGCCCTCCAGAGTCAATGCCACTAGGTAAAAATTAGGTATACCCCGAGTAATAAACTTACAAGTAAAACGCCTCCGATAATCCACCCAGAGTAGCTCGGCTTACTTCTATGAGCCACAATCGTTGAGTACATAAATGGTTGTTCTTTCTTTTGACGAAAAAAGTTTGACATATTTCTATCATAGCAAATCCAGCGTAATTGATCGCAATGTACACAAGCTTCCTACATATTTACATAAGTGGACAAAATTACTCACAAAGTTTATTGAGGTAAATCAACAGTTTCTGTACCTTTAGTTATAAAGATGACAGAAATTGCTGCTCAAAAACCAACAAATGACGATAACAACCTGATACTTGCAAACTCTTTAATTACAAGGGAAGAATTGGACGAGTTTAAGGCAATTGCTTTAAAAGAGCATGGTGTTGAGCTAACTGACGAAGAAGCATTTGAACAAGCAACCGCTCTTCTGCGGCTTTTCGATGTCTTACTAGAAAAAAGACTTGCAACCAGGCGAAACAGAGTTAACATCAACACAACCCAGAAGTAAGAATAATCTTACTTGGTAGTTAAAATAACATGAATACATGCTTTATATACTGTAGAAAATCTTCCGAGGATAAGGAACGGCAAATTCTCTCCCTTGATGATCAGGAACGTACCTGTAAGGAATTGGCGAAGGATAAGGGGTTTGCAGTGCTAGGTGTCTACAAAGAGAGCAAATCAGCTAAGCGCCCGGATCATCGTCCAGAATTTTCAGCCATGGTTGAAAGAGTCTCCAAAGGTGAGGTAAAGCACATTCTCTGCTGGAAAGCGGATCGACTCTGTCGGAATGCTAAAGAAGGTGGCACCCTGATAGATCACGTCGACTATAACGGCATGTTGATCGTCACCCCCACCATGGATTACGATCGCAATAACTCCACCTTCCTTTTTATCGAATTTGGCATGGCAACTAAATTTAGCAAAGACCTTTCCGATAATGTAAAAAGAGGAATGAATACAAAGGTTCAAAATGGTTGGCGACCAGGATCCGCTCCGTTGGGGTATATGAACGATTTCTTCAAACCCAAAGGTCAAAAGGAAGTCCTACCTGATCCTGAGCGTTTTGATCTATGTCGTAAGTGGTGGGAGATAATGATGACTGGCGAAGAAACCGTAGTCAGCTCACTAAAGAAGATTACTGCGATGGGCCTGCGCGGTAAGAGAAAAAGCGGTAAGCCTGTTAGTACCACTGAAGCATTTCGCTTTTTTCGCAATATTTTTTATACCGGCATGTTTGATTACAATGGCGAGCGACATATTGGTAAGCACAAATCGATGATCACTCTTGATGAATACCAGCGTGTACAGGATATTATTGATGGTCGCAAACGAGTATTCAAACAACGCAATAACTTTTACTTCATGAAGCTTCTCAAATGTGGTGAGTGTGGTGCAGCTATTACTGCAGACAGAAAAACCAAACACTACAAACGTTCTGGTACCTCTCAAATTTTTATATATGCTCGATGTACTAAGAAGTTGGGACCCTGTCACCAACAGTATCTAAATGCTGATGAGGTAGAAAAGCAGGTCAGGGAATTTATTGCTAGTTTGGAAATTAAACCAGCATTTGTGGAATGGATTAAGAAGAGCTTAAAACGAAGGAATGAAAGAGAGTTTGATTTCGAACGAGCTCAAAAAGGCAAACTCAGTAAGCGCCTAGATACAATCTTGGTTGAAAAGAAAACCCTCTATGGAATGAAAATCGATGGCATGATTGGCGAAGAAGAGTATCAAAAGGAGAAGGCTCGGTTGCTAACTGAGGAGAAACAAACCAAAGAAGGAATCGAGGTGGATGGTGTAGCCTCATGGACAAAGACAATGGAAGAAACATTACACTTCGCTGCCAATGTAACTAGAATCTTTAATATTGACGACATTGAAGTCAAAAGAGCTGTCCTGCGGATTCTCGGCTCGAACCTGTTTCTAAAAGACAGATTAGTGCGAATTAACGGGAAAAAAGCGTTTGTCTTTCTAAAAACGGCTGAAAAAGCGTTCAATGAGAAAAAAGGTCGGCTCGAACCTGAAAATAGCTTGATAACTCGGGATAATACCACTCTTTCGAAAAACGATTCCGATATGGAGCGGGATAGGGGAATTGAACCCCCTTCTCGTCCTTGGGAAGGACGCATACTACCGGTGTACTAATCCCGCAATACTGTTTTGAATTTTCCACTTTTCTGCGAGTTGTCAGTGAGACGACTGCCACAAAACCCATCCCGCAAATTAAAGTCCACTGCGGATATTTTAGCAGTTTAATTTCCACTATGAAAGTCAGGCATCACAGCCCGGAAGCTAACTCCCCCGTTTTTAACCCCAAAATTTAGCGGGGGAGAGAAAAGACGTTGCCCGGATGGATCAGGTTTGGATTAACGAGTTTGTTGGCTTGGGCGATTTTCGTCCAGGCATAACAGTCGTTATAAGTTTTACAAGCGATATTCCAAAGTGAGTCGCCTATCACTACCGTATAACTAGATTCACTTGGTGTACCAGTCGTCGCAGTTGCCGCAACCGGTGAACCAGCCGGTGTTTCAGTTGCGGTGGGTGAGATTGGTGAAGCTTCTGGGATCACCAATTTTTGCCCCTCTTCGATTTGGTCCGGACTCGTTAAATTGTTGGCTTTGGCAATATCAGACCAGTTGTAGCCGCTTTTAAATGAGTTTTCGGAAATACTCCAAAGCGTATCGCCTTTTTGGACTGTATAAGTCGAGCCGGGTTTAGCTGAAACAGTTGCTTCTTGGGCGATTTTTTCCGCCTCGGAAGTTTTTTCTTCAGCTGATTTATTGCCTTTTTGGGTAAAGTAGTTATAAAGCAAGATCCCGACTACGACCACGACTAAAAGTCCCAAACCTACAGAAATATATGATTCGGATAATTGTTCTTCAGTGTCAGCTTTGGCCATTTGTGTCCTCCTTTCTAAGCAGATAATCCCGATTGAATCGGGAGAGCAGAAAATATGAATTAATTACGGGGCAGAATAGAATTTTTGCGGGCCCGAGCGGAGTCGAACCGCCGATCTCGTCCTTGACAGGGACGCGTGTTAGGCCACTACACCACGAGCCCATAATAAAAAATATATTAAGTCTTTGTCAACAGGCAGTTTGTCAATGATATCATTTAGGCTTATGAGTAACAAGTAGGGTCTGGAGGTAATTTTTGGGTTCACAGTAGTTGCCACAAACATATATAATCAACTTATGACCAACTCAGAAATCGCCCAATTACTCCGGAATGTAGCCGCAGCTTTCATCATCAAAGGCGCAGACAGGTTTCGGATCATCGCTTACCAAAAAGCCGCTGACGCGATCGAACACTTGACAAGTGAAGTCAAGGATTTTTGGGATGAAGGCAAATTGCAAGATATTCCCGGAGTGGGACCGGCACTTGCCCAACATCTGGATGAACTATTCCGGACCGGCAAAGTCAGGCATTTTGCCAGTATTTTCAAAGGCTTGTCGCCGGCGATTTTTACACTGTTACTGGTGCCCGGACTGGGTCCGAAACGCGCCTACCAGTTGACCAAAACCTTAAAAATAACCCAGGCCAAAACAGCTGTGGATGAGTTGGAGAAAGCTATCAGGGCGGGAAAAGTGGCGCGGATGGAAGGCTGGGGTGAAAAATCTCAAACCGAGCTGCTTTCAGCTATCGAAACATACCGGCGTGGTCAAATCAAAGAAAATCGCATGGTCTTGCCTTATGCGGATGAATTGGCTCGGGAAGTGATAGCTTATCTCAAACGGTTGCCGGAAGTGACGCGGGTTGATGTTTTGGGAAGTTTACGCCGGAAAGTAGCTACAATTGGCGATATTGATCTCGCGGCAGCGACAACAAAGCCGGAGAAGGTAGTAGCTGCATTCGTCAAATACCCAAAAGTGCGTAAAATTATCGATCAGGGTCCGAAAGGGGCTACGGTTTTGCTATCTATCGGCCGACAGGTAGATTTACGGGTGCAAACTCCTCAAGCCTATGGAGCTATGCTGCAGTATTTTACCGGTAGCAAGCACCACAACATTGGGTTGAGAGAGTATAGCCTTAAACAAGGACTATCATTGTCCGAACATGGAATTAAACCGTTAAAGAAAGTTCAAAGTTCAAAGTTCAAAGTTCAAAGTTTTAACAAGGAATTGGGATTATATGAATTTGAGACAGAGGAAGCGTTTTATGCGGCATTAGGACTTAAGTACATTGAACCAGAGCTGCGGGAAGATACAGGTGAGATTGAGGCTGCCCTTCGGCAAGCTCAGGGTAAAGGTTCTGGTTTACCTAGACTTGTTGAATCTAAGGACATCAAAGGTGAAGTGCATGCGCATTCAAGTTTTGACCTTAAGCCTTCGCATGATTTGGGTAGTTCGAGTTTGGAAGAGCTCCTGCAGGCTGCGGCAGACCTAAATTATAGTTATCTTGGAATTAGCGACCACAATCCGGCAGTGACGAACCAGTCAGAATCCGAGATTATCAGGCTCATGAAAACTAGGCGTGAAAAATTTGAACAAATTTATTCCTCGTGGAGTCAGCGCGTGAAAACTACGAGCCTGCCTGCCGGCAGGCAGGTACATTTATTTACCATGCTCGAAGTAGATATCGACCCGAAAGGCAAACTAGCTCTTCCGGAAAGTGCATTTGCATATGTGGATGCGGTCATTGTTTCGGTGCATTCGAGTTTTAATCAGCCAAAAGACATGATGACGAAGAGGATCTTATCCGGACTGGCCCACCCGAAAGCTAAAATTCTGGGCCATCCCACAGGCAGATTGCTCGGTAGTCGGGAAAGTTATGAAGCTGACTGGCAAGCGATTTTTCAATTTTGTGTAGAGAAACATAAAGCTCTGGAAATAAACGCATGGCCGGAGCGTCTGGATTTACCGGATATGCTCGTGCGACAGGCCGTGAAACAAGGCGTGAAACTGGTGATTGATACCGATAGTCATGCCAAGGTGCAGATGCAGCTTATGACTTACGGAGTGGATGTTGCCCGCCGCGGCTGGGCAGAAAAAAAAGACATTTTGAACACGATGGAGTATAATGATTTCAAGCGGTGGTTAAAAACTTAAGTTCAAATTTCAAAGCTCAAATATCAAATCAAGTTCAAAACTATAATCTTAAATCATTATGATATTTGGACTTGATTTGTTATTTGGATTTTGACATTGGGATTTTAAAACGAAAGGTGGTGAACAATATGAGTCCATTATTAATTGTATTAGGAATAGTAGTTCTTTTAGTTCTCTTTGTATGGGGGTTGTATAACTCCTTAGTTACACTTCGAGTGCGCATCAAGGAAGCGATGAGTCAAATTGATGTGCAACTTAAACGCCGGGCTGACCTGATTCCCAATCTAGTTGAGACAATCAAAGGTTATGCCAAACACGAAAAAGGCGTATTTGAGGAAGTGACCAAAGCTCGTTCAGCTCTGATGGGAGCTGGGTCAGCGCATGAAAAAGCTGTGGCTGACAATATGTTGACAGGCGCTTTGAAATCTTTGTTTGCGGTGGCTGAAGCATATCCCAATTTAAGAGCATCCGAAAACTTTCAACAACTGCAAAAAGAGTTGTCAGACACTGAAGACAAAGTGGCATATTCACGGCAGTTTTATAACAACGTGGTGATGGAATACAACACCAAAATCATGATGTTTCCCAATTCCTTGATTGCCGGTCAATTTGGCTTTAAATCTGAAGAGTTCTTTGCGGCAACCGAAGACGAGCGGAAAAAAGTCGAAGTGAAGTTTTAACCTTTTGCTTTCCTCTCCTTGAAAAGGAGAGGACCAAGGTGAGGTTAAATTTTGGTGGCATGGTAGGAGTATTTTCTAGAAAAGAACTTAAAGCTAGGAGAAGGGGACTGCGTAAGTTACTCCCAGATCCCGAACGTGCATTGTGGACTAGATTACGTAATAGACAATTAAGTGGACATAAATTTCGACGCCTATATAGTATCGAAAATTTTGTCGTCGATTTCTATTCTCCAGAAGCAAAACTAGTGGTAGAAATCGATGGAAGTAATCATACTAGAAAAGTAATTAGGGTATACGATGCGTGGAGGCAAAACCTAATAATTTTGCAAGGAGTAAAAGTTATACGTTTTAGCAATGAAGAAGTTATTAATAACATGGATGTTGTTTTAGAAACAATTAAAGAACATTTACCTGATTAACCTCATCCTGACCTTCTCCTTTAAAGGAGAAGGAAATCAAGTGTAAAATGAACATCTATTCGCAAATATCAAGTAATAATACCAAAACCTGGATTCTCATGGCCGGGTTTGTGGCGTTTTTTGCTCTTATTGCTTGGGTCATGGGCGAGGCGCTGGGGTATGGCTCTGGATATGTCGGAGTAGCGGTAGTTCTGTCACTCCTTACGAGTGTGGGAAGTTATTTCTGGGGAGATCAACTTATTCTGGCGATGAGTGGCGCGCGCGAGGCAGATAGAAAACGGGATTTTGACTTGTTTACTGTCACCGAAAATCTGGCCCTGGCGGCCGGACTTCCCAAACCAAAGCTTTACGTGATTGATGATACGGCCATGAATGCTTTTGCCACCGGCCGAGATCCCGAGCATGCGATTGTGGTTGCCACAACCGGAATACTACAAAGGCTAGATCGGCGTGAACTGGAAGGAGTCATTGCCCACGAACTGTCTCATGTCAAAAATTACGACATTCGTTTGCTGCTCGTAGTAGGCGTGTTGGTTGGCACGATTGCATTTGTGACTGATTGGTTTCTGAGAAGTCTATGGTGGGGAGGCAGGCGGAATCGCGAAGAAAGAAGTGGCGGAGGTGCATTTATGTTAATTGGGATTGTGCTAACCATTCTGGCTCCTATTTTGGCAACTATCATTAAACTCGCAATTTCCCGGCAACGCGAATATTTAGCAGATGCCTCAGGAGCTCTAATCACGCGTTATCCGGAAGGACTCGCCCGAGCTTTGGAAAAATTAGCCGGCGATCGGGAAGTCCTTGAAGCTGCCACTAATGCTACAGCTCATCTTTATATCACCAATCCCTTCAAGGACAAAAACTTCGGCGCCTGGTTTGCGGGTCTCTTTGACACCCACCCGCCGATTGAGGAGCGGATCAAACGGCTTCGAAACATGTGACCGATTGTGATATATTGACCAATATAAGTAACAGGTGTTAAATAAATTCATGGAAGAAAAGAAATGGACAGGCGGACAAGAATTTATTGCCTGGAGTGATAAAATGCTTCAAATGATCAGAGAAATCAGACAAATAGATCGAGAGCAAAGACAGATTTATTCAAGATCAATAAAACTAGAAAGAAAATGATATTTGGTTAGACCTTATGGTAACTAAAAACCGAACTGCGATAAACTACCAAATCATTCGACAAACAATCGAAGATATTCTGACGGAAAAACTGGAACATCTTCCGACTAAAAAAGAATTTAATCAAAAAATGGATAACCTGTATACACAGAATGATAAAATCATTAAAGAACTTGAAGATATAAGAGCCGACAATGCAATTTCCTCAAATCAGCCTGCAGATCATGAAGAGCGTATCACCGATCTTGAAAACATTCATCCCCAAGGTAAACATACACCTTTATCCTAAATATCCACATACATTGGTTGCCTTTTTGTTAGTTGCGCGAGATAATTGCTTCACTCATGCGAAATTTGCTTGCGATATTTCTAGGTAAGGTTACTTTTAAATTGAGTCAACTATTTAAGTTGGGAGCGGGTGGGACGTGGCCCGGGGAAGTGGTGCTCACCATTTCGCCAAATATATTGACACAATTGTTTGATCAATTACACGAGGGAGTGGTGATTGTGGCGGGAACAAACGGGAAAACTACGACGAGTTTGATGATCAAACAGATTTTGGAAAAACAAGGGATTTCCGTTATTCACAATACCACCGGAGCAAATTTGTTAAACGGGATAACATCTGCCTGCATTAAGGAGAGTGATTGGTTAGGAAGAATAAATGCTGATTGGGGAGTGTTTGAAACTGACGAAAATACTCTTCCGAGTATAATTTTCAATTTTCAATTTTCAATTTTCAAAGACAAAAAACTTATTATAGTACTACTTAATCTTTTTCGCGACCAATTGGATCGGTATGGAGAAGTGGATGTGATTGCGGAAAAATGGGCAAAAGCATTGCAAGCTATCAGCTCTCAGCCATCAGCTACGGGACACAATAAATTGACGCTGATTCTCAACGCGGACGATCCACAGATTGCCCATTTAGGGATTAGATTGAGTCATCCCCGACTTGATCGGGGATCCGCGGATTCCCGCTTGCGCGGGAATGACAAAGAGAAAAGTTTTCAGCTTCGCTCTGACAGTAATGTTCTTTACTTCGGCGTCAATGACAAAAAGCACTTTTTGAAACAAAAAGAACATGCTACTGATTCAACATTTTGTTTAAACTGCGGTGGCAGGTTAGTTTATGAAGGGATTTATTATTCCCACATTGGTGTTTGGAAATGTGTTGGTTGCGGCGAGAAGCGGCCGCAACCCGACTTAAGCGTTTGGGATTCACCGATGCCAGGTCTTTATAATCAATATAATACTCTGGCCGCAGTTAGTGTGGCCAAAGCCCTGGACATTAAAGATAATATTATCAATCAAGCGTTACAACGATTTAAGCCCGCATTTGGCCGGCAAGAAGAATTTACGATAAACGTCCCCACTTCGCCAGGACTACGAGAGGCAAGTAAACAAGTCAAACTTTTTCTTTCCAAAAACCCAGCTGGGTTCAACGCGTCACTCAGAACTGTTTTGGAACTTAACCCCAAGACGGTATTACTCGTTCTCAATGACCGGATTCCAGATGGCAGAGATGTGAGTTGGATTTGGGACGTGGACTTTGAGATCCTGACACAGGATAAACACAAGATTATTGTCTCCGGGGATAGAGTATATGATTTAGCTTTACGAATGAAGTACGCTTTCCAACAATATAACAATTTAGCAATGCAACAGTTGATTATTAAAGAAAATTTGGCTGAAGCTATAGAAACAGGCTTAAAATCTATAAAGCCCGAGGGGACTCTCTATATTTTAGCTACTTATTCAGCCATGCTCGAAGTACGAAAAATACTGACGGGAAAGAAAATTCTCTAGAAGTTCAAAAGTTAATAAAGTTTATAAAGTTATAAAGGTAACAAGATGAAAATTCTGAGGTTCGAAGATATTGTTTCATGGCAAAAGTCTAGATATCTGACTAGAGAAATTTACATGTTATTTAGATCAAACCGAGATTTTGGATTTCGTGACCAAATTCAAAGAGCTTGCGTGTCTATTATGAATAATATCGCTGAAGGATTTGAAAGAAAAGGAAATAAAGAATTCAAAAACTTTCTATTTATTGCAAAAGGGTCTTGTGCCGAAGTCCGTTCGATGCTTTATCTTGCGTTCGATTTAAACTATATATCACAATCTTCACTTAATAACGAATTAATTCCAATGACTGAAGAAATATCAAGGTTATTATCGGGGTTAATAAAAACTTTATAAACTTTAAACTTTATGAACTTTAGACTTAATCTCGCCTGGATGTATCCGGATCTCATGAGTACTTATGGTGATCGGGGAAATATTATCGTGCTTACGAAACGTTGCCAGTGGCGGGGGATTGAAGTAAACATCAAAGAAATCACTTTAGAAACTAAGGTTTCTGAACTTTCCAATTGTGACTTGATTTTTATGGGTGGAGCCCAAGATAGGCAGCAAAAAATAGCCGGCGATGATTTCCTCAAAAACAAAGGTCCGATGATCAAAGAACTGGTTGAAAATAGTGTTCCGGCATTATTCGTGTGTGCGGCATATCAAGCTGTTGGACATTTCTACAAACCGTATCAAGGAGAACCAATCCCCGGGCCAGGGATTTTTGATTTACATACAGAGCATCCCGGAGATCAAGCCAAGCGGTTGATTGGAAACGTAGTGGCTGAATTGATTAGCGACCAATTTGACGTCATTGCGAGGAGCCCCGTATCCAAGTACGGGATAAACTCCGCGACGAAGCAATCTTCTCACTTGATTGTCGGTTTTGAGAATCATGGGGGAAGGACTTATCTAGGGAAAAAATTGCAACCGTTTGCCAGAGTAATAAAGGGTGGCGGCAATAACGGTGAAGATGGATATGAAGGCGCGCTTTATAAAAACAGCATTGGTTCTTATTTTCACGGGCCATTACTCCCCAAAAATCCATATATTGCTGATTGGTTGATCGCAAAAGCTTTAGAGAAAAAATATGTAGCGAAAATCAGACTACGACAACTGGATGATGGTTTAGAAAAACAAGCTCACAAATTTGTATCCACTCTGCGTTAACCCAGATCGTTAAGCAGCTGTTTAATTACAGGTTTTACTTAATTCCCACAAAATCTATTTTTGGAAAAATAGCGCGGATGCCGGTCCAAAACTTTTCAGAGAGTTTATTGGAAAATTTGCCATACTGACTGTTTTCGGTTTTACCGCATAAGATATTTTCGTATTTTCGAATCACATCAAGGACTTGAGTACCCACTTCATTGAATTCCTTTTTATATTTGTTTTGATCCTGGGCAAAGCGATCATGGATATCTTTAAATTGGGTAAACAAATCTTTGTGAGTCGAGAGCATTTCCTGGAAGAGTTTTTGATAGAGTTTCATAGCTAGAAGATAGCTGATTTTGGTAAATTTTGCAACCAAAACTTCGCGGTATATAATAGCGGCAATGATAGATGCGAAGCAGGTCAAAGAATTGCAAACAGAATTGGAATTCCTTTACCGAGTAGCAAGCTCTGTCCATAGTCTGGAAATCGGCGAATTGCTGGCCGAAATCGTCCGGATAGCTTCGCAAATCAGCCGGAGCGATTCATGTTTGATTTACGTTTACGATGCAAAGAAGCAAGAGTTGGTCTTACGTGCCTCACAAAATCCGCATCCGGAGCTGCTGCGGAAAATCAAGATGAAGCTGGGTGAAGGGATCACCGGTTGGGTAGCCAAAGAAAAACAGCCGGTGGTGATCGAATCCGGTGCCAATCATGATTCGCGGTTTAAATATTTTCGTAGCCTGCCTGAAGACAAATTTGCCGCCTTTTTATCTGTACCGATAGTAAATAAAATAGGTATCGTGGGAGTGATAAATGTGCAGCATCAGCTCCCGCACAAGTACAAAGCACGTGAGATAAATTTGTTGATGGCAATTGGCAAGTTGGTAGGAGGAGCCATTGAAAATGCTTTGCTGGTTGAAGAAACGCTGGAGCTTAAAGAAACCTTGGAATTTAGAAAGCTGGTTGAGCGCGCCAAAGGTATTTTGATGAAGCACCAAAAAATTGATGAGGCGACGGCGTACACGAAAATTCAAAAGGAAAGTATGCGTAGCCGCAAATCAATCAAAGAAATAGCCGAGACGATTATTTTAGCCGAAAAATTAAAATTAGGGGCTTGACAAGATGATCGAAATTGGATTATAAGATTAAGTAAGCTTTCACAAAGAAGTGAAAGGCAGGACAATGAAGTCTTCTCGATTCGCGAGCGTGCTTGCGATGAGGAAGGCTTTTTTTGTGGAAAATTATGTTCCTGAAGCCCCTCTTTTTTGAAATCGGATCACATTTTCCAAATAAATTAGCCCAAATCGATGAAGACGAGCCAGTATACAAAAGGTTTTTATTCGAATTAGTGTATAAAATACAGCACATTTTTTATGAAAGGAGCGACTATGGTATCTTCAAAAATCACTAAACTACTTAAAGAAGCTAAACCACAAATCATTGATCTCCGTTTCGTCGATCCATTGGGAGTATGGCAACATGCGTCGGTTCCGATCGGAGAACTTGGTGGAGTGTTGGAAGACGGCGTGGGTTTTGACGGCTCAAGTATCAAAGGTTTCCAACAGATTTATGATTCAGATCTGATTTTGCGCGTCGATAGCGAAACGGCTCACATAGATCCATTTTACACAGTTCCTACTCTGGTATTTATTGCCGATGTATTTGATCCGGAAAAGAATGACCGTTATACCCGCGATCCACGATTCGTGGCCGAAAAAGCTGAACGGCATGTCAGGCGAAGTGGGATCGCTGAAGTGAGTTTCTGGGGCCCGGAAGCAGAATTTTTTGTCTTTTCGCATTTGTCTTATACCACTGATCCCCAACACATGAGTTATCAGATTGATAGTCCGGAAGCGGCTTGGAAAATTGGCGAAAACAACGGTACTCCCAATTTGGGTTACAAAATCCCTACCAAAGGCGGATATTTTCCCGTTCCACCTTTTGATACGCTCCAGGATATGCGTAGTGAAATAGTCGGGCATCTCACGAAATGGGGAGCCAGAGTAGAGATGCACCACCATGAAGTGGCTACAGCCGGACAATGTGAGATCGATATGCGCTTTGATTCACTCCGTAATATGGCTGATAAACTTCTGATGTACAAATATATTGTACGAAATACTGCCCGCAAATATGGACTGACCGCTACATTCATGCCCAAACCTTTGTTTGGTGACAATGGGAGCGGGATGCATGTGCACAATAGTCTATGGCGTGGCAACAAAAACTTATTTTACGGTGAAAAAAGCTATGCGGAATTATCACAGTTAGCGCTTTATTATATTGGTGGGATTTTGACTCATGTTGAAAGCTTGCTGGCATTTTGTGCGCCAACCACCAATTCGTACCGGAGATTGGTTCCGCACTTTGAGGCTCCGGTTAACATCGCTTTTTCCAAAAGAAACCGTAGCGCGATTATTCGCGTCCCGATGTATTATTCCGGGCGCGAATTTGCCAAAACCAAACGCATTGAATTTCGCGCGCCAGATCCTACAGCCAATCCGTATTTTGCTTTTTCAGCTATTCTTATGGCCGGGTTGGATGGAGTTAAACGTAAACTTGACCCGGTGAAATTGGGTTATGGCCCCTTAGATAAAAATATTTGGGAACTAACTGGCGATGAAGCTAAAAAAATCAAAAGTGTTCCCGGAAGTTTGACCGACAGCTTAAATGCATTAAAAAAAGACCACGTATATCTGCTTGGAGATAGTGTATTTACCGAAGACATTTTGGATATGTGGGTGGACTTGAAAGAAGCAGAAATTAAGGAGGTCGCGCTTCGACCCACACCGTACGAGTTTTATTTGTATTCGGGAGTATAAATTATATGTTACTTTCTTGACGCGTCTCAAGAATGTAACCAAACCTGCCTGCCGGCAGGCAGGGAAAGACGCCCCGTGAAGGTTTTGCGATTTTTCTAAATTAGTTATCTTCCTTTCTTGCTTGTCCAAGAAAGGAAGATAAAGAAAGACAGCCCATGAGGGTTTTTTGAAATTTCTAACTTCGTTCGCACTGAAAATTGCAAAAAAATGCAATTTACATCAGCTGCTCACTCAGTAAGAAATTTTTCAAAAAACACCTCAACGGCATTTAGTCTCAGAAAACATGCTATAATAGTAAGTAGTTATGTATATTGCTTTTTGGCAACCAAACCAGCAACAAAATTCCGCTTTTGCGGAAGGGCAGGCTGGTTGAAAGGAAGCTAAAATCAATGCGCAAAACACACCAGCCACAATCGGCTGGTTTTTAGTATAATAAGCTTATGGCAGCCAAAAAATTTACTATTGATGACGTCAAACACATCGCCCAACTGGCAAACCTTGTCCTTTCGGATGAGCAACTGCAAAAAATTGCTGAACAACTGTCTTCCGTAATTGGTTACATGTCAAAAATTCAGGCTTTGGATACGAAGGGAGTAGTGGAAACTTCGCAAGTCACTGGTCTTGAAAATGTATTTAGAGAAGATGTTGTCGATGAGAAACGGATGTTGTCACAAGAATCCGCGCTTTCGAACGCTAAAAACACACACAGTGGTTATTTTGTGGTGGACGCAGTACTCGAAGAATAAACATATGTTATTGGATAAAACAATATCAGAACTAGCAGCAGGTTTACGCAAAAAAGAATTTTCTAGCGTCGATATCGTAACTGAATGTTATGACGCTATTGAAAAACACGGAAAAGAATTAAATGCTTTTATAACTGTGATAGACAATACTACTGCACTTACTTACGCTCAAAAAAAAGATAATGAACGCACAGAAAATACTTCTCCACTACACGGAATACCATTTGTACTCAAAGATGCCTACATAACCCAGAGGATTCGTACCACTTCAGCCTCAAATGTCTTAAAAAACTATATTCCTCAGTATAATGCTACCGTCTATCAAAAATTACTGGATGCAGGCGCCATTCTTATCGGCAAAATGAATATGGATGCGTGGGGTCATGGAGGAAGTACGGAAAACACAGATTTTGGTCCAGCCAAAAATCCCTGGGATACGACTCGCGTAGCAGGTGGATCAAGTGGAGGTCCAGCCATTGCGATTGCGGCGCGGATGTCCGCATTTGCGATAGGCGAAGATACAGGAGGTTCAATTAGAAATCCCGCTGCGTGGTGTAATATCACCGGCCTTAAAGTCACATATGGCAGAGTGTCACGTTATGGCACCATAGCTTACGCCTCATCTTTTGATACTGTTGGGCCCATGGCAAGAACTGCCGAAGATTGTGCATTGCTACTAGAACTCGTCGCCGGCCAAGATCCTTATGATGCGACCAGTTCACCTCACAAAGTACCAAAATATACCCAAAAATTGACAGGCAATATCGAAGGAATCAAAGTGGGTATTCCGAAAGAATTTTTTGGACAAGGATTGGACTCAGAAATAAAAAAAAGCATCGATATAGCAGCAAAAAAATTTGAATCAATGGGTGCAAAGTTAATTGAGTTATCTATGCCCATGTTTGATTATGGATTACCAGTTTACTATTTGATCGGTCCGAGTGAAACGAGTTCAAACCTGGCTCGATATGATGGGATACGATACGGACAAGGAAGAAATCAATTCACACCCGAAACTATGCGACGGATTATGATCGGCACTTATGCTCTATCTGCCGGTTACTATGATGCTTATTACAAAAAAGCTCAGCAAGCACGAACGCTATTTATCAAAGAATATGAAAAAGCCTTGTCTAGTTGTGATGTGCTCCTTATGCCTGTCAATCCAACTCCACCCACCAAAATTGGAGAACTGATGAGTGATCCGCTGGCAAACTTGCTGGCTGATGTGTATACCACATCCCAAAATCCAGTAGGTGTGCCTTCTTTAGCCCTGCCTTGCGGATTTACAACCACCAATTTGCCAATAGGAATGCAACTCGTTGGTAAAATGTTTTCGGAGGATTTGCTCTTAAATATTGGATACGCATATCAGCAAGAAACTGATTGGCATAAAAGGAAACCGGGAATTTTAGAAAGTCCATAACTCACCCTAACCCTCTCTTAATTTAAGAGAGGGAATTCCTCCCCTTAAGATAAGGGGAGGTGAGGAGGGGTTATGAATGTTTTATGGTAACTTACAAAACTATCGTTGGGATGGAGATACATGTTGAGCTCAAAACCAAGAGTAAGATGTTTTGCGGCTGCAAAAACGATCCGTTCCATGCGCCAAAACCAAATATCTACACCTGTCCGGTGTGTTTGGGATTACCCGGAGCGCTTCCGGTTCCTAATAAAAAAGCGGTTGAGTGGACGATCATGTTGGGACTGGCTTTGGGAAGCGAAATTTCGCTCTTTTCCAAATTTGACCGCAAAAATTATTTTTATCCGGACTTGCCAAAAGGCTACCAGATTTCCCAATACGATCAACCCATCGCACGGGGAGGAAAAATCGTCATTGCGAGCGAAGCGAAGCAATCTTTTTCACCTCGTCATCCTGAACTTGTTTCAGGATCTAAGATTGCTTCGTCGTCCCGATTTAATTTAATCGGGACTTCTCGCAATGACGGCAAGACAATCCGGATTCATCGGGTTCATCTAGAAGAAGATACGGGAAAGCTCATTCATTCCACAGTCAATGGAAAGAAAGTTTCGTTAATTGACTTCAACCGCAGTGGCGTGCCGCTTGTGGAAATAGTCACTGAACCTGACATTAATTCATCAGAAGAGGCAAAAGCCTTCCTCAAGAAATTACACCAAATCATTCGCTACTTGGATATTTCTGACGCAGATATGGAAAAGGGAAGTATGCGGTTGGAGCCGAATATATCCGTAAAGATAATGTCATTGCGGATAAACGCGAAGCAATCCTTTTCACCTCGTCATCCTGAACTTGTTTCAGGATCTAAGATTGCTTCGTCGTCTTCGACTCCTCGCAATGACGATGAAAGCGAATTGCCATCCTACAAAGTCGAAGTGAAGAATATCAACTCATTCAATTTTGTGAAAAAGGCCATTGATTATGAAGTTGGCCGGCAGATTGAAATACTCGAAGCAGGGGAGACACCTGTTCAGGAAACAAGGGGGTGGGAAGAGAAAAAAGGTGTGACACTCCCCCAGCGGAGGAAAGAAGCAGCGCATGACTATCGGTATTTTCCCGAGCCGGATATTCCGCCGATGCGAGTTACGAAAGATCAAATTTCAGAACTCAGAACTAAAATCCCAGAGTTACCAGATGTTAAATTGGCTCGATTTATCAAAAATTACCAACTTAAGCCTGAAGATGCAGCCAGATTGACTGATGAAGTAGAGCTGGCAAATTTTTTTGAGAAATGTGCTTCCCAATTATCAATTATCAATTCAAAATTATCAATTCAGTCGCTTGCCAATTGGATCATCAATAAAAAAGTAGACTATACAAAAGCATCTCCTGAAGAATTGATTAAGGTAATTACTGCAACTAAACAAGTGAAACAAGTCGATGAAGTGGAATTGACCCGTGTGATTGACCAAATTATCGCTGCCAATCCGCAACCGGTTGCAGAATATAAAAAGGGTAAAACCGGCATCATCATGTTTTTCGTTGGCCAAGTCAAACGCGAACTCAAAGGAAGAGGAGATGCTGTTTCTATTCGCAAAATACTTCAAGAACAGTTAAAATAAGTTTATGGATAATAATAAAGATGAAACATATATAGATTTTGGGGCAGGTGAAATTCCTTTAGCTGCTCAACTTCTAGCAAAGGGACATCCTGAAGCGAGAGTCATTGCGTTCGAAAGACAATTTTTAAGGAGTCCGAAGCAACATAATCTTTTAAATGTTGTTTCTGGAGATGATCTCAACATACCTCTAGGTTCAGATTCAGTAGATAGAATATTTGCTACCTTTATCAGAGCAGAGATGCCGGATGATAGATATATAAAACTTCTTCAGGAGTTTTATCGGATATTAAAAAGAAATTCGAAAGGATATGTTTTGTTGTGTGAGACACAAAATTCAGCTCCGGATATTATGCAAATGGCTGTTAATATAGGTTTTGTTCATTATGAAACTTACTCCGGAGTATTTCCACCAGGTAGTGACTGGGGAGAAACTTTTGCAGGAGCCTCAATAATTAATCCTAGATTTACGCCTACTGTGGTTGCATTTGTAAAAAGGTGAGTAAGGCTAATTTTGTAAGCATAGCTTGAGAGATAGATATCTTCACACAATTAGATATCTCTTCGAGAAAGAGATACAATAAAAGTAGACACCTCTGGAACCCTTTTTTGCAAATATTTAATATGATGGATGCCGGTAGCGAGATATATGTGGGAATAGGTAGACATAAGTTGGTGAAATATCCAGACGCAGCTGAGAGAGTGGCAAGACGAATCAATACGCGGATGGATCAAAATCAGCGACTTAGAAAAGAACCATTTGGGTCTGGGGCGAGAACTAGATACGCTAAACGTCAATCAACACCCGCGTTAATAGAGGCTGAATATGATGCCGTTCAGATGGAGAAAGAACTGAATATTGACGAGTTAACAGGTTTGCATTCCTTGCGTAAATATAAATCAGACTCTTTCGCAGCTTTACAATCATGCATTTCTATAACACCAGACCGCAACATAACTGTAGATAAAGAAAAGCTTAGCAGAATTCATTTCATTCGGCTTGATATAGGTTTACTTTCTTATGCGAATACTTTGGAAGGAGGACACGAAACCGGAGATAAATATAAAGCTAAGGTAGCCCAAATTGTCGGCGGCAATACAGAAAAAATGGCAGAGTATGCAAAAAATCATGCTGTAGATTTTTCTGGTTATGTTATGACCAAGGGAGATGAATTTGGAATAATTGCACGAAACTGTTCAGCAGAACAAGCTCAAGAACTAGCTAATGAAATTAGAGCAGAAGTCGTTAAGGTTAAAATATCACCAGAAGCCAGACTTCCAGCATCTATTAGTACAGGAGTAGTTTCGGTCGTTGAGTTCATAGATAAGTATCTTAATTTTGAAAAAGAAGTTAGTCTGCCAAACACAGAAGAATTTCACAAAAGATATTATCACTTTCTTGATGGAATAGCTGATTTCAAAGCAGAGTATACTAAAGCAGTGGAGAGGATAGATTTACTATGTAAATTGTACATAGGTAAACAATCTGGAGAAGGATTTGGAGGAAATGCAGTAACTGATGAAGATTTTCACAAGTACAAATTCCATGCAGCCAGGGGAGCTTTTGGTATTGATGATTCAACTTTGGATGATTTGTCCCGAGAGACGAATGAGGAAATGAAAAAACAAAAAACGGCTTTATGGGTAAAGTCTATATTAAGAAAAAGGAATCAAACAGCTTATAAAAGAGAACATAGACGGTTGGATATATTTATTTTGGAAGTAAAGAGAAATTTGATCGCCCAGTTATAATTATGCCAGACTTTGTACACTTGCATACTCATTCCGAATTTTCGTTGTTGGATGGTTTGTGTCGGATGGAGGATCTGGTGGCGCGGACCAAAGCCCTGGGGATGAATACACTCGCCCTCACCGATCACGGAGCGATGTACGGGTCAATCAAATTTTATCAACAGGCCCTGGTCGCAGGCATCAAGCCGATCATTGGCGTCGAGATTTATGTGGCGGCCAGATCCCGCTTTGATAAACAACCGGATTTGGACCGCGACCAATATCATTTGGTGTTATTGGCCCAAAATACAGTCGGTTATAAGAACTTACTCAAACTCGTGACACTTGCTCATCTTGAAGGTTATTATTACAAACCGCGAATCGATCTGGAACTGCTGCGGCAACACTGCCAGGGACTCATTTGTCTGTCTGCGTGTTTGGCCGGTGAGGTGCCCTCACTCCTTCTAGCCGGTCAGGACGTCCGGGCCGAAGCCAAGGCCAAACAATATCTGGAAATTTTTGGTCAAGACCATTATTTCCTTGAATTACAAATGCATCCCAATATCAAAGAGCTAGCAACCGTCAATGAAAAGTTGGTGCAACTTTCCCGAAAACTTGGGATTCCACTGGTGGCGACCAACGACGTACATTATATCGAAAAGGAAGATGCCGAAGCCCATGAAGTCTTGTTGTGTGTGCAAACCCAACACACGATGCTTGAGAAAAACCGGCCGCTGTCACTGGCTGCTTCCCCTGATTTTTATTTGCGTTCTCCGGAAGAAATGACCGGTTTATTTATTCAATACCCGGATGCAGTAGCCAATACCAGAAAAATTGCCGACATGTGTGAGTTGACGATTCCCTTGGGCAAATGGATTTTGCCTCCCTTTATCGTTCCTGCTAGTGACACGCCAGAAACCCATATAAAAAAAATGGTTTATCAGGGAGCGCAAAATTTTTACGGTCACCCTTTGCCAGCGCATGTAGTTGAACGCATTGATTATGAACTTTCAATCATCGGCAAAAAGGGTTATGCCACATATTTTTTGATTGTGGCGGATTTTGTCAACTGGGCCAAAAAACAAGGTATTCTGGTGGGTCCCGGAAGAGGATCAGCCGCTGGGTCGGTGGTCTCTTTTATTTTGGGCATCACCGGTTTGGATCCGTTTTATTTCAGTTTACCTTTTGAACGGTTTTTAAACCCCGAGCGGCCGTCCCCGCCGGATATCGATTTGGATTTTGCCGATGACCGACGGGATGAAGTGATTGCTTATGTGACCCAAAAATATGGTAGTGATAAGGTCGCCCAGATCATCACCTTTGGAACCATGGAGGCCAGGGCTGCCGTGCGTGATGTGGGACGGGCATTGGGTATGCCCTATGCCCAACCCGATCGGATTGCGAAACTGATTCCCATCGGTGCCCAAGGTTTTGCGATGACTATAGCCAAAGCGCTTGAGATATCTCCGGATTTGCGGGTAGCTTACCAAACTGAAGCCGAGACCAAGAGACTTTTGGATTTGGCGCGCCGACTTGAGGGAGTGTCCAGACACGCCTCGGTGCATGCCGCCGGAGTGGTGATTGCTGACAAACCTTTGGTAGAATACACGCCATTACAAAAAGAGACCAAGGGCGAAAAGATCGTCACCCAGTATGATATGTATACGGTGGGCGAAGACGGAATCGGGCTACTGAAAATGGATTTCTTGGGACTTAGAAATTTAACTATTATTAATCAGACATTGAAATTTATCAAAGAACAACACAAAGAAACTATCGACATCCAAAAAATCCCGCTCAACGACAAATCTACTTTTGAACTTCTGGCCAAAGGTGAAACTACCGGTATCTTTCAGCTCGAGTCTGCCGGCATGCGCCGTTACATCAAAGAACTCAAACCGACGACGATATTTGACATGATGGCGATGGTGGCTTTATATAGACCTGGCCCCATGCAAGTGATTCCTGAATTTATCGCCCGTAAACACGATCCCAAAAAAATCAGTTATATCCATCCGAGATTGGAAAATGTCTTGAAGCAATCATATGGCTTGATTTGTTACCAGGATGATGTTTTGCTCACAGCTATCACTCTAGCCGGTTATTCCTGGGGTGATGCGGATAAACTGCGCAAAGCTGTCGGGAAAAAAATTCCGGCCGAGATGAAAAAACAACAGGAAAAGTTTATCGCCGGCTGTCGTAAAAATGGGATTACCGCCGAATTGGCGGCCGAAATTTTTCACCTAATTGAGCCTTTCGCCGGATATGGGTTTAATAAAGCTCACGCCGCAAGCTACGCGATGATTGCTTATCAGACAGCATATCTTAAGACCCGGTATCCGGTCGAATTTATGACGGCGGTCTTGACAGCCGAATCACGCTCCGCCACCGGTCCGGCGCGGGAAGAAAAAGTGGGTCTTTTGGTAGGCGAATGTAAACGGATGGGGATCCAACTCTTGGGTCCGGATATCAACCGGGCGCATGTCGAATTTACGATTGAAAAAGACACCCGTCATACTCCCTGCATCCGCTTTGGTTTGTCCGCCATCAAAAATGTCGGCACAGCTGCGATCGAAACCATTTTAATAGCCAGAAGAAGCGACGGCGATTTTGAATCTATCCGAGATTTCGTGTATCGAGTGGATTTGTCCAAGGTTAACAAAAAAACCTTGGAAAGTTTGATTAAAGCCGGGGCGTTTGATCAGTTCGGTTCTCGGGCAGGTCTCCTCACCGGGATCTCTCAAATTGTCGAAGAAGTCCAAAAAGATAAAAAACACTCACAAAGTGGCCAAATCGGTTTATTTGAAACAGACACCGGTCGGCGTCACGATACTAAACTTCCGGAAACGGAAGAATTCACCAAATCCGAACTTTTGCGTTTTGAAAAAGATATGTTTGGTTTTTATTTCACCGAGCATCCCCTGACCCCGATTTTTAGTCAAATTTCCCAAAAGGTGAGTCACCAGATCGCAGATTTGACCTCTGCTGATGTCGGAGCGACCGTAGTCATCGGTGGGATTGTTTCGCAAATAAAAAAAATTATCACCAAAAGCTCTGGTCAGGAAATGGCTTTCATCCGTCTGTCGGACCTAAGTGGAGTGATTGAGGTCGTAGTTTTTCCCCGGACTTTTGCTTTAGTCAAAAATCTACTCATTCCCGATACAGCTATTTTAGTCAAAGCCAGAGTTGATGAAAAGGATGACCGGTTGACCCTAATTGCCAATGACATCTTTACTTTGCAAGTAAATTGACTTCAAACCCCAAATATTTTATACTATTTATTAGTTGATTAGTATCATTGGCGGATCAGAAAAGAAGGCGTTATACCTCGCGTAATTCTATTACAAAGGGTATAAAATGAAGACACAGGTCAAAAAGAAAATTCTCAAGCTTGAAGGTGCAACTGGATACGAGTTCGCCGAGATGGAGGAACCAAAAAAAAAGGGGTCCCCATCCGGAGTTTTCATCCAGGCCACAGAAATAGGATTTTCTATCGCACTTCCGATCACTGCGGGAGCTCTTTTTGGGTTGTGGCTGGATAATAAGTTTAAGAGTCATCCCAAACTTACGCTTTCATTTTTGTTTGTGGGGATTTTGGTAGCGTTTGGGAATTTATTTATGACAGTCAAACAATTTTCGCAAAAAGGAAAATAAACAGATGGGACAACCACACATATCACTCGCGGCTGAAAAAATCACATCCATTGCCGGCTGGCCGGTCACCAATTCGATACTGACGACTTGGTTAGTGATGGCACTACTTACAGTATTTGCTCTTTTAGTTTCTCGCCGAATTTCTTTGGTTCCGACCAACTTACAACAAATTGCCGAAATTGTGATTGAAGGCATCCACAAACTATTTACGAGCGTCGTTGGTGAAGCAAAAATTGCAACTTTTTTTCCGCTTTTGGCCACTTTGTTTTTATTCATTATTATAGCTAACTGGTCAGGTTTGTTGCCGGGAGTCGGAAGTGTGGGGTTATTTAAAACCGAGAAGGAAGTAGAAATTGTGGAGAAAGAGATAACGACTACAGAGTCTTTGGAAAGTAGTGCTAAAAAAGAAGAATTTATCCCCCTATTTCGCGGACCAACTGCAGATTTAAATACGACTTTGGCGATGGCTTTAATCGCCTTTTTTTCGCTCCATTATTACGGTTTTTCCGATTTGGGTTTGGGTTATTTTAAACGCTATTTTAACTTAAGTAATCCGATCATGTTTTTTGTGGGGATTTTGGAAATCATTTCCGATTTGTCAAAAATCATTTCCTTCGCTTTCCGGTTATTTGGGAATATTTTTGCGGGCGAGGTTTTGCTTACAGTAATTGCCTTTTTGATGCCGGTGGTTGCACCATTACCCTTTCTTGGGTTAGAATTGTTTGTTGGTTTCATCCAGGCGCTGGTTTTTTCGATGTTGACAGCCGTATTTTTGAACATGGCGACGATGAGTCACGGACACGAATGATGAATTGATAATTGTGAATTGATAATTTTGAAGCATTTTTAATTATCAATTATTCATTATCAATTAAATGTGAGGAGGTGGTTTTAGTATATGGATCCAAAAGTAATAATGACAGGTTTAACTATCGCGATTGGCGGCGCAGCTCCGGCTATAGCTATCGGTATGATCACCGCCAAAGCTGTCGAGGCGATGGGACGCAATCCTGAAGCCGCAAGTGATATCCGGACAGCGATGATTTTGGGCGCAGCTTTTGCAGAAGCTATCGCTATTTATGCTTTAGTTATAGCACTCATTTTGAAATTTACCTAAAAATTGATGCCAATATACAAATGCATGCAATTGATACGAATAATAATCATTTCGTATATATAAGCAGCATTAGTATCAATCAGTACATGAGCATCAGATTTATTTGTATATGGAAAAACTAGGGGTTGAACTACCATTGTTGCTGACGCAGATCGTCAACTTTACGATCATGTTGATCGTGTTGACCAAGTTTCTGTACAAGCCTATTTTAAAAGCCCTCAAAGACCGGAAACGGCAAATTGAAGCAGGCCTACAAATGGGCGAAAAAGCTAAACAGGAAGAAGAGAAGCTGGATCTGAAAAAACAAGAAGTATTGCGTGAGGCCCGTGAAGAAACCAAAGTTGTTTTGGAAAACGCCAAAAAAGACGCCATGCGACTGCATGAGGAAATCATTGAAAAGGGCAAACGGGAAGTCGCGGAAATGAAGCGTAAGTTGGTACAGGAACTTGAGGGTAGGCAGCGCGAAATGGAGGCAGATATCAAAAATCGCACCGTCGAAATCTCAGCCCAAATGGTGAAACGACTTTTGGGAGAAGTACTAACTACCGCAGATCAACATAAATTGGTCGAGAAACAACTAGAGAAAATCGCCCGTACACATGAAAAAAAATCCTAACCAACTAAACGAAGCTTTGCGGATCATCAACAGTGAAAGAGGACAAGTATTTGCAGGCGAACTGGAACAGACGATAAGTGAAGCTTTGATCAAGGTCAAAGGTGAACATGAAGCCGATGTAGAAAGTGCTGAGGCTTTACTTGATGCTGACAAGCAACACTTGGAAACTGTACTGAATCGGATTTTAGCTCGGCGAATCACTTATCAATATCGGGTAAAAGGAGAATTGTTGGGAGGATTTAGAATTCAAGTAGGGGATTGGAAATTGGATGCCACTTTGGTTCATCAACTAGACACAATGATCAAATTTCTAAGGAGTTAAATCCATGGATGACGGAAAACAATTGGCCAAAGAAATATTACAAAAACTGGCTGCTTATACGCCAAAAGTAGAAGCGGAACTTACAGGTAAAGTGACCAAAATCGCTGATGGGGTAGCCAAAGTTTCTGGGCTTTACGGAGTCGCCTACCTGGAAATGGTGGAATTTCCACGCGGCATTTATGGAGTGGCGATAAATTTGGAGGAAGAAGAAGTCGGAGTGATCGTTTTGGGTGAATACTTAAGTATCAAAGAAGGCGACGAAGTCAAAAATACCGGTAAATTACTTTCGATACCGGTAGGAGAGACGTTAGTCGGCCGAGTGATCGATCCCCTGGGTAATCCGCTCGACGGTAAAGGAGAGATTCGTACCAAAACATCCTATCCTGTCGAAAAAGTCGCTCCGGGTGTGACGATGCGGCAACCGGTAAATACGCCGTTAGCCACAGGTATAAAACCGATTGATGCGATGATTCCCATTGGTCGCGGACAGCGGGAACTGATCATTGGAGATAGAGGTACAGGCAAAACTCAAATTGCCCTTGATACGATCATTAATCAAAAAGATGAGGGTATGATTTGTATTTATGTGGCTATCGGTCAAAAAGCCTCTCGTGTGGCTCAGGTGATTGCGGCTTTGGAAAAACATAAGGCGCTTGATCATACCATCGTAGTCGCGGCCAACGCCGCCGACCCGGCCGCTTTCCAATACTTGGCTCCATACGCCGGCTGCGCTATAGGCGAGTATTTCATGGACAAGGGTAAAGACGCTTTAGTGATTTATGATGATTTGTCCAAACACGCCTGGAGCTATCGGCAAATTTCCCTCATCTTAAAACGTCCTTCTGGTCGGGAAGCCTATCCGGGAGACGTATTTTATCTTCATTCTCGTTTGTTGGAACGTGCCTGTCGTTTGAGCGAAAAATACGGCGGTGGATCACTCACCGCGTTACCTTTTATCGAAACTTTAGCCGGTGATTTATCAGCTTATATTCCGACAAATGTGATTTCTATCACCGATGGGCAACTGTTTTTGGAACCGGATTTGTTTTATGCTGGCATCCGGCCAGCAATTTCTGTTGGAGCTTCAGTTTCCCGTGTCGGAGGTACTGCGCAAATCAAAGCCATGAAACAAGTCGCTGGTAAATTGAGATTGGATTTAGCCCAGTATCGAGAACTGGCCGCGTTTGCCCAGTTTGCTTCAGACTTGGATCCGGTCACCAAAGCTCAAATCGAACGGGGTGCGCGGATGACAGAACTTCTAAAGCAACCCCCCTTTAGTCCTTTGCCGGTTGAACTCCAAGTCGCACTTATTTGGTCTGGCGTTAACGGTTACTTAGATGATGTGGATAGACATGATGTTCCTCAATTTGAAAAAGATTTGACTGAATATTTATCCCTCCATGGACGCAAAACGCTCAAATTGATCAAGGAAGAAAAGAAATTGACGGAAGAAGTCGAAAACCAACTCAAAAAACTGCTGACTGATTTTAAATCCGGAAGGAAAAAGACCTAACATGGCAAATTTACGTTTGATCAAACGCCGCATCAAATCGGCCCAAAATATTTCACAAATTACCCGAGCGATGCAGATGGTCGCTGCTTCCAAGATGAAAAAAGCCCAGGGGTTGGCTGTCTCTGGCCGTCCTTATGCTGAAAAAATCGCCGAAATGGTGACGAAATTTGTGGCACGAATTGATCCGGAACAACACCCCCTACTTAAAGAAAACACAAATGGTAAGGACTTGGTGATTTTGATCACGACCAACAAAGGCTTGTGTGGTGGTTTAAACACCAATTTACTTCGCTCTTTGCAGAAATGGTTTAAGGAGACGGAACTAGCTAGTTTTCAATATGTGACTTTGGGAAAACGGGGCGAGACTTACCTGGTTAGAGGTAAACGAGCACTTCTGGCTGATTTTTCAGAGAAAATTCCCTTTAGTCAAAATATTCCGGCTCTGACCACTTTGATTACCGACGGATACATTAAGGGCGAATTTAAGCGGGTAGAGATCGTTTATAATAATTTTCTCTCTGCGCTGCGGCAGGAACCGACTCACAAACAACTGTTGCCGATAAAAGGACTATTTATTCCTGCCGGACAAACTGTCGAAAAACCGGAAATCACCCCGTTGGAGTTTTTGGTGGAACCGGATGTAGAATCGATTCTTGACCCGCTACTATTTCATTACTTGGAAAATCAAGTGCGGGATGCGGTATTGCAAGCGGAAGCCTCAGAACATAGCGCCCGCATGATGGCTATGAAAAATGCTACTGACAACGCTCGGGAATTTATTGAACTTTTGACTTTAGAATATTATCGAGCCAGACAAGAAAAAATCACCTACGAAATTTCCGATATGGTGACTGCAAGACTAGCAGTAAGTTAACTAAACTATGAAAACAGAAAACATTGGTAGAATAGTCCAAATTGTTGGTCCGGTGGTTGATGTGGTTTTCAAAGACAAGCCGCCGGCTCTAAATTCAGCTCTATCTGTAACCAGTGATTATGTTTCCGGAGGCGTTTTGATACTCGAAGTAGCAGCTCATTTGGGTGGTAATAAGGTGCGGGCTGTGGCCATGGGGCCAACTGATGGTTTGACACGCGGCAAAGAGGTCACTGATACGGGTGAAAATATCCAGGTGCCGGTAGGTAAAGAGATTTTGGGTAGGATGTTTAATGTAATCGGACAACCGATTGACAATAAAGGCAAACCCAAAACCAATAAGCTGTATCCGATACACCGTCCAGCACCAAAACTAAAAGATCAAGAAGTCAAAGCCGAGATTTTTGAAACCGGGCTGAAAGTCATAGATCTGATTGCCCCATTTATTAAAGGGGGCAAAGTGGCAGTTTTTGGTGGAGCCGGAGTAGGAAAAACCGTGTTGATTCAGGAGTTGATTCGTAATGTGGCTACAGTTCATGGTGGGGTATCGGTATTTGTAGGGGTAGGAGAGCGCAGTCGTGAAGGTAATGACCTGTGGTTGGAAATGAAAGAAACCGGTGTGATCAATAAAACGGCGTTGGTGTTTGGACAAATGAATGAGCCGCCGGGGGCGAGGTTGCGGGTCGCACTTTCGGGCCTCACCATGGCCGAATATTTTCGGGATGAAGAAAATCAAGACGTGCTTTTGTTTATCGATAACATTTTCCGCTTTGCTCAAGCAGGGAGTGAAGTCTCGGCTCTCTTAGGTCGAATACCATCAGCTGTTGGATATCAGCCGACACTAGCATCTGAAATGGGAGCTTTGCAAGAAAGAATTACGTCAACGAAAAAAGGTTCCATCACATCAGTTCAAGCAGTTTATGTACCAGCAGATGATTATACCGATCCGGCTCCAGTTGCTACATTTGCCCATTTGGACGCGAGTATCGCTTTGGAGCGGGCCATTGCCGATCAAGGTTTATACCCGGCCGTTGATCCTTTGTCTTCAAATTCACGCGCTTTGACTCCAGAAACCGTGGGTAAGGAACATTATGAGGTAGCTAGAGGTGTGCAGAAGGTGCTGCAGCGCTATAAAGAATTGCAAGACATTATTGCGATTTTAGGTATGGAAGAACTTTCCGATGAAGATAAATTGACTGTGTCACGCGCCCGCAAAATTCAGAAGTTTTTTTCACAGCCGATGTTTGTGGCTGAACCATTCACTGCTAAGGCGGGAAAATATGTACCGCGGGAAGAAACTGTTCGGGGTTTTAAGGAAATCCTTGATGGAAAACACGATGAAAAATCGGAACAAGCTTTTTACATGGTGGGAACCATAGACGAAGTAAAATAATTTCCAAATTGAAAATTATGACTTTTCCTTTAGAAATTGTCACTCCCGAACGGATCGCCTTTACTGATCAGGTAGAGATGGTCGTCGTGCCGACAAAGGTCGGGAACATTGGGATTTTGCCCAGACACATATCTTTATTTGCACAACTCACCGAAGGTATCTTAAAAATCAAAAAACACCAAGAGGAATACTATCTTTCTATAGGCGGTGGTTTCATTGAAGTCGCTAAGGATAAAACCATTGTACTTGTCACCAGAGCAGTCAAATCGACTGAACTCAACGAACAAGATATCCTAAAGGCGAAACAAGCAGCCGAAGTCGCACTTAAACAAAAACCTATGGGTGCGGCTCTTACCACTTATAAAACATTATACCGGCAATCACTCATTGATCTGAAACTTTTACGCCGCAGAAAACAGCGCATTCATTAGACCCCAATTTTAGCTTCAAATATCTCAATGCATAGAATGATATCTATATATTTTAGGCTTGACTTCTCAACCCGAACTGACTAAAGTAGGGTAACCGGATCAAATCGTGTCAAATCATTTCAACAAGTTACGGAACAAGAAAAGGAGGTTTTTATGAAAGTTCGCGAATTGATGAATAAACAAGTGATTACTGGTTCCCCGAATACGGCTCTTCCCGAGATCTGGAAGCTTATTTTCAAAAAACATATTCATGGTTTACCCATAGTTGACAAACAAGGCAAATTATTAGGTATCGTATCCGAAGAAGATCTATTGACCAAGCTATTCCCGGATTATGCCGATGTCATCCCCGACTTTGCCGCCGGAGAAGAAATAGATGAAGACCTGAAAGAAAAGTTTGATAAGCTCAAAAAATTGACCGCAGAAAAAGTCATGAACCGTCGTGTGGTATATACTTTACCTGAATCCAATATTATGCGGGCTCTCTCACGCATGATAGTGCGGAAAATCAGGCAATTACCGGTAGTAGATGAAGAAGGAAAATTGTTGGGGATGATCTCTAAAGGAGATATTTTTGATGGATTGTTCAAAAATAACGTCAAAAAGTTGATCCATCGGATCCGGCGAAAGAAATGATTATCTTGACATGAGCCTCATGGATATGATACATAATCTTCTCAATGCCCGAAATATGTGCAAGCGAAATGATCAAGTCAATTAAACTTTATTGCTATAAATTATCCAAGAGCCAGGGGCTCTTTTTTTATGCCAGGTATGACTAAGAAATACTTACATTTGGAGGACGGGACGGTTTTAGAAGGCGAGGCATTTGGAGCAAATAATGAGACACTGGGCGAGGTGGTATTTTCAACCGGTATGACCGGATACCCCGAAAGTCTCACCGATCCGTCATTTGCCGGACAAATTCTCACATTTACCTATCCTTTGCTCGGAAATTACGGCGTGCCCAAAGTTGTTTATCAGGACAAACACTTGCTGAAGAATTTTGAGTCGGAGCGGATTTGGGTCCAAGGAGTTGTAGTTGGTACACAAATTGAATACCCCTCCCACCACGCATCTTTTGCCACTTTTGACAACTGGTTGAAACAGCAAAAAATACCCGGCGTAACTGGGGTTGATACCCGGGCGTTGACGTTAAATTTACGCGAGAAAGGAGTAATGAAAGGGAAACTTACAAATTCCGGTCAGAAAATTTCCTGGAAAACCGTTGATACCCCTGGAACAATCAAAAAGGTAAGTCACAATCAAATTATTTCTTATTTGCCAAAAGGAAAACCTGCTCGGACAATTGCGCTTTTGGATTGTGGCGTAAAACACGGCATTATTCGCGCTCTACTTAGGCAACAGTACAAAGTGATTCGAGTACCATACGATTTTGACCCTTTAAAGTTAAGCGAACGAGTTGACGGCGTGGTTTGTTCCAACGGGCCGGGAGATCCCAAAGACTGGACGGAGACTGTGGCAATCATTCAAAATATTTTAAAAACTGATTTGCCTTTTGTGGGTATTTGTTTAGGACACCAACTTTTGGCCTTGGCCATCGGAGCTGATACTTATAAATTGCCTTACGGACACCGTGGACTCAATCAACCGTGTTTAGACATTTCCACAAATAAAGCTTATATCACGAGCCAAAACCACGGCTATGCAGTCAATAAAAAAACCTTACCACAAGATTTTAGCGAGTGGTTTGTGAACTTGAATGATGGTACCAATGAGGGGATTAAACATAAAAAAAAGCCGATTATGAGTATGCAGTTTCATCCCGAAGGCTGTCCCGGACCATTTGATACAGAGTGGGTGTTTGGGATGTTTGGGGAATTATAGCTAAAGTTTAAAGATGTCATTCCCGCGTAGGCGGGAATCTGTCCTAGACCTAAGAACAGATCCCCGGTCCCTCCAAAGGCGGGCAGGCAAGCCGGGGATGACAATAATATTATGAAAACAAATAAAGTTCTACTTCTCGGTTCTGGGGCTCTCAAAATTGGCGAGGCCGGAGAGTTCGATTATTCCGGAACTCAAGCCATCAAAGCGCTTAAAGAAGAAAAGATAGAAATTATTCTGGTTAATCCTAACGTTGCAACGATTCAGACCTCTGAAGGACTCGCTGACAAAATTTATTTTTTGCCGGTGACTCCCTTTTTTGTCGAAAAAATTATTAAAAAAGAAAAACCGGATGGCATTTTACTTTCGTTTGGTGGCCAAACTGCTTTAAATTGCGGTCTGGAATTATTTCACCGAGGGATTTTCAAAAAACACCAGGTGCAAGTTTTGGGAACACCGATTTCGGCAGTGATTGATACCGAAGACCGCAAACGGTTTACCCAAAGACTTATGAATATTGGCTTAAAAACCGCGCGTGGCAAAGCTGTTTCTACTGTAAAAAAAGGACTTGGGGTTGCCAAAAATTTGGGATTTCCAGTGATGGTACGAACCGGTTTTGCTTTGGGAGGAACCGGATCAGGTATTGCCCAAAACGTCAAACAACTGGAACAAATATTAACCAATGCTCTGGCCGCGAGTCCCCAAGCCATAGTTGAAGAATGTCTGACCGGTTGGAAAGAAGTGGAATATGAGGTGGTTCGGGACAAAAACGACAACTGTATCACTGTTTGCAACATGGAAAATTTTGATCCGGTAGGGATCCATACGGGAGAATCAATTGTGGTAGCGCCTTCGCAAACTCTCAATAATGAAGAATATTTCGCACTTCGCCAAGTAGCAATTGATACTATCCGCGAATTTAAAATCGTCGGCGAATGCAACATCCAATTTGCCTTAAACCCCAAAAAATTTGATTACCGGATTATTGAAGTCAATGCCAGGCTTTCTCGGTCTTCTGCTCTGGCTTCCAAAGCTACGGGTTATCCTTTGGCTTATGTAGCTGCAAAACTAGCGTTAGGCAAAACACTTCCGGAGCTTAAGAATTTAGTTACAGGTAAAACCAGTGCCTTTTTTGAGCCGGCATTGGATTATATTGTCGTTAAACTCCCGCGCTGGGATTTAGATAAACTGGTAGCAGTTGAGGAAAGTATTGGTAGTGAAATGAAAAGTGTCGGCGAAGTCATGAGTATTGCTCGTACTTTTCCCGAAGCGATCCAAAAAGCAACGCGCATGTTAAATGATGGATACAAGGGTGTTATTGACGTTAGCCACAATCATAATTCCCAAAAAGAATTACTCGAAAAACTAAGGCAACCCACACCGCTTCGCTTATTTACCATTTGTAGCGCACTCTATAAAAAAGTTCCGGTTAAAACTATTGCAAAACTCACCGGAATTGATGCTTGGTTTATTGAACAACTTAAACAAATAGTGCAATTGTTTGATCAATTGAACCGCAAACCAATAACTTACGAGCTTTTAAAAACAGCTAAAGAAATGGGTTTTTCCGATAGCCAAATTGCAGATATTTACAAACTTAAAGAAGCAACAATCAGAAACAAACGACTAAAATGGGGAATTACTCCCAAAGTTAAACGCATTGATACTATGGCCGGAGAGTTTCCGGCGGCTACCAACTATCTATATATGACATATAACGCAAGTGAAAGTGATCACCTGCCAAATAGTACCATTCCTTCCGGTTTTCATATCATTCCCGCCAATTCCCTTGTCATTCCCGCGAAAGCGGGAATCTATTTAAATAATTCTCTAAACAAATCAGGAAAGGCGGATTCTGGACAAGCCAGAATGACAAAGAATAATAAAAACAATAAAGTCGCTGTCATAGGTAGTGGTCCATATGCGATCGGTACTTCTGTGGAATTTGATTGGTGTGCGGTCAACACAGTCACGACACTACGCCAACGAGGAATTACCACGATCATGATCAACTGCAATCCGGAAACCGTGTCCACGGACTATGATTATTCAGACTATTTGTATTTTGAGGAATTGACACTCGAGCGGATGTTGGATATTTATGACCTTGAACAAGCCCCATTTATCGTTTCCGTCGGCGGCCAAATTCCCAATAACTTAGCTCCCAAACTAAAGCAGCGGCGAATTCCCATACTAGGAACCCAACCAGAGCAAATTCATTTAGCAGAACACCGCAAATCTTTTAGTGAAATTCTTGATAAGTTGAGTATCAAGCAACCGGCTTGGGCCAAAGTTGGAACTGTTTCTCAGGCGCTCCGGGCAGCGGCTATGATTGGATATCCGATTCTGGTCCGACCCTCATTTGTGCTTTCGGGAAAGGCGATGAATCTGATTTATTCGGAACAAGAATTCAAAGATTACTTAAACGTTTGTCGTTTGGACTTAAAAGAATATCCGCTGGTCATGTCAAAATTTTTGGCAGCTGCGGTAGAAGTAGATTTTGACGCAGTTGCCCAAAACGGGCAGGTTATGATATTTGCCATTAGTGAACATGTCGAACATGGAGGAGTGCACTCGGGAGATGCGACACTCATGTTGCCGGCTGTCAAAATCAACGCCCATTTGACTCAAGCTGTTTCAGATACGGCAGCTAAGATTATCAAAGAACTAAAAGTAAACGGGCCGGTAAACGTCCAATTTTTGATTTACAAAGAAGAACTTTTTGTGATCGAATGTAATTTACGCGCATCCCGCAGTTTCCCTTTTGTGAGTAAAATAACGAGACACAACTTTATCAGTCTTGCCACCGAAATTGCGATTGGCAAACAAGTTACTCCGATTAAACCCTCACCAAAAACACCCCAAGCCGTGAAAGTGGCGCAGTTTTCGTTTCGCAAACTTCGGGGAGCTGATCCGGTACTTCGAGTGGAAATGAGTTCGACAGGTGAGGTCGTGGGATTTGGTCGCGATGCCTACGAAGCTTTTTTATTGGGAGAGTTATCCACTGGTAAAAAGTATCCTACACAAAAGTCGGTTTTTTTAAGTCTGGGAGGTATGAGGTCAAAGTTAGCCTTTTTGGAAAGTGTCCGTGAACTTGTATTTATAAAATATAAACTTTATGCAACCAGCGGCACAGCCCTCTTTTTGAAAGAAAATGGGATTGAAACTATCCGGGTCGGAAAAATATATGAAGGCATTCGTCCGACTGCGATTGATTTACTGATTAAGAAACTGATTGATTTTGCGATTGTGGTTCCGGAAACGACAAGCGATACACAGAAAAATATTGTGACAAAATCGTATTCTGACGGATACCAAATGCGTCGCCTGGCAATTGATTTAGGAGTGGCACTTTTCACAAATATTGAAAGTGCGCGGTTTTTCATACGGGCTATCAGCAAATACAAATTAGAAGACTTATCAATAAAGTCGTGGAGTGAATGGATAAATTAATTACAAAAATTAAACCCCACCCTTCCTCCCCTTTTATAAAGGGGAGGTGAGGAGGGGTTAAGGGAGGGAATCCAAAATGAAAAATACACTTTATGGTAAAGACATACTTAGCGCTGGGCAGTTTGACAAAAAAACGCTTGAACTGATTTTAACCACCGCCCAAAAAATGAAACAAATGGTCAAAACAAAAGGCGGCAGTCAAATATTAAGAGGCAAAGTTATGACTGCGTTGTTTTATGAGCCATCGAGTCGTACGTTTGGTTCATTTGTAGCTTCAATGCAGCGGTTGGGCGGCGGATTTATTCCGCTTCAGGGAGTCACTTATTCATCAGTTTCCAAAGGCGAATCTTTACCAGATACAGTCCGGACTTTTGCCAGTTATTCAGATGTTATTGTTATTCGGCATCCGGAGGTAGGTTCGGCTAGAATGGCAGCAGATTTTACGGAAAAACCGGTGATCAATGCTGGAGATGGCGTGGGTGAGCATCCGACACAGGCTCTATTGGATTTATTTACGATCACATCGCATTTTAAAAAGCTGAAGAACCTGACTGTGACGTTAGCTGGAGACTTACTAAATGGCCGGACCATCCATTCCTTATGTAAATTATTATCTTTGTATGCGCCCATCAGATTAAACTTTGTTTCACCAGACATTTTGCGACTCCCAAATGAACTTATGGACCTCCTCAAAGAGCGCAAAGTAGAAGTGCATGAATATCAAAAATTGGTTGAATTACTTCCTACCACAGATGTGTTGTATGTGACCCGGGTGCAAAAAGAACGTTTCACTGATTTAAATATTTATGAAAAACTAAAACACTACTATGTGATTACGCCAGAGGTGATGAAAAAACTCAAAAAATCGGCAATTTTGATGCACCCATTTCCGCGAGTTGGAGAAATTACGATTGATGTTGATCTTGATCCGCGCGCCCTATACGTGCGCGAACAAATGGCCAACGGGATGTATATTCGGATGGCCCTGCTATCATTGATTTTAAAAAAGTAATTAGACATTAATAACAAAAGGCGTCATCCCCGCGAAGGCGGGGATCCATTTAAATAGATTCCCGTTTTCACGGGAATGACAATTTGTAATAATTATGTCCTTAATTCATTTTCCCGGACTGATCGACGTTCACGTGCATCTTCGTGATCCCGGAGCAACTCATAAAGAGGATTTCGCAACCGGATCGATAGCTGCACTTGCTGGAGGATTTACCTATATTCTTGATATGCCCAATAATCCTACGCCTACAATAACTCTTGATCGGCTGGAAGAAAAAATTTTATTATCCAAACAAAAAGCCAAGTGCGATATCGGATTTCATTTCGGAACTGATGGAAATAATACTGACACGTTTGCTGAAGCAGCAAAAAACCCTCATGTTTTTGGATTGAAAATTTATTGTAACCATACGACCGGTACTTTGCTCATTGAGGATAAAGAAAAACTGGATAACATTTTTTCAGCTTGGAATTTTGAAAAACCTATTTTAGTTCATGCAGAGCAAATGCAACTTGAGCACACCATTTTTTTAGCGGAAAAATACAAGAGACGATTACATGTTTGTCATATTGCACTTGCATCAGAAGTTGAAATGGTACAAAAGGCAAAAGAAAAAGGATTATCTATTTCTGCGGGAGTCACTCCACATCATTTATTTTTAACAGTTGAAGATACAAAAACCCCACCTAACCTCCCCTTTGTTAAAGGGGAGGAAAGGAGGGGTTCGTTTATGACTATGAAACCGCTTTTGGGAAATCAACAAGATCAAGATGCTTTATGGAAAGGCTTATTGGATGGAACGATTGATCTCGTTGAATCTGATCACGCACCTCATACACTTCAAGAAAAATCTGGGGAAAAACCAATGTTTGGAGTTCCTGAGTTAGAAACCACACTAGGATTACTTCTTAAGTCAGTTCATAATAAAAAAATAGCCCTTGAACAAGTAAAACAATTTCTCTATGATCGACCAAAGAATATTTTTCATATTCCGGATCAAAAAGATACCTACATCGAATTTGAGCCGGAAAAACCTTATATTTTGAAAAAAGAAAATTTAAAAACCAAATGCGGTTGGTCACCATTTGAGAATTGGGAATTGTATGGTAAAGTAGAGAAAGTTACTTTTTCAACAATATCTTATACGACAGAAAACAATAATATTAGTGAGACAATAATTAAAAGAAGAAAAACTAAATTAAATGTTTCTTGACTATGGAAAAAAATACTGCATATAATAAATTTATTGGAAGCATAGAGATGAAAAGAAATAGCAATCAAATTCATCTTTTCTTAAAGAGTATTATTCTTACCTAACCGCGTCAGCGGTTTTTTTATATGTTTTTAAAACAGAGGATATTAAATTTGAGTAAATTATCATGAAAACTTTGCAAACTAAATTTTGTAACGTTACATTCCCTTCTCCGCTAATTTCTGTCTCAGGAATTGTAACTAGTCCTCAAGCCAACGCTGTTTTAGCGAAAGAAAAAGGGATCGGTGCGATTACTTGGAAATCTGTTAGCCTTCGTGAGCGAAAGAGTCATCCCGTTCCTGTAGTAGTTCCCTATTCGAGTGGATATATCAATTCTGTTGGACTCCAAAATCCGGGATTAGAACAGGCTGCTAAAGACATTTTACATATCAAAAAGCAAATTAGAGTTCCTCTCATCATATCAATTGTTGCTTTTCAAATATCAGAATTTTATCCGCTTGCTTTAGGGGTGGCAAAAACAAGACCAGATTTCATCGAAATAAATTTATCTTGTCCAAACGTAGACGATGAAGCTGGAAAACCATTTGGCACTGATTTACTTATGACTACATTGGCTATTCAGGAAGTCAAACGGGCTGCAGGAGACATTCCAGTGATTGCGAAACTTACTCCAAATGTGGTCGATATTACGGAGTTTGCTAGAGCAGCAGAGGAAGCTGGTGCTGATGCCATATCTGCTATCAATACAAGTGGACCTGGATTGCTTATCGACGTAAGTAAACGAAAACCAAAATTAGGACATAAGATAGGGGGAATTTCGGGAAAAGCGATCAAACCACTAGCTCTTCGCTGTGTATATGAAATCGCTAAAACGGTGAATATACCAATCATTGGAATTGGTGGAGTGAGTACGGGTGAAGATGCTATTGAAATGATTATGGTTGGTGCTACACTTGTGGGTGTGGGATCAGCTATTTTTGGAGTAGGAAACAGCATATTCCCTAAAATAGCGCAGCAAATGCAGGATATAATGGAAAAACATCATATTCGAGATTTAAAATCAATCAAAAAATGCATTGATTAAACTATATGGAGATTACAAATTTAGTACGCGAAATCGTCCGAGTTACCAAAAAAATAAAACAACCAGATCTAGTAAGTTTTGTTGATCAGGTTCAGAAAGCACAAAAAGTCTACGTAACAGGTGAAGGTCGCTCTGGTTTGGTGGCTAAGTCATTTGCGGTTCGTTTAGCTAGATTGGGTAAAATGGTATATGTAGTTGGTGAGACAGTTACTCCTCCGATTGCGCCTAATGATTTGTTGATTGCAGTATCGGGTTCAGGCGAGACTAAAACGGTTGTAGAAACTGTGAAAATATGCCGCGTGATGCGTGGGAATGTGATTAGTCTTACTGCAACTGAGAAATCTTCCATTACAAGAATATCTCACTTTTCTGTAGTAATCCAGGCTCATTTGCCAAAGCGGCTAGGACATATTTATCACTTGCGAGAGTTAATAGGAGTTCCTGAACGTCCGCCGGTTGCTTCAATTTTCGAATTAGCTTCTCTCATCTTTCTTGAAGCAGCGGCTTTTAAGTTGGAGGCCATATGGCAAAGAAATAATCGGGATAAGCGTTTGCTTCCATCTTGACTAGGGATTAAATTGCGGCCACGTCGTAGATACTAATGCTGGATCTACCTTTGCCATCCGACGTTTCATAGGATCAGAGTAAAATTGTTGTCCAACTTCATCGGCAAAAAGTTTACCTAGATAAGTTAAATCTACTGATTCAGTATGGACATCCACGAGTTTAAGTCTAACCAGGCGTTCCCATATAGGTTCAAAAGCTATTACTACATCTTGTCCATACGTCTGTTGAAAAATATCTCGATCTATTCCCATTTTTATACCTAACATGACCGTGCGTCTTTGTGGTTCATCACCAGTTAGATATTCTCCTCTCCATAGTAACAGTTCAGACTTCCGCTATTATTTTGTCATTGCGAGCGTAGCGAAGCAATCTCATGAGATTGCCGCGGCTACTTCGTAGCCTCGCGATGACGATTTTCTATCGGAAATCTGAACAATTACTCTCCATATAGGAAGTTGACGTTTAGCCAAGTTGGCCTGGTATCGGTTGATGTCATTAATATTATAAAAATAAAGAAATAAACGGTTAAATTTTACCCTTGGAGGAACTTAGGTTTTAGGAGCGCATGTTTCGCAATAATAGAGAGATCCTTGGGGTTCGAATAAATGGTTATAGATAGCATACTTATATTTTGCTGGGTGGCCACAGGTTCTACAGTTTACTAAGTTTCCATCAAAGATATATCCTTCAATATTCCAATAAATTTTTATTGGAAATTTATTGCCATAAGTACTGGTTTCATATATTTCTTTAATAAATTGTTCTCTGGTAACCATGTGATTTATACAAATATGTGATACTTTACAAAAAATCAAGAGTACGAAAAGCTCATTTTTATTGAGTAATATTTACCTGCCCAATTTTTGGAGCATACAGAATATACCACATAGCTGAACAGACTGACAATTGGCCTTTAATGAATAAAGATGATATATTACAATATGCGAAGTGCTTGCAAATAAAATAGAGGAATTAAAATGGCATGTGAAAAGATGGTAAGACTTTTCCATCAAAAGAAATTGGATAGATTCTTCCAAAGACGATTCAGATGATTGATGACCGTAGTTTGAGAAATAAATCAGAAAGAAATGAATTTAATGACCTTTCAGCAAAAACTAGACGCATTAGTTACCAAAAATAATTCCCTCGTTTGTGTGGGGCTAGATAGTGATTGGGAGAAATTGCCTGAGATAGTCAAGAAAGAAGAATATCCGCAGTTTGCATTTAACAAAGCCATTGTCGATGCCACACATGATCTTGTTTGTGCTTATAAACCGAACTCGGCTTTTTATGAATATTTGGGAAGTGAAGGCATCAGGCAGTTGAAGTTGAGCTGCGATTATATTCGCGAGAAGTATCCCGAGATTCCCATTATTCTTGATGCCAAACGCGCAGATATTGGAAGTACTAATAAAGGATATGTAAGTTACGCTTTTGATTATTTGAGAGTTGATGCAATTACTTTACATCCATATCTAGGGGCAGAAGCGATTCAACCGTTTCTTGATCGGAAAGATAAAGCAAGTATTATTCTTTGCCGGACTTCAAATCCTGGAGCCAAAGAATTCCAAGATCAAATAGTGGGCGGGGAACCGCTTTATAAATTAGTTGCCAAAAAAGTAGTTAATGAATGGAACAAAAATGGAAGCTGCATGTTGGTGGTAGGCGCCACGTATCCTGAAGAACTGGCCGAAGTACGGAAATTGGCAGGAGATATGATATTTCTGGTGCCGGGAATCGGAGCGCAAGGCGGAGAAGTAGAAAAAACTGTCAAAGCCGGTTTGAACTCAAAAAACGCGGGTATAATAATAAATTCCTCACGTGGTATAATCTTTGCATCGAAAGAGGCGGATTTTGCCGAAAAGGCCAGATTTGAAGCCCAAAAGCTTCAAACTGAGATAAATAAATACCGATATGTTAGGTGAAGTATCATTAGCAGCAAGAGAAGTAAGTTTAAGGGCATTTGTAGGTGATATTTTAGGAGGTGCCCGCTATTATGAGGTTACGTTACCTGGTGCACACGCGCATCCATTTTTGGCACTAGATGATTGCTTTGAAGGCTTATCTTTAAACGGAGCAATAGTAAGAGGTTCCGTTGTTGGTACAGGATTGAATAGGTTGGTTGTTCGAACCGTTTCATCTAACCGTTTGGATCAATTAGTTACCAACTTAGCTTCAAGATTAGACGCACTTCAGGGTAAAAAAGACGGGAAGCAGAACTGGGGAAATCTTCAGGAAGCCCGAAACTATACTCATCCTTCTGATATTCAACTGTTTAGTGATGGTCCAATATATGAATTACTTGGAGATGCCAAAGGAAAAAGATTGGCAGACTTGGGGTCAGGGAATGGAATTATTAGTTTGAAACTTGCGGAAGAAGGAGGATTAGTAGATGGTGTAGATGTATCTCCTGCAATGCTCAAAGTCGCTTCCGAACGAGCACTTAACGCAAATTTATTGACTTCTACTTCTTTTGGCTTAGGTACTGCGGATAGAACATCATTGGCAAGTGGAGCCTATGATGGTGTTGTGTGTAGTTTGGTGATAAATAATATTGCTACGGTTCATGAAACTCAAGGCGTCTTTCAAGAAGCTTTCAGACTACTTAAAAGTGGTGGAAAATTTGTGATTTCTTTGCCACATCCGTTAACTCTTAATCATCGTACAAATAACCGGTGGACAGAGTGGCAACCTGGTCAATCACAGGACACACTTAGTCCTGGTGAAGCTTTTATTAGAAAAATTCTCACGGCAAACGGAACCATGTTTCAAATTACTAACAATTTTTGGCACCCTGATTGGCTTGAAGAATACGCTCAAGCAGCTGGGTTTCAAATTGGGAAAACTGTTGAAGCGACTGCTACGGAACAGCAAATACAAACTCACTCTTTACATAAATTGTATGGTACTATACAATTTTTCCTTGTAAAGGAATTTATTAAAATATAAAAGGAGTAAATTATGGATAATAATGAAGTAGTGGAAATATTGAAAAAAATTGGCGCAGTGATCACGGACAGCCATTTTGTATATACATCGGGTAAACACGGAAGTGTGTATATAAATAAAGACGCGCTTTATCCGCATACAGCGGAAACCTCGCGAGTGGGTGAAATGTTTGCCCAAAAATATAAAGAGATGGACATTGATGTGGTAGCTGGTCCCGCTTTGGGAGGCATTATTCTTTCCCAATGGACTGCTTTTCATTTATCACAACTCAAAGGAAAAGAAATTTTAGGAGTTTATACGGAAAAGACTCCTGATAAACAACAAATATTTACCCGGGGTTATGACAAACATGTTAAGGGCAAGAAGGTATTGGTGATTGAAGACTTGACTACAACCGGCGGATCAGTGCGAAAAGTGGTAGATAGTGTCAAAGCTGCAGGCGGCGAAGTCGTGGCAGTCTGTGTCATGGTAAATCGCGATCCCAAAAATGTGACTTCTGAAGTGGTGGGTGGGCCATTTTCAGCTATGGGAGTTTTAAAAGCCCAAGCATTTGATGAAGTGGAATGCCCACTCTGCAAGACAAACGTGCCTATAAATACAGATGTTGGCCACGGGAAAAAATATTTGGAAGCTAAGAAACTTAGTTAACAAACATTTAGTTATCATTGACAAAACATTGATTTTGTACTAAAATACCCTCATATGTACAAAGTTCAATTGACGTTGACTCCGGAGGAAAATCAGCTTTTAAGCATTCGGGCTCAACAGCTTGGGTATAACGTAACCAAATATATTAAATTACTTATTAGTAAGGAAGCGCAGTCCTTGGTGGAAGATTATCCGGCGATTAAACTAAGTAAAAAAGCGATTAAGACTATAGACAAAGCAATGAAAGAACATGTATCAGGGAAATCTGTTCTTCTTGAGAATATTGATGACATAGATAGGTTATGAAAATATATGTGACTCCTTCGTATTCATCAAAGTTAAGAAAATTGACTAAGAATGATCCACGGCTCACCGCAAAAGTTAAAAAGAGAATAGCATTATTCTCTCAAGATCAAAAATATCCAGGTCTCAAACTTCATAAACTTCTGGGTGGCATGCATGATAGCTGGATTTTTTCGATAACCGCTGATGTTAGAATCATTATTGTGTATCGGTATGGAGACGTAGTACTAGTCGATATAGGTAAACATGACGATGTTTACTAAATAGTTTTGTTATACTAAGAAAGTGGAATATTATACGCTCAAACTTCTCGGACTCACACGCAAGTTGCCACTGATGTATGTTGGGAAACGGACTCGGCTCGCAAACCTAACAGTTTTGGGTGATGTAGAGTTGGTGAAAAAGCTAGCTGACGTGCTCACTGCAAAACTGCGTGCTTATGATTTAGATTGTGTGGTAGGGCCGCAAATAAAAATCGTGCCGCTTGTTCACGGAATTGCTTTGCGTCTTGGACACAAAAGATTTGTTGTGTGCCGGAAAACCATCAAGCCTTATATGGTAAATCCGTTGATATTAAAGCCAGATTCACACGTACCCAAACACATCAAACAGCTGGTGATAAATGGCACCGATGTCCAATTTTTAAAAAATAAACGGGTGGCTCTAATTGATGATGTAGTATCCACCGGTGTGACGATGCGATTACTACATAAATTGATGGACAAAGTCGGGGCAAGAGTCATAGTCAATGTGACCATCATAAGACAAGGAGAGCAGCTAACGCCAATAAAAGATTTGATTTATTTAGGCGAGTTACCAATTTTTACATAAAGACAAATGATATTGTTTGATCTCTTGACAAAAATATGGGTGGAGCAGTAAGTTAAAGATAACAGCGTAATACTTCCGAGCCTCGGAAGCACTCACTTAAATTCAGGCTATGATGAAACTTTGGATCAATGGTTTCTTTTTTTGTTTTTAATTCATCCCCCGATATATCGGGGGATTTTTCGTTTTTATGGGTAAAATTACAGAAAAGTGTGGGATTGTGGGTGTGTTTACACCTGATTTTGTAAATCAATTACCTCTGGCTTTAACTGCAGCCAGCGGTGTTCAACATCGCGGGATGCAAGGAGCTGGAATAGTGTTTAAACCAAAAACGGGTATAGTTAAACACACGGATAAAGGACTTCTGCAGGATGTATTTACGCCAAAAATAATCAAAAAACTTACCCAAAAAAGCAAATGGACACTTGTACATTGTCGGTATGGAACTTCAGGTGATTATGCTTCCGAAAATTTACAACCTATCACGATTGGAAAAACCAATGACACCTTGGCAATCATTCATAACGGAGAATTTGCCGGAGTTGAAAAATTGAAGAAAAGGCTTGGCGGAAAATTGCCGGTTGGTGCAAGTGATACATATCTGTTTGCCAAGTTACTATCCCAAACTCCCGGGGTTAGTTGGGATGAAAAAATAATTTCAGCCTGTGCACAAATGTATGGCGCGTTTAGTTTGATTATGGGTGTTGGTGAAAGTTTGTATGCCATCCGTGATCCTTGGGGAATTAGGCCTTTAGCTATCGGCCAACTCCCAGGTGGCGGGTGGTTGGTGGCTTCAGAAACTCATGCTTTTGACAAAGTGCATGTACGCGTCAAAAGAGAGATTAACAAGGGCGAAATACTTAAGATCGACAATCGGGGACTCACGCGGCTCAAAAAGGGAACCAGCGGAAAAGGGAATTTTTGCGATTTTGAATGGGCATATTTTTCCCGTCCCAATTCTTTGTTCCCGACGTATCAAACCGCTGATGAGGGAACGCGCCCTGATAAATGGTTATCCGTGACAGAATTTCGTGAGCGCTGCGGTGTTACTTTAGCCCGCGAACATCCGATTAAAAAAGCCACATTTGTAGTCGGTGTCCCTGATTCGGGGATTCATATCGCCATTGGTTTTGCCAGAACTTTAGGACTTAGTTATCGTCAAGTGATCATTCGTGACCACTTTGACCGCAATGGAAACCAGCGTTTATTTATGAAAGATGATGATCTAACGCGAATCAAATCAAAAGTTTTGGGAAAAATTTCTTTTGTGCCGGACCCGCGGATTTGGAAAAACGCGATTGTAGTTTTAGGTGATGATTCAATAGTCCGCGGCAATGTGGCCCAACAAGTAACCAAAGCTGTTTTTGCCCAAGGAGCCAAAGAAGTTCACTGGATTGTGGGGTTTCCGCCGGTTATGCACCCGTGTCATTTGGGAGTGAGCATGCGGACACAAGCCGAACTCATTGCTCCACAATTTGCCAGCAATCCTGTGAGTATCGCCCGAGCAATTGGAGCAACGAGCGTAAATTACATCAGTCCCAAAGGATTTCTGCAAGCTAAATTTGGAAATAAAAAATTGTTACATCCTAAAGATGAACGAGATTTATTTTTATTTAATGGCGGTTGTGGTGGGTGTTTGACTGGTAGATATCCGGTAGCTAAAGACGGCACAGTTTATAAACATTGACGTTGGTAGGTGTATACTTGCAAGCAAATATGAAAAAGTTGGCGGTGCTTATTTCAGATGGCGGAACCGGTACCAATTTGCAAGCAATTATTGATGGAGTAGAAAGTAAAGCCATAAATGCTCAACTAATCATCGTTATCAGTGATACAGAAAAAGCGTTGGGGCTTGGACGAGCGAAAAAACATCACATTCCTTACTATATATTGCAACCTCAAGATATACTTGAACAAATTCTCAAAAATACTTACCGGGTAGATTTTGTTATCTTAGCCGGATGGAAAAAATTTATTTCTAAAAAAATGATTGAGCTGTTTGCAAATCGCATTTTCAACCTTCATCCTGGCCTGATTCCCGATACAGTTAATGGAGTGGTCAAAAATCCGGATCAAACACGAGGACTGTGGAATCGGGGCAAATTTACCGAGGCGGCAGTCAGAAAATTTTTGGAAACCAAGGCTACCTATGCCGGTTCTTCAATCCATTTTCTGACCCAGGAGTTTGATTTTGGTCCAGTGCTGGCGCGGTGTTTTGAAAAAATACAACCAAATGATACAGTTGAAACGCTTTATAGGCGTTTAAAAGTAAAAGAAAATGCTTTGTACGTTGATGTTTTAAGTAAATTATGCAATAAACAAAGTTGAACAACTTTCCCTCTCTTGGTAAGAGAGGGTGAGGGTGAGTTAGTTTATTAATAATAACTCCTCCTAACCTCCGCTCTTTGCAAAGAGGAGGAATAATAATCAATGAAAAAAAAGATTTTAATAATTGGCTCAGGAGGACGCGAACATGCTATCAGTTGGAAACTTAAACAATCACCAAGAGTGGGTAAACTTTTTATTGCACCTGGAAACTATGGAACAAGCCAAATTGGTGAAAATGAATCTTTGGATATTACCAATCATAAAGAAATCATTAATTTTTGTAAAAGCGAAAAGATAGATTTAGTAGTGGTTACTCCGGATGATCCGCTGGCTGCGGGGTTAGTTAATGATTTGAAAAAAGCACGCATTCGGGCGTTTGGTCCGACGCGAGAAGCGGCCCAAATAGAAGCCTCCAAAGTATATGCTAAAAAACTCATGCAAAGAGCTGGGGTTCCCACCGCTCGATTCAAATCATTTTCTGATTTTAAAAAAGCGCTAGTCTTTTTAAAAACCCAAAAATTTCCTTGCGTTTTAAAGGCTAGTGGTTTGGCTTTGGGTAAGGGAGTGACGATTGCCAAAAATATTTTGGAAGCGCAAAAGGTGTTGGAAGAGGTGATGGTCAAAAAGGTTTTTGGTGCAGCCGGAAGGAGTGTAGTGATTGAAGAATATTTAGAAGGCGCCGAAATTTCCATACATGCTTTTTGTGATGGTAAATCTACAGTTCTCTTCCCGAGTTCTCAAGACCACAAGCAAATACATGAAGGAGATAATGGACCAAACACCGGCGGGATGGGTACAATTGCTCCTGTACCTTGGGTGAGCGCTAAATTATTACGCGAAATCAAAACCACGATTGTCGAGCCAATTCTCGCTACTCTTAAAAAAGAAGGCAGGGAATTTAAAGGGATACTTTATCCGGGATTGATGATTACCAAAGACGGACCTAAGGTTTTAGAATTTAATGCGCGCTTTGGGGATCCGGAAACCCAGTCCTATATGAGACTACTTAAATCGGATTTGTATGAAATTTTTGAGTCTTGCATTGATGGTACACTTGAAAAAACCAAAATAAGTTGGAGAAAGAATAGTGCTTGTTGTATAGTTTTGGCTTCAAACGGCTATCCCGCTAGTTCAACCAAGGGAATTCCGATAACCGGTTTAGACAAATTAAACCGATCCCAAAAAATTGTGGTTTTCCATGCTGGGACCAAATTAGTTAGTGATAAATTAGTGACCAATGGTGGTCGCGTGTTGGGAGTAGCAGCAGTAGGAGCAACTTTAAATCAAGCGTTACGGGCGGCATATGGTGCAATCAAAAAAATTCACTTTGCCGGTATGCAATATAGACGCGATATTGGTAGGCGTAAATTGTCATTCCCGACTTGATCGGGAATCTATATAAATAAAACTTTTCTTTGGATTCCCAGCTTTTGCCGGGAATGACAAGGAGTAGTATAGCGCGAAACTCTATTAGAGTATGATTTCAAGACTTGAAATAATATCAAAAATTGCTGATACCAGAGCTGCGGTTTTGAAGCGGAAAATAGCAAGTCAAGGTTTTTCTGTCTCAGATGTGGTAGTGGTTGACGTTTATACCATAGAAAAACAATTGACGAGTAAAGAGTTAAAACAAATTTCCGAAATGCTTACCAACCCGGTAGTTGCGGAAAGCAGTTTTGCCCAAATGCTCGCGCCCCAAAAATTCCAATGGGCAGTAGAAATCGGATTTCAACCTGGGGTGACTGATAATGTAGCGACTACGACTCGGGAAATGATTGAGGATTTAGTGCATGCTAAATTTAGAAACGGTGAAGGAGTTTACACATCGCAGTTACTTTTTTTATCGGGCAAAATAAATGCTGGGGATTCAGAGAAAATTATAAAAAGCTTACATAATCCGCTGATTCAAAAAGCCCGCAGCAAAAATTTTGCCCAATTCAAAATAGATCGAGGAATGGGAAAACTAGCTCCACGTGTAAAACTCACTGGCTTCGTCAAAGTAGACAAGGTTAATTTAAATGTGGGAGACGAAGAGCTTGTAAAAATCGGTAAACAAGGCATTGCCAACCGTGATGGTAGCCGGCGTGGTCCACTGGCTTTAGGACTTGATTATTTAAAAGCGATTCAAACATATTTTAAAAAAGCAGGTAGAAATCCAACTGATATAGAACTTGAATCTCTAGCACAAACCTGGTCTGAGCATTGTAAGCATACTATTTTTGCCGATCCGCTTGATGAGATTAAAGACGGCTTATTTAGACATTACATAAAAAGAGCTACAGAAGAGATAAGGGAAAGAAAATCTAAAGCCGTCATTGCGAGGAGGGAAGCGACGAAGCAATCTGGTAATAGATCATCACGCTTCGCTCACGATTACGAACTTGGAGATTATTGTGTTTCGGTATTTACCGATAACTCAGGCGCAATAGAATTTGATCAAGATTACTTAATTACCCACAAAGTCGAAACTCACAATAGTCCATCTGCTCTTGATCCGTTTGGAGGAGCAATCACCGGAATTGTTGGAGTCAATCGCGATACTATTGGATTTGGTTTGGGGGCTAAACCGATTGCCAATACTTATGGTTTTTGTTTTGCGCCACCTACTGATAATACACCTTTATACAAAGGACCAAACAAAACCCAACCCATGCTTTCACCACGGCGGATAATGGATGGGGTGATAGCCGGAGTCAATTCAGGCGGAAATTGTTCAGGTATTCCGACACCTTTGGGATTTATGTTTTTTGACAAAAGATACAAAGGAAAACCATTGGTATTTGTTGGGACTATCGGACTTATTCCCAAAAAGAAAAACTCACAAAAATTATTTCTCAAAAAAGCCCGGCCCGGTGACTACATTGTAATGATCGGTGGCCGGGTGGGGTTGGATGGCATTCATGGCGCGACATTTTCATCTGAAGCCATGGATAGCGGCAGTCCGGCTGGAGCAGTGCAAATCGGAGACCCGATTACCCAAAAGAAATTATCAGATGCGCTAGTTAAAGAAGCCCGGGATTTGGGATTATATAACAGTATTACGGATAACGGTGCCGGCGGTTTGTCCTGTTCAATAGCAGAGATGGCCAAAGAAATGCGCCTGCCTGCCGGCAGGCAGGGAGGTTGCGAGGTGCAACTTGAAAAAGTTCCGCTTAAATATCCCGGACTGGCGCCTTGGCAAATTTGGATATCTGAATCTCAAGAACGGATGACTTTGGCAGTACCCAAACTGAAATGGAAAAAGTTTCAGCAACTCATGTATAGTCGGGGTGTTGAAGCCACAATAATTGGTACATTTTCTAGTTCCAGAAAATGTTTAGTCAAATATAAGGGGAGTAAAATCATGGATATAGATATGGATTTTTTGCATAATGGCTTGCCCGGGCGACATTTGACTTCTTCATTTTCAGTTAAGAAATATCAAGAGCCAAAACTACCGAGTACCAAAAATCTTTCGGAAATACTAACCAAAATGTTATCGCGGTTATCAATCACCAGCAATGAATTTATCTCCATGCAATATGACCATGAGGTACAGGGTAATTCCGTTTTGAAACCGTTGCAAGGAAAAGGTCGAGTAAATGCGGATGCTGCAGTTATCAGACCCTTAGAAGATTCTCATCAAGGAGTAATTTTGTCGCACGCGTTATACCCAACATATAGTGACATTGACACGTACCAAATGGCTGCAGCCAGTATCGACACTGCAGTACGAAATCTGGTGGCGATGGGTGCAGACCCGACGCAAATTGCGCTCCTTGATAATTTTTGCTGGTGCAGTTCGACTGAACCCCAGCGACTCGGACAACTCAAGCGCGCTGCCCGCGCCTGCTACGATTTGGCCACTATTTATAATACTCCTTTTATTTCCGGAAAAGACAGCATGTTTAATGATTTCAAAGGATACGATGAATCAGGAAATCCGCTCAAAATCTCAGTGCCGCCAACACTTCTTATTTCGGCAATCTCAGTTGTTAAAGATATATCTAATGTGGTGTCGCTGGATGCTAAGTTTCCAGGAGACCTTATATATATAGTAGGTGAAACGTTTGACGAAATGGGAGGAAGCGAATATTTCAATTTATTAAGCCGTGATGATTTAGTGCATATTGGAAATTCCGTGCCTCAAGTTAACGCCCACAAAAATAAAAAAATGTATCTATACATTTTTAAAGCCATTCAATCCGGACTCATTGCTTCAGCCCAAAGTGTCGGACGTGGTGGATTGGCTGTTGCGCTTACCAAAATTGCACTTGGAGGAATGCTGGGACTAGAAATTAACTTGAAAAAATTACCTGGAAAAACTTCGCGCGACGATTTTGCGCTTTTTAGTGAATCGCAAGGCAGAATTATTGTTACTGTTGCGCCGGGAAATAAAAGGAAATTTGAAAAGCTCTTAAAAGGCAATGCATTTGGATTGTTAGGAACTATTTCAAATAAACCAAAAATTCAGATTAGAGGCATCAAAGGAAACAAGATTGTTGATTTTGACCTCAAAGAGGCTGAACTAGCGTATAAAAAAACCTTTAGAGACTATTAAATTTCCCTCTCTTCGTAAGAGAGGGTTAGGGTGAGTTAGTTAAGATATAATTAACCCCTCCTCGCCTCTCGCCTTTGGCAAAAGGGGAGGAAGAGATAAATATGATTAAGCCACGTGTTTTAATCTTCTCGGGCTACGGCCTTAATTGTGAAGAGGAAACCAAGTTTGCCTTTGATGCAGCCGGGGCTATAGCCGACGTTGTACATATTAATGATGTGATTGCAAATAAAAAACTTCTCACGCGTTATCAAATCTTGGCTTTTCCAGGCGGATTTGCGTATGGAGATGATACAGGTAGTGGTAATGCCTATGCGTGGAAACTCAAAAACCATTTATGGAAAGAGCTTGCACAGTTTGTGAAAGGTGATCATTTGGTGATCGGCATTTGTAACGGATTTCAAATTATTGCAAATTTGGGACTTCTGCCGGCATTAAAATACAAATATGGACATCGTCAAGTTGCACTGCTACACAATTCAACAACTCGGTACACGGTACGTTGGGTGGATCTCAAAAACGAAAGTTCTTCACCTTGGCTTAGGGGCATAGATACATTTATGGCACCGATTGCCCATGGTGAAGGCAAATTCTATGTAGATGAGGCAACTCTTCACGAGTTAAAACAAAAAAATTTAATTGCTCTTAAATATATTAAGGGTGAAATCTGTGAGTATCAAAATTTACCGGCAAACCCTACTGGAACTTTGGAAAATATTGCCGGTATTACTGATGAATCAGGGAAAATTTTGGGACTTATGCCGCATGCCGAGCGGGCGTTATTATTCACTCATTTACCCAACTGGCCGCTACTTAAAGAGACATACAAAAGAGCCGGAAAACCATTACCAAAATTTGGACCGGGACTGGCTCTTTTTAAAAACGCTGTCCGCTATTTTATATAAAGTGTAACGCGAAACGCGTAACGTTTAACGTAGCACGCTACACGTTTTACGTTTCGTAATATTTTATGCAACATTATACAATCGCTACCCTGGGTAGTCACTCGGCACTACAAATTCTCAAAGGTGCTAAAGATGAGGGGTTCAAAACGTTAGTCGTGACCCTTGAAGATCGGGAAAATTTATATAGCCGTTTTTCATTTATTGATGAAATAGTAAAGATCAAAAAATATTCAGATTTTTTCAAAATTGAGCCCCAACTCAAAAAAAGAAACTGCATTTTGATTCCGCACGGATCCTTTGTGGCATATTTAGGCGACGAGGGTAATAAAAAAATCAGTACCTTCTATTATGGAAACAAACAGGTCCTTGATTGGGAGGGGGATCGAAACGCTCAGTATAAATGGCTGAAACTTGCAAATATCACGCTACCCCGGCAATTTACGCCTCAAGAAAAAATAAACTATCCGATTATTGTTAAGTCATATGGTGCGGCCGGTGGAATCGGATACTTTTATGCCAAAAATAAAACTGATTTTCAAAAAAAACTAAAATCCTTTGTCCCGAAAAAATATATCATTCAAGAATATGTTATCGGAGTGACGATATATTTCCATTACTTTTATTCGCCATTAAATAATCAATTGGAACTCATGAGTATTGATAAACGTTATGAGACAAATGTGGATTCCTTAGGCAGGATTCCGCATGTAAATCAACAAGGGTTGGTAATCGACCCAAGTTTCGTAGTAGTGGGTAATAGTCCGCTGGTCGTTAGTGAATCATTGCTTCCCCAAGTGTATGCGATGGGAGAGCGTGTCGTATCCGAGTCAAAAAAACTGATGGGTCCCAAGGGTTTGTACGGACCATTTTGTTTGGAAACAGTGATTACCCCAAACAAAAAAATTTATGCCATTGAAATATCTTGCCGGATTGTCGCCGGAACCAATTTGTTTGTATCCGGATCACCGTATTCGTGGCTCATGTATAATGAACCCATGAGTACTGGGCGTAGAATCGCCCGGGAAATAAAAATCGCAATTCAAAAGAAACAATTGGAGAAGATTGTGGATTAAATTGTGTAACATATAACGTAGAGCGTAAAACGCAGGAAACCAAATATTGCAAAAACGTTAAACGTTGTGCGTTACACGTTTTACAAAAAAAGCAGTCACTATGGTTACTCTTATACTAGGTGCTCAATGGGGAGATGAAGGCAAAGGCAAAATTGTCGATCTTTTAGCCCAGAAATCTGATTTTGTGGTTAGGTTTCATGGAGGCAATAATGCCGGACATACGATTGTCAATAAATACGGCAAATTTCCCCTGCATTTGATTCCCTCTGGAATATTTAATCCAAAATGTATTTGTGTGATTGCACCGGGGGTAGTAGTGGATCTGGAAGTATTAAAAAACGAAATTGAAATGCTCGTAAAAATTTTCCCTGACTTACAAAAAAAATTGGTGATATCACCACGAGCTCATGTCATCATGCCTTACCACAAACTGCTTGATGGAATAAATGAAAAAGCCAAAGGCAAAGGTAAAACCGGGACTACCGGACGGGGAATTGGGCCGGTGCATGCTGATAAAGTTTCCTACTTGGGAATTCGCTTGAGTGATTTTTTGCGTCCTCAAGAACTTAAAACTAAACTCGAAATAAATTTAAAACTCAAAAATCCGCTACTTAAAACCTTTGGCGCTGATCAACTGAATGCCGAACCGGTGTTACGTAACCAAATGGAACTTTTTACAAGTATAAAACCATACCTAGCTGAAACTTTTACATTGTTACAAACGGCACTTCTTAGGAAAAAACACATTCTGTTTGAAGGAGCGCAAGGGATGTTTCTGGATAACGAATGGGGAACCTATCCTTATGTCACCGCATCCCATGTCGTATCTGGAGCGGTTACCACCGGAGGCGGAATTGCACCCACAAAAATCAAAGAAATTATGGCAGTAGCGAAAGCTTATACCACACGCGTAGGGGACGGGCCATTTCCCACAGAGCTGACAAATAATATTGGTGAAAAAATTCGTAAAATCGGGAGTGAATTTGGAGCTACCACCGGTAGACCCAGACGTTGTGGGTGGTTAGATTTAGAACTGTTGCGATTCACAGCCCAAATTAATGGAGTCAGCAGTTGGGCTTTAACCAAAATGGATGTATTGGACGGATTCAAAACTTTAAAAGTGTGTACAAGTTATAAACTTCGGAGTAAAAAGATTAATTACGTTGACTGCGACGCGATTACACTAGCGCAAATAAAACCTGTTTATAAGTCACTTCCCGGATGGAGTCAAAAAATAAGTGGTGTCAAAAAGTGGGCAGATTTACCAAAAGCAGCCAAAAATTATATCGCATTTATTGAAAAAGAAACCGGAGTGCCGGTAAAGTTAATTTCAGTCGGACCGGAGAGAAACCAGACAATTAGGAAATGAAATAACTCACCCTGACCCTCTCTTTCGAAAAGAGAGGGGATTCCTCCCCTTTTCGAAAGGGGAGGAAGGAGGGGTTATGATATGAAATGATAAGTCAACCCACGATTGCCGTTCTTGGTAGTCACTCTGCTCTTGATGTTTGTCGTGGAGCAAAAGATCTGGGATTTCAAACGCTGGTTATTGCCGAAAAAGGAAGAGAAAAAACGTACTCTATTTATTATAAAATTCAACACAAAACATATGTCATCCCCGACTTAGGTCGCGAGGATCTGTCATCTCATAAAAAAATAGATTCCCTCCGCCAGCTGGCGGAGCGCGGGAATGACAATAAGATTCGTAAAAATGACAAAATAGAAATGGGTTGTGTAGATGAGTGCCTTGTTCTTGATAAATTTAATGAAATACTCTTACCCAAAATTCAAGAACTTCTCCGGAAAAAAAATTGTATTTTTATTCCTAACCGTTCTTTTGAAGCATATCTTAATTTTGATTATTCTGCCATTGAAAAAAGATTTCAAATCCCCATTTTTGGTAACAGGTTTTTATTAAAAATTGAAGAGCGTGGTACTCGACCCAACCAATACGATTTGTTAGACACAGCCAAAATCAGATACCCCAAACATTTTTCAGATCCGGCAAGTATTGATAGATTGTGTTTGGTTAAGGTTTCAGAAAAAATGCGAAAATTCGAACGCGCGTTTTTCCTAGCAAATTCTTTCAAAGAATTTATTAAAAAAAGTCAGGAACTAAAAGTCCGAGGAAAAATCACCAAAAACGCATTAAATAAAGCAGTAATCGAAGAATTTGTGGTCGGAGCGCAAGTGAATTTTAATTTTTTCTATTCGCCTATTTTTAGAGGATTAGAACTTTTGGGAACTGATACCAGGAGACAAACTAATCTTGATGGTATACTGCGTTTGCCGGCAATGTACCAAAATGAAATTCTCCAAAGTCAACCAATCACTTATGAAGAAGCAGGACATCAATCAGTGACAGTGTTGGAATCACTACTCGAAAAAGCTTTTGAAATGGGAGAAAAATTTGTGACCGCATCACAAAAATTATATCCGCCCGGAATCATTGGTCCATTTGCACTTCAGACTATAATTACTTCTGGTCCACCGAAAAAAGATATTATTGTGATTGATGTCTCACCCAGGATGCCGGGATCGCCAGGAATCAGTGCCACGCCGTATGCAAGTTATTTATACGGACAACCATTATCAGTAGGGAAGCGAGTTGCCATGGAAATAAAACAGGCGTTGAAGTTATCTAAGTTAGATAGTATTCTAACGTAGACTAACTCACCCTGACCCTCTCTTACGAAGAGAGGAATGATTTCCTCCTCTTTTTAAGAGGAGATTAGGAGGAGTTATTTCCAATATGGAATTTCCAGACCTTTCAAATTATGTGTCCCCTTTATCTTGGCGCTATGGAAGTAATGAAATGCGCCGGATTTTCAGTGAAGAAAATAAATATAGATTGTGGCGAAAAATTTGGGTGAATTTGGCCAAAATCCAATACGAAGCCGGACTGGTTTCAAAAGAGGAACTGGTTGATTTGGTAGCCAATGAAAACGATTTGGATATCCCGAGAATTTTAGAAATTGAAATGGAAACTCGGCACGACGTGATGGCGGCAATTAAAGAGTTTGCCGAAAAAGCCAAAGTGGGAGGCGGCAAAATCCATTTGGGTGCTACCAGCATGGATGTGGTAGATAACGCTGACATGATTCGTACCAAAGAAGCTCTGATTTTGGTTGAACAAAATTTAAAAAAACTGTTGGCTATTTTTTTAGAACAAATAGAAAAATATGCCCGTCTTCCTTGTATCGGGTTCACCCATATTCAACCGGCCGAGCCAACAACAGTTGGTTACAGACTGGCTTTTTATGCCCAAGATTTACTCACTGACATTTCGCTGCTTCAATCAATTAAGGTGTTAGTTAAAGCCAAAGGGTTTAAAGGAGCGGTGGGAACGAGAGCAAGTTACACGGCGTTACTCAAGGGTAATAAATTAACTGCGGACATGTTGGACAAAATGGTGATGAAAAGTTTGGGTTTGGAAAGCGATCTTGTCACCACCCAGGTTTACTCCCGTAAATATGATTATTTAGTTCTGACTTTGCTTGCGAGTATTGCTTCGTCTTGTGCCAAGTTTGCCGGAGATTTGCGAATACTTCAGTCTCCCCCGCTGGGTGAATGGAGTGAGCCATTTGGTAAAAAACAAGTTGGATCATCGGCTATGCCATTTAAGAAAAATCCGGTAAATAGCGAAAAAATCTGTTCTTTGGCCAGATTTGTGGGAGCCTTGCCGCCGGTGGCTTTGGAAAATGCAACGCTATCGTATCTCGAGCGAACGCTCGATGACAGCGCCAATAAACGCATCATTATGGCGGAAAGTTTCATTGCAGTTGACGAAATTTTATTAATTACTCAAAAAGTCATTTCCGGACTCGTGGTCAACAAAGAACGCGTGGCTTTCAATCTGAATCAATACGGGCCCTTTGCTGCGACAGAAGTAATATTGGTTGAAGCGGTAAAAAATGGAGGAGACAGGCAAAAGTTACATGAGCTGCTGCGCGAATTGTCTTTGGAGGCTTGGTCAGATATCGGGCAAGGAGAGAAAAATCCTTTACCCCAAATGCTTATGGAAAATCACGAATTGCACAAGTATTTGACCAAATCGCAAATTGAGGGACTCCTTGATGTTTCAAATCATATCGGCGATGCGCCACAACGAGCTTTGGAATTGGTAGGGAAGATTAAAAAAATGCTTAGAGCCTGTTTGGAAACTGGTTTTTTGTCATTTCGACCGCAGCGAACGAAGTGAGCGAAGTGGAGAAATCTCCATTCTGGTTTTTAAAAGAGATTCCTCGACTCGTTCCACTCGCTCGGAATGACACTGTTGGGAGTTTCCAAACAGGCTCTTAGAAATTCCTCCTCTTCATAAGAGGAGGTTAGGGTGAGTTATGAAAAATCGGATTGGGATAGTTGGTGGTGGACAACTCGGGAGAATGATGGCCTTTGAAGCCCACAAAATGGGATTTCGCCTGATCGTTCTTGATCCTACTCCCCGAAGTCCAGCCGGACAAGTTGCAGATGAACAAATTGTCGCAAATTATTCTGATCAAAAAGCTCTTCAAGAACTCGCGACCAAGTCAGACGTCATTACCTACGAAATAGAACTGGAAAATTCAGATATTTTTGATGGACTTGTTAAAACTGGATCTATCATTCACCCTTCAATTAAAACCTTCAAACTGATTAACGATAAATATTTGCAAAAAGAATTTTTCCAAAAAGCCAAAATTCCGGTTGCGGATTTTATGGCAGTAGAAAACAAAGAAGATATTCTCAAAGCCACAAAAAAATTCGGGTATCCCATACTTCTTAAAACTCGTTTATTTGCTTATGACGGACGAGGAAATGCTTTGATAAAAAAAGCGAGCGATATTGAAAAACAGATGAATTCTTTACAAGGCAAAGGCTTATACGTTGAAAAATATATTCCGTTTATCAAAGAACTAGCGGTGATGGTTGCGCGAAATACCAAAGGCGAAATCGCCACTTATCAGGTAGTGGAAACGATTCACAAGAATAATATTTTACATGTTGTCAAAGCTCCCGCCGCTATTAATTCACAAATTTCACTAAAGGCCAGAAACTTAGCTAAAAATGTGATGCAACATTTAAAAGGCGCGGGAGTGTTTGGCATTGAAATGTTTCTTACTAAAAGTAGAAAAGTATTGGTGAATGAAATCGCGCCGCGGGTGCACAATAGTGGCCATTATACAATTGAAGCGTGTGTTACAAATCAATTTGCACAACACATTAGGGCTATTTCTGGATTGCCTCTTGGAAAAACTGATATGCTGGTGGGTGCGGCAGTGATGATAAATATTTTAGGAGAGAGAGCAGGAAGTGCAGAAGTGAGCGGAATTGAAAAGGCATTAGGATTACCACAAACATACGTTCATATCTATGGAAAAAAAGACACAAAGATGGAACGCAAAATGGGGCATATCACAGCTGTTGATAAATCTTTGGAAAAGGCGTATAAAAAAGCGAAGTTAGCAAGAAAGTTAATAAGCATTTAATTTAGCTTGTCATTGCGAGGAGGAACGACGAAGCAATCTCTTTTAATACGAGATTGCCACACCAGTCTACAGACTGGTTCGCAATGACAAAAGTAAGTCCAAAAAATATGAAAAATAATGCTCAGGTTGGGATTATCATGGGATCAGATTCTGATCTGGTTGTAATGCAGGAGGCGGCCAAAGTCCTTGAAGATCTCAGTATCCCTTTTGAATTGACAGTGGTTTCCGCACATCGGACACCCGAGCGGATGTTTGAGTATGCCAAGACTGCAGCCCAACGCGGCCTAAAAGTGATCATTGCCGGAGCCGGAGGTGCCGCCCATTTGCCGGGAATGACAGCGGCGCTTACTACACTTCCTGTTATTGGAGTTCCAATCCAAACCAAAACCATGAGCGGGCTTGATTCTTTGTATTCAATCGTGCAAATGCCATCAGGTGTGCCGGTGGCTACGGTCACGATTAATGGCGCCAAAAACGCCGGGATTTTGGCAGCGGAAATTATTGGTGCATTTGATACTAAAGTTGCTCAAAGATTGACACTGTTAAAACTGAAAATGAAAATTGAAGTTGAGGGAAAAGCCAAAAAGCTGGAAAGACATGGATTCGAAAAATATTTGAAAGAAAAATGATTCAAGAGCAAACAATTTTAAAAGCTCTACCCCAGGTTTTAAAAACCATTGATATTGCCCAACTCGGACAAAAGTATCAGGGGAAAGTTCGGGATTTTTATAAATTTGTTGACAAACGAATCTTAATTACCACTGACCGGCAGTCGGCCTTTGACGTCATTTTAGGCCACATTCCTTTTAAAGGATCGGTACTCAACTTATTATCAGCATTTTGGTTTGCCAAAACAAAACACATCGTTCCCAATCATTTGATTTCTGTTCCCCACCCAAATGTTTTGATTGCCAAAGATTGTCAGCCGATTCCAGTCGAAATGGTAGTTCGGGGTTACATTTCGGGAGTGACCAAAACCAGCATTTGGTATTCATATGAACACGGTGACAGATTGATTTATGGCATCAAATTTCCCGAAGGACTTAAGAAAAATCAAAAGTTAACTATTCCAGTTATTACTCCGACCAGTCATGGAGGCGGGAAGAGTGGTCATGACGAGCGTTTGACTCGTGAACAAATCATTGCCCGAAAAATTGTTCCAGAAAAATTATACAAACAAATGGAAAAAGCAGCACTCACTCTATTTGATTATGGAAGCAAATTATGTAAAAAACGCGGATTAATACTTGTTGATACCAAATACGAATTTGGACTTTATAAAGGAAAATTAACCTTAATTGATGAAATTCATACCCCTGATTCATCGCGGTTTTGGATCGTCAAAACTTATGCCCAGAGGTTTGCCAAAGGCGCGGAACCGGAAAATTTTGATAAAGAATTTTTGCGTCTGTGGTACAACCAAAAAGGTTATTTAGGAGATGGTCCGCCGCCACCCATGTCGAAGGAGTTAGTGGTACAAACTGCACAGCGATATATTGGAGTTTACGAAAAGATCACCGGCAGGAAATTTAAAACTTATCCATATCCAATTCAAAAAAATATCCAAGACGCTCTAAATTCCGGAGGTGTCAAGCTAACCTACTCGTCGGGTGTGCAGAACCAGACAATTCGTTATGCTGACGTGGGAGATAATTATGACACCAAAGATCCGATCAAAAAACTTGCGCAAACTGCCGCTGCAAGTACCGGAAAAAATTTAAAATCTCATGGGTTTTCGGAAATTACTGATAGTCGGGGAGAATCAGCTTACGTTTGGTCGTTCGACTTGGCTCAGGATAAAAAACCAGTATTAATGGCGTCAGTGATTGAAGGATTAGGCACCAAAAATTTAGTGGCCGATGGGATGGGTGAGTTTTCCGGTAAAACCTATTATGACGTGATTGCGCATGATACAGTGGCGACAATTATTAACGACCTAGTTTCAGTTGGGGCTACACCTTTAGTTCTTCATGCATATTGGGCGATTGAAGATAATAGTTGGTTAGAAAATAAAACTCGAATGATTGATTTTATTAATGGCTGGAAAAATGCTTGTGATATCGCCGGAGTTTCTTGGGGAGGCGGAGAAACGCCGACGCTCAAAGGAATCGTGACTCCCGGGACTATAGATCTTGGTGGATCAGCAATTGGCATTATTAAAAATAAACAACATTTAATTACTGACACAAAACTAAAATCAGGTGATCGGATCGTGCTTTTAAAAAGTAACGGCGTAAATGCCAACGGAATTTCATTGACTCGGGCGATTGCCAAAAAACTGCCTCAAGGCTTTAAAACCAAACTACCAAATGGGAAAATGTATGGTGAAGCACTTTTAACGAAGACTCATGTTTACGCCAAACTTATTGCAGCTTTGCAAAAAGCCGATATCGATATCCACTATATTTCAAATATCACCGGTCATGGTCTTCGGAAGCTGATGCGGCCGCGGCCCGAATTTACTTACGTCATAGAAAAAATCTGGGAGCCCCAACCAGTATTTGCTTTTATCCAAAAACAGGCTAACTTATCTGACTATGAAATGTACCAGACATATAATATGGGCAATGATTATGCACTTTACCTGACCGCAAGTGAAGTCAAAAAAGCTTTAGGAATAATTAAGCGGTTGGGATTTGCCGCCCTTGACGCAGGATATGTGGAAAAAGGCGAACGACAAGTAAAGATCGTGCCAAAAAATATTGTATTTTCAGGCAGTACATTAGATTTACGGTAATTTAAGTTTCCTATTGACTCACAGAGGTGAAATTTGGTATTTTAAACCATGCCGCAGAAAAAGCCTGCTTATATTTTTGTGTCCGGAGGCGTCCTTTCCGGTTTGGGGAAGGGCGTCACCGCCGCTTCAATAGCCCTCCTCCTTCAATCTCGGGGATACAAAGTCACTCCTGTCAAGTGCGAAAACTATCTCAACATAGACGCTGGGCTCATTAATCCGATCGAACATGGTGATCCGTATTTATGTAACGACGGGACTGAAGCGGATATGGACATGGGGACTTACGAGAAGTTTTTAGGAAAAGACGTCGTGCGCCACAACTTCATCACCATGGGTCAAATTTATCAGGAAGTGATCCGTCGGGAACGAAATTTCGAGTATAACGGCGAAGATGTCGAAGCCATTCCACACGTGACTGATGAAATCATTCGTCGGATTGATGAAGCGGCCAAAAAAGAAGCTGCCGACATTGTGGTAGTAGAGCTCGGTGGAACTGCTGGCGAATATCAAAACATCCTTTATTATGAGGCTTCACGGGTACTCAAAATCGTCAAAAAGGCCGATGTTGTGCATGTTCACGTGAGTTATTTACCGACGCCTTCACATCTCGGAGAACCCAAAACTAAACCGACGCAACTCTCGGTGAAATTTTTGCAATCCATGGGTATCCAACCGGATTTTATAGTTTGTCGCGGCGAAAAACCGATTGATAAACGCCGACGGGAAAGACTGGCCATGTTTTGCAATGTCGATGGGGATCATGTGATCAACAATCCGGATGAGCCTACGCCATACGGCGTGCCGTTGACTTTTGAAGACCAGTTTTTTGCCCAAAAAATATTGGTGCAATTGGGTTTACCGGATAAAGAAGCGAAACTAGATAAATGGCGCAATTTGATGGTACAAGTGGCCAATAGTCAACATAAAAAGATCGAAATTGCCATAGTGGGTAAATACTTTGCGACAGGTGATTATGAACTGCGGGATTCGTACGCAGCTCTTTTGGATGCGCTTGATCATGCGGGTTGGGCCAAAGGCGCAAAAGTCAAGACCAGGTGGATCAATTCGCAAAAAATCGAAAATGGGGAACCACTGGAAAAACTACTTGCCGGAGTCGCTGGGGTGATTGTGCCGATTGGTTGGGGACCACGAGGAGTGGAGGGGATGATTACAGCCATCAAATATGCGCGTGAGCAAAAGATCCCCTACCTTGGCCTTTGTTACGGGATGCAGCTAGCGGTAGTTGAATTTGCCCGGCATGTTTTGGGACTTAATCGCGCCAATTCATCCGAAGTTGATTCGGATTCGCCGGATCCGGTGATACATCTGATTCCTTCGCAAGCAGAGATGATGAAAAGACGGGCATACGGTGGGACGATGCGTTTGGGGAGTTGGGAGTGCCAAGTCAAAACCGGGACTATGGCTGATACAGCCTATACCAGAAACCAAAGTTTTATCCGAGATCACATTGTAGCCGAACGGCACCGGCACCGCTATGAGTTTAATGATGAATATGCTAAACAAATGGAAAACCAGGGACTAGTGATTGCCGGTCGGTCAGTGGTCGAAAATTTAGTAGAAATAGTGGAATTGCCCAAATCTTTGCATCCGTTTTTCTTAGGTACCCAATTTCATCCCGAATACAAAAGTCGCCCCCTTCATCCCCATCCGCTATTTGTGGCCTATATTGAGGCGTGTCTAAATAGATAACATTCGTCATGCTGAACTTGTTTCTGCATCCACTATGACAAAGGGTGGTTGCATGTATATCATGGGGAATGCTAGACCAACATTGTATATCGGTGTCGCTGCAAACCTTGTTCAGAGAGTTTATCAACACAAACATGACACGGTACAAGGATTTACTAAAAAATATAAGCTTCATAAGCTACTTTACTACGAACAATTTTCAACAATTCAGGATGCAATTTCGAGGGAAAAACAAATTAAAAATTGGAAACGAGAATGGAAACTTAATTTAATTACTTCGAAGAATCCACAATTTAAAGATCTTTATTCTACAATAACTTGATCCTGAAACAAGTTCAGGATGACGATTGGTAAAACTGAAGTCTGCTCTTGACAAACACTATAAATTTATCTATACACTAATAAAGGGAGTAGCCCCCAAGCGGGGGCTTTTTTTATGGCAAATTTTCTCAAACCCACTGTAATTATCGGGGCCCAGTGGGGAGATGAAGGCAAGGGTAAATTGGTCGATGCAATGGCAGGTGATTTTGATATGGTGGGCAGATTTAATGGCGGCAATAATGCCGGGCACACGATCATTTATCAAGGTGAACGAGTCAAACTTCATACCCTTCCCTCAGGAGTTTTCCAAAAGAAAAAACTGATTATTGCCCAAGGCGCGGTATTTGATCCGGAAGTCTTACTTACGGAACTTGAATTTTGCCGTGAGCACAAAGTTAAGCTGGATTTACTTATTGATTACCGCGTGAATTTGGTCATGCCTTATCACAAATTGCTGGACGGAGCCAATGAAGCCTGGAAAGGCAAAAAGGCAACCGGCAGTGTGAAAGTGGGTATTGGTTACTGTTTTGAAGACCGCAACAATCGGTCAGGCATCCGCTGTGAGGATTTGCTTTACCCCAAAATTTTAAAAGAAAAAATAGCCACGCTCTTCCCACTAAAAAAAGCGATATTAGAAAAAGTGTATGGAACGAAAGTTCATCTTACCGCAGAAAAAATATATGAGCGGTTAATATTCTTTTCCAAACTGCTAAAGCCTTTTATCGGTGATGTATCCACATATATAAATAGTAGTTTGGGTAAAAAGAAGATGTTGTTTGAGGGAGCGATGGCTGTCATGCTCGATGGGCAATTTGGGACTTATCCGTATACGGTTGCCAATAATACTATTGCTTCATCACTGTTTACTTCACTGGGGACTTGGGAATTTCCATTGAATGTTATTGGCGTAGTCAAAGCCTATACTACTCGCGTAGGCGGTGGGCCATTTCCGACAGAACAAGCCAACAAAAACGGCGAGATTTTACAAAAGATTGGTTACGAAATTGCAGCCACATCAGGTAGAATCCGGCGCTGCGGGTGGCTCGACCTACCAGTTATCCGCTTTGCCCAGCGGCTGAACCGTTTTTCAAGCTTGGCTTTAACCAAGCTTGATGTGCTGTCCGTCTTTAAAGAAATTCCGGTTGCTGTAGCTTATAAAAATGGAACCAAAACTTTAAATGAATACCCGGCCATCTCTCACGAATTTTTGAATTGTAAACCGGTTTATAAAACGCTTAAAGGTTGGCGCGTGCCCTTGACTGGAATCAAAAAATATATAGATTTACCAAAAGAGGCAAAAAATTATGTTAGATTCATAGAGGATGAAATAGGCGTTCCTGTTAATTACATCTCAATCGGTCCCGAACGGGAAGCGTTATTAATAAAAAATTGAATCATAACGCCCCCTTCCCCCTCTTATCTTAAGAGGGGGTGAGGGGAGTTACATTTATGAAAATAGTTGGTAAGGGTTTGACTTACGATGATGTACTTCTGGTTCCGCAAAAGTCACAGATCAGGTCGCGAAGTAGCGTAAATACGAGTACAAATCTGACGCGAAAAATAAAACTGGCTATCCCTTACATTTCTTCCAATGTCGATACCGTAACCGAGTCGGAGATGGCGATCGCGATGGCTAAAATGGGCGGAATCGGGATCATCCACCGGTTTATGACTATCGAGCGGCAGATTTATGAGGTAGATAAAACCAAACGTAGTGAAGGTTTTATCATGGGCAATCCACTCGCGCTTTTGCCAAATAGCACTTTGGGTGAAGCTCGATTTGCGATGCGTGAGCGCAGTGTCTCAAGCTTCATCGTGGTTGATGAAAAACAACATGTTTTGGGTTTAGTGAGTGACCGCGATATTTTGTTTGAAAGAGACGAAACCAAAAAGGTCACTGAACTCATGACTCCGCGCGAAAAACTGATCATGGCTAGGCCTTCAGTGACTTTGGACGAGGCGCGGGCCATTTTTAAAAAATACAAAATTGAAAAATTGCCTTTGGTCAAAAACGGCGGCACATTATTGGGACTCATCACCGCCAGGACTGTCGTCAATGAGGAACGTTTCCCCCAGGCCACACAGGATGAAAAAGGCAGATTGTGTGTGGGCGCAGCAGTTGGAGTCGTGGGTGATTATATGGAGCGGGCAGCAGAACTCGTGAAAGTCGGAGTAGATATTTTGGTCGTGGACATTGCGCATGTGCATTCGATCCACGGGATGACCGCAGTCAAAACTATCCGCCGCAAATTTCCCAAAGTGGGACTCATCGGAGGAAATATCGCGACCAGTGAGGGCGCGCGGGATTTGATTCGTTTGGGGTGTGATGGGCTCAAAGTAGGGATTGGTCCGGGCGGGATTTGTATCACGCGGATGGTAGCCGGAGCCGGCGTTCCGCAGCTTACAGCTATCATGGAGTGTGCTAAAGTCGCGCAAAAGGCGGGAGTCCCAGTGATTGCTGATGGCGGGACTAACTATCCCGGAGATATGACTAAGGCTTTGGCTGCCGGAGCTTCGACAGTGATGCTCACCGGTTGGCTTGCCGGTACGGATGAGAGTCCGGGGGCCGTCATCATCCACAACGGCCAAAAAGTAAAAGTGCATCGGGGTGCGGCTTCTTTTTCAGCAGTAGCAGCTAGGAAAATCGCCGGGGTCGCGGGCCAAATGCGTAAAGAACTAGCGGAGGCGGATTTGGATGACGAACTGGAAAAGGTGGTTCCTGAAGGAGTCGAGACTTTTGTGCCTTACAAAGGGGAAGCCAAAGATGTGATCCAGCAGTTGGTCGGAGCTCTAAAATCAGGGATGAGTTATGCCAATGCGCGCTCAATCCGGGAGCTTTGGCGAAACGCCAGGTTTATGGAAATCTCGGCTGCCGGATTTCGTGAAAGCAAAGCGCACAACGTCAAGGAAATTTGACAATGACTTTAAAATTGCTTAAGATTCCGGTCAAATAGCTTGTCCTAGCTCAAGTTTATGAATTTTAATGATTCACTTCAGCAAGTTTCCGGTCCGCGAAAAGAAGCTTACGAAGCCGGAATTGCAGCTCAGAACGCAGAATATCAGAGACAGATGGTCCTGGCTGGAGCTCGGGAGCAAGAACGAAAAGAAGCATGGGAGAAATTTTTAGGATTATGTGAAAAAGACAATCGTGTCCAAACATTGGAAGGACTTTGTTCTGAAGGAGCCAGTCCAGACCTTTTTGATGCGTTCCGTCGCATATGGGCAAGTTGGCGGGTATGCCAAAAAGATGACCATCATCTTTGGCAAGATATGCCTTTTGAACCAAGAGTAGACCGCTTGTCAATTAATGATAGTGGTTTTCCAATTTTAAGAGACGTAAAAAAACCTTTAAAGGTGAATTTGTTTCCTCTTATTGATAAGTTAGTTCGTGATGGAGTTGGCTTGAGTTTTAGAGCCCAGTGGCGTTTTCGATACAACGAACCAGTACAAAAGTTTACCCTGACACCGATCGAAGAAGCCTACAGACAACAACTAAATGGTGCGGGCCTCCCCCACTCAATAGAGCGTTCATTTGATCTCCGTGCCTCATTCAACGGGCCAAGGTTGGCTCTCACACTTTTTCCAAAAGCCGGTAGATTTTCATCTCAACGCAGAAGTTTTCCTTCGGAACGTGATCTATCAAGATACATAATTGGAGCTTTGGTTGATGAAAGAGGAAGGAGCGGCGCTTCTCCTGTATTAGGAATGACGACGATTGGAAACAGGGTCTTCGGGTAAATCGTTGTTTTTTGGGTTAGTTCCTGTTAGAATAGCTTCTTATATGGCACTTATTGCGACTGTTTGCGGCATCCAAGTCCATGTCGGAGACACTGTCACTATCCACTATAAAATCATTGAAAAAGAGACAGTTGCCGGCAAAACCAAAAAAGAAAAGCATGAGGAACAAAAAGAGCGTACTCAAGGCTTTACCGGCATCGTGATCGCGATCAAAGGCGCGGGCGCCAACCAGTCATTCACAGTCCGTCACATGGGGATAGGTAATATCGGTGTGGAAAGGATTTTCCCGGTCGTAAGTCCCTGGATCAAAAAAGTGACGATCAATAAAACTGGTAAAACCAAACGGGCAAAACTTTATTATTTGCGGCATGTTGCTGCCAAAGAAGTGAAACAAGTCGGAGAAGTAGTCAAAGAGACTGTGGAAGCCAAATCCAGCCCCACCGTGCATGCCAGCCAACAACCTCCCCAAGGGTAAATTAGGTGAAACACTTGCTGCTGATTTCCTCAAACGGAAAGGCTATCAAATTCTGCTACGAAATTTTCATTGTCGCTGGGGAGAAATTGATTTAATCGCTAAATTCCAAAACATCCTCATTTTTGTGGAAGTCAAAACCCGGTGGGGGACGCCATTTGGTACTCCTGAAGAAGCTGTCACTCCCTGGAAAATCAGATCTTTGGTGCGCACGGCCGAATATTTCAAGATGCTTCATCCCACGACTCCGGCGCAAATGCAGATTGATGTGGTAGCGATCGAACTAAATCAACAAGGCAAATTGCTTCGGATCAACCATCTGACCAACGTCACCGGATAAATTAACTCACTAGTGATGAAAGAATCGTGGAAATGATGGTGAGTAGGATTGAGCCGATCAAGGCAGTGCCAAACCCAACCACTTTAAAGTCTGGGGTCAAACTCGCTGCCAGCATGAGCATCAAAGCGTTGATAATGAAAGTAAATAGTCCCAACGTGAGTAAGTTGACTGGTAGGGTCAACAAAAGCAGTAGCGGCTTCACCAACACATTTACCAAACCGATGACGATGACAGCCAGTAGGGCAGTGCTAAAATCTTTGATTTCGATACCGGGAGTGATGCGGGAGACGATAAATAGAGCCAGGGCATTGATGAACCATTTGATGACGATATTTAGCATGTATCAAAAGTATACTACTGTTACTCAAACTTGCAACTCATTATATCATTTCACTCCCGGAATGAAATATGCCTGCAATCCGGGATTTTAGGAATTTATGCAAGTAGCAAATGTTTGATTTTATCCAATTTCTTTTGATAATCTTTTTGGTTGATAACAAACCGCTCATATTCTTTACTCGAACGAAAATGCGACAAAACAACTGAGGTGTCTACTAGATCAGAAGGACCATTTATGTAAGTATGATAAGAAGAGTAGGGGTAATCGACCGGATGTTTGACTATACCGGCAGTAACCGGGTTTAAGTGATGATATCGGGTCAAATGAACCAGTTGTTCATCAGTCTCCACATGTACTGCTTTGAATACCGATTCAAACAAAGAACCTCTAGTACCATAACGTATTTTGTAGTAATGAGAGTAGCTGTTTAAAAGTTTGCGCATAAAAAGGTGTATTCCCCGATCAACTTCTTGTCTGACGCAAAGATGAAAATGAGTGGGCATATGACAATAACTTATGACGGTGATAAGTTTTCGCTCGTCAAGTAGGTGTCTTTCAGGATTTAATTTGTATAATGAGTACCTGGCTGGCGGTGCAACTTGGATGTAGTAGCGTAGCATGTTAGAAAAAGTCACAATATCTTTTCTCCTGACTAGGATGGGCTGTCGAAAACTACTACGGCTGAAAAGATGGTAGTATTCTCTACTAACGAAAGGCGTCAATCGTCGAGGCATAAATACAGTATACCTCAAAAAATCCTTGAATGTAAATATAAATCATTCCGGGAGTGAAAGAAGATTTACTTAACAGCTTCAATTTTGAGTACTTCGCCGCTGTAATCAAAAACAAAGGAAACATCGTGATCCTTGTTGTTAGTTATATATAAATTTTGAATTGCACTCGTAGTATAGTCAGTTGGTAAACTGTAAATAGATACGCCAAACTCCCGTGGCACTTGAGGGATGGGACGGAAGTCGTGATTGGTTGGGGCTTCAACGGTGAGTCCGCTATCACGCGCTACCCAACCCAATAAACTCGCCAAATGGCAAACACCATCACCAAACAGGAACCCGTCTGAACGAAAACCGTCGGTAGCATTAAAATGGGCGCTGGTAGTGACCAGTTTTTGTTTTTGGTATTTTTCTGAAACCAAATCATGAAAGGCAAAGGTTTCATTGGGAGTTAGAGTCAGGTAGAAACGCCCTGGTTTTCTGACTTGGTTCCAGTCTATAGGTTTATTTATGCTAGTGCCGTTTTTTAGATAGGCTAGGGTCAAAAGGATGTTATCTTTAAATACTTCATTCACCCAAGGCTCTGGGTACCGGTTGGCTAGGGAAAACTCATGTGAAGCTAAAACCGTGGTTTTGGAGGATACCAAGGTCGTAGGAACCTCGTTTAAGACGGTGGAAATAAGCAAAGGCGGTAAGAGTGGTTGAATTCATATTAAGTAAGAAAGGGCAGTATACAATACTATAAGCCTATTGTCAAGTATACACAGACCCTTGCTTTTTAGAGGTGAAAAAATGATACGCTTGGAGCTAGAACCATATATATAGAGGGGGTTGTTTTTTGGGCAAAAAGTTCTAGTATGTACTTTGTGAAGAAATTTAAGTCTATTTTCTCGATCAGCGACCTTCATTTTACTACCGGCAAGATGGCTCGGTTTTTTTATGCCAAAATGGGAGGAGGTGAAAATACATGAAAAAGTTTCTTATTGGATCAGCTGCTAGTGTGATTATGTTGGGCGCTATGGCAATTCCTGCCTTTGCAGCGGGAAAAGTCGTCCACTACGGCCCGATAGCTAGTACTTCACCGGACTCAAGCACTTGCGGAAACGATTGGGCCACGGATACATTTGATCGTTTCTTTCAAGTGACTACCGTACCAAATCCTGATGGTACTTACGATGTCACCCAAGAATTCAAAAACGGTACCTTCGTGACTTTGGAAGGAAATAGTCCCGGTGGTTGTGACACCAACCCAGGTGGGACAGTCGGAGCAGGAATCACCGGCAAGATGCATGGTTCTTTCACCATGGTGGTGACCGGCGGTACGTATGACCCTGAGGCTACTTGTGAAACAGGGTGCGATACTACTGCGGGTTTTGTGACCACAGTCTTTGGTGCTGGTGCGACATATGATGTGCCATCGTTCATATTCCATTACAGTGCTGGAAGTTTCGGCGAATGGAAAAACGCTTCCGCTGACTACGGAGGAAATCATGGGGATATTACAGGCACCCTTGACGGTGTAGTAATCTAAACGACTATAATCAGATCTAACAACCCATTGGTAAACCCGATGGGTTGTTGGTTTAGAGACAAAATTAACTCGACTAATGTGTCAATTTTAGCATTTCGGTTTTAAGACTTATAGTGTGTAACACTATAAAAGTGTTACACTGTAAATATGATTAATGTGTTAACTAATTTACTTCTATTTATTCTTGGTTTTGTACTGGTTGGTATTCCTTTGGTTGCCATAGTTTGGGTTTATAAGAAATACTTAGTAAAAACTGTTTTAGTAAATGAAAAACCATGGGACTGGAAAACTTTAAAAACTGTTTTAGTGATTGAATGTCTTGGTTTTGGAGCGTTAAGCTTCTGGTTGTTAATTCAAGTTTTTAGCTTTCAATAACAAATAACAACTCTTAAACTTATTGGAGAATGACCAGGGAAAATATTTGATGTACACTTTACTATATGGACTCTTTGTCAAATAGTCTCCCAATAGATCAACTCTCTATAGGCATTCCACCCAGTTCTGAGGATGTTAGGACACCCCCGGAGTGAATTAGGTTGACACCTCGGGAATTTGCCAGTATATTTGTATTACACATGCCAATTCGAACTCTTCCTCTTGTAAAAAATCATTACTATCACATTTTTAACCGTGGAGTAGCGCGTCAACCTATTTTCTTTACGAACCGGGACTATAAACGTTTTATTTTTACTTTGAATTATTACCGTGCTGAAAATCCACTAAACCGACTTTCAAAGTTCTTAGACACCCCGGAGACTGAAAAACTCACAGCTATACAATTGCATGCCAAACTACCAAATATTGTCACTATCAACGCCTATATACCCCTCTTACTCCAGTTTGCAACTTCGTAATTTGACTTTAGTCTGTTAAGTATGGTCTCATAGTATTAATGCCCAGCATCTTAACAGACGAACAG
>Ga0209210_1000178_pt1 | contig 72875 bp, 67 predicted proteins | sample RifGroA1_FD_183991 | JGI IMG/M metagenome (GOLD analysis project Ga0209210, IMG submission 183991) | Contaminated groundwater microbial communities from Rifle, Colorado, USA - Rifle Groundwater A1 (SPAdes) (version 2) | ecosystem: Environmental > Aquatic > Deep subsurface > Groundwater >...
GATTACACACTCTCAGGTTTTACAGATGCTGGAACTTCAGTTTACCTTTCAACCACAACAGATAATTTAGGTCTAGGAACAACAACTCCATCATATAAACTGGATGTTACTGGAACAGGACATTTTAGTGATACATTAGCATTAGATGCTAATTTAGTTGCAAACGGAGATATTACAGTTGTTGGAAGTGCTTCAAACACTATTACTTTTACAGGGACTATGGCAGACGGATCAACTCTCTTACCTAGTGTAGATTTGGGTTCAGATTTAGGGTCTTCAGCTTTAAGGTTTGATAATATATATGTAGCTAATATTTATTCAAATGATTCAGTAGACTTCTCTGGCAAAACCGTATTTAGTTACGCCCCAACTGACACAACAATTAGTGAAGCCGGAGTTCTCATTAACCCCACAACATCTACTGCTAATGGTCAACTCCTTGGTTTTGGTATTGCAGGATATCAAAGAGCTTTAATAGATGCAGAGGGAGACTTAATCCTGGGATATAACAATTTAACTTCAGCCCCAGTTACTTCTTACCCATTAACTATATATGGCCATTCTGGAACTAATGTTGCATATATTGATACTTCTGGAAATTTAAATATAACAGGAGGTTATTCAATTGCAGGAACCTCAGTCCTCTCTGCTACTACTCTTGGTTCTGGCATCTTAAGCTCTTCCCTCACTGCTGTTGGTGCTCTAAGCTCTGGTTCCATTACCACTGGTTTTGGAGCCATTGATACAGGGGCAGATGCAATTGTCACCACAGGAACTATTGGGAGCGCTGGACTGACTGCTTTCACTGGCAATACTCTGGCCATTAACTCCATATCTTCAACAGGAGACATTTCCATAATTGCTACTGGAGGGAATGTAGGTATTGGGACAGCAACACCAACACAAACACTAACAGTCCTCGGTGACCTAGCCTCATCTGTTGCCGTAGGTGTAGAAGGGTTAAAATTAACAGATACAACTGATGTAACCAAGATGGCCATGAAGTGGACAAGTTCTGGAATTAATATGGACATCCCAGGCCTAGCAACAACCAACAAACTAACCAATGGAACTTTTGAAACAGACATTACAACAGGAGGTTGGAACCAATATACCTTAAATGACCAGTTTACTACAGATAGATCAGCAGGAGCAGTCAATGGCACTTCTGCAGAACCAACTGGTGGAACAAGGACAGTGGTGGATACCAATTCCAAATTATCAATTTCCAGTTCTCAATTATCATTTGCAACGGGAGGGAGTGCGGCGGGAAACCCAGGATTGTCATACCCAATAATTACAAGAGGGGCAGGAAAAATATTGGTTGGAAAAATAAACATATCCACCGTGCAAGCAGCATTTGGTTGGGGTACAGACGCGAGTAGTTACATTGAAGATAGCTTTACATTTACAGATAGCCTTTATGCCCGTGTTAATCAAAATACTGTAACTTTGGGAAGTTTTTCCACTGGCACTGATTACTATATGGCAATAATTATGCGAACAACTGGATACTATTGGTACATTAAGGGAGGAGCATTCACCAATTGGACATTGATGCATATTGATTCAACAATCACAGGGAATAAATACCCCAGGATAATAACAGAAAATACCACCTCCGTCTTTACTGCTGACAACATCCGTATCCCTACCTCTTTATGGTTGCCAACACCATTATCATATGACACATTCACGAGAGGAGACGGAGCGATTGGCAGTAGTGAGACAACAGGTCCAGACTCCCAGACTACTCCCTCCCTTGCTTGGACAGGTGGAGCAATATCTTCTAATAAAAATGTGATTACACCAAGTTTGGGGAGTGAGCTGTGGGATGCTGATGCGGCAGCATTTACATCAGGAACATATGCGTGGACGGCTTACGGAACAAATACCATAGAAAATGATGCAAATTCTCTAAAAATAACTTATGTTGATAATCAGGCAGGGGCATTAGAATACTTGAAAAATAGTAGTGACTTGTCAGCCGATATGACAACAGGCTTATGGTACACTCTAAATCTCAATACCAAAGTCAATGCGGGAACATCTGTTAGGATTGGTGTAAATGACGGAATTTCTTTACAATATGGTCGTAACGAAACCGCAACAACCTTTACGCCATATGTAACAACATTTAGAGCGAGACAATCTAGTAGTGCCTATATGGTTCTCAATGGCATGGGGACGGGAGAAATTTTTTGGATAGATGATTTATCAGTCAAACCCCTCACCCTTTCCTCCCTCTTCTCCTCTGTCTCAACTTCTGATGCGGATGTGATTGCAGATGCCAATGTCACTTTAACCGCTGGGACACAGGCAGGATTGGTGACTAACCTTGATTCAACTTCAACACCAGCCAACTTCCTGATTGCCTACCATGATGGAACCAATGTCAAACTGGACAAGAATGTGGCAGGGACTTACACCAACTTAATTAGTGCAGCCGCTACCTACTCTGCAGGGGCAACTCTACGAGTCATTACCTACACCTCATCTGGTTCTTTGAAAGTCAGAGTTTACTACAACAATGCTTTGGTTGGGAGTGAACAGACGGTTTCCGATGCAGGGATAATCTCTAACACCAAACATGGGTTATTCTCTACCTATTCAGGTAACACTTTTGATAACTTTACTTTGTGGGCCAGAGGAACAGGCAATGAGTATGTTAATCTGCCAGATACTGACTTAACAGCTACTCGTGATACTTCTGTTTACTACACTGGTTCTTCCTCCTTAAAGTTAGTAGCAGGAACTTCTGATAATGGCTATACCCAGGCCTACACTTTGCCAGATACCAGTAACTACACCCTATCTGCTTTTGTATATACCAATGGAAGTGCTGTTACATCTTCTGACCTGTCTTTGGAAAATGGAGATGTTAATCTAACCACTACTTACACTTCTGTAGGTAATGGGTGGTATAAACTATCTGCTAGTTTTACCGGAGTCACCTCTTCCCGTAACTATGGAGTCAAGGTTAAGGCAGGCAGAACTGTGTATGTTGATAATTTGTCTCTGTTTGCTTCCTCTGGTTCAGGAAATACTCTGGCTATTGGAAACTCAACCACAGGCCTGGGAGGGTTAAGTGTAGAAAGTACCACCACCCTCAATTCTGGTCTTGCCTCTTTACAAGCTTTAATTGTCAAGGGTTTCTCAGGTCAAACAGCTAATTTACAGGAGTGGCAGGACTCAACAGGGACAGTCCTAGGGAGTATTTCTCCAACAGGAGCTTTAACTTCTGCAGGGAACTTAGATATTAATGGGACTGTCAATGATATGGCCGGAGCTTTAAATTTGTCAGGGAATTCTTTAACTTCCAGTGGTGCTTTAACCATAACTCCCTCGGCTGGAAATAACCTTAATATAGTTACTTCCGCAGGAGGGCAATTAGCAATTAACACTAACCAATTAGCAGTTGATAGTACAACAGGAAGAACTGGAATAGGAACAATAGCTCCATCTGCAAAACTACACATTATTGCAACAACAGAACAACTCCGTCTGGGATATGACTCCAGTAATTACTGGAGTAACACAGTAGGAACAACCGGAGGCTTAACCATGCAGGGAGTAGGAACAGGAGGTTCTCTAACTCTCTCCCCTACCTCTGGACAAAACTTAAATATCTCTCTAGCAACAACCGGGGATATGGTAGTCAATACCAATGACTTAGTAGTAGATACTTCATTAGGTTACATTGGAATTAACACAACAGCTCCAACTGCCCTACTTGATCTAGCAGGTACCAGTGGCACAGATGCCTTTAGACTAACTAACGCAGGAACCAAAGTCCTCGGCCTTTCCTACGCCACCAACTCCACCATTTTTGACCAGACCTCGACCGACCCCACCAACAAACTATTAAATTCTACTTTTGACTCTGACTTAACCTCCTGGTCTGAAGTCCCCTCATATACCTTAAATGACCAATTCACCACCGACCGCTCAGCAGGAGCAGTCAATGGAACTCAAGCAGAACCTACTGGGGGAACAAGAACTGTAACAGATACAAATAGCAAGTTAAGTATTACTGGAGGACAGTTAAGTTTTGCAACGGGAGGGGTAACAGATGGAAACCCTGGATTATTATATTCTGTTGTTACTAGAGGGGCAGGAAAAATAGTAACTGGCGCATTAAATGTTAGTTCAGGTCAAGGACAATTGGGATGGAATAATACTACATCAGGAAGACTGTCTGATGGATTTTTCCTTTCTGGTGGAACACTGAATATTCAAGCAAACGGGACGGCTATTGCTACGGGTGTATACGTGGCAGGAACATCTTATCAACTTACCACTGTGATGCGAACTACAGGCGCATATTATTATATTAAAGGTGGAACATTCACTGACTGGACTTTACTGTACATTAACAGTACAGGAAGTGGTAATTTATACCCTGCTGTAGGAACAAACAATACAACATCAGTTGCTACCGCTGACAACATCCGTATCCCTACCTCCACCTGGTTGCCGACACCTTTGGCGTATGATACTTTTACCCGTGGTGATGGGGCGATTGGAAACAGTGAAACAACAGGGCCAGACAGCCAGACCACACCTAGTTTGGCTTGGACAGGAGGAGCAATATCTACCAACAAAAATGTAATTACACCAAGTTCGGGGAGTGAGTTGGTAACGAATGGAGGTTTTGATACAGATACTACATGGACAAAAGGAGATGGATGGACAATTAGCGGGGGAACTGCTAATGCAAGTACAACAGGGAATTCCAACATCTCTCAAGGAGCAGTGCTTACCGTCGGGAACTGGTATCAAGCAACGTTAAATATAACATCTTTATCTGGAAGTTTGGTTTTTGGTGACGCAAATCTTGCCGCCCCAGTTCACACAACCACTGGCACTAAAACTGTTACATCACGAACAACAACTGACAATATACGGGCCAGAGCCATCGGAACCACAACTGCTGTAATAGATGATTATTCAGTTAAAGCATTAACCCTCTCCTCCCTTTTCTCTACTGTCTCAACTAGTGATAGTGATGTGATTGCGGATGCTGGTGTAACTTTAACCGCAGGAACACAGGCGGGATTGGTCTTGAATTTGGATAGCACTTCAAGCCCTGCTAACTTCATCATTGTGTACCATGACGGCACAAGTGTAAAAGTTGATGAAGCAGTAGCAGGAGTCTACACCAACAAACAAAGTACTACAGTTACCTACTCTGCAGGAGCAACTCTTAGAGCAATTAGAGAAGGAACTAAACTACGAGTCTACTACAACAATGCTTTGGTTGGAGCAGAACTCACCATGACTGCCAATACCGCAACCATTCACGGGTTATTCTCTACCTATTCAGGTAACTCTTTTGATAACTTTACTTTGTGGGCCAGAGGGACGGGGGCGGAGTATACGGGGGCACCGTTTGAGGAGTTGACAGCTACCAGAAACACTACCACTAAGTATAACAACAGTACAGCCAGTGTTCAGTTGGTAACAACAGGCACTGATGCTAATTATTTACAATCTGTAAATGTTGGTGACACCTCAACATACAACTTGATTGCATATGCATATACCACTGGGGCTGCCGTGACAACAGCCGATCTTAATTTGTATTACGACACGGCCGAACTCACTACTGCTTTTACTCCCATGGGGGGTACTGGCTGGTACAAGTTAACCGGGAGCTTTACCGGTGTGGCTTCGGCCAAAGACTATGGAGTTAGAGTTAAGGCTGGAAAAACAGTGTATGTGGATGAAATGCATTTACAAGTAGGAACAGGAACTACCCAGAATATGTATGTCTTGAACAGCGCAACCGGAGTCACCGGTCTTAATGTCCAGGGGTTAGTTAATGGAACACTAAATGGTATAGCAACTTATTCAAAAGCGGGAACTATTTCAGACTCTGATTTTGGGGGTGGAGTAGCTGGTGGTTTAATGGGTATTGATACAACTAACCACAGACTTTACTTTAGAGAAGGTGCGTCTTGGAGTTACATAGCCAGAACTGGTGGTTTTCAAATACCAGAAGAAGAAGCTAGAATTCAGAATCTAGAAGTTAGTGACTACCTAATTCCATACGTGGAGTCAAGAATGAGTGATGGTGCAATACATGGACTATACAAAAAACTAAGTGATGTTGTTTTTGATGGTTTGACTGTAACTGGAGACACTACACTTGGTGATGCAATTATAACAGGAAGTTTACTTGTAAATGATATTAACTCCCCATTAACAATTAACATTCAGCAATTAGCTCTTGCTGGCATTGACTTTGTTGGTGGAAACATAAAGTTTACCAAAGAAGGACTTATATATGGTAATGATTTAATTAGAGGGAAAACAACTATACCTGCAGAAACTGCAGAAGTTAATGTAACTATGAATTGGGAAGAGAGTCCAAAATCTATTAACGTCACTCCTGAGTTTAGTACCAAGGCTTGGGTAGAAAATCTTTCAAAAGATGGATTTATAATTCACACATCAAATTCCCCAACAACTGAATCAGGAGTATTATGGCAAGCAGTCTGGTAATTTTCCCTCTTGCAAAGACTAAACTATATAAATTACAATTACATATTGTTAATATGTCTAAATTTAAAATAATATCAATTGCTTTAGTTGTTTTAATTTTTGCAGGAGTGGCTGGTGGTGGATATTACTTCTTTAATAAATATCAGGAAACTAAAAAGATTTTAGAAAATCCTGAAGAGGCAGCCAAGATAGAAACTCAAAAAATAGTTGAAAAGGTCGGCAAGTTAATGGAACTTCCTTCAGGTGAGCCAACAATTGCCACAGTTTTAGACAAAGAAAAATTAAAAGATCAAGCCTTCTTTTTAAAGTCTGAAAATGGAGACAAGGTTATAATTTATGCAGAATCCAAAACTGCTATTCTTTATAGACCATCAACTAATAAAATAATTGGTTTTGCTCCAATTAATCTTGGTGAGCCAAAAGATCAAGAACCTGTTCCGACCGAAGCTCCAGTTTCAGATTAAGCTACTCGTTCCTTAAGGGCTGAATAGTATTTTTCTAAATAATTTTCAGCCGATTTCCAATCTCCCCTATTTTTAGCTACATTTGCTAAAACCCGAAGATGGGCTACTTTGGCAGCTTGAAAAAGACTTATTCTATAAACCTCTGCTAAGTGTTCTCTCTCAAGTTCCTCATTTTCCCCATTATGTTTTCTCATTTCAACTTCTAAAGTTGCAACAATTTCAGGTTCAAAAGCAAGCTTTAGCTCAAATTTTATTAATTTATAAAACTTCTTTAGAGAACTCTTGGCTTTATCCAGTTTATTTTTATCAAATTCAAACCCTGCTTGAAGCATATACTTTGCAGCCTGTCTTGCCAGTTTTTTAGAAAGCCCAAACTGTTCTTTTACATGCTTCATGGAATAATCAAGAAGCGTGACACCTTGTGGTATTTTCCCTAATCTCCACCACTTAAGTTCTAAGTTAGCAACTAAATGTGGATCAAAAGTAAAATGTTCCATAGCATCATTACCTCCAAACCTCCTTCTGCGTCTTGAAAAATCTAGAATTGACGCTTTTAACTTCTCTGGACTAAAATCTGGAAGGTGAACATCGGAAAAGAGATATTCTGCATAAACCATTTGCCAAGGCATTAAACCTGAAGTTCTTTGTTCTCCGGAAGTTCTAATAAAAAGGTCTGGGTTTGGATATGGCTGGTTATAAGTATCTAAAAATTTCTCAAAACTTTTCTCATCCAATTCTGAAGGCTTAATACCAGATTCAATTGCTTTTTGAACAGCTCTTACAATTTCACTTCTTCCACCATAATCAACTGCTAAGTTATAAATATGATTTTTAGAATACTTGGCAGTGTCTTTTTCTAATTTTATAAGCATTTCTTGAATATCTTTGGGTAATCTATCTTTCCTACCCAAGTGAACAAGGGCAACTTTTTCTTGATGAAATTCTTTCTCCTTTTCTTTTAATGCACGTCTAAATAGATCCATAATTGCATCTATTTCTCTTTGAGGTCTATCCCAGTTTTCTGTTGACCATGCCCAAACTGTAAATGTATGAATCCCTAATTCTCTGACTGCTTTAGCTAATTTTTCAACTGCCAAGTAGCCATTATAATGGCCTTCCCAAGGCTTTAATCCGCGGGCACGCGCCCAGCGCCTATTGCCATCAAGAATCATGGCTATATGGTTTGGAATTACAGTACCTTTGGGGAGTGAAATTAGATTAGACATGAGTCATTATTATATCACTAAATTAAGATTTTTTAGATCAGTTGTAATAATATATGATTTTTTTGCATTAAATTTATTAACAAAGCTTTTTAACGACCTCGTACTTTTAATTTTTGATTCTGAATATTTAACTTCAATTGGGATTGGATTAGGATAGGTGTCCAAAACTATATCAACTTCTGCACCCTCTTTAGTCCTCCAAAATCTTCTTAAGACTGTTTTTCCATTTATTGCTTTCCTAAGTTCATTGAAAACAAAATTCTGGAATAAAAATCCTTTATCAAAAATTGAATTAAAATCATTAATATTAAGTAAAAAATTTCTAAGCCCTAAATCTACAAAATAATAGACTGGTGATTTTGTAATTTCTTTTCTAACATTTTTAAAAAAGGGAATTGATTTTTCCAAAATATATGTTTTCTCCAAATACCAAAGATAGTTTTTAACTGTAGGCAAGGACAAATTCAATGTATTCGAAATTTCAGTATAATTGATTAGCCTTCCATTTTGAGAACCGATTACTCTAAGTAAATCGGTTAAACTCTCACTTTTTTGTAACTTTAATAAAATCTGAATATCTTTTTCGACGAAACTTCTGTAGATATCTTCAAGAGAATGTTTTTTATCATCCACAGTCTCACTTAAGACAACCTTTGGATATCCACCAAACATTAGATATTCTTCTAAAAACTTTTTGCGCATGTTTGGGTCACCACTTAAAAAAACTTCAAGCTTATCGGAATATAAGTAATTTGTTTTATAATCCACAAACTCATAAAAGGTCAACGGATATATTTCAAAAATTCTTTTTCTTCCGGCAAGTGATTCATAGATCTTTTCTTTTAATTCGACTGACCCCGAACCTGTAACAACAAATTTATAAGGAAGTTTCATGTCACTAATACCTTTTAAAAAAAGGCCAGCATTTTCCTTACGTTGAATTTCGTCAATAAAAACATATCCCTTACTATTTCCAATCTCTATTTTTATTTTTTCAACAAGCCTGTCTTGTGAAGCAAAAAAATATCTATCCTTTTCAATATCTAAATTTAAATAAATATATTTAAGTTTTTTTTCTCTTAATTCGTCAATTAAAGCTAGCATTAAAGTTGTTTTACCAGCTTGACGAGGACCGACAAGAAGTGTTATTTCATCATTCTCAAGATGAGCTAAAAGTTTTGGATATACCGACCTTTTTATAAGCATAGTTATATATTAACCCCAGCTTATCATAAAGTCAAGCATTACATAATTAGGTGTTATAATACAGATTCATGATACAACAAACACTTGAGGAAACAAAAAAACTTGTCTGGCCAGAAATTAAAAAATACTTAAAAGATCCAACATATCCAAAGCAGTTTGCACTTTCAACAAAATATAAAAAGGAAATAGATTTATATTGGAAAATAAATAGAGAGTACCCTGAACGCATGGGAAAATACCTCCGACCAACACTTGTATTGCTGGTAGCAAAAGCGATTGGAATAAAAAACAAAAATTTAATAAAAGTGGCGGGCGCAATGCAGATTTCCGAGGAATGGATATTAATTCACGATGATATTGAAGATAAATCAGAAAAAAGAAGAGGGAAACCTACACTACACAAACTATATGGACAGGAACTGGCAATAAACGCAGGAGATGCGCTACAGATGATAATGTGGAAAATTATTAATGACATAAATTCTAAAAAAATCAGCAATGAGTTTTATGAAATGTTAATGAGAACAGCTTTGGGTCAAAGCGTTGAACAAATTTGGACCAACAAAAGAGAAAATTTAACAGATAGTCAATATTTTTTTGTCGCAGATAGCAAAAGCGCCTATTATTCTATAGCAGGACCAATGAGGCTTGGTGCAATAATTGCAAATGCATCCCAAAAACAACTTGATAAAATTACAGATTTTGGATTACACCTAGGAAGGTGTTTTCAATTAGTTGATGACATTTTAGATGTTGATCAGGATAAAAAAGAAGGTAAAACAACACTTGCAAATACTAAAGGTGTCGAATATGCCAAAAAACTAGCTCAAAAAGAAAAAGGTAAAGCCAGAGAAATTTTTGACAAAAATTTAAAATTTTTATCTTGTGAACCAGCCAGAACAAAACTAAAAGAATTAATTGATTTCATTTTGGAAAGAAAATATTGACATTGTACTTGTAAGGTGTAACCTTTAAAGGTATGCCTGCAAAGAATGTTGTTAAATTTTATATTCCAAATTCTATTTACCATATATATAACCGTGGAGTTAACAAAATGACAATATTTGAGGATGATCAAGACCATAAAGTATTTTTAAATTATCTCAAAGAATATCTTTCTCCTCCACCAGACTTACTAACTCTCAAAAAAGATGTTACCTTTAAGGGTGTAACCTTTAAAGGTATACCAAAACAAATTAAAAATTATTCTGAAGAAATTAGTTTATTGGCCTTTTGTTTAATGCCAAACCATATACACCTACTTATTAAACAAGCTGATAAAAATTCAGTAAAGATGTTTACACAATCCCTATTTACAAGATATTCAATGTATTTTAATAAAAAATACAAAAGAAACGGTCCTTTGTTTCAAAGCACTTATAAAGCTACAAATGTTATAAACAAAGACTATTTATTGGACATTACAAGATATATACATAAAAATCCGCTTAAAATAACAAAGAATTTAGTTGATTATTATTCATCATATGCTCATTATCTGAATCAATTTAATATTCCATGGATCAAAAACCAGGAGGTTTTAGATTATTTTAATGAAAGCAGTTTTATAAAACAAAACAAGGTAGGATCATACAAAGATTTTGTTGAAAATTTTAAATACAAAACTGAGGAGCTTGATTTAGAATCAGACACAAGGACGTAAAGGGTGTAACCTTTAAAGTATTTAAATCTACGGTTGTTTTTTCAGTTGGTTTTTTTTCTACAGATGGTTCAGGTTTTTTTGGCACTCTTCCTGGTTCTGGCGAAGCTAAATCCTTAGCAAATTCTTCGACATCTTCTTTCGTAATTGTTTCTGGTCCCATATCTAGTTAGTCTTTGACTATACCAAAATCCCACGATTTGTAAACTGGAAGTAAGGATTTTTCTTACTTCCAGCTTTTGCTATACTTAATAAATGTCATTTATTAAACTTTACAAACAATCAATTTCTCCCCTAACCCGTTTTGTATTTAAAAAGTTAGGGTCTGACCCTGAGGTAGCTGATATAATAGTAACTGAAACATTTTCAGCTGCCTGGAAAGGGTATAAAACGTTTAAGCATAAATCCTCTTTTTTTACCTGGCTATGCCGTATTGCTTTAAATAAAATAGCTGATTATTATAAAGATCAAATTAATAGTAGATCACACTTAATATATCCAACTCTTAAAAAATGGTCCCAAATTGAAGCTATTACGGGTTCCGAACCCGTAATCTCGCCAGAGGAACAATTTGTATTAAACGAATTAAGAGATAAAGTTAATGAAGTTTTAAATCTACTTCCTCCACAAAAAAGGAAACTTCTTTGGTTTAAATATTACCGTGATTTGTCATATAAAGAAATATCGGTCGTCTTAAAAATCTCTCCCCGTGCGGTAGAAGGTAAAATTTATCGAGCCAAACTAGCTTTTGAATCTATGTTCAAAAAGTTTAGCAATTACAATTCTAACTGAAAATACTAAAACAGCATTCCAAATTCTAATTATTCTCTTAGGCTCATGTATTACCCTCCAAAGCCACTCCAACCCAAGACTGGCAAGCCATTTAGGGGGTAGTTTTGAAAGGCCTGCAATAAACTTAAATGTTCCACCAACAACCATTGCAGAAGACTGGAATTTCATTCTGTATATATTTCTATAAATCCATTTTTCCTGTTTTGGGCAACCCAAGCCAACAAAAATTAAGTCAGGCTCAAAAAGTTTAATATTACCTATAATTTTTCTATGTAAATTTTTGTCGTTTTCTGAAGCAGGCTGACCCATTAGCGTATATTTTGGAAATTTGTGATAAGTCTTAAAAGCAATTTTTGGATAGATATTTTTCAACTTGTTCATGGCCAATTCGGCCTCATTATTCTCTCCACCCATAAAATAAACTCTTAAATTCATTTCATTTGCTATTTTTAAAATATCTAAAAATAATTCCCTGCCTTTAATTACTTCAACATCTTCGTTATGCAAAAATTTATAAGCAAACTTAAGTCCAATACCATCTGGGACTGAAAAACTAGACCTTAAGATAGTTTTTCTAAGTAACCAGTCATTGGTTGCTACCAAAACTATTTCAGGATTAGGTGTAACAATATAGAACTTTTCTTTTGATTCTAGCTTCGAACGAATCTCACTTAGCAGTTTCTCTTTTCGAGTGCTATCCAAGCGAATTCCCAAGATATTGCCGTGTTTTGGACCAGTTTTCATATAATTTTTGTCAATTTTTTAATAAAAACTAGGTTTATTTTAGCAAAATTTGTCTATTTTTTATTAATTTTTTCACTTTTTTCTCCGCAACGCTTTATTTTTGTCTTGATTTTTTATATTGTTTTGTTCTATATACTATATACTATATACTATATACTAGTTTATGTGAGAAATTACATTATTGTATAACTTTTTGACTCGATTTACGAATACAATTTATTAATATTATCCACAAACTACTAACATTATTTTATTTTCAGGTATAATTAACTATAAGTCCTTAGCCTTTGGTTGTTACTGACCTTTTCCATAGTTCTATATTTTCCAAAACTAGTCCAGTTCCCCGCACAACGCAAAGAAGTGGTTCGTCTGCTACATGAGCTGGAACTCCAGTTTCTTCTGTCAAAAATCTGTCTAAATTCCGTAAGCTCGATGTACCACCACTCATGATAATTCCCTTGTCAATAATGTCAGCTGCAAGTTCAGGGGGCGTATCTTCAAGTACAGCTTTAACAGCCCCGATCATTTGTAAAAGTATTGGTCTGATGGCTTCAGTAACTTGAGTTGAAGTTACTGTAACTGTTCTTGGAAGACCAAAAACAAGATCACGACCAGAGATTTCTAGTTTTTCCTCTTTGGGAAGTTTAATCGCAGAACCAATTTTAATTTTAATATCCTCAGCTGTTGTATCTCCAATTATTAAATTATGTTTCTTCTTCATATAGGCAATAATAGCTTCGTCAAGTTTAGTTCCTGCTACTCTTACAGATTTATGAACAACCACACCTCCCAATGAAATAACAGCAGCTTCGGTTGAACCACCACCACTATCTATAATCATATGCCCTGAGGGTGCTGATACAGGCACACCTGCACCAATTGCAGCCGCCAGTGGTTCGTCTATCAAATAGGCATGAGCAGCTCCAGCTGAAAGGGTAGCATCAAGTGCAGCTCGACGCTCAACTTGAGTACATCCCGCAGGCACACAAACCATAACATCAGGTCTTAAAAGTCTAAATTTACCTGTGACCTTACCAATAAAATAGCGTAACATTGCCTCAGTTACTTGATAATCTGCAATTACTCCATCTCTCATTGGCCTAACAGCAATTAAGCTCTCAGGAGTTCTACCAAGCATTTTTTTAGCTTCCTCTCCCACAGCTACAACCTTGTTATCATCGACAGATGTAGCCACAACTGTAGGTTCATTAGCAACGATTCCCTGGCCCAAGACCCAAACTAAAGTATTGGCAGTACCTAAATCTATTGCTATTTTTTGTTTGACAACAAAATTCTTCATATTAAAAAAGTTCTGCATTAGCTTGCATTATACAATATTGTATAATATCTTAAGTATGGCAAAAAATGGCCTAGTTCAATCTAGGGTAATAATTCTTTTTACAACCTTAGTTGTTGTTGGAATAATTGGTTATATTGTATCTCTAGTTGCTAGAGGATATCAATTTGATATAGATAAATTTAAGTTTCTAGCCAATGGAATTCTGGTTGTAAAATCAGATCCTGACGGTGCTTCTATATATGTTAATGGAGATTTAAGAGGAGCAACTAACCAAAATTTAAAATTGTCACCCAGTTCATATGACATTGAGGTCAAAAAGGATGGACATATTTCTTGGAAAAAACGATTAAATATCAAAAAGGAAGAAGTTACTCAAATATCAGCACAGCTTTTTAAAACAGCCGCTTCTTTGTCCCCAATTACCTTTGATGGAGCAACAAATCCCATTGTATCTTCCGATTTTAGTAAAATTGCATACATCAATAACCAAGGGCTTTGGGTTATGTCTGTTTCATCACTTCCAATTGGATTTCCAAACGAACCTAAAAAAATTACAGATGCACTATCAACAAGCTCAAAATACGCTTTTTCACCAAACAGTAGAGAAATACTTTTAACAACTGATAATGGTACCTATTTATTAAATTCAAATGAATTTACTGCACAAAACCAGAGAGTAAATATTGGTTCCAAAGTGGATGAAACATTAAAAACATGGAACAAAGAGAAAACCCAAAAGGATACAGCAGAATTAAAATACTTACCACTTGAATTAAATGATATCTTTAAAAGAAAAGTTTCAAAATTCTCTTTCTCTCCTGATGCTACCATGGTTATGTATCAAGCTAGTAGTGAAGCAAAAATAAAAGAAAATCTAATTCCAACACTTCCAGGATCTTCAACACAACAACAAGAAAGAGATATCAAAATAGGTAAAACATATATTTACGATATCAAAGAAGATAAAAATTTTGAGGTTGGAGATGAAAACAATAATCTATATTGGTTGCCAACATCAAGACATTTAATTTCTGCTGAAACGGGGAAAATTGTAATTATGGATTATGATGGAACAAATAGACAAACTGTATTTTCAGGCAATTACATTGCCCCCCATGCCTATCCATTTGTTAATGCAAGTAAACTTTTAATTTTAACAAACCTAGGCTCAGATTCACAAATTCCAAATTTGTATTCATTAAGCATAAAGTAGCTCCAAATGGTAAAATAATGACAAGTCCTCGTAGTTCAACGGATAGAACAAGGGTTTCCTAAACCCTAGATTTCAGTTCGATTCTGAACGGGGACACAAAACGGGGTGTAGTGTATCGGTAACACGCTCGGTTCGGGACCGAGAGACAGGCAGTCCAATTCTGCCCTCCCCGACTAAAGATTCTTAACTTAACACTTGCAGGGTGAAACCCTGCAACACTTAGAATACAGAAAAAATCACTATTAAAAAATTTACTTCCCCACTTCTTCCTTGGAGTAAATTAGAAGGTCAGTTGCAGAATCATAGTCAAAAATTTCATCTGCATTAAAAATAAGTCCCAACTCTTTTTCTGCTGATTCAGGTGAATCTGAAGCATGAATTATATTATTTGACCCACTCATACCAAAATCTCCCCTAATTGATCCTGCTTCTGCTTCTCTAGCTTTTGTGATTCCTACGATCTTTCTGACAGCTGCGATAGCATCAAGTCCTTGCCAAACCATAGCAACAACAGGAGTCCACTCCATAAAATCCTTCAACGTCTGAAAAAAAGCTTTATCTTTATGGTGTGCATACCAATTATCAATAATGGTATCAGTAAAGCGAACCATCTTAATACCCACAAGTTTTAGTCCTTTTCTTTCAAATCTATGAATTATCTCACCAACTAAACCCCTTTGAAGCCCATCTGGTTTAACTAGTACTACCGTTTTCTCCATACTTAATTATTTTAACAAACTAAAATGTATAAAAATACTATTAAATTTCCCAGGGGTATTTAAAATAATCTTGGTTCTTTTCTCCATCAAGCCCCACTACATTAAATTTATCAATTTTATATTTTTCCAAAAATGAATTTATTTTTGATTTTTTAAACTGTGCAAAATTATTTTTTACCTCAATCGGTAATATTTCATTATCAATTTCAACAATAAAATCAATTTCATTCATGTTTTTATTTCTCCAGTAATTTATATTTCCTCTACCATATTTTTTAACTAATTCTGAAAAAACGCTGGTTTCGAGTACATTACCTATCTTTTCTTTTTGAAGTTTTTTAATCCATATCATTTGCAAAATTCCTGTATCATAAAAAAATATCTTTGGTGTTTTACCTACTTCTACTTTTGGACTAGTTGAAAATGGAGAAATCAACTTGATTATATATGTTTCTTCTAAGATTTCTAGATAAGAATTTATCGTTTGCATTGCCAAACCTGTAATATCAGACAGTTCTGAGATTTTTAATAATTGTCCAGATTGCGAAGACAAAACCTTTAACAAATCATTAAATTTTTTTGTTTCTTTAATGTTTGCAAGATCAAATATATCTTTTTTTATATATGTATCTATAACTTGCTGTAAATACTTCTCTTTTCGTAAAATATCATCTTCAATTACAACTTTGGGATATCCCCCGAAAGCTATATATTCGTTATATAAATCATAAAGTTGACTGATTAAGTTAGTCTTTATATTTTTAAATCTTAAAAACTCTGAGAAATTTAATGGATAAATTTCAAATTCCACGGTTCTACCCACGAGAGAGTCAGAAAATTTTGATTTAATATCAAAACTTGATGATCCTGAAACAACCAATTGATATTCTGAATGATGATCTATCATTAATTTCAAAAACGATGATGGATTATTTAAATACTGAATTTCATCAATAAAAATAGTCGCACCTTCTTTTATTCCTGCACCTTTAATATACGAAAGAAAATAATCTATCCCTTGGTCTACATTTTCTAAATCTCTAGAATCTTCTAAATCCATGTAATGTGTTTGCTTTTGAAGGCCTTGAAGATAATTTTGAAGGTAATATAAAATATGTGTTTTACCTACCTGCCTTGCTCCGTGCAAAACAATTATGTTATTTGTGCCTAAATAAGTTTGGATTTCATCGATAATATCTCTTTTTAATATGACTTTTTCCATACATGGTTATTATATATCCATGCTAATATATAAGTCAAGTTTAACTTTAGCGTACTTTTTAGAGGAGTTTTTGAAAATCTTTGTCCGATTTATACGGGCCAATTATGGCTAAATTTAATCTTGCGGGAACAAATAATCTCTTGGCTTCGAAGTTGACTTCATCCATAGTTACCTTATCAATCTTTTTGAAGACTTCCTCAGGTGTCAAAACTTTCTCGCCAAATAATTCTTGATCTCCAAAGAAACTATTAACATCTGAAGTATCTTCCAAGGCTAGAGCCAGATGACCTTTTAAAAACTCCTTAGCTTTCTTAAGCTCAGAATCTAGAATCTGGAATCTAGAATTTCGAATTTTGTAATGTTGTTCCAGCATTACAGCCACAGCTTCCTCTGCCTTTTTAACGTCAAGCCCTGCATAAGTACCTATGTAACCAATATCAGAATACCTATCCATTGAAGTACGGATTGCATAAGCTAAACCCCTTCTTTCCCTGACTTCTATAAACATGCGCGATGACATTCCCCCACCTAAAATTGCAGCTAAAATGCTTTGAGCATATTTACCTTTGTAATTTTTCCCATCAGCCAAAAAGCCCAATATCACGTGCGCCTGTTCTTTTTTCTTGTTGTGAAGTTTTATCTGGGGTTTGGTTTGTTTGGAAATTGATTTATTGAAAATTGATTGTAAATTGGAAATTGGTAATTGAAAATTGTCAAAATATTTTTTAGCTAGTTTTTCTACAATATTTTGACTTACCCCTCCTGCCACTGTCAGCATCATATTTTCAGCTGTATAAAACTTCTTTCTGTAATCTATAAAATCCCTATAACCTATTCCCTGCACGCTAGCTTCTGTTCCCGAGATATCCCAACCAAGTGTGCTTCCAGCATAAATTAATTCTTCAAAAGTATCTCCTATTTTCATCATTGGTGTATCTTCATACATTCTAATTTCTTCAATGATTGTTCCCTTTTCTCTTTCAATTTCACTTTTATCTAAAATTGGGTTAATAATCATATCAGACAATATATCAAATGCTGTTTCTATATCATCTTTACGGCATTTTACATAGTAATTTGTATACTCTTTGCCTGTTCCTGCGTTAAACTCTCCACCAATAGCATCTATAACTTCTGAGATTTCTTTGGCCGTTGGTCTTTTTTTACTTCCTTTAAAGCCCATATGCTCTAAAAAATGGCTTATACCACTGTTTTTCTTTTCCTCATTCCTTGATCCTGTCTTGACCCAGACTGTAACAGTAGCAGAAGGGACAGAAGGCATGGGGATTGTTAAAACTTTTAATCCATTATCTAATACAGTCTTTGCGTATTGCATAAAAGTATTCTAACATTATTGATATGAGTAGAATAGTCCAAAGTTTTGAAGCCAAGGAATTAAAAAAAAGGCCTTTTATAATTAAAATTGCAGATAGGCTAACCTCTTTCTTTGGTAGTATTTCTTTTTTAATTTTGAACCTTTTGTTTTTTGTAAGTTGGATAATATTTAATAAATTTGATAAATTTCCATTTCCAATGTTAACTATGATAGTTTCGCTCGAAGCTATATTTTTAACAATTGTGATGCTTGTTAGTCAACAAAGGCAAACTCATATCGCGACGATTAGAGAAGAACTTGATATGCAGATCAATAAATACTCTGAACGCGAAATTACTAAAATTTTAAATCTTTTAAAATTAATTGCTGAAAAACAGGGTGTAAAACTTGAAGATAAAGAGCTTGATGAAATGTTAAACGAACTTGAATTGGGCTACATTGAAAGAAAACTAGAAGAACAGCTTACATCTTCTCAGGAACACTAATACCTAACAAATTTAAGCCATTTTTAAGAACTTGTCCTGTTCCCTTTGTCAAAAGTATTCGGAATGTTTCGTTCTCACTTTTAATAATTTTGTGCTTATTGTAAAAAGTATTATATTTTGAGGCTAAACTATATAAATATTCACATAAAATGTTAGGTGAGTAACTTTTGGCGGCAATCGAGATTATCTCAGTAAATTGGGATAATTTACGCAAGATTGCAAGTTCTTCTTCTTGCAGTTCTTCCAGGTTCGGAACCCGTAAGTCTTTCGGGTTCCGAACCTTATATTCAGGTTTCAGAGTCCGACCTTTAGAAACTACTGAGTTGCATCTTGCAACTGTGTATTGTATATAAGGCCCACTATTCCCTTCCAAAGAAATTGATTCTTTTAAGTCAAAGGAAACATCCTGAAGTCTACTTACCTTTAAAATACTATATTTTACAGCTCCGATACCAACTTTTTCGGAGATAATTTCTTTCTCTTGGTCATTAAAATCAGAACTTTGTAAAATGTTATTTACTTTTCTTTTTGCTTCATCAAGTAGATCGTCAATATAAATAACTGTTCCCTCTCGCGAACTCATTTTCACTTTACCCTTAAGACTCATATAACCATAGGCAAGATGTATACAATCTTCGTATTTGATGATTCCAAGCTGTTCACAAACAGCAAACATTTGCTTCAAAGCAAGTGATTGTTCAGGACCAATAACCCAGAAAATTTTGTCAGGATTAAAAGTTTTTTTCTTCAACTCTGTTAGTGATAAATCTTGAGTTATGTAAAGTGCTGTCCCGTCAGATTTAATTACAACCGTATCTGGCAGATTATATTTAGAAAGATCAGTAACTATCGCCCCCTTTTCACCAACTTTAAAAATCCCTTTCTTCAAACCTTTCTGAACAAATTCTTTTCCTTTTTTATAATGTTCATGTTCATGCCAAACTTTATCCCATTTATTACCAAGCCTTTTAAGTGTTAAGTTTTGGCCTTCATAGGAATATTCTAGAACTTTTTCCCACAAAGCCCAAACAGCCTTATCTTCAGCCTCCCAATCGACGACCAATTGTCTGACTTTTGCCTCGATTTCTGAATTTTTAAAATCTTCTGATCCCTTTACATACAAATCATCGACGAATTTATCTGGTCTAACTCCCAATTCTTCAGAAGTTTGCCATTCATTTTGGTGGTTAAACCAATAATTAATATCTAAATCTTGTTTTCCATCTTTATTTGCATACTTCAAGTATCCCCACATCAATTTAGCAATTGCTATACCTCTATTGTTATCAATACAGTCACGGGTAACATTACATCCTAAAAATTCCCACATATTAGCAATAGCCATTCCCGTAACATTGTTTCTCAAGTGGCCAAGATGCAAAGCCTTGTTTGGATTAGGACTAGTGTGTTCAATTAAATATTTTTGACCCGTTAAAATTTCACTTTTCCCATAATCTCCTTTTTTCTCTTCAATCTGTATCAAATTATCAACTAATATATTTTTTTTCAACCAAAAGTTGATAAATTTTCCAACAACTTTGGCAGAAAACTGTAAATCTTTACCATTTATTTCATTCGCAATTTTTTGAGGATCTAAATCTTTGTTTCTTAAACAAATATTACTGCTATAGTCACCAAACTTAGAATCTGAAGCAAAATCCACTTCAGGATTTTTTATTCCAGTCACTTTTTCCAAAATTTTTTGAATATTATCTTTAGTCATTTCATACATTTTAGCTTTTTTGAAAGAAAAATGATAGAATGCTCTCACTATGCCAGATAGAATAGGACAGTCAAATTTTTTTAATGTATTCAGCAATGAATATTTTATAAATGTTGAGACTGGGGAAACAGTTCATGGAAAAATACAGGTTCGTGTAGAAGAGCTTGATGGCAAACTGCTTAGAGTACAAGCAGGTCAACGTATACATTCTGTAGATGGCGATAAAATAGAAGATTTTTTGAAAGTTGTTCGACAGGATTAATTTTTCACTTCATAATCAATATCCCCCATTTCATCAGTTCTTAAAATTTTGATATTTTTGTTTTTTAACATTTGAAGTATTTCTTGATGAGGGTGGCCGTAGCTATTTTTTGCACCAACACTAATTACTGCTACATCAGGATCAATTGCGTCAAGTAGTTTTTGACTCAAACCGTTTTTAGAACCATGATGATTCACTTTGAGATAGTTGATGTTTTGTATTTCGCTGTAAACTGAAAGTTCGTCACTTACTGCATTCTCCACGTCTGCAGTAAACAACGCCTTAAATTGGCCATATTTAAGAAGCGTTACTATACCGTTGTCGTTTGTGTTTATATTTTGAATTTGGGCCGAAGGCCACAACATATCTAAATATATCATTCCCACTCTAACTTTTACCCCTTTTGTCAATTTAATACGATTGGTTGGTATGTTTCTTAGCACTTGGTAGGACACATTGCTAGAATCACGATTATACTCCCCAAATTTATCCACTTTGTAATTTTTAAAGACATTAATTAATCCCCCATAATGGTCTTCCTGTGGATGGGTTAAAATAACAAGTTCTATTTGTCTATCCCAAAACGGCATATACTTTCCAAGACAATCTAGGACTTTTTGGTTTGGTCCACCGTCAATTAAAACTTGAGTATTTGATTTTTGTATTAAAATTGCATCCCCTTGGCCCACATCACAAGCAATGATATGCAAATTATCATCAATTGTAAAAACTGCTATCCAAACAGCAATTGTTATTAAAACGAAAATATTTCTAAAACTTTTGTAAACCATAATAATAATGGAAATAATATAAATAGTATCAATCTACCAACTAGTGGTACAACTAATCCTACAATTCCACCGATTGCCCCAAAGATCATGATATAGGGAACGGTCCACAAAATTAAAGCATTAATAATAGGCGACAATATATTAAACTGTCCAAAGGAAGCGTAAATGATTGGCGCGACCCCTATTTGAGCTGCAAGTGAAGTTGATAATCCTTCTCTTAATATGTTTGGTACAAATTTAAGTTTGCTATCAATTCTTTTTTGAAACAACATTAATGACATTGTAGCTACAAACGACAAAATAAAGCCCAGATCTGTTATCCAAATAGGCTTAATTAAAAGCATTATTCCGGCTGAATAAATTAACAGTCGCCATGAATTAACCAATCTTCCCTTTTCTTGGCCTAATAATAATATACTTCCCATTATCCCCGCTCTTATAATTGGTGCGTCAAAGCCTGAAATTACTACATAGCCCAAAATTCCAACGAGTGTAATCCAAATTGCCAGTCTTCTTTTAAAAAAGTAGGTTAAGACAGCAATTAAAAAACTTGCAGTCATTGTTACATTTGTGCCTGAAGCAACGACTACATGAGCAGTTCCTGTTTTTTTTAACCTCTCCCAAAAATTTTCTGGCATATTTTTTGAACCAATTGTAATTCCTGCCACAAGACTAGAATATGGTTCAGGCAAGCTGGCTTTGTAAAAAGAAATTAATTTAAGTCTAAGATTAAACAAGATATTTTTATCTTCTGTTTCAAGTTTTTCAAGCTTTGGGTTTACCAGTTTTCCGTTTTCAACTTTACCTGTCACCTGTACCCTATCCCCATATATCACCTCGGGGTATTTTGGTAGATACATTTTAAGTCCTTGAAGTTTTAAATATTGTTGCCTGTCGTAAATTATTGGTTCTGAATAAACTCTTGAAGTAATCCTTATATTATCACCATTTTCGTAAACCGGACGGGTCGAAAAATATCTTACAAAAATAAGTGAAATTAGAATAAATATACTAATAGACAGAAATTTCATTTTTTATTTTTTCCAAAGTTTTTTGACTAATTGCTCCTTTTGACACCAACTCTTCAACATTTGAGTAAGGTCTTTGTTCAATGATCTTTTGGGCGTAAACAGGGCCAATTCCAACCAAACTTTCCAGTTCTTTTTGACTTGCAGTATTAATATTGACTAAAATTACGGGTTCCGAACCTGTAACGTTTAAAACCTCCTGATCTGGTTTGATACCCCCACTATTTTTAGCACTTTGGACCTCCGATTGCGAATAGATGTAAATCTTTTGCCCGTCAGAAAGTTTTGCAGCTCTATTGACATTTTTATTAACCCAGTCCCTATCAGCATTTATAGAAAGTCCTCCAGAAACTATTAAAAGATCATCAACTCTTGAGTTAGTTGGTAATTTATAAACAGCGGGTTTTTCAACACTTCCAGAAATTTCTACTATTAAGTCCTGAGAACTCTCAGGACCTGACTTAGTCGTTTCTAAAACTTCAACTTTGTCACCAGTTGAAAAGATGTTAGTTTTAAAAGAAAGTACCCCAAAACCTACTAAAATAAGTCCTAAAAGGCTATATAACAAAGTTGACGAGTTTATTAGGAATAAAAATTTCTTTTTTAATTTTTCCACTCTTTAACCATTTTGACGCTTTTATGTCTTCTTTTGCAAGTTTTAATATTTTTGTTTTATCTGAAGACTGTAGACTATCGACCACAAGCTGTGAGCGCAACTTTCCATTAACTTGAACCACAACTATCACTTCGTCAGATTTTAAGTACTTTTCATCATAAATAGGCCATGGTGAGATGTGGATTGAATTCTTTTGACCTAGTACCTCATGCCAAATTTCCTCGGTCATATAGGGTGCAAAGGGGGCAAGAAGTTGGCATAGAACTGTTAATAGTCTACGGTCGACAGCTTTTTCTGCAGTAGACTGTAAGCTATAGTCTATAAGCATATTTACAAATTCCATTAAACTTGAAATAGCAGTATTAAACTTGTAATTTTCAATATCTTCCCCTACTTTTTTAATTGTTTGATGCATTTTGGAAACAACTTCGTTGTTTGGTGATTGGTGATTGGTGATTGGTGATTGGTGGAATAACCTCCATACTCTACCTAAAAATCTATGAGCTCCTTCAACTCCTGTAAGGCTCCACGGCTTCATAATATCAAATGGCCCCATAAACATCTCATAGACTCTCAAAGTATCAGCCCCAAACTTTGGAATAATATCATCAGGTGTAACCACATTTCCCCACCTTTTACTCATCTTTCTAGAGTCTGGTCCTAAGATCCAACCAGGAGCACGGAGCTTCAAAAACGGTTCATCTCCCCATTTTTTATTAATATAGCCTGTATCATATAATACTTTCCAAAAAAATCTGGCAAATAATAAATGTTGGACAACATGTCCACCACCCACATAATCATCAACAGGAATAATTTTATCTTTACTTGCAAATTCTTTACTATTCTTTGGATCACAAAACCTTAGAAAGTACCATGATGAGTCAACATAAGTATCCATTGTGTCAACTTCTCGTCTAGCTGGCTTTCCACAACTAGGACAAACTACATCTTTCTGAAAACTAGTAGATCGTGCGATCGGCGATTCACCATGAGGTAAAAAATCAACATCAGTTGGCAAAAGTACAGGTAACTCACTTTCAGGAACAGGAAACCACCCAGATTGCAAGGTCTGACCTTGCAATTTTGCACAATGTTCACAGAAAACCATGGGGATTGGACAACCCCAGTATCTTTGTCTTGAAATCAACCAATCATGAATATGATAAGTAATTTCTTTCTTAACTTTTTTTCTCCCTATCCAATTCTTTTGTTGAATTTTAACTTCTTCTAACCAATCAATACCATCCAAACCAGATATTAATCTATCAGCATAATCTGTAATTTTAAAAAACCACTGATCAAGGTCTTTTTTAATAACAGGTGTATCACACCTTTCACACTTTCCATCTTCCACTTGCTCATTGGCTAGGACTGTTTCATCTTTAGGGCACCAATTTACAGGAGATTTCTTTTTATAAGCCAAGCCTTTCTCAAAAAACTTTATAAACAACCACTGTGTCCATTTATAAAACTTAGGACTACTTGTATCAATTTCTTTATCCCAATCGTACGACAAACCTGAAGCAATTAATTGTTTTTTAAAAACTTTTATATTTTTATGAGTTTCCTTATCAGGGTGAACACCAGTTTTAATTGCAAAGTTTTCTGCAGGAAGCCCAAAAGCATCCCAACCCATTGGATGCAAAATATCAAAACCCTTCATTCTTAAATACCTACTTATAATGTCAGTTCCAACATAGCCTTCTAAATGTCCAACATGCATTGAGGCTCCAGATGGGTAAGGAAACATGTCTAAAACATATCTTTTTTTACCGTTTGAGGCGCTAGTTTTGTAAATTTCATCTTCTTTCCATTTTGCTTGCCACTTCTTTTCAATCTTCTTGTGATCATATTGCATAATATTGATATTCTACCTCTTTTTAACTAAACTGAAAACATATGCTTTACATCTTAGCTCTAATTATTATTCTATATACTTCTTCACATTTTCTATTTAGAAAAAAAGAAACCTATTTAAAGGTTCGAAAATATATTGATATAGCAACAATTTTAGTTACTTCTATTTTAGTTATAGCTTGGGTTGAAGTTTTTAAATTATCTTTTTTAATAATAATTTATTTTTTTACATCCCTTGGGATGATGAGTTATCTCATATATCGTTTGAGAAAAACAGAAATTAAGAAGCTTAAGGCAGAAGAAGTTATAAAAACATTAAAAACAGAAGAAAAAGTACTAGAAAATGAAATTGAATCACTGCAAAAATGAAATGGCTATTTATTGTTTTTAGTTTTTTATATTTAGTTCCTGTTTGTTATGCCCAAGAACGAATAGAATCTAGTAATTACAGGATACAATTTCCCAATTTAAATTCTGGCGCTGGGATTCCCTCATCTTCTAATTACAAGCTTGATTCTACCGTCGGCCAGGGAGTTGCAGGAAAATTTACCTCAGCAGGATATATTGCAAAAGCAGGATTTCAATATATTCATTCTATTATCCCGTTTTCCTTCTCAATTGATGATTTACAAATTAATTTTGGAACTCTAACTCCTAATTCCCCATCCACTGATACTTCCACATTGACAGTATCCGCCGGTGGCGCAGGAGGCTATTCGGTTAAAGTTTCTGAAAACTTTCCTTTAAATACCTCAGACGGTGGGGATACTATAATTGATACGTTATGTGACACAACCTGTTCTGAGACATCTGCTACTGTGTGGTCATCAGCATCAAAGTATGGCTTTGGATTTAATATGAGTGGAGATGATATCCCCGCCGATTTTACAGATGCTACTTACTTTAGACAGTTTGCAGATCGAAGTTCTGCAGAGACAGAAAAAACGATAATGACCTCTGGCAATGTCGGTACAAGTAGAACAGCAACTATTAGCTATAAAATAAATGTAAGTAGTGTTCAACCAGCAGGAGTATATAGAAATGTACTAACATTTACTGCAATTCCAAGTTATTAAGATGATAGGTTATAGGTTACAGGTTACAGGTGATAGATTAAAACTAATTTTGGTTAGTGTTTTGTTTTTCCTATTCACTATTACCTGTATCCTATTACCTAGAAAGATTTATGCGCAAGCAATAAATCTTTCCATTAGCCCTCCTCTTTTTGAACTCATGATTCAACCCAATAAACAAGTCAAACAGATATTTACTATAACAAATTTAGGAGGTGATAGTATCATAACTCCAAGCCTAGTTTATTTTGAACCCTCCGATGAAACTGGCAATGTTAATCTAACTGAAAATCAAGTCGCGGATTGGGTTATTTATAATCAATCTCCATTTAATTTAAAGGGTCAAGAAAAATTTGATTTTGAAGTTTTGTTTTCTCCCCCATCTGACACAGAAGAAATTGATCATTTATTAACTTTAGTTTTTGAGACTAATGAGCCTGTTGATCTGTTAGGACAAAATTCAGCAACTTACACCTCAAGAATTGGAGCAAATATATTACTTACAATTTCCAAAGATGGTAGCCCAAAAAAATCAGCAGAAATTATAGAATTTTCAGCGCCAAAAATCATTGATTCTCTATACCCTATACGCTATGCACTTAAATTGGCTAATAATGGCAATTCGTTCTGGAAGCCAAGTGGCAAAATTACTACCAAAGATGAAGTTTTAACTTTAGCTCCTCAAAATATCCTTTCAGGTTATTCACGAAACATAAATTGTATCGACAATGAAACACTAATTAACTGCAAGCTTAAAAAGAAGTTTAGTATTGGTAAAATAGTATCAAAATTAGAATTTACTATCGATGAGGAAGCAAAAGTTTATACGCTTGAAACTATAACCTATTCCTTACCCTTGACATATTTAAGTCTAATTGTAGTATTATTATTAGTATGGCGAAAAGTAAAGCGTTAATTATACCGTTAGTTATAGCTATTATAGCTTTAGGTTTTTATTTTGTTTATCCTAGCAAAAAACTTTATTCAGCCAATTTTACTTCAGCCTCAGCAACCTTATCAAATGCCAGATTTTCATATAAAGCAGGTGTTGCTTCAGGTACAACTGGCACCTCAGTTGTTAATATCGATACCTCAGCTAATGCTGATAATGACACGGATCATTTATTTCCTAAGGATGTTATTTGTATTTCAAATGCAACAGAAGATGGCTGTACAGGAAGCACAACCTATACAGTAGCCAACATTGTAGATACTGATACATTTAACACAACAGCTGCACTTGGTGCAACGCTTCTTGCAACTGATTATGTTGTTGCTACACAATCAGGAAGCTTAACAATTTCTTTTACCACAGCAACTGAGGTTCCAATCGGCGGAACTCTTTTAATTACAATTCCTGCAGTTGTAAGTGGTGCCGGAAATGCAAATGACGGAATTCCAGATACAGCTGCAACTACTGCGGATAATGGTTTTGATTTATCAACTATTGCCACAGGTGACGTCACAGTGTCAGATATAACAGGTTGTACCTCAGCTGGATGGGGGTCAGCAACAGTAACGGCTGGAAACGGTACAGCAACAGATCATACAATATCATTCACTAGAGCCGGAGCAACTTGCGCCCCCAATAAGGCCATAACAGTGACGATTGATAGTGCGCCAGGTATTATTAATCCGGCACCAATTACTTCTCATACTCAAGGTCAAGCAGATGCATATCAAATAAATATTAAAACAAGAGATGGTGGCACTAACGTACTTGACCAGTCCGATGTCACGGTTGCACCTGTTGAAGGTGTATTAATCTCTGCCACTGTTGATGAAACACTTTCTTTTACTGTTGCAGGTATAACTACTGATTCTGGTTCATATTGTGGAGTGACAAGAACGGCTAGTTCCCCAGATACAACAGCCATGTCAGTTCCTTGGGGAAGCCTTTCGCCAACCTATTCGGCAGCAACACACAACACAAACCATCAATTAACTGTTTCGACAAACGCAACTGGAGGATATAAAGTTTATGCTGAAGAAAATGACCAAATGGGTAAAGACGGAGTTGCTTGTACTGGGGCAGCAGCTGGAGAATCGGTTGACTGTATTCAAGATACTGCCTGTGGAGCTACTCCTTGCACACATGTAACCGCAAGAGATTGGGGTGCAGATCCATCAAGCTATCCTGGACTTGGTTATTCACTTGAAGATACATCAGGAACAGATGCTTATTTTGAATTCGACGATAGTGGTACATTTTACGCTAAGCAATTTGCAGATCAAGAAGCCGTAGAAGTAAGGTCGGATGCTGGAGCTGAATTAATGAGTAATGCAGGCCCAGTTTCAGGATCAGCTGCTTACGTATGTTATAGAATTGATATCACAGGTACACAACCAGCTGGATATTACTATAATAAAATAAAGTATACTGCAGTACCTACCTTCTGAAAGAAGGTAAATCAAAAATTAATAGTTAAGAATTAATAATTAAAATGAAAACAGCTAAACAAAACAAAATAACCTTTTTTCCAGTATTTTTAGTTCTTGTAATTTCATTCTTAATTCTTAATTCTTCATTCTTAATTCAGGCGGTAAGCGCGCAAGCGCGCATTCCGCTTGTTGTTGCGCCAGCAAGACAAACTGTTGCTATAGATCCAGGTAAGACTGCAGACCTACAAATTAAATTCTTCAATGAATCAGTAACAGCAGTTGCGGGCAATATTAAGGCTGTAGATTTTATTGTTACAGAAGATTCAGGAGCACCTGTTCTTTTAGAAAACCAAGTTAACCCATGGGTAAAATTACCTTATGAAAAGGCTTCAATTGCTGCAGGTGATGTATTAAAAGTTAATTTCAAAGTTAATATTCCAACAAATACGCAACCGGGCGGAAGATACGTTGCAATCATGTTTGAACAGACAGGACAAATTCCTGATACACAAACAAATGATGAGGGAGCATCTGCAATTTCATCTAGAATTGTTGGTCTTGTAAGTATTAGAATTAATGGTCCTGTTTATGAATCAGCTTTTGTAGATATATTTAAAACCCCTAGCTTTTTGGAATTTGGACCAATCCCTGTTTATTTTGAAATATTAAATAAAGGCGGATATCACATCACTCCAGTTGGACAATTAACACTTACAAACTGGTTTGGGCAAGAGGTAGAAAAGAAAACAATTGATAGTAAAAACATTTTCCCAGATGCAAGAAGAAACTATGATACCAAGATTGGTAAGACATGGATGTTTGGTAGATATCTTCTTAATTTTACCGCTAGTTATGGCGACCAAGGAAAAACTATAACAATGTCTAAATTTATTTGGGTAGTTCCTGTAACCCTGATCTTGGTTATAATCCTAGGTATAATTATAGCCATACTCTCAACTGTCTTAATAATTAAAAGGTTTAAAGTAAAACAAGTCAAATTAGAAGAAAAATTAGAAGAGGAAATTACAGAACTTGAGTCTTTAAAAAATAAATTCAAAGACAAGCTACCTAAATAATTTAGATTTTACTCTTGTAGGCTCTTTTAAGACCAGTATCCCCAGGATCATGATAATGACAAGCTCTAATATAATCAAAGAGCTTAATTTATGCCTTAAAAGAAATTCTTTTAAGTCAAAAAATGAAGATTTAGCAGGTGAAATAACAGAAAAAGTTAAGGTTGTGCTTTTGGCTGTAGGATTCTCCCCCGCTTTGGAAGTAGCAAAAATTCTATAGACTGATGTGTCGGCTGTTGGTAGAGAAAACTCAAATAATCCCTCATTATTTGATTTGATTTGATATTTTGGCAGGTAATAGATGTTACCTGCCATAAAAACATCAACTGGAGAATTAGGTATGGTAATGCCCGATACAAAACCAGTATCACCTGTCAACAAATAATTTTCACTTAAGGAAATTGTAGGAGAAATTAAAACTGGCCCAACCTTTGCCGGAACCAAACTACTGTTTGGCAGGGCAGGTATACACACGGGTTGAGACAATCTATTAAAACTGTCTTTTGCTTGCAAACAAAGTTCGGGATAGAAAAATGAATAAGAGTAAACCTCATCGAATTCAAAATAGCCGTCTTTATTGGCTGTTGTTCTTTCAGATATACCAACACCCGAAAGGTAAATTTCAGATTCACTTGGACCATATCCATAGAGAATTAATGATGGCTTTCCAATAGTTAGATAAACTTTAACGGCAGATGTCGATATAATAGACATTTATTTCAATCAAATATAATTTTTACCTTCTGAGGCAATACCAGACCATCAACTTCTGCTTCCAGAGAATAAGCTCCCATAATATTGGATCTAAGATCAAAAATGGCCTTGCCCACTCCGTCAGTTAATGGTTGAATCTCTGTTATGTTTAAATTTGTATCACCTTTCAATATAATTTTTTTACCTTCTATGCCTAAGCCTCTTTCATCTAAGATAAAAATAGTAATTCGAATTAAATCACCCCCAGCTGTTGCTCTTACGGGAGATGCAAAAATATAAGAATTAGAAACAGATACACTAGCTAAATTAGGTCCTTTAGCGTTTGGAACTACAGAAGTCTTGTTTCTAATAAAGATTAGAGATATAATTAAAATTAGTATTAATATTAAAATTACAAAGATAGCTCTCATTAATATAATATACTCCAATAATAAGGCCCAAAACAAGTCTAATTACTGTCTATCACTTATATTGCCTAACTGCTAATTTTATATAAATCCCAGTTCTAAATAATTACAAAAAAAATGGTATATTAAACGATAGCTAAATAAAAATAAACAAACACTAATAAATATCTCCGCAGTTTTCCGCAAGTTTAACAAATTTTATATGTAGGCTCATAAAATATAAACCTATAATAATTATTATTACATTTATATGTATAATATATTATGCTATATGATATATTTATGTCTATAAAATTAGGTGCGGTAATTAAATTATTTACGGTGTGAAATTCTTAATTCTTAACTCTTAATTATTAATTGAATTAGCCTCTTGACAAGTTCCTGCGGTATATTATTATCAGTATAGATAAGTATAATCAATATAATCTGAAGCTAACAAAAAACAATGCGGAAAATGATAGAAGATTTTTTAAAGTATTTAAGTTTACACGGAGTCTCTCCTAAATCCTTGAAATACTACAAATCTGATCTTCTCAATTTTTTAACTTGGGCAAACGGAAAGAAAGTAAGCCAAAATTTAATTAATGAATATGTTGAAACAATTAGATTAATTACACCAACTTCTACCCTAAAAAGAAGACTTTCAACACTTCGTAGTTATAGTTCTTTTTTGGGTATTAAAAAAATAACAGTAACTTGGCAGGAAAATATATTACAACGTTTCACCAATAAACCTAAATTACACGAGATATTATACAAACTATTCTTTAATAGACCAAATTGGTACAAAAAATATCATTCGTACCCTATTGCAAATTATATTCATATTGCTATTCTAGTTATATTCTCAAGCCTTTCTGCTTATGCCTTATATGACCAGGTATTTAGACAAGCAGACGATCTTTCAGCTTTCCCAACTGCATTAACAAGACCTAATAGATATTTAAGTTTCCAAGGAAGACTAACTAGTAATCTTGGAAATCCAATTACTATCGCTACAGATGTTGTTTTTAAGCTTCATACAGCTTCATCTGGAGGAAGTGAACTTTGGAATTCTGGTACATGTTCAATAACTCCCGATTCTGATGGAATTTTTTCTACACTTCTTGGTTCTTCTTGTGGAGCTGAAATTGCATCATCAGTATTTTCTGAAAACGCCGGGGTCTGGGCCAGTGTAACAATTGCAGCAGATGCAGAGGCAACCCCAAGAATTCAAATTGCAACAGTAGCTTACGCCTTAAATGCGGAAACATTACAAGGTTTTCCTGCTGGAACAGGAACATCAACAATTCCTTACCTTAACTCAAGCGGTGAAGTTGTAATTGCAGCAGCTTCGCCAAAATTACAATCTACTTCAGGAACTTTTTCTGTCGAAGGAGTTGCACTAACCATAACCACTCCAAATGCATCAAACGGTGTCATTACCGTTAATCCAGACGGTACAGGAACCTTAAATTTAACTTTTGAAGGTCTGGCGGCTGGAGGTTCAGTAAATGGCTTTGTAAATGCCGTAAATGCAAACATTACATCAGGTGCTTTATATGGTGGTACCGTTGCTTCAGCCGCAACTGGCTATAATTTTATAGATTTTCAAAGTGGTGTTTCCCCCACTTCCAAATTCTCAGTAAATAATGCTGGAGACATTACTACAGCTGGAGACTTGCTTCTTTCGGGAGGAAACTTAAACACTGGAAATATTGCTTTAGTGATTGGCGATGCAACAACTGACACATTAACTTTGACTACAGATGGAACAGGTAATGGAGAGGTGGTTTTACCTAATGATTCTATAAGTCCAAATGAAATCATGTCAACAGATCAGACCGATGAATACTGTCTCACTTATGAGGCTACTGGAGCAACTTGGGCTTGGCAAAGTTGTGGCGGGGGTACATGGTCATCTATAACAGCTCCAACCACTGATCTAACTCTGACCATGGCTACATACAACACAACATTTAATTGGGATCCTGGGGCCGACTCTACAGAAACTAACTTTTCATTAACAACACAAGGTGAGGATACTGTAGCTGGAGGAGAAGTAGACCAGACTCTTTTAGCTCTTTCTCAAACTAGTAATGGGGCCGATGTTGATCAAGCAGCAGATTCCCTACTAACTTTAACTAATAATGATACTAATGATCCAGTTACTTCTGCAATTAGGTTTGATGCTGGAGCTGCTGGAACAGATTTTACGTATGGTATTAATTTTGACGCTGCTGATATTGGCACTGCAGAAATTATTTTAGAAAATGCAGAAACAATAGATAATCAAACAGATGGAACAGTTGCCATAACTGCTGCAACCACTTCCCTTTCAGGTAATTTAAAATTATCTGGTGGAAATATCCTAAATTCAGTAGGAACAGCAACTGTTGTCCTTTCATCTGCTCCCACAACAACTGCCAACACTTTATCAGCAGGAAACTGGATGGTAGATAATACCGCCAATGTTGGCCAGGCTGCTTTAATTGTTAATCAACAAAAGGCAGGAGATTTATTTACTGCAACTTCTTCAGCTACAACCAAATTTACAATTGAAAATGATGGAGATGTAAACATGGTTGGTGATATAACAGTTGGTGGCGGAAATATAAATACAGGTAACATTGCCTTTGTAATTGGAGATGCAACAACAGATGGAATAACTTTTACAACAGATGGAACAGGAAATGGAGAATATACTTTCTCGGCAGATGGAATTGGAGATGTTGATCTTGATTGGGGTACTGGAGCGGGACAAATTGATGTTACTGATGTTGAAAATGGATCAGTAAACATACTTCTTGAAACTGAAATTGATGCCTCTAGCGAACTTCTAGCACTAATGGATGATGAAACAGGAACAGGAGCCTTAGTTTTTGCCAACACTCCTACTCTTGTTACTCCAGAAATAGGCGTAGCTACAGGAACTTCTTTAGATTTGGGTGGAACTACTCTTTATGCCTCGAGGGCAATAACTGTTGATACAGGTGGTGTACTTAATATTAGCCTTGCTACGGCCGCAGGTGATGATTTTACAGTGGACACCAACAAATTAGTTGTCGAAGGAGACAATGGTAATGTTGGAATTGGAACAGCAACTCCTGGCAGGACTTTGGATGTCGTTGGTAATTGGGGAGGAAACGCGGTAGTTGACACAAGTGGAGCCGTCGACGAAACCAGAACTATTTCCACCAAAGCTTTAATGTATGATTTACAAAAAAATACAGGCACTACCAATACTTCCACTACCACCACTTGGAATATAACAGGCTTGCCGGACACCGACGGTACTTTTGCTTTTATTTATTCTTATGTAGAAAAAGGGATAACAGGCAATGCGCGAACGGAAACAGTTAATATTCAGATCAACGGCGCTTCAATTAGCTCGGTCGCAACTGCCACCACTCCCACTGCCGATAGCCGCCATTTAACATATATTATCTCCCGCACTGATAGTGTCTGGCACATAGCGGCAGCCGCCGAAAGCGGTACTGGATCAGACTTGGCTGAATGGTTTCCGTATGTTGGTCAAACTCCCCAGGCAGGAGAGTTGGTTAGTATTGCCAGTGAAGCAATTAAGGTCAAACTTTCAGAAAATGCATATGATAATAATCTAATTGGTGTTGTTTCCACCAAACCACACACCACCATGGGCGAACAAACAGACAATTCAATTAGAGTAGCTTTGGCAGGAAGAATACCAGTTAAAATTGATCCAGATTCTCCTCCAATTTCAGCAGGAGATTTTATAACCTCATCAGATAAACCTGGAATGGCTAAAAAGGCAACCCAAGCAGGATATTCTGTTGGAAAAGCTATGGAAAATTGGCAAGCTGGGGGTTCTGATCAAATTGAAGTTTTTGTTAATCTCAGTTGGTATGAACCAGAGCTTACTTTTAATTCGATTAAAGATTTAAAAAACAATATACTTAGTAAGATTGCAGGTTTGATTGAGTCGAAAATTGTCAAAACAAATATTATCTCCCCTATTACAAATAGTGATTTAATTATTGATTTACAACCAGATAACAGCCAAGAAGCTAATAAATTTGTTGTAAAGGGAGTTGATGATAAAGAAGTTTTCAGCGTAAATGCTGGTGGTGATGCTACAATTTCAGGAACACTTTATGCAGACAAAATAGAGTCTAAACGACTTTCTGATATTGAAGAATTGCTGAAAGAGGTTGAAACTAGTCAGAATTTACTTACAGAAAGCAAATCATGGGAAGTTAATACAGCCACCACTTCGGCTTCGCTCAGTGCAAGTGATTCTGGACAATTTAAAGATTTGTTTGTAACAAACCAGTTAGCAACCACATCACTTTTTGTATCTGATAACTTTACAACTAAAAATATAAATTCACTCGACTCCCCTCTTAGTCTTCAACCTTTGGCTCTTAATTCATTAGAAATCATGGCAGGTAAAATTAAAATTGACACCAATGGTAATGCTTTCTTTGAAGGTAACGTTGAAATCGCTGGAGATTTAACTATTAAAAATATAATAGTTGCCAGTAGTGATCCTATTGCAACAGAGTCTGGAATAATAGATAACACGGTAATAAATACAAACTCAACAGCTGGAAAAGCAATTTTACCTGCAAACACCGAGAGTATTACAATTAACAACAGTAAGATATCAAACAATACATTAGTATATATTACACCACTATCAAGTACTCAAAATAAAGTGCTTTTTGTAAAAAGTAAGGGAGACGATTTTTTTACGGTTGGTTTTAATGAACCTCTAGAACTTGACGTAGAATTTAACTGGTGGATAATAGAAATACAATAAGTATGCTAAAAATTTTAAGTTTTATTGACAAATATTTGCACTTAGGTCTTATATTTCTATACCCTATTTTTTTTCTTCCACTATTTGTTAATCCCTATTCAACATCAAAGTTGTTGCTATTAGTGGTGGTTGTTTTAATTCTAGCTCTAATTAAAATAGTTAAGACATTTTTTAGTGACGGTCTTGAATTTAATTCTTCAAAAATAGATATTCTTGTTATTCTTTTGTCTCTTATTTATCTTTTGACCGGGATATTTGTAACGCCAAACAAATTTGACGCACTGTTTGCTCCTGGAACATCATCGTTTGTTGTTTTTGGTAGTATTTTATATTTTATTACCAATCAATTAAAAGAAAGTGACAAAAGATTGGCAGAGTTTTCACTTATCTTAAGTGCTTTTTTTAGCGGAGTATCTCAGATTTTAGCTTTCACTGGTTTAACTAAAGTAAATTTTCTAGTTTTTGAAAATCCAATAAATAATTGTATTTTCTTATTTTCAGTTTTGCCAGTCATTTTTTTTAAAGTCTTTAATTATCAAAAAATACTTACTAAAGTCTTTTTTGGAATTGTTGGCTTTGTTGTCTTTGTGGCTGGTTTTACAAATGTTTATCTATTACTTCCTGCAAGTAAAACTTCAATTAAACTTCCTTCATTTAAAGTTGGTTGGGTAGTTGCGGTAGATACAATCAAAGTAAGACCTTTTTTTGGAGTTGGTCCTTCAAATTTCTTACAAGGCTATAACCTAAACCGACCTCTTGCCAGTAACTTGAGTAAAGATTGGGAGGCTAAATATTTAGTATCAAGTAACACAATTCTTACTATCTTAACTGAAGTGGGACTTATTGGAACTGTTATTTTTGTATTACTTTTCGTTTTAAGTTTAATAAAACCCAGATTTGACAATCCTAATTATATTAGTCTTGTCATAATAGCCTTTTCAATTTTAGTATTGCCTATTTTTCCAAGCTTAATGCCAATTATTTTTGTAATCCTTTCTTTGTATAACCACGATAACAAACATTCTGACAAATTGACATCTAAAACTGCATTATTCTTGGTCACAATTCCATTTTTAGGCTTGATAGCAAGCTCATTTTACTATTCATATATTTGCTTTTATCCAGAATATTTATTTACAAAAGGGATTAAATCAATTGCAAAAAATGATAATCAGACTCTTTTTAAAAACATTAATAAAGCAATATCAATTAACTCTAAAATTGACAGATATCATCAAATGGCTAGAGAAATAAATATGGCACTTGTTAAGTCATTGATCTCAAAACAAGACTTAACTGATAATGACAAACAAGCAATTATTAATCTTGTCCAACAGACCATTACTGAAGGTAAAGCAACAATTACTTTAAATCCTAAAAATTCAAATCACTGGGAAAGCTTGGGGGATATTTATAATAGTTTTATACTCCTAACAAAAGGAGCCGATGAATTTGCGATACAAACTTATACTCAGGCAATTTCACTCGATCCAATTAACCCCAACTTAAGAATTAAATTGGGTAAAGTTTACTTAGGCCAAAAAAAGCTAGACAAAGCGATTAAGTCTTTTGAACTTGCGGTTTTAGCTAAACCTGATTTAGCTATAGCACACTACAACTTAGAAAAAGCTAAAGAACTTGAAAACAACTAATTGACAAGTTAACAATCTAAGGTGTAATATTCAGTCAATGGCAAAACGAATTGAAAAAATAGTAGCAACAAAAGACAGAAGTATAGTATTTTTTGAGATTGACCAAACGAGAAAAGAAATGACTCATTCAATAAGCGAGTCAACTTCTGTTTCTATATTAGCCTTAGTGTTGTTTATAGGTGCCCCGTCGGTCTTTCCAGAAATAATAAATCCCTATCTTCCATCATCACTTAAAATTATGCAGGTAATTGTTGCGGTTCCACTTGTTTTTTGGTTAATAACCATATTTGCAAACATGGTTAGATATTTTAAGATACTAAAACTCCAAGATAATCTTACGAAGTAATTTTGTGTATTTTATGCTCATCCTTTACTGCTTCATGATAACCACTATTTCTTGAAATCCTTAAAGTTGAAATAATAAACAAAACTGCGATTACAAAAACTCCCAATATCAGTTTATTAAATGTTTTGTATGTAAAGGCAAGCAGATTTTTCTCTGACGTCACTACCATAAGCTTCCATAATTGGTCATGAATGTTTATTGGAGCTGATGAAATAAGATATGGTTCAAGATTATTATTTTCAGGGTTGAGCATTGCTAGTTTAAATTTACTCTCATCTGGTTTTTGTAACTCATTTAAAAGAATTTCAATGACTTTATCTTTACCCAAAAAGTCAGTAGTAAACATGTTTTGAATGTTTTTACCTGTTAATTCTGGTAAATCTGAATAGATAATCTCTCCTTTACTGGTAAATAAATATACTCTTGAAGAATCCAAAACTTTTATATTTTGAATATACTTTTGAATAAGCTCAGAAAATGGTATGGCAATAGTTAATACTCCATTAAACTGATCGTTTGTAAAAACAGGGCTTGAGACAGTAATTATATATTTACCTTTAGTTGGTCCAAGTTTTGAAACAATAGGTGCAAATACTTTATATGTTCCATCCTTAGCGTTTAATGCCCAATTAAAATAATCCCTATTCGAAAGATCTGATCCAATATCGTGTATGCCCTGTGGATTTGAATTTTTAATTGCAATTCCATTTTTATCTGTAACAACCAACCCAGAAATTCCAGTATCTGACCACATTTTAGTAAAAACATCTAAAGTTTTTTGGTCTGGCTTATCAGCCAAGATCACTGAGGATTTTCCTATTGTATCCAGTAGTGTGCTAATCGAATTCGCACCGGCCCTAACTGATAATTGTTGTCTATGTTGAATTTGTTCAACTAATAAATCTCTTGAATTTTTGTTAAAAAATATAAATAGGAAAATAATGGAAAATAAAAAAAATAAAATGCTTATTATGAATGGATTTTTTGTATACTTAGTCATTTAAATAGTGCTATATTTAAGAGTAACACAAATATGGAGAAATATGGGAGGGTCTTAATTGTTATATTTTTCTTGTGCCTGATTAATTTGGGTTTGTCTGTTTTTGCTATCAGCAAACCCACTCCTGTTAAATTAATTGTTAACTCATCACCCACTCCCTTGCCAACAAGTATCTCAAAAAATGAGATTGCAACAAATTCCGGAGATTTAAAGTCAGACCTAACTTTAATTAAGGCGGAAATTAGAGCCCTAAGAGAAATATTAGGAACAACTGGAAGTTTTGAAGAATTATCAACCTTAATTAAAACTTTAAACAACAATGAATAAATTTTTTTTGATATTGTTAAGCTTCCTTGCAATATTTATTTCCATAAATTCAATTGTTTTTTTGCCAGTTGCTGTATTTTTAGTCACAACATTAATTACAAATAGTGATGAATTTAATTTAACAAAGCATAAAAAAACATTATTTTATTTTTTAGGATCAATAATTATATTATCTTTAATCTCAGTTTCTAAATTTATATGATTATTCGAAAAATTATCACTCTTTATGCCTTTGTAATTACCTCTTTTTTGACTATTTCTGGGATATTGGGAGCTAAGAATACTCCAGAACTTATTACTGCAATTCTTTTTTCTCCCTTAGCTTTTTATTTTTTGATTTTAATATTGCCTAGAAAAAGCAAGGTAATTGTTAATTTTGATCCAATTTTAGATATTATTCCTGACAAAATAAAGTCAATAAAAAATCCTGATTATGATCCTGAGAGAAGAAAATTTTTAAAATTAATAGGTGCTGCAGGAGGTTCACTTTTTCTTTTGGCAACTTTTACAAGAAAGGCGGAAGCGTCATTCTTTGGCAGTATGCCAGGACCAGGAACAGTTGCAGTTAAAAATAGTAGTGGTGTACAAATTGATCCCTCGGAAAAACACCCAACTGATGGCTATAATATTACAGAGATTGACGATTCTGGAGTTGATACATATTATGGTTACATAAATAAAGATGGTGCTTGGTATATTCAAAAAGAACTCTCAACTGGTGCATATAGATATATAAAGGGATCATCTGACTTCACAAATGCAACCACAGGCTGGCCAAATAGAACCAATTTAACTTACAATTACTTTAATGAGGTATTTTAGAAAAACTTTTCTAATTCTGTAAGTAACGGTTTTGGAAAATCTGAAATTATTGGTTTCATGCTTTTAGGAAGAAATATTGAAAGTTCATCCCCGAATTTAATTTTCTTTTTCTCTAAAATTGCACTTATTTTTTTTAATTTATCTCTTTCTGAGACAGTTAATTCCCCGTTTCTTAGAAGAAAATAAATATCATAAAAATCTCTCGGTTTACTTCTCGTGAGAGCCGCCTGAATTTTTTCCCCTATCATTTCTCTTTTGGGCAATAAATATGCCTGATATGTGGGAATATACTCGCTTAAAATATCAACAATGTCATAATCATTTCCTATTTTCTTTCTTAACGAAATTTGTATGCTGATCAATATATTTTTTCCATATATTTTAAGATATAATTTAGCTAAGTACCCTCCAGTTGTTTCTTTTGATTCTTCAATATCACATTCCATTCCATTATTTGATAAATTTTCTAATGCGGAAAGTATTATTTCTTCTATCTCTTTTTTACCAATCTGACAGGCTGAAAAATCTAAATCTTCTGAAAATCTAGGACTTTTATACGCGATTCTGTATGCAGTACCGCCCTTAAACAAAATCTTATTAGAATTTTTGACTTGATATAACGATGATAAAAACAAGTGCTGTGCGTATTCACGATAAACGTTCTCTTTAAACGTCTGATACTTGTTTTGAACAATTAAAAGTCTTTCCTTAGTTAACATTTTATTTAAAAAATTTTATTAATTAAATTATTTAATCTGGTGTCATCAAAAAACTTGGAATAGTACTTAATCTTATCCTTATTTAATTTAGTCAAACTCATTCTTTCATTTAAAACACGCTTTCCTAACGAAACAAAATATAAATAATCGCAAACTGCTTTTTCAGGCTCGGCTATTAAAGTATCATCCATGATTAAATAGCCGGTGTATGCCTGTTTTTTGATTTTATAATACTTATAAATTGTTTGCTCATCTGTAAATTCTCTAGTTGCTTTTGTGGTTATTGAAGTTATTGAATATACAGTTTCTGGAATAATATTATAAAATGAAAGTGCACTCTCTAGCGATATATATGACGGAAAATAAGCCTTATTTGCAATTTTATTTTTATCGTGTATCTCCCCTTTTAAATAATAAACTCCTTTTTTTGGGCTTATTAAGTAGCCTAATTTTTTATATCTTGATAATTTGACAGCAGAAACTTCATTTGAAATATTAAAAATATTTACAAAATCTTGATTTGTAAATACTTCAAGATTATGCTCTTTTAATGCCTGTCTCACTTGTTGGAAATTCATTTTATTAACAACTTCGTTAATTATATGAACTTGCAAGAATTTTGTCAAGCATGGAGATCTTAAACTGCTAAATGTGGTAATATTTTATAAATGGCAGTACCAAGTTACACAACAGACCTATCATCACAAACAATTAGTGAATGTGAAAGTAACTCAACTCCTCTCGTATTTACGAATATAGGAACTGGGGCTGATGCTACAGAAACTGATTATTTTATTCAAAAAACAGCCTGTGTTTCAAAACCTTTTAACATTACAGCTGGTGGTATTTATGTTACGACGAGTCAGGCTATAACCACAAGTGGTCATTGTTTTTGGGCTTGGTATTATTTTGGTTGCCCAAATGCTTTATTGGGAGAAACTTCAGGTGGTATGCAAGCAATGGTGGGTCAATCGGTTAGTAATTATGATAAATGGGATATTTTTGGTTCTGATACTTATACTTACGGAGGTTGGAGATGTGTTCCAGTGGATATATTAAATATTGGTTATGATGATAGGGTTGGTTCGGGTAAGGGTTCATCTCCATATCTAATTTTTGGAGTATATGCAAACACCTCAACTGGTATTGGTAAGGGAAATCCTTTGGGTATAGATGTCATGAGATATGGCAGAGGAGAAATGAGAATAGCTGGGGGTTCATCTGGAGATGGATATGCTACTTTCTCAGGATTTGCTACAGAAAATGACAGTATAAATAATAGATGGGGATTATTCCAAGTAATTGACGGTGCTTATTTGTGGCAAGGTTTGATGATTTTAGGTTATGGTGCTTTAACTGAATTTACCGATTCTAACAAAAACATTCTGATTGCTAATACTAAAAAGGTACAGTCGGATTTTAATAAAATAGAAATTAGAAACGCATCAAGTATTATTAACTGGACAGGTATTCAGATTTCGTCTTTAGGAACAACTGCAAAAGGACTTTTTGTAATGACAGATAATGCAGATGTAAATTTAGATACTTGTACTTTTATTGACATGGGTACATTTACGTTTCAAAGTAATGCCGTTTCAATAGGAACTATTTTTAGACGCTGTGAATTAGTAACTCAAGGTGGTGCTCCTTTTACAAATTGTACATTTGATTCTACAAATGATACTGCCAAAGCACTTTTATCAAACAACCCTGCAAATTTGTCAAATTGTAATTTTATCTCAAGCGGTACAAAACACGGAGTTGAATTTAATACACAAGGTACATTTACTTGGTCAGGTAATATTTTTACAGGTTATGCATCAACAGACGGATCAACAGGAGACGAAGCGGTTTATAACAACTGCACTCCATACAATACAGGTCAAACACATCCAAGTTCCAATCAAGACAGTACTCTTTCATTAAGATCAGATGCTGGAGGGACATCGGCTACGGGCGAATCTTTTGCTGCAGGTGCTACAAAAATTCTTTCAGTAGCTAGATTTTATCTCAAAAAAACAGGCTCCCCAACAGGTAATGCAACAGCTAAAATATATGCGGTAACAGGATCTTCTGGATCATACACACCAACAGGAACTGCTTTAGCTACTTCCGAAAACTTTAATGTAGCTAATCTTACTGGAAGTTATGCTATGAATAGCTTCATATTTAAGCTAACAAACAGTATCACATTAACATCAACCACAAATTATTTTGTAGTTATAGATGTCAGTGCCACAACTTCAAGTGCGGGCAACACTATTGATGTGGGCTATGAAAACACAACCCCTTCTTTTGCCACAGGAAATGCGGCAACCTATGCTGTAACTGGTAGTACATGGACTAATCAGGCATACGATTTAATTTTTGATTGTTATACAGACGGTGCAATTATTCTAAATCTATCAGGCGGTGGTTCCACACCAACTATAAGAAACGCAATAGGCTGTTCAACATCAATCTCGGCTTCAGTTAATATATCCGTATATGTTGTGGATACGTCAAATTCACCTCTAAATGACGTTCAAGTTGCAATATTTAGAACAAGTGATGATTTAGAAATAATGAACAAAGACACAGGCTATGATGTTGAAGGAAACGGTTATGCAACAACCACATACAATGGAACAACCCCTGCAAACATATATCTAAGAGTCAGAAAGGCTTCAACCGGAACCAAATATATTCCAGTTTCATCAACAGGAACGATTCAAAGCGGTTCAGGTTATTCAACCACAATTACATTATCAATAGACACTAATGCCTAAACTGTTTTTAACAGTTTACTAATTTCTGTTTTTAAAACAGCTATTATCTGTTTTTGACTACGGGGCAAGAATTGACCAAGATCTTTTTCAAGAGATTTTTGGGGGAATTTTTCTAAATTTTCGATATCACTTTTTTTGATATCAATTATCTTTATGCTCTTTGAGAGTAAAAACCATATATCAAAAATATCTCTACCTTTATTCCTATTTTTTAATGCATCAAATTTTTCCAATAAAATTGATTCTCCTGACAAATGATAAATTTGAGGGAAAATCATAATTGGAAATTGTGTGTTTAGTGTTGAAACTTTTGTACCTAGTACTTTTTTTTGTTGGTGAAAATCAAGCCTAATACTAAATGGGTATCTAAACTCTTTTTGACTAAAAATTATTCTAAAACGTATTCCTTCTGTACCTTTATAGAAAGGTTTAATTATTAAATTAGGCAGTTCTTTACTTATTTTATTCTCAATACTTTTAAGTAAATTAATAATTTCGGAATTAGAACAACTTGTAGAAAAATCCAAGTCTTCAGAAAACCTAGGAGAGCCAAAAATTAACCTTAATGCAGTTCCCCCCTTAAAAAATAACTTGTTTGCTGTTCTCTCCTGATACAAATAACTTAAAAATGTAAGTTGTAAGTATTCTCTAAAAATACTATATTCGTCAATTTTAAAACTTTTTGATAAATATTTAATTTGATCTTTAGTAATCATATGTGTTTTTTAATCTCTTGAAATACTGTTTTATTATACATTCTCGCCCACTTTAAAAGTAATTTTTTATCGAGATTCGTCATATCGATTTCGTCCCAATCAAGATTTACTAATCCCTTCGAAGCGAAGTAAACATAGTCTAACAATGCTTTTTCGGGCGTAGCAATCAAAAAGTCTTCTTTTTTTTCAAATCCCCAAAATAGTTTAGTGTCAATTTTGGAATAACTATAATCTTTTTCATTTATTAATAAATGTTTTGATTTTTTTATAGTAATTCCTGTTATTTGGTATGAAAATGCAGTTATAATATTATGAAATGATAAAGCAGATTGCAACGAAACATATGATGGATAGCACAAAAAGTTTGATATTGTAAAATCATTTGTATCTTTTAAGGTAAAAAGATATTTGCCTTTCATTAAATTTTGCAAAATACCACTTTTACTAAGTCTCTGAATTCTTTTATATAATGATTGACGATTATTAGAACCCAAAACTCCTCCAAGCTCATTCAGGCAAAACAAAGGCAAATTCTTTGATGCTAATCTTTTGATTATTGTACTTAAAGTTAACGATTCCATAATTAGGACAATAATATACTAATTATTGAATCCTGTCAATTTTCTAAACAGTTTTTGTAATTACTTTTCTAATCAATCTTTGAAGAATATTGGCAAATAATCCCAAAATATCCAGACTATAAACGTCAACCAAAAGCCAGAGTAAAGTGAAGCCTCCAAACTTGTTAGCTTCCAATTTCCTAGTACAAAGTTATTAGGAAATAAATAGTAAATGGTTTACATATACTTGATTATAGTATATTTTTAAATTATCATCTCATTAATGAAAAAGGAAGTAACCCTTGTTATAACCGTCTGTTTGTTTCTTTTGGCTTATGTTTTAGATTATTTTGCTGGAAGTATTAATTTAGGCTTAATAAACCCCATGGATTTTTTAAATCAAACTTATTTTAAATTGTATCCAATGACTTTTGTTGCTGTGATAATTAGATCAGTTGCCATAACGCTTTCTACTACTTTAGTGTTATCTATAATGGAAAGGCAGTTTTTTAAAAAGATGATAATTTCGCTTTTTTTAGGATTTGTAGCTGAAATTTATGCATTTCAGATTTTAGCTACAGGAGCTAAAGTTACTCCAACTCTGTGGACCCTAGCAATTTCATACGGAGGCGCGCTACTTATCATTCCTATAGCCTTTTACATATTTGCAAGTATTGCAGACTTCCTCATTCCACAAAGAAAAAATGCGACACACCTACCCACTAACCAGACAGATAATTCTTCTTCCGTCCTTAATCCTTGACATAATTTAAACCAAAGGTTATAATTTATCAAATGTCTGGACTAAATAACATACTTAGAAGCTCACAAACAGTTTTTACATTTAACGATGTAGCTTTGATATTCAGGGAAACTAACAAAAAATCTATTATTTCCAAGGTCAATTATTATATAAAAAAAGGTCAACTGGTAAGAATTAGGAAAGGAATTTATGCAAAAGATGAAAACTATAATACATTTGAACTAGCTTCAAAAATTTATACACCTGCATACATAAGTTTTGAAACAGTACTTACACAAAATGGAATTAATTTTCAATTTTATAGTCAAATATTTATAGCTTCATATTTAACTAGGGAAATAACTGTTGGAAATCAAATTTATAAATTTAAAAAGATAAAGGACTCAATTCTTGTAAACCCTATTGGAATTGAAAATAAAAATAAAATATCAATAGCAACTAAAGAACGAGCACTATTAGACACTCTTTATATAGATGGCGACTACCATTTTGATAATTTAGATTCAATTAATTGGAATATAGTCAATGAAATTTTAGCAATTTACAAAAATAAAAGAATGAACAAAAATATAAATGAATTATATGCTAAATATCGACAAACATAGAAATATAATTTTTCAAATCTTAAAAGATATTGCGGGAGACATAGATATCTCCCCCATTTTAGGTTTTAAGGGTGGGACTGCAGCCTTAATTTTTTACGGCCTCAACCGTTTCTCGGTTGATTTAGATTTTGATCTTTTAGATGAATCAAAAGAAGACATTGCCTTCGAAAAGGTAAAAGAAATTGTAAGCCATTATGGAACAATAAAAGAAGCTCGCAAAAAAAGATTTAACTTAGTCTTTATTATTTCTTACGAGGAAAGCATGCAAAGTGTAAAAGTTGAGATAAACAGGAGAACATACGGGTCTAAATATGAGCTTAAAAATCACTTGGGGGTTTCGGTCTTAGTAATGACAAAGGAAGATATGTTTGCCAATAAATTAATGGCAATGTATGAAAGAATCGGAAAAACTAGCCGTGATATTTATGATGTCTGGTTTTTTTCGAAACAAAATTGGGAAATTAATAAAAAACTTGTTGAAGCAAGATCAGGAAAAATTTTTAGTGAAATAGTCAAAGCAAACATAAAAAGTTTAGAGAGAATGAGTGACAAAAATATATTAAAAGGTCTTGGAGAACTTTTAACCCAAAGCCAAAAAGACTGGGTAAAAGCAAAACTTAAGATTGACACTATTTTTTTGCTAAAATTGTTGCTTAACTAATCCCCAATCTCTGACTAGTTCTTTTAGCGACGAAATGTATCAATTCCGACTCATTTGATACAGTAATTATTAGTTGACAAGCACATTATTGATAGCGCAAACTGATTAAAGTTTAAGAGTTACTTATATAATTTAAGAATATGGCAGATACAATACTAAGCGGACGCTGGGTCGTATATTATGGCGCAGAAAATCGACAAAAACGAATTTGGAGAGATACAGTAGTTACTCCAACTGTAACCGATACAGTTAATGCTTTATATTCCGCACTACAAAATCAATTTGATGAGTTAACACAAATGGATGATGGTGTTCCAATGTCTGCTCAGACCCCTACTGAGTATACGATTGGTATTATTGATGCCGGAGATAAAGACCCATGGTTTATTGACAGAACTTCAGTTGAATATTTATCTGGTGGTGCTTTAAAAACTGCCAGTTGGGATAGAGTAACTGGAACAAACACTGGAATTTTAAAAATTGTTTGTAATAACACAGATATTGTCTCAGGAGATATTGGATTAGATATTACAATTGCTGGTAATACTGGAACTCTACTTGATGTCAAAGGAACCGGTGCTGGGTCTATTCTTTGGGTTAGACCGGATGATAACAGTGCAACGAACGATTTTGATGATGCAGGAACTCTAACCTGTAATGCACATACAGCTACTTGGACTTCAACGGCATCTGCAGGAGAATCTCTTTGGGCTAATATCTATACTCTTGGTACCATTGAATCAAACACTCATTTGTACATAAGCCAGAATGGTGCTAATCTAACCGCCTACAAAGATACAACTGATTGGTGGGGTGATGGACACATTGATATTCTAGTTAATGTTAAAGAACTCGGAGTTGAAACAGACGAAGGATATATTGGAGTTTTTGCTAGACAATATAGTAAAACTTATTCCTATTACACAGTGGACTTAACTAACGGAGGTCGTAACCCTATTCCCCTTCAAACAGGTAATGACTTGGATAACCAAACAGGTTACTGGACGTTTACAGGCACCTCCGGTACGGGAACATTTGTAGTTGGAGAAGTTATTTCTAAATCTGGAACATTTAAAAAGGGTGTCATTACGTCTGTTACTGGCTCCCCAGGTACAACCCCTACAATTGTTTATTATTTAATCGGCGATCCTATTACAAATTTTTCAAACGGTGATACATCTGTAACTGGTGCAACATCAGGAGCAACTGTAACCGCAGGAACACCAGCAGCAGCAGGACCTTCTGCTCTTGGCACTGCACCTGTTATCGTTCATGGGGGTTTAGCAGATGGTGGAACTAATGATATTGACGAAAATGGAACTCCTGAAAACTACTCTATAACAGTTGATTGTAACCAAAATTCTTTGGCTAATGTTTACCAACATTCAAAATACATAACAAGAAGAGGAGAGACAGCAACAACAAACACAGATGACTTACAAGGTCAATTTTATATCGGATCAGATTACAGATTAAGATATTCAGGCTCCATTACAGGAACATTTTCTGAAGGTAATACTTGTACTCAAACTACTTCAGGGGCAAAAGGAACAATAGTTGAGGTTAATACCACAGATAAAATCGTGATACTTCGCAATTCAAGAGGCACATTTGATACAACAAATATTGTAACAGATGATACAGCAAGTGGAACATTTACTCCAAACTCAGAAGCCTCGGCTGTTACACCTATAGCAGCTGCACCATTCGGAACTTTTGCTGGAGGAAAGTTCTTCTGTGCACCTGGAGTTGTACTATCTGATTATTTAACTGCTGATGCTAATAACTTTCAATTGGTTGATGATAATGGAACAGTACGTCTTGCACCCACTAAAGCAACAATTACAGTAAGTAATACCAGAGCCGGTGATAAAGTTGCAGTCTTTAGATTGACAGGATCTGGAGCCGATATTAATAAGGCTGAGTATAATGCAACAGTTCAGTCTCAGGCTACGACAACGGTAGTTTTAGGTGTACCAATTACGACAGATTCACCCGGAAAATCTGCGGGAGGTGTTATAAGACTTGTTGACACTTCTGCTACTAAAGAATATCGGTTAAGGTTTTCGTCTTGGACTAACACTCCAAACGGAACATTTAACCTAGCCTATACAAACGTTGCCTCTGCAGATTCTGGTACTACCACAACCAACATAACAGAAACTGGAATTGGCACTGCAAGTTTTGTTGGAGATTTAGTATTAAACGTAACCCAATCTAATGCAGTTTCATATGTTACAGCGATAGTTGACGCTAACAATGTGACAATATCCCCAGCTATTACCGGACAAACTACAGCTGATAACATTAAATTTAATGCTTTACCAGTTGCAACTACAACCTCACCACAAGACACATGGTATGTACCATTTATTGATTCATACGAAACAACAGGGTCATCAGGTACACCTGGTTCAGAATCTGTAACAATTACACATTCAACAACTGATAGTGATATTTTTATCAGAGTTCGTGCAAGACAGGCAGGTAATATTTTACCATTTGAACAGGATAGCTCAGTAGTTGGAGCCAATCCTACAAACGTATCAGTTGTCCGAACAACCGATACGATATTTGTATAAGTTTAGATAATAATTATGTCAACATATTATAAAAAACACGAATTATCACTCTCGCTAAATGGTGACAAGATTCAACATATTGCCAGAAATGCTTCAGGGGTTGTGGTTTTTAGAGAAAGTTCAGAAAAGGCACTAAAAAGAGCAATAGATGGGACATCAAAAGAAGCTACTAAGGAGGTTATCGTCAGTGAACCAGTAACCGAGGAGGAAATATTTGCACCAACTCAAAAAAGGGTTACAAGAGGCTCAGACGGTAAATTTATAAGTAAAAGTCAGCTGGACACAGATGAAGATTTGAAGAAAAAATCCTTCTGGAACAAGCTCACTTCATGAGATATGAACAAGGGGACCAAAAAAGAATTAAAAAGTACTAAGATTGTTAGAGAGTTTGGTGTAAACGACCTTGTTAAATATAAAGAAAAGATAAAGAAAAACATTTTAGTCTTTGAAGAGGCAATTGTAAAAGAAAAGACTGAAATGGAAAGAGTTGACGGAATGATTGACGCACTTAAGAAAGATATCAAAGAAATAGATCAAGTTTTAGTCAAATGATTCATTACTATCTAAGAAACATCCATAAGACTAAAAACTACAAAGGTAACTTTCAAAAAATTATTGATTATTTTTTGACTTTTGTTGGAGACATTGAAGTTAAAAAAGACACTGAGGAAAAAGCAGTTGTTTATTATTTAGGAACACCAACTGTAGCCCACTTGAAACTAGAAAAGACGGGGCAAGTTACTGTAACAATTTCAAAAGATGACAATGTGACCATTAATTTAATCAATAACATTGCACAAAGCTTAGGATTTAGAATTTATAATCCACAAATAAACGCCTACCTACCAAATGATGTAAACATATTTGATTTGACCACTATCAAACAGTCTTCGACTGTAAAAAATGTTATAAGTCAGTATCACTTAACTCCTCTATTTCAGTATCGCGATACTCTTATATTCTTTTGTCTAAACAAAAAAATGGAAGTTGTTTTAGTTAATCGTCATTTACTAGAATATCTTTTAACAGCTAATAATCAAGATCTAATAGCTAATGAGTTTTCGATAAAAGTAGCTGAAAATATTTCTCAATTTATTGCATTGTTTGATAGAGGTTTAATTAGTTTAAATTTCCAAAACTATTTAAATGATGACTCAAAAATAATTAACTTAAGTGGATTTAATCTACGAAAATTACCAGTAGACACACGGTTGCAAGTCATAAATTTTAAATTTGATGAAGTGAACCAAAGTTTTATACAAACTGATACCACAAACGCTATTCCAAAAAAATATTTGGTCCTAAAAATTGGTCAGGATTATAATTATAGAATGGTAGGAAAAAAATTAATAAAATTTTTAAATGTATCAATTTTTAATTAACAATGGCAACACTAACTTTTTTTAAATATGAGAGAGTAATCCAAGTTGATGGTCCTCAGACATCAGTTACAATTCAGGATTTACTAAACCAAATCAGGCTCTATGAAGAAAATTTAAATAATTTAGATTATGGTCATATCGCAAATGCATACGGAAAACAGGCTTTGGGAGCAGGTAGTTACATCGGAGTTACTTTAGAGCTTATAAATGATTGGAGAATTGCCTTTGAAGCAAGAAGTGGACCAGATACTATTGGATGTACAATTTCAGGGGGAAATTTAGTTGCTATAAATCAATATGGTAATAATCCATTAAAGGCTACCGCTTTTACTCAAGTCAACATTGCCCAGTCTTCCTCCCCCACTATTATCCAGGCTGATGCTAATTACGGTATGCTTTATATGTTGGAAAGTATGCGGGGCAGGAATAGATCAGTTGGCGCAATTTGGTATTGGAACCCAACTAGTGGAAACGACTCAAATGACGGTTTAACCCCATCAAATGCGGTTGCAACATTTAATAAAGCCCAAACCTTGGCAACAGCGGGTGCAGGTGATATTATATTTGCGCTAGCAACAGCCGTCGGTGGTGTTGCAACTACTACAGAAAATATAAATGTTACTAAGGCATCTCTTAAAATAAGAGGTGCTGGTTATCAGTTCCAGATAATTCCAAGCTCACCAGGTTCCCCCACTGTCAATATTACTGGTGACTCTGTGGAATTTGAAGGATTTTATATAGGAACTGCAGCTGGTGGAACTGATAATGGAATAGAAATTACTGGTGATAACGCCCTAATTAAAAATGTCTGGGTAAAAGAGGTAACAGGTAATGGGTTACAGGTTACAGGTTCTACAAGAACACAGATCGAAAATTCAGCGATTGAAGATTCTACTCTAACAGGGATTAAGATAGGCGCCAGCACTTCTAGAACCCTGATTAAACAATGTATATTGTCAGGCAATGACGCGGACGGTGTCGATTTGGGAGGTACAAGTATTACTGACAACATCTTTGAAAATAATTTAATTTTTAACAATACTGGTTATGGAGTTGATGTTGGAGCAGGAGTTATAAGAACAGGCGTTAGACTTAACCATACTTTTTCAGGCAACACATTAGGAGCAACTAGAGACTTAGGAACCGCTACATTTATAGAAACCCCTGCAGGTGGCGCATCAGCATCAGATATTGCCGATGCTGTTTGGGATGAAATAATTGTAAGTCATACAGTACCTGGAACAGCAGGACAGGTGTTAAAAGCAACAAAACTAAAAGCTACTCTTGCTTCTCTAAAGTAGCTAGATTATTATTAGCGTATGAATATTGGACTACCAGAAATAATTTTAATTGTTTTAGTTTTAATTATCTTTGTTGGTAGTAAAAAAATGACAGAAATGGCCAGAAGTGCTGGTGAAGCTGGACGAGAGCTTAAAAAGATTAAGAAAGAATTTAGTGGAGCACAAAAAGAAGTTGAAAAAATAAAAGTGAAAGGAGGTGTTGATCTTTAAATGTCAAAATTAGGAACACCTGAAATTTTAATATTAGCCCTTTTGGTTGTAGTTTTTTTTGGATCCAAAAAATTACCAGAATTTATAAAGTCAATAGGACTTGCAGTCAAAGAGTTCAAAAAATCAGTCAGTGAATAATAAATCTAGTATTCAAGAAAATATTAACCGTTATTTTCCTCTTCTTTCAGAGGTTAGAAAGCGTCTTCTTTTTGTTGTTGCTATTTTTCTTCTTTTTGGAGTCGTTGGCTTTTTCTATTATGAAAAAATAATAGTTTTTATAATTAAATTAATCGATTTAGGAGAAGTGAATATAGTCTTTACATCACCTTTTCAATTTTTAAACCTTGCTGTTAGCTCCTCTTTATTAATAGCTACTATTGCAACAATACCTATCTTAATATATCAGTTACTGATATTTTTGAGGCCCGCATTAAAGGTAAAAGAGTACAGATCTGTAATTGCTTTTTTACCTCTTTCAATATTTTTGTTTATAGGCGGATTTGCATTTGGTTTTTTAATGATGCGTTATGTTGTATCTATTTTCTATTCTAAATCTCTTGAACTAAATATCGGAAACATGCTTGATATTAGTAAATTATTAAGTCAAATATTAATTACATCATCTTTAATGGGAATCGCCTTTCAATATCCAATTGCAATGAGTTTACTTATGCGATTTAAAATTGTTTCGCTTGAAACTTTTGTCAAACAAAGGCCTATTGCATATATTATTGCTATTTCTTTTGCTGCCTTTATGCCACCCACTGATATTTTATCCTTGATTCTTTTGACTTTGCCTCTTATACTCTTATTTGAAATAACATTATTCTTAAATAGAATACTTAGAAAGGGAGTGATTTAAATTGTTGCAAAATATAGGCACAACTGAAATTATAATTATTGCAGTAGTACTCTTAATTCTTTTTGGAGGCAAAAAACTTCCAGAGCTTGGAAAAGGAATTGGGGATTCTATTAAGGAATTTAAAAAATCAGTAAGTTCTAAGTCAGAAAATTAAAATTTAGCGCATGAATTATTTATTTTCCCTTGTGGGACCTTTTTTTATTTTGTTGGTCGAAAAAGCTCTTCCTTATCCTTATATTGTTGAGGAAATATATAAATTCTTCTTAGCCAAATCTACAAATAGCATTAAAATGTCTATAGCCTTGGGTCTATTGTTCTCAGTTTCCGAAGCGATGTTTTACTTAATGAATTCTACCTATACTCTAAACCCTATTCTCTATCCTCTACGCCTACTTTCAGTAACTCCAATGCATATATCAACTATTTTGGTAATGCAGTACTTTAACAAAAAGGGCATTTGGTGGCTTGGCCTAATCTTGGCAATCCTAATCCATTATCTTTTCAACCAAATCGGTCTTGCGGGTTCCGAACCCGTAATGTAATATCTTTATATGCCTGCCAAAAATGCTATTAAATTCTATATTCCAAATTCAATTTATCATATTTATAACCGTGGAGTTAACAAAGATTTAATTTTTAAAGATGAACAAGATTATAAGGTTTTCTTAAATTATTTAAAAGAATGTCTTTCACCCGTTGAAGACGGTTCACGATTCCAGGTTCGGAACCTGAAAAGTTTTTACACTGAAATTGAGCTTCTGGCATTTTGTTTGATGCCAAATCATGTACATCTTTTAATTAAACAGAAAGATAAAAATTCAATCAAAAAATTTACTAAATCGCTTTTTACAAGATATAGTATGTACTTTAACAAAAAATATAAAAGGGAAGGTCCCCTATTTCAAGGTAAATACAAGGCAGTAAATGTAATGAATAAAGATTATTTACTTGATATTTCAAGATATATACATAAAAACCCATTAAAGTTTATTAAAAATCTGACTGACACTTATTCCAGTTATGCTCATTACATGGGAAATATTAACTTAAGTTGGGTCAACAAAGATATTGTCCTTGAATATTTCAAAGAAAGCACCTTCATGCAGTATAACAACATAAAAACCTATAAATATTTTGTTGAGGAATTTAAATACAGGGACGAAAACCTAGATTTAACCCGATCTGATTCATAACTGGTTCATAACGGGTTCCGAACCCGTAATTTCTATCACTCGCTAAGTACATTTTGAAGGTCAACATAGGCTTCCTTTTGATCATAAACTACCTTTACTCTGTCTCCTGCTCTTTCTATTTCAATAGCAGATTTACCAGAATCAATAATTTCCAAAACTGTCTCATCTACCACGTTTTGGTATGTTTTGACTACACCAGATAAACTTACTAACTTTACAATTTTGATAGCTTTATAATCGATTGTAGCGGTTCCAAGGACCTCTTTATTTTGACTTGCGTAAACCGGTAAAACCAATTTCTTAACACCAATTGATGACAATAAACCTGAGATTGTAGAAACCACTAAAAAGACAGCCAGTTTGTCATATAGGTGTTTTTTCTTGCTATGTAATACTACTTCTTTGGCTGTCTCCTTACCCAAGAGTTTTCTCATATAAACAGTCATAAAGACAAACCCTGTTGCAATTGTGATGACTATACCCCAAACAGCAATTGCCTGACTACCACCCACAAAACCTAATATTGATCCGGATGATGACGCAAGGGATACTAGTTCTTTTAATTTTTCAACCTGCTCTTTAACTGAGTTTATTTCTAATTCAGCCTCCCTGTAGGCTTTAATTTTAGCTTCAGGTGTAACACCATCTTTTAACAAATCTTTAGCTTTATTTAGACTAACTCCGATATTGCTTTTAAGGGTAATTCCTTGAGCAAAATAAGCAGTTTTTTCTAAAGGTTTAACTAAATCATCAGTTTGTTTTAAAAGATTGTCTATCTCAGTTTCGCTAATCTGCCAAACATCCTCAACTCTAACTTTAACTGTTCTTGTTTCTCCCGGTTTTAATGTAAAATTACCTTCAACATAGAGTTGATCTCTTTCAGTGTCATACTTTACCTCTGCGCCCGCATCAGTTTCAATTATATGTTCTTTCTTAACTTCTTTGGGCAGGTAATACTTCAGGGGAACTTCTTGCGAAATTAAAATTGAAGGATTTGTAATTAAAGTTTTAATTACCAAACTCCCCTCTTCTAACCAATTAGCAATCAGGACCGTTTTGGAGCCATTAATCATTAGTTTTTTATTAGCAAATAGAAGCGCTCGAAGTCCAAGTACTTTATTTTTAAGTTTTTTATCAAGTGAAATGTTATTAAAACTGGACTCAATTACTAATTTTCCCTTAGGTACTTTATTGATTGCTAAAACATCAAGTATTAAATCATCTACTTTATTTTTAACATCTAAATAAGAATTAGAATTCCATGAATTTAATATATTATTGCTTGCAATTAAATTGTTTTCAATTAACAATGAATTTGCCTCATTTTCTGATATTTTCTTATTAATCAAGGATAATATTTTTTCGGATGTGGTTAAATAAACTGATGATCCACGAAGTTCTTTTAAAAGCGCATTAGATTTGCCATAACTTGCAATTCCAGATTGTACAAACCCTAAAGAATTATTAATTGCCTTAATTTCTTCATGAAGTTCATCTCCTTCTTTTAAACCCCAAGTGTCTCGTAAAAAATTTATTTTGCCAAAGAATGAATTCGATGAAGTTGAATCACTTTCATCACCAATAATATCTTTGGCCTCACTTAGGTTATCTAAAATTTCTCGATCTGTAAGTTTAACCCAATCTTTATTTGTCTTATCAATAGTTGTGTCCAAAAACAATAAGTTGATATATAACTCGTTAGCAACTGTTTTACTTGTTTGTATTTTTTCACTTAAATCAATGTCTTGGACCTCTTCAAGGCTATTTTCTATAATTGGTTTATTTACAAGTTGTTCTAATATCAATCTTGTTTCATTTGAAGTTGTTTTGATATTCTCGATATTGGTTGAGGTTACTGTTGTAACGATATTTTCTCCACTAGTTAATTTTCTTGTGGCATATGACCAAACATCAGCCACAATATTGTTAAAACCAGTTAATGTCCTACCAGAATATCCCCAGACAGCGGAAGAGATGTCGTTAGTCGACGGACTACTGTCTACAGCCTCATTAATTTCGAAGCTTTTATCTATACACAAATGATCTCCATTTGTATCGCAACACATTTCACTTCTATAATAACCAGTTGTTGTTGGGCTTGAAAATGTATATCCGTACCATCCATCGGCTGTTGAAGATATTACCTGGTCTGTGATTAAAGCAGTTCCATCTGAATTTTTAACATTAAGTGTACAGCTTGCACCGGTATCGATTGTATAATCATCGTTATACAAATATTCACCTATTGTAGTATCTGCAGCTAGAACTGTATTTACTGATAATAACAAGAAAGCTACCCCCATTACGAGAGTAGCTATCTTTGCACGTATTACGTGTGGTTTATATAATTTATTTTGGGCAGAACTCATATTACTTTCCTTTTACCGCATTTTTAAACTCTTTTATAGAATCGCCAATTCCTTTTGCAAGCTCTGGAAGTTTTTTGCCTCCGAAAAAGACCAAAAGTAAAACAGCAATTACTATAATTTCAGTTGCTCCTATATTTTTTAACATTTAATAAAAACTCACCTCACTTTCCATTAGATAATAGTATGGTCCTTAAAGAAATATCTTGTCAAGAGGCAAATTGTGTTCGGAGTTATCTAATCATTATCTTATCATAAATATCAACATTAGCCTTGATATTGCGAAAGGTTTTGTTCTTGACAGAACGATAAGCAATTGATACGATTACTTGTATGGTTAATCTGTCCTACCATTTATCTGAAGGTTTAGAAAAAAATCTTAAGGAAATTGAAGCTTTGCGTACTAAAGTTTTAACCACGCCAATTCTACCAAAAAATGAATTTAGGCTCCGTTGGGAAAGTAATATTAATAAAACATATTGGGGTTTAACTTTAGCTGATAACCCCTTAACTAAAAATCAAATAGCTAAACTTTTAGTTAATCCCCTACCTAAAAAATTATCTGACCCACAAAAGGAAGTTATAGCTTATATGAACACCTTGCAATATATTCGAAATAATTGGTTAATTGATGTTTTAGAAATTTACAATTTATCCTGTAAAAGTATTTTTGGTTCAACTATTTCCTACTATAGATCAAAAGAGGCCGGAGTAAAAAAGATTTTAGAATTTATTGAATCGGGCAAGATCCATCCTGTTATTCAGGCAGGATTATTACAAATTGAGATAATAAAGCTTTCACCATTTGAAAACGGTACCGGCAGAGTCGCAAGACTTCTTTCTCATCTAATATTAGGAAAATTTGGCTATGACCTAAGAGGACTTTTAGTTTTAGAGGATTATTACAGAGAAGATTTGATTTCATTAAAAGAAGCTACAACCTCTATTGAGAGGTACAAAAATGCGACATATTGGCTTGAATATTTTACAGAAGGCGTCAAATTGGGAATGGAAAAAGTTTTAAAAAATCTTGAAATTACAGGTTCCGAACCCGTAAGGCAGTTTGGCTGGAAACTTACAGATAGACAAAATAAAATATTAGAAAGATTGGAAAATCCAAACTTAAAAATAACCAACAAAGATGTGCAAAAGATGTTTGGGGTTTCCCAAATTACAGCCTCACGTGATTTGTCAAAAATGGCAAACCTAGGAATTTTACTCCCCCACGGCAAAGGCAGATCAGTCTTTTACACAAAGTGAGGTGGACTGTGGGAGAATCGAACTCCCGTCTTCGCAATGCGAATGCGGTGTATTACCTCTATACTAACAGCCCAATCCCTTATTATAATGGTATTAATGCCTAAAAGAAATCTAAATTTATTTGGGTTAGTGGGTGTGTTGTTTTTGATCATAACCCTTACCATTGCTGTTTGGGCAACAGACAATCCTCTAAAAAAATATCTTTTAAAATCAAAGGCTTGTGAAAGTGCCCAAGAGTGTGCTGACTCAAGAGTTCGTCAAGCGGAAAGAAAAGCTGCCTATGAAGGTGGGGAAGAATGGCAAACTGAAGATGGGACTCCTTGTAGAGGGTCTGATTGTTTGTTAATTCAACAAGGAACAAAAAAAGTAAAGCTAGAGTTGATGCAGAAAATACAGCCTGTACGGAAGCTAACGGAATATATGATCCCGCAACAGGAGGTTGCACAGCAAAACCATTAACAGCGGAGGAAGAAAGAGCTGAACAAAAAGATTGTGAGGCGTCAGGATGGATTTATAACAACGGCAACTGTACACCAAGAGTTGATCCAACAACTTTTTATAATGTGGCCACAGGTCAGGCAACAAGTGCTGAAATAGCGTTGGTGACATCTTATTGTCAGGCAACAAGCGCAACACAAAACCCTGATTGCGGACAGCAATCAATTCAAACCTTAAGCACAAATACATTAATTACTATGTATAACGACCCAGATATTATTTCAAAAATGAAACAACAAGAAGTTGTATTAGAACAATACGTAAACACTGCAAATGCTAATAAAGCACTACAAAAATTTGCCGAGTCAAATGGTACTTATGTCTACACCCCAGAAGAGGCAGAGGCTGTGAAACAACTTTGTTTTCAGGAAAATGGTGGACCTGTGCAGGCATGCACAGACCTCAAACAATTTAGTTTTGATTATCTAGATTCTCAAGCTGTAATCCAGTTTGATCAAAATATTGAAGAATATAATGCTCAAAATCCAAACGCGCCATTAACAATTTCCTACAAACCAAACCTTGCCCCACTTGGATCCTTTGAAAATCCAATTTCAAATGTCCTAGGCCCAGAATTTTCTGCGACAATACCTGATCCTCCACCATCACTTTGGGAATCTTATTGGAATGAACTTATATATGGCAATCCAAATTTAGAAATTACAGGATTGGGTACTTATGGTTTAGGTGGTGGGAATGCTGTCCTTATTCCACCGCCCGCAAGTGCACTAGATCCAAATAATCCACAGGGTTTTCAGAATTGGATATCAGCTCAAGTGTATGGAATGGGGTCAGGTGCTGTTGTTGGAGCTTTGGTTCTTGGTGGCGAATTGCTACCTTTTGCCCTTCCAGCTCTTGAAACACAAGCATTGGTGATTCTTTCAAATCCAGTTATAGCCACTGGTTTACAACTTGTTCAAGCAGCCACAGCGGGTTATCTTACATATGGGGCGATTGACTGTGCTATTGGACCTGGATTTATATGTCAAAATGCTTCCATAATGGCTTTTGTTGGTTACAATGCCGATCCGTACGGATTTACCCAATCATTTAACCAAGGATTAAGAACAATTTATAATACTGGAAAAATACTTTTTCAGGGTCCTAGTCTAGAATTCGGACTTGGTTATATGTCTGGTGGTAAACCTGTTTCGAATGTTGGAACTGTTGCTAGTGGTGAAACATATTATGGACCACAGCTAATTACAATTGAGCAAGATGGTACTACTTCTTTTAGTTTTTGGAATCCAATTACCAGATCATATCAACCATATGAATATGTTCCACTAAATGAAATAATTCCAGATAGTGCAATTGTCCAAGCAGTACAAAGTCTTGATGATCCAATTTCATCAGCATTAGCACCCCTTGTTGAAATTCCAAATCCAAATTTAGCTGCGGTGATATCAGGAACAGCATTAATGATGGGGCCAGATATTACAAATGGAATTATTACAAATTCACCAAGTTTAGAGAGTCAACTAATTTCAACGCCCTCATTTCCCTTAAGTCCGTTGGTGATTGATTTTACTCAAGTACAAAATAGCATTACTGATTTAATTGGTTTACCTCACACAATTTCTCTTTCAAAATCGCCGATTACAGATAACGGATGGTCTTTATATTCTGTGGGTGGGCCAAATGCAAATTTTATAATTCCCGATTTTCCTGAAGGTCAAAACGGAGTTGTGATTCAAGTTTCATCTGATCCGATTCCAATTACAAGATTGCAAATTGCCGATCCAACAAATCCAAATGGTTTTAGGGTAATTGATCTAATTCCTGGAGAAAATATAGTTGTTGGAAATACAACATTGAACTTCAATTTAAATTCTCAAAATGTTCCTATTTTAACGGTTAACACTTCCCAAGTATTTTGGAATTCTATTACCCACCTCCCCACTCCTTTTGAAATTTGGAATGGGGTTAAAAGCCAGATAAAACTTAACAATACTCAAAATATATTAGCAAAGAGCTTAACGGAACCATTTTCTGATGAATTCAAGGTTGCAAGATACGTATTTAGACGTACAGATCTTACCTCTTTGGTAACTGACCCAACCACAGGTGAGATATTGGATAGTTATGAAATTTTGCTTAGCAAAGTTGAGAATCTTATGACTAATGAGGGCTATACCCCATTGGAAGCGGTTAATATAATTTTAGCAGAAGGTAAGGAATCATTAGAGGTTGATCTCGACGAAATCGCAATCATATTTATTGACCAGGATTCATTAAGTGCAAAGGTATTGTGTAATTCTAAAATTGATTGTCTAGAAACCCCAATGCTACAGAAGGCACTCCTAACAGATTTGGGAGTTAAATCTGAAGTAATTCTTGGTATAGGAGGCACTAAAGGTAATCCTGATTTTCCCTTTGCACATGGCGCGCTTCTTGTTGATAATGAAGTTATAGGTTACAACTTAATCCCACGGCCGGTTAATGTATTCCAAAGATTTGCAGATGCAGTGAAATGGGGTAATTTTACAACTTCAATCAGTAAAGCTGTCCAGCAAACTACCCTACCCCAACTTAGTTTAACCACATCCTCCCCTGCCGTAGCTGGTGCAAATTTGGGTGTGCGGACAGCTTTTGAACTAATGATTTATAGTGCAGAATATCAAATCACAAATCTTGTTTATTTAGTCCGCGATTTATTAAGAATTTCAATCACTGCCACACCAACTGACATTTGGAATGGGATTAAAAACAGTAATTTTGTAACTAAATATATTGTTGACCAGCGAGGCCGGTTACCTTGGTTAAGAACCCAAAATATGACAAAGCAGATACTGTCTCAGGCACAGGCCAATATAAAAAAGGATTATACAAATATTATGCAAGCGTTTTCATCTCATTCCATGTCTCGAGCAAAGTCGGCATCTACAATTCCTTCAACAGATCTGGGACGCCAAGTATTAAAAATTATGAAAGGAATTACTCCGGATTCACGATTTCCAAGTTTTAATGAGGCCGTTACCAATCTGGATTACGCCAGAAGTTCACTGGCAGACAAAATTTTGTTAGTAAATTCTTTAAATGAAGCAAAAATAATATTATCCCAAAATGGCGTAAGTCTCTACAATGCAACACGTGGATTTTTACCATCAGGAATTACTGCCCAAACACTTTCAAGTAATGAAATTGTAATAGATCCGAACACTCTCGCCGATTGGACAATCTTCAAACCAACTCTTATACATGAAGTCGTACACATAGGTTTGAACCGCGTAGCAGATTCTATAACCAGTCAACTTACAACAGGCGGTAATAAAGTTGGCATCATCCAACTACAAGGGGCCTTATTTGCGGTTGAACAAGAAGACTGGGGATATGTCTATCAGGCACGTACCGCGATTCATGAATTAACAACAAATAGCACTTTAACGGAGCAGCAAAAAAACGAATTGCAAGGTGCCGTGGACGAAGCAATGGTATTTTATAACTGGGTGGTCTTTGGTGATGTAATACCAATTTCAAATTCTTTGAGTTTAAGTATATGGGCAAACGATCTTCTTGATGCATTATTCCCACCACAAGCTCCAGTTGGGGCTAAAGTAGACTTAACTTTATTCAAAATTGCAGGTACAACAATAAATTCTGATACTTTGGCAAATATTAGTAAAGCCATTCAAAAATATATTCCAGATGGATGGACGGGTATGACACCAACTCAATTATTTTTAATTGGAGCAGCACCAGGAATACTTTTGATTATATTTGCAGTGGCAATAGTTTTAGGAATTATTTTATCTCCATTTTTTATACAAAAAGACATCCCAGTTCCACAATCAATTATTAATCCCCCAGCAATTGAAACACAGATTGTCCAAACTCAAATTGCTCAAACGCAAACTGCACAAAATAATCCTAATCAACCAAAAACCATATCTGACTTTGCCATGGGAATAATGTCAAACTGTGTCCAAGGTGACTGGGGTTACTTTAATGCCTGTGTAGGACAATTCTTTCATGGAATTATATTAGCAACCACTGATGGAATAATTCCGATATTCGGTGGTATAAGCGATAGCCCAACAGAACATTATTGGTGCACTGATCTTGTATGGGATTCAGCAATTGCAGCAGGTTATTCTTTTTCCTATGAAATTGCGGGGGCATTAAATATGTATGATGACTTTATTGCCAATGACTCAGTTGTTCTGTCAGAAAATGCAAATTACGATCCAGTATCTGGAAATGTTGAGTCAGGAATGGTGGCCTTTGTATCAAAACCCCATTTAGACGGTTCCTATTCTGTAGCCCATGTAGGTATAGTATCTGAGATTATTACCACAGATACGGGTACATATGAATTAGACAACCAAGGGAGACTTGTTATGTACAACGCAGACGGAACCCCATACTATATTAGAGGGTTTGGTGATATAGAAACTTATGCTCAAAATCAATAAAAAAATTATAATAATATCTATTGTTGTTGCAGTAGTAACATTGTTTCTATTTCTAATGATACAGAGCCAGCCGAAGACGGATCGATCAAAAGAAGAGATTGCTCTTGAATATGAATATGGAAAATTTATTCAAGATGAAATAATCAAAAACCCATTTATATCAAAATTGCCCATAAAAAACGGTGAATATATCATTTTATATAGCAGTATTAAACAGCAAATTGTGGTTATTTTTTACGATAAAACGGAAACAGTTGAAAATCTGAAACTTAGATTTCAACCAGAAATTGATAGAACGTTAATAGAAATTGGGTTAGATTTAGACAGCATCATAGTTAACTGGGAAATTGTAAAATAAAATTTAACATAAACAACACAGAATTTCACTCATGGCTTGGGCAGTAGTTTGAGGCTAGTGGTATACAGATTGATACTAATTTGTATATTGACACCATACATTTTAGTGGTAAAATGTATAGTAATAACATGATTTACAAGAGAAAAATAGAAGTTAATATCGATAAATTCTTGAGAGAAAAGGGCGGGAAAATTCTTTTTATCTGGGGGCCAAGAAGGTCGGGGAAAACCACAATACTAGAATTATTAGCCAAAAAATATAATACAAAAATATACAATTTTGATCTAATAAACCAATCAAAAAGGTTCTTTCCCGATGAGTTCCACCTGGAAAAAATAGCCAAAGAAAATAAGTTTATTCTAATCGATGAAGTTCAAAATTCCCCTGAAAGTTCTAGGGCATTAAAAATACTAGTTGATGTCTATAAAAAAAGAATAATTGCAACAGGATCAAGCGAACTAAGACAAAAGGCAGGAAAAGATTTTGACACCTTAACAGATAGATTTAAAGAAATTTATTGTCTTCCAATTTCAATTAGTGAAATTTTAAGTTTCAATGACAATAATTTGTTAGATAATATTCAAGAAAAACTACAGATATTTGGATCCTATCCTGAAATATTACTTGGAAAGTTATCAGAAAGTGAAAAAATCGAAAAATTAGAAATGATAGTTGATACTTATGTTATAAAAGATGTTGTAAATATTTATGATTTAAAAGATGCAGATCTGGCAAAACGAATACTCTCAAAAATTGCACTTCAACTGGGAAGTGAGGTTTCCTTAAGAGAAATTTCAAACTCTTTAAACGCAAATGTATCTACTGTTAGTAATTATATCGAAATATTTATTAAAAATTATATTTTAATTCCCCTTCCCTCTTTTAAAACAAATATTAGAAAGTCTGTATCGGAAAATAGAAAATTGTATTTTTATGATCTAGGTATAAGAAATGCATTAGTAAAAGACTTTAGGGAATTAGAATTAAGGCCTGATGCTGGAGGTGTTTGGGAAAATTTAGCCATAATTGAATTTGAAAAACAGAAAAAAATAAACAATCTTTTATTAAATTATTATTTTTACCGTGAATACGGCGGTAAAGAAATCGATTTAGTAATTGAAGATTATAAAAAAAATTACATTTGTGTTGAAATTAAAAAAAATAAAGGAAAAATAAATGAAATTTTTCCCCTAGACCACAAAACAGAAATTCTCACAAAAGAAAACTTTATAGAAAAATTTGACGAAAAGTAGACTAATAAGTTGACTAATATTAGACTAATCACCACATCTTGTAGCCAACTGTTAAAACTTTGGAGACTTTAATAACTCCAGTATCAGCTGGTAAGTTCTTTTCTAATTGACTAACAGTATCAAGTTTGCTAGTTACAGTTGATGTTGTTGGTGAGGTTGTCTCTTGAATTAAAACAATTTTCTTTAAAAACTTTAAGTTTTTCAAAGCTATTGTATTAGCTTTTTTCTTAGCATCTTTAAGGGCCAAGGCATATGCTTCTTTCTCTAACGCCTCTTTATCCCCCACTTCTAATACAGGTTGTGTAACAACAACCGCACCTAAACCATATAGAGTTGTAATAATTCCATTTAAATTGTTAAGTTGTGTAGTCTTAATTCCCATTGATGAAGTTGCTTGAAACCCTGAAGCACCTTCTTTAATTGCTGAAGCTGGATAAATAGTTACCTGGGACTCATAGATATCACTTTCTGGAATACCTGAAGTTTTTAATGTTTCTTTAACTTTTGTAACATTACTAATTACTTCATTTGACGCTTCCCTAGGATTATCTTTTGAGGAAGATAATGAAAAGGTAATTGTTGCAGTCTTTGCTGGGGATGAGACACTACCTACTCCTGTAACTGTTGTCACCATGGGTGAAGAAATAATTTGATATAAAACAAGAAAAAACACTCCAAGTATAATTAATCCCAAATATTTTTTGAATACAGATACGGCAGGTTCCATAAATAATATAATACGACAATTACTTTAAGACTGTCAATGGTGATAGTTTTACACCATTTTTGGCAATCTCAAAATGAAGATGCGGTCCAGTAGACCTTCCCGTTGAACCCATTTTACCCAAAGAGTTACCTCTTCCTACTCTTTGACCTACTGTTACATAGATTTGTTGCAAATGGGCATAAAGAGTAGCGTATCCATTACCATGATCAATCCTAACATGGCATCCATATCCCCAATTCAAACACCCCGCGTAAGTCACAGTCCCAGAATCGGCCGCTAAAACATTAGGTACTCCACGGTTGGCAATATCTAAACCTGGATGATACCATGCAAAATTTTGAGAAATTGACCCATTTGTTGGCCAAACAAAATTTCCAGATGCAACAACAGAACCAGCGTCAGGCGTAAGTTGTCTAATCCTAGGAGAGGTAACAGCTTCAGCAGGTTTAACACCTTCTGGAACAATAACTACTTGGCCTATGGCAAGCTCAAAAGTTTCATCATTACTAAAGGTGTTAAATGGAAAGTCAACTATACCCTGTGCCTCTGTATCATAACGCTTCGAAATAGAATAAACAGTATCACCCTTTATAACTTTATGGGCTATTCCTGTAACAGGTAAGATTTGTAAAATCTGATCAATTTTTATTTTGTCAGCACTTAAATTGTTTTGCCAACGAATCGTGTCTTCATCCACTCCAAATTTTTTAGAAATAGAGGCAACAGTATCCCCTTCCTCAACTTTATACTCTTTGATTCCATCTCTTACTTTTTCAGAAACCAAAGTTTCAATACCATCTGACTCTGTGGTTGCAGATAATACTTGTGGACTTCCTTCAACTTCCCAAGGATTAACGCTTCTTCCTGGAAATTCTTGAGCAATAACTGGAGCAATCATCATACCAATCCCAACTAAGCCCGCCATACCTGTATGAACTAACTTTCGGGAAAGTCTGCCCCTTTGTTTATACAAAGATGAAACAAAGGCATTTTTATTTTCCGAAACTATTGAAAAAGAAAGATGAAACTTCTTTTTTAAATAATATCCAAGCTCAGTAATAAAAACTTTCAAGTCTTCTGTTAGGACAATTAGTTCTTCCATCGAAGAACTATTATATCATCAATTTAAACCGTCTAAGTAACAAACTAAACCGTTTTGAGGGAGTCTAAGAATTTGTCGTTGTCTTTGGTCTTAATTAGTTTACCAAGTAGAGCTTCTGTTCTTTCATCTTCATTAATCATGTCTATCATGCGTCTTAATGTATTTACCTTGGTTAATTTTTCGCGACCAAATAAAAGTTCATCTTGTCTTGTTCCAGATTTTGAAACATCAATTGCAGGAAATATTCTTTTCTCTGCAAGTTTACGGGTCAAATGAAGTTCCATGTTTCCAGTTCCTTTAAATTCTTCATAGACCAAATCATCCATTCTACTTCCAGTTTCAACTAAACAAGTTCCAATAATTGTTAAACTTCCACCTTTTTCGATGTTTCTAGCTGCTCCAAAAAATTTCTTGGCTGGATATAAGGCAACTGGGTCAAAACCTCCAGTTAATGTGCGACCGCTGGTAGGAAGTGCTAAATTATATGCTCTTGCCATTCTCGTTATTGAATCAAGCATTATTACAACATCACGGCCATTCTCAACTAATCTTTTAGCCCGTTCCAAAGCTAATTCCCCCACTCTTGTTTGATCACTTGGAGCCTCATCAAAATTAGAAGCTGCAATCTCTCCTTTACCTTCGGTAACTTTTTCCAAATTTCTTAATATATCCGTTACTTCTTCAGGTCTTTCTCCAATTAATACTGCCATTATATGCACCTGTCTACAGTCTACTGTCGACTGTCGACTGTCAGCAGTTTGCGTTTCAGGGTAATTTTCTGCAATTCCGGCAATAATATCCTTAACAAGCCATGTTTTACCAGCTTTAGGGGGCGAAACTACCAAGGCCCTTTGTCCAAAACCAACTGGAGCTAAAAGATCAACCATTCTGGTTGTCAAAATATCCTCAGCTGTAGATAATTTAAGTTGCTCATCAGGGTAAATGACCATTAAATCGTCAAAATTTACTCTTTGTGTAGCCAAAAATTTCTCCACATCCTCGCTATTTACCTTTTCAACTTTCAAAAGTCCCCAATATCTTTCATTTTCTTTTGGCCTTCTTGCCTGCCCTCCAACTAAGTCCCCAACTCTTAAATTAAACCTTCTTATCTGTGAACTTGAAATATAAATGTCATTTTGACTTGGAGCAAAGTTTTTTGGACGCAAAAGACCTGATCCCTCATGGGCAATATCTAAAACACCCATAACAAATTCTGTTGGGAGATTTGCATCAGGGATCTGTCGTTCAAATGTAGTAACTGGCTCGTCTTTTTGCATGAATCTAAATTAAACTAAAAGAAGCTAATCTCTTTACTTAACTAAATCTAATTTTACTCCATTAATAGTAACTGTCAAGGAGGGATCTAGTTAACAGGGTTAGCTATAACAATTAATCTTTTTAGTGACGTTCCAGGCGGGTCACAAGTTTGAAGGATTAGTCTTTCCCCTTGACCTTTTTCATTTAACCAAGATGTATCGTTTGCATCTGCAATAACAATATCAGTAACTTCATAGACGTACTTTTTGTTAAGGAAGTAAACATAAATCTTGTCTTTCTTTTCAAGTTTTCTTAAAAGATAGAAAACTGCGTTATATTCTGAAAAATTTAAAGGTGAATTAGTTGAGTGGGAAAAAAGATAGACATTACTTTCCTGACCTGGAAAACTTGCACCTCTGGCATGTGCCACCCCCTTTTTCAAAGCCAATAAATATTCATCTGGGTTTCCTGGATCAATATTGGGAACAATATTTGCCTTGGCATCAATTTTTGGAATATGAATTGAAAAATAAGGATCTAAATTATTACTCCAAGCATCATAGGCATCCATTTTAACTATTAAGTCTCCAAACCCAAGTCTGGTGTTTTCTTTTTTTACATTCCAAAACTTGATTTCTTCTTTTAAGATGGGGAAAAAATAAAAAGTTAAAGAAACTATTGAGAAAGTAATAAAACTGGAGGCAATTATTTCTAATAATTTTCGTCTTCGAGTAAAGTTTTGAGAATCATATACAACAATCATCTAATTTTCTTGAGTAGCCAGAAGCCAAATCCTCCAAGAAAACCTGAGAAAGCTAAAAATGGAAGCCCTCCCCCTGTTTTTGGTAGAACTTTAGTTACACTTGTGCCCAAAACTGCAGGTGCTGTAGGTGTTGCATCACAATTGCAATCAGAGTCCCCTGCACATATTGGATTTCTACAAAAACCGTTAAAACAGAAGTAGCCCCCTTGACAATTATAATTACTTCCACATGTTCCACCGCAATAATTTGGTTCACCTGGTGTATATGTTGGTGTTGTAGTAGGTGTTATGGTTGGTGTTGTTGTTGGTGTAGCAGTCACTGTTGGTGTACTAGTTGATGTTGAAGTAGATGTTGCTGTTGTAGTTGGAGTAGATCTTGGAGTATTTTTAGGATCCTCTTTACGTACACATTGGCCATCACATGTTATAGAGCCCCCACCAATGATTGTTCCTTGAGTTTTACCACGACCAACCCATTCGCATCTTTCTCCTTTTTGTTTACATTCTCGCCTAGGTTCACTGCACCCTAAAGCTTTAGTTGTTGTAAACCCTGCTTCACTACACGGCTCATTTGCCGTATTTGCCTGACTATCATTAGTTTTAATTCTTTGATTAAGCTTTGTAAAAAGTAAACCTGCAACAAAAACTGAAGCTATTGTTATAACTAATCCTACTTGAAGTAATCCTTTATTATCCTTTTTCATTTAAATAATCTTTAGGAAAGGGTAGTAAGCCTGCCCAACCCACCACCCTTCCCTAAAAACTACTTAACTCACTAAAAGGCCCTTGACAAGATATTTATTAAGACCTAGTCTAATTACGATTTGTCTTAACAAGTGATTAAGGTTTTCCTGTCCATAAGACAAATTTAGTTCTTAAAGAGCATTTCTACTCGTGGTGAGTTATATTCCCGATCTAATCGGGAGTGAAAAACCCAGCGGTAGCAATGCTCTTTTTGCTTCTTGTCAAATCTATTTTCGAGTATATTACCTTGAATTATTCCTGTCAAATCCCATAGTTAAACTGACTGTTCCCCATAGTTAATACGCGTATTATTATCCCAATTTTGTGGGATTTATTTCTTAGATAAATAATTGTGGATAACTTGTGGAAGATATTTAAACTCGCTAGAGGTTGCAATATCGCCAAATCCTAATCTTTTGGCGTCTTTTGCTCTTTTTTCTTGAAACTGTACTTTTCTTATTTCTCCAGAAAGTCCTACTTCACCAAAACATAAAAACTTTTTAGGGAGTGGTTTGTCAAAAAATGCTGATGCGATAGAAAGACAAATTGCCAAGTCAACCGACGGATCATTAGCCTTTATTCCACCTGCAACATTAACAAAAACATCCATATCATATAATGGGACACCCGCGCGTCTAAAAAGAACAGCTAAAAGCATCTCTAAACGTCTTGAGTCAATTCCTTGTGCAACTCTTCGTGGAAAGGGCATCTTTGTGGGTACAACAAGAGACTGTATTTCAATTAAAATCGATCTTGTCCCTTCCATTAGGATTGAGACAACAGATCCAGCAACGTTTGTTTTGTCTTGCTCTAGAAATAGTTTTTCGGGGTTATCTAGTGAAACAAGGCCTTTATCCTCCATTGAAAATATACCCACCTCGTCAGTTGCTCCGAATCTATTTTTAACACTTCGAAGTAACCTTAGGTTAGACTGTTTGTCACCCTCAAACCACAAAACAGTATCCACAATATGAGCTAAAACTGCAGGACCGGCTACAGTTCCTTCTTTTGTAACATGGCCAACTAAAATAAGAGGAACATTATTGGCTTTAGCAAATTTTAGAAGTCTAAAGGCACATTCTCTAACCTGCCCCACGGATCCCGCAAGACCTGTCAAGTCAGGAGTAGACATGGTCTGAATAGAATCAACTATGACTGCTGACAGTCTATGGTCTACAGCATTGGGTTTGTCTGTAGTCTGTAGTCCGTCAGCCATAAGCGTTCCTATAATTTCATCAACATCAGTTGATTCCAAAAACTGAATACTTTTATTGTTTATTCCCAATCTTTTAGCCCGTATAGCTGTCTGACTTGCTGATTCTTCTCCTGATACATAAACCGTCGACTGTAGACTATTAGCTACTTGCAGTAACAAAGTCGATTTTCCAATACCGGGTTCGCCTGCAATTAAAATTACTTGTCCTGTTACCATTCCACCCCCTAATGCCCTATCAAGTTCTGATATACCTGTTGTAATTCTTTGCATTTGGTCAGCCTTGATATCAGTAAGTTTTTGTATTTCTAGTTTTCGTCCTGAATTTATCTTTTTAGCATTTCCTTTTTTAGCATTCGTGAATTTTGCTGTCTCTACCAAGCTATTCCACTCACCACAAAAAGAACATTTACCCTGCCATTTAGAGAATTCATTTCCACACTGTTGACAAACAAAGATTGTTGAATTAGCCATTAAACTGGATTATATCATTACTTACGGCGTAGCCGAAGTTTACTTGTACCCCACTGGGACTGAGGTTAGAACAAGTCCTAATGAAATCTTTCTTCCTTTTGGATCAATTTCTTCAATATAACAATTAACTTCATCACCTATCGAAAACTTGGTTCCAGGAGCAATCTTTGTAATATGTACTAAACCTTCAATACCAGGTTCCAGTTCAACAAAAGTACCAAAATCAGTAACCTTACTTACTTTTCCTTTGATTCTATCTTCTTCTTTGTGTTTTTGAGAAACATCAATCCATGGATCACGCTTTGCCTGTTTAATAGACAATGCCAACTTACCACTTACATCTTTACTATCTTTCCTACCAATAACAGCCGTTTTTACCTTATCACCAACCTTAAACATTTCAGATGGGTGTGATACTTTACCCCAAGAAAGTTCTGAGATATGGACCAAACCCTCAATTGGAGAATTATCAACCGTTATTTTTACAAAAATTCCAAAATTGGCTACTGTCGTCACAATACCGTCAAAAAGATCTCCATCTTTGACTGACTCCAAGGCTTTTTTAGCAAGGGCAATATCCTTTGCGTCAGTTACTTCTCTCTCTGAGAGAACAAGTTTATTTTTTTGTCTATCAACTTCAATAACTTTGGCCTTAAAATATTTCCCAACCAAACTTGCGGGGTTTTTACTAAATTCTTTGGAAAGTTGTGATGTGGGAATAAATCCTGATACACCATTAACATCAACTGTAATCCCAGATCCTGCTACTGCTTTGGCAAAAACTGCAACCTCTGTTTTATTTTTGTAGTTTTCTTCAATGTGTTGCCAAACTGCGACTGAAACGCTATCCCTAAGCGACAAAAGAGTTGAACCATCTCTCATTTCAGGTACTAAAACTGTTGCGATTACTTCATCTCCTACTTTAAGTTTTGAAATATATTCACGAGCTTCGGCAAAAGCTTTTTCAGTGACAACACCTTCAGCTTTTCCTGCAATATCTAAAATTAAAGATTTGGATAATTTCTGAATAACAGTTCCTTTAACTTTTTGGCCCAAGGCTAAATTACGAATTGAGGATTTACTTTTGGCAAGAAGGTCAGCCATAGTAATACCTGTTATGCTTTTTTTACTTGTCTTTGTAGCCAAAATTCATTTCCACCTTTCTTATTTAGAATTGAATTATAACTTATTATATTTAATTTAACAAGTGAAGAAATTCATTTGCTGTAACTATTTTTATACCCTTAACTTTGTCTTTTAACGCATGTAAATCCTCATCTCCCGAAACTATGTAAATTGGCTTTCTTGTATATATCGCTAAAGCAATTGATACCAATTCGTCATCGTCTGAATCTCTACATATTTTAATTTTTTTAGGAGCATATACAAATTTACCAAAGCTAATAATTGAGGCTAAAAATTCTTTAATTTTTTCTTTACTAAAGTGATATTTATTAAAAATGCGGGGATAATTTAAAACATCATTTAATTCTTGTAATGTTTTGTCACTGTATAGTAACTCAAACTTTCCTTGTAAAAATGCCTTATAAATTGAATAGTCACTGCCATTTTCTGTTATATTGGCACGAATTAAAACATTGGTATCAATTACTCCTTGGAGCGTGTTTTTTGGCATACTCTATATCCCTATCTATCTCTTCATCGGTAAAATGCTTATTCTTATCGTGCATTTCATCCATCATGGCAAACATCTCATTTTTTAATAATTCTTTTTCCAAATTAGCCAGTCTTTTATATTCTGAGAAAGAAATAATGACCGCTTCAGCAACGCTATCTCGAAGTACAACTGTGGGGTTTTTAGGCACAAGATTATCTAAAATATGCTTAAAATTTCTTTGGATATCTGTGACCGTAACCATTTGTGTATTCATAGTATCTACATACTACAATACATACTGTAGTATGTCAAGACACACTTTTGGGCACAAAAAACAGAGTCCCTAAGTCTTGGCGATGAGATATTTTCGCGGCCAGTTGCCCGGCAACTATCGTCTCCGCTGTGGCGTTTTACTTCTAAGTTCGGAATGGAATTAGGTAGTTCCACCACGCTCAAATCACCAAGACTTAAGTACTCTGACAACTGAAGGATATTTTGTTTTCGTTAATATTACAACACACTTTATATGTAATGTTGCAAGGTCTTCCTTCGACCAATTCGTAAAGTTAAGCTTAATCCTTTACAGGACTTCCACTTACTCCCGACTATACCTAGTATTCTTCTAGGGGTCTTCATTCCGATTAAGGAAAACGAGTTCTAATCTTTAGGTGGGCTTCCCGCTTAGATGCTTTCAGCGGTTATCCCTTAGGAATATAGCTACTCGGCGCTGCGACTGATGTCACAACCGACACACCAGGGATTCCCCCCTTCTGGT